>Ga0209550_10000287_pt1 | contig 45278 bp, 44 predicted proteins | sample LauGreSuBDMM15SN_2_FD_187567 | JGI IMG/M metagenome (GOLD analysis project Ga0209550, IMG submission 187567) | Freshwater lake microbial communities from Lake Michigan, USA - Su13.BD.MM15.SN (SPAdes) (version 5) | ecosystem: Environmental > Aquatic > Freshwater > Lake | place: Lake Michigan...
GCAAGTGCCACCGGACCGGCATCCTGAACCGGGGTTCAGGTGGGCGAGGGCAGACTGGCGTTGGGTTCATCTGACGCGAGATGATCACGCTCACCAGCCGATGTTCCAAGCCCGGGCTCTAAGAGCATTGGTTCAAGGAAATATAAAGCCCGGCATGCACTGCAGACCAGATCATTGTAGGCGCTAAATTGTTGTGAAAGCAGTGGCCAGCACAACTTACCGTTCCTTCAGAGCAACTGACCGTCTTTCTCAATGACCTGGTCTAGGCGATGCAGCAAATGCGCCAGTCGGGACTGATGATCTGGCTGTACCTTGTCGGCAGAGGTGGCAGAGGTGGCACTGGCGGGTGGAGGAGCCGCTTCGGTTTGTTCGAAAGCCAGGTTCAGCGCTGCCAATACAGCAATGCGGTCTCGCGCCTTGATCTTGCCTGCATCGCGGATCTTGCACATGGCTTCGTCCACCTTGCGCACCGCACCCATCAAACGCTCTTCGCCACCTTCGGGGCAGCCCAGAATGTAGCTTTGGCCCATGATCTGGACATCGATTTGCTTGTTGCTCATGTGGAGGCCTCAGGCGATGCAGGGGCAGCGGTGGAGGCCGAAGTGGGCAGCCGTTCGATGAGAGCATCCACACGGGCTCTGGCGGCGGCCAGGCGCGACTTGAGCTGGTCGCGCTCCAAGCTCAGCGCCTGCACTTGCTGGGTCAGCAAAGCGTTGGTGCGTTGCAGCTCTTCGTGGCGCAGCAGCAAATGATCCACACGCTCGGCAATTTGATCGATGGTGTCGGAATAGGCCATGGCAAACAAGAAAAATGGAGGCCTCTATTGTAGGCCGTGAAGCACCGGGGCTGGTGATTTTGTAGCTTTGACGACAGTTTTGCGCCTAGAATGAAAGTTGTTGGTGCTCGCGATGCCGGTTCACGGCGCGCAGTTCAACGGGAAGCAGGAGGGACAAGCCATCTCGGCCCACCTAACCTGCGCTGCCCCCGCAACGGTAAGCAGACGGGTTTTCAGTCAAACTAAAACCCAGCTTTCATCTCAAACCACTGGACGCCCTGAAACAGGCGGCTGGGAAGGTGATGAAGGTCGCTCTGTCAGCCCGGATACCGGCCAACAAGGTGATCTGTCGCAAGACCGGTTGTAAAGCCCATGCACTGTCGGGGAAGGCGGTGAGGGCGTTTGACTTGTTAGTTTCTTATGAAAAATCTTTCCCTTGGTGCACGCCGTTTTGCACTTGCACTTTCTACACCTGCATTTTATAAATCTGCACTTTCCACCCACGCGTTTTCGGCATCCGCGTTGGCAGTCTTGGCCTGCACCAGCGGCGCTGTTCTGGCGCAAACCACGGGGACCGAAATCGTGGTCACCGCCAGCCGAACCGAGCAAATCCTGACCGACGTGCTGCCCCACACCACGGTGCTCGGGCGTGATGCCATTGAGCAGTCGCAGGTGCTGGACTTGCCCACCTTGTTGTCTCGCGAGGCGGGTTTCCAGTTCACCCAAACGGGGGGCCGGGGCGGGCAGGCTACGGCCTTCTTGCGCGGGGCCGCGTCCCTGCAGGTGCTGGTGCTGGTCGACGGCGTGCCTGTCACCAAACAGGACACCACGGGCGCCGTGAGCCTGGAGCACATCATGCTCGACCAGGTGGACCGGATTGAAATCGTGCGCGGCAACGTCTCGGCCATTCATGGCAGCGGCGCGGTGGGCGGGGTGATTCAGGTGTTCACGCGGCAAGGTCAGGGTCAGCCCACGGTCTACGCAAGCGCCGAGCGCGGCTCGCAGGGCACCCAGCGCTTGCATGCAGGTACGCACGGTGCGGCCGGTCCATTGGCTTATACGGTGTCTGTCGGGCGTTTTCGCACCGATGGCATCAACGCGGCCAATCTGTCACAAACACGCAATGCCAACCCCGATGCGGACGGTTACCGCAACGACAGCCACGCGTTGAACCTGTCCTACAAACTCAGTCCCGAGCACAAGCTGGGCCTGAGCTCGACCCACTTCAAGGGCCGCTTTGACTACGACGTGCCGGGCAGTTTTTCCGCGCCGACCGACTTGCACCAAGGGCGCACCCAACTCGACAGCCACACGCTGTATTGGGCGGGGCGGCTGGGGCCACTGTGGTCCAGTCGCTTGAACGTGACAGACGCCAAGGAGCGCAACGACACAGATACCGTAGGTGGCTACTCGTTCACCACCCAGGCCGTCACCCGCACACGCATGGTGTCGTGGACGCACCAATGGGACCTGCCCACCATGGTCTTTTCGGCTGGACTGGATCACCAGACCCAAGGCATCGACATGGCCACCGATGGTGTGTCTGGCCTGTCGCGTGAGCGCAAAGCCAATGCGCTGTATGGCGGGGTGCTTTACAAGCTTCAATCGCACAACCTTCAATTCAACCTGCGGCGCGACGATGTCGAAGGCCTGTCGGCCAAGGACTCGGTGTACCTGGGTTATGGCTATGACCTGAATGCGCAATGGAAGCTGATTGCCAGCCACGCCACAGCCTTCAACATGCCCCCGATGGGTTATTTGTTCGACCCCTACAGCGGCAACCCGAACCTGCGCCCTGAAACTGCCAACACGCAAGAGTTGGGCGTGCAGTGGGCGCAAGGGCCACACCGCTTGCGCTCGACCTGGTTCTCTACGCTCACCAAAGGCCTGCTCCTGTATGACATGGGCAGTTTTCAGTTCAACAACGTCAGCCGCGTCAAGAACAGGGGTCTGGAAACCAGCTACAGCGGTCGCTTTCACATGACCGATTTGCGCGCCAGCTTGTCGCTGCAAGACCCGGTGAACGAGGCCACAGGGCAGCAATTGGTGCGCCGGGCCAAAACACTGGCTTCGCTGTCGGTCTCTCAATCGCTGGGCTTGTTGTCTTTGGGCGGCAGTGTGCGTTACACCAGCGCACGCCCTGACATTGAAGGTAAGCCTGGCTTGCCCAGCAACACCTTGCTGGACCTGACCGCCCGCTACAGCCTCAGCCGTGACTGGACACTGTATGGCCGCGTGGAAAACGCCACCGACAGCCGCTACCAAACGGCTTATGGTTACAACCAGCTGCCGCGAACCACCACGCTGGGACTGAGTTGGAAAATGAAGCACTGACCGGACCTGACCCATGCAACACCTCTTGCCCCAACGCATCGTTTGCCTGACCGAGGAAACGACCGAATGGCTGTACCTGCTGGGGCAGGAGGCGCGCATTGTGGGCATCTCGGGCTATACGGTGCGCCCGCGCCGGGCCCGCGAAGAAAAGCCCAAGGTCAGTGCATTTTTGACCGCCAAGATCGTCAAGATCCTGGCGCTCAAGCCTGATTGTGTTTTTGGGTTTTCAGACCTGCAAGCCGATATCGCGTCTTTGCTGATCAAGGCCGGTGTGCAGGTCACGGTGTTCAACCAGCGCAGTGTGGATGAGATTTTTTCGGTGCTCTGCCAAGTGGCCGCGATGGTGGGGCAGGCCGAGCAGGGCTTGGCCCAGTTGTCGCGCATGCGCGCTGAACTGGACGCCATCGCGCAAAAGGCAGCGGGTTTCAAGCGCCGTCCCCGTGTGTATTTTGAGGAGTGGGACGAACCCCACATGAGCACCATCCGCTGGGTGTCTGAGCTGATGGGCATTGCCGGAGGGGACGACATTTTTCCGGAGCTGGCACTGCAATCCATGGGGCGCGACCGGATCATTGCCAGCGGCCAAACCATCATCGAGCGTGCGCCCGAGATCATCATCGGCTCTTTGTGCGGTAAGAAGTTCCGCCCCGAAAAAGTCGCGGCGCGGCCCGGTTGGCAAGACGTGCCCGCCGTGCGTACCGGGCAGATTTTTGAAATCAAATCGGCCGACATTTTGCAGCCTGGGCCTGCGGCGCTCACCGATGGCGTGGCGCAGCTGCACCGCATCTTCAGCCAGTGGGAAGCGCTGCATGGCTGAGGGTTTGAGAGCATGGGCTCAATACTTGGCCCTGGTGGGTGCCGTGTGGGTGTGTTCGCAATCCGCCCAAGCCGTCACCGTGCTCGACGACCGCCAGCAAAAGGTGCAGATCGCCCAAGCCCCGCAGCGCATCGTGAGCTTGCTGCCGTCCCTGACCGAAACCGTGTGCGCATTGAATCAGTGCGACAAATTGGTGGGTCTGGACCGCTATTCCAACTGGCCCGAGTCGGTCAAGTCGGTGCCGCGCGTGGGCGGCGGGCTGGACCCGAACATCGAGAGCATCGTTGCGCTCAAGCCCGACTTGGTGTTGGCAGCCGGTTCTACCCGGGGCGCGGACCGCTTGCAGGCGCTGGGCTTGAATGTGCTGCGCCTGGAGCCGCGCAACCACGCCGATGCGCTGCGCGTGTGGCGCACCGTGGCGCAGGCGCTGCATGTGCCCACCGCTGACAGCGACCGGGTCTGGCAAGGCATTCAGGCGGGTGTGCAGGCGGCGGTGCAATCGCTCAGCCCGGTTGCTCGGCAGCAGCGGGTTTACTTTGAGGTGAGCCCTGCGCCCTATGGCGCGAGTGAGTCGTCCTTCATGGGTGAGACGCTCAGCCGGATGGGCGTGGGCAACATCCTGCCTGCGTCCATGGGGCCGTTTCCGCAGGTCAACCCCGAGTGGGTGGTGCAGGCCCGGCCTGACGTGATCATGGCGGGCGACAGCAGCCGCGCCAGCATGCTGCAGCGCCCCGGTTGGAGCCGCTTGCCGGCCATGCAAGGTCAGCGCTTGTGCGTGTTCAAACAGGGTGATTCGGACATGCTGGTGCGTGCAGGCCCGCGCATGGCCGAAGGCGCGCAGCTGATGGCCGACTGTCTGAACCGCGCCGCGGCCCAAACTGACATCGGAGAGAAGCGGTGAAAGCTAACTCCCACGCACCGCGCTGGGCGTTGATGCTGTTGACTTTGGGCTTGTCCGTGGTCTTGCTCGGCACGGCTGCTGGCAGTCAGGGCTGGCAGGCCTGGTGGTCGGTGGGGGCCGATGCGGTGTCGCACCAGATCGTGTGGGACATCCGTTTGCCGCGCAGCTTGGGCGCCTGGCTGGGTGGGGCTTTGCTGGGCCTGGCCGGGGCGGTGGCGCAAGGCCTGTTTCGCAACCCGCTGGCCGATCCGTATTTGCTGGGCAGTGCATCGGGCGCGTCCCTTGGCGTGGGTGTGTATTTGAGCTTGTGGGGGGGCAGCGCGTGGGCCATGAACGCATGGTTGGGCTTGGGCCTGACCGGTGCGGCTTTTGTGGGCGCGGTGCTGGCGGTGGTGCTCACCCTGCTGTTGGCGCGTGGCGTGCAGCAAACGCTGCGCCTGCTGTTGGCAGGGGTGGTGGTGGGCGTGGTGCTGGGGGCGGTCACGTCCTTGATCTCGCTGCTGCAGCCGAAGGTGTTGCAGGCCATGCAGGGCTTCATGCTGGGATCAACCGCGTTTGTCAGTTGGAGCGCCTGCGCCACGATGGCGGCGGTGCTGGCCTTGTGCTTGGCTTTGGCCTGGGTCTTCGCCCGCGTGCTGGATGCGCTGAGTTTGGGTGAAGCCACCGCGCAAAGTCTGGGTGTGCCGCTGCCGCAGGCGCGCATGGCGCTGGTGGGTGTGATTTCGCTGGCCACGGGGGCGGCTGTGGCGCACATCGGTTTGGTGGCTTTTGTGGGCCTGGCCGCGCCGCATTTGGTGCGTTCGCTGGTGCGCTGCACGCACGCTTGGCGCTTGCTTTTGTCGGCCCTGATGGGCGGGGCCTTGCTGGTGCTCGCCGATGTGGTGGCCCGCGTGCTGTTGGCGCCTCAAGAGCTGCCCGTGGGCGTGCTCACAGCGGTGCTGGGCGGGGGCTATTTGCTGTGGCGTGTGTACCGCGATGCCGACTCAGGAGTCCGCTCATGAGCGCCGCGTTGCAAACCTGGCAATTGAGCGCCGACTTGGGTGGCCGCAGGGTCCTGCAAGACATTGACCTGCAGATCGCGGCGGGACGCTGGACCTGCGTGGTCGGTCCCAATGGCGCGGGCAAATCGAGCTTGCTCAAAGCGCTGGCGGGTTTGCTGCCGCTCAGCGGGCAAGTGCTGTGGCAAGGCCAGCCGGTTGCTTCTTTGACCCGCCAACAAAAGGCGCTGCAACTGTCGTGGCTGGGTCAGGGCGAAGCCAGCTCGCTGGATTTGCGTGTGTGGGACGTGGCCATGCTGGGCCGCATGCCACACCAAAGCTGGTTGGCTGCGCCATCGGCGCAAGACGCGCAGATGGTGGAAGCTGCACTTCGGGCCACACAGGCCTGGGATTGGCGTGAGCGCACGCTGGGCGAGTTGTCGGGCGGCGAGCGCCAACGCGTGCTGCTGGCCCGCGTCATGGCGGGCAACGCGCCCACCTTGCTGATGGACGAGCCCCTGGCCAACCTGGACCCGCCCCACCAGGTGGACTGGCTGGAGCAGGTGCACTGCCTCTTGGCGCAGGGCACCACGGTGGTCAGCGTGCTGCACGAGATTGGCATGGCGCTGCACGCCGACGACATCGTCGTCATGCGCGAAGGCCGAGTGGTGCACCACGGCGCAGGGCGCGACGCGGCCACGCACGCGGCTATTGAGGATGTTTTTGGTCAGCGCATCCGGATCCACGCGCTCGACGGGCAATGGGTGGTTTTGCCGCGGCTTGGCGGGGCGATCACCAGCATCGATTAAGCTGTGTTTTTGCTGTCAAACAGACCAAAGGAATTGCCATGGGCCTGATCATGAAACAAGCCATCACCGGACCCGCCGCCTGGAAGGGCGCGGACATGGCGGGCGACACTTCGTGGTTGCACCACCTCAGCGCGCCCGTGCTGGCGACCCTTGACGCGGCCTTGGCCCACGTCCAAGCCCAAGGGCTGAAGTTCCCGGACTTTGGCAAAGAGGACTTTCCCATCGGTGACTGGGCGCAGCAGCTCCATGCCTACAGCGATGAATTGGAAAACGGTCGGGGCTTTCTGGTCTTGCGCGGATTGCCTGTGGAGCGCTACAGCGAAAAGCAGATCCAGATTCTTTATTACGGTATCGGTTTGCACATGGGCATACCCGTGCGGCAAAACCCCAAGGGTGACCTGCTGGGCCTGGTGATGAACGTGGGTGACGTGACGAAAAAGACCACCCGCGTTTACGAGACCAATCTGTATTTGCCCTACCACTCGGACCCGTCGGATGTGGTGGGTCTGCTGTGCATCCGCAAGGCCAAGCAGGGTGGTTTGAGTTCGCTGGTGAGCGTGGCAGCGATCTACAACGAGATTTTGCTTAAGCACCCGGAGTATCTGGGCCTGTACTACCGCACCTGGTATTTCTCGCACCTGTGCGAAGACCAGCCCAGCCTGTCGCCCATCTTCAGCCACAACGATGGAAAGCTCAGCTGCCGATACCTGCGCCAGTACATCGAGCTGGGGCACGAAATCCGCAACCTGCAGTTGTCCAAAGTCGAAACCGAGGCGCTCGATTTGTTCGACGAGATCATGCACCGGGAAGATTTTCGTTTGGACATGATGCTAGAACCCGGTGATTTGCAGTTTGCCAACAACTACGCGGTGCTGCACTCGCGTAACGGTTTTAAAGACCACGGCGTGCACGAACTCAACCGCAAGATGCTGCGCCTGTGGGTCAAGATGCCCAACGCGCGCACTTTGGCACCCGAGTTTCCGGGGCGCAACGGCTTTCCGGCGCCGGCTGCTGTGGCCTGAACGCCTCGGGCTGCCTTCAGCGGTCTGCTTTGCTCGCAGATCAGGCTGGTGCTGTGAAGACTGGCATGCGGCAGAGCTCGCGTCCTGGGAGTGTCAGGGTGTTGAATCGGACAAGCGAAGCCGAAGGCTCTTGTGGCAACGGGCGCCAAGCGCTCCCGTCATGAACTGCCTCAGGCGGCAGAATCAAGATTTTTTCCTGCTGAAGCTTTGCTGAAGGCATTGGTTTTTTGAATCTAAAAATATCTTTGACCGCGCAATTTCGGGGACCTGCACAAAATGTGCGTTCCTGTCACGGGTTCATTTGCGCGAGATGAAAAGGCGGGTCCAGGCGGTCTGCGCCTGCGTCAGAAAGTTGTGCTGCGATGGCGAGGCGGGCAAGCCCAGCGCCAGCGCAGCCTGCCCTAGCGCCGACAAGGGGTCTGACAGGTCCAGCGCCACCGAGCCGTTTTGTTTGCTGAGTTTTTCGCCATTGGCGCCCAGCACCAGTGGCGTGTGCAGGTACTGGGGGGTGGGCAGCTCCAAGGCTTGTTGCAGCACGATTTGACGCGCCGTGTTGTCGGCCAGGTCCTGGCCTCGTACCACATGGGTGATGCCTTGTGCAGCATCGTCCACCACCACCGCCAACTGGTAAGCCCACAGGCCGTCGGCGCGGCGCAGCACAAAGTCGCCCACTTCTTCGGCCACGTTTTGTTGCTGAGGGCCCAGTCGGCGGTCGCGCCAGTGCGTGATGGCGGGCAGGCCGAGCGCCACTTGCACGGACTGCACATTCAGCCGCCAGGCGCGGGCCGTTTTGCCATTCAGGCCATTGCGGCATGTGCCGGGGTACACGGCAGCGCTGTGCCTTGCCACGGCTTGGGCCGATTCAATCTCTTTGCGCGAGCAGCCACAGGGGTAGACCCAGCCTTTTGCAACTAAGCATTGCAAGGCGGCTGCATAGACATCGCCGCGTTGGCTTTGCCTCAGCACGGGGCCATCGGGTGCCAGGTCACAGGCTGCCAGTTGTTGCAAGATGGCCTGGTCGGCCCCGGGCACGCAGCGGGGTGTGTCCACGTCTTCGATGCGCACCAGCCACTGGCCGCTTTGGGCGCGGGCGTCCAGCCAGCTGGCCAGCGCCGCCACCAGTGAGCCAGCATGCAAAAGGCCGGTTGGCGAGGGCGCAAACCGGCCTGTGTAGGGGATCCCCATGGGTGATCAACGTTTTTTGAGCACCGCCAAAGCCAGCTCCAAGCCTGAGACGAAGGCGTCTTCGACCCGGTGGCCCAAGCACCAGTCGCCGCACAGGCCGATGCCCTGGTACTTGAACCACAGGTGGCTCTCGCCCAAGGGTTGGGCGGTCTTGGCATACAGCCAACGGTGCACCTCGGCCAGGTCCGGGGTGACGCGAATGCCGGTGATCTCGGCAAAGGCCTTGATGAGTTTGCCTTTGATGCGATCGGGGCTGTCGTTCACATGCTCGGCCGACCAAGGCGCGCTGGCTTGCACGGTCCAGCGCTCGATGCGTTCACGCCCCGGCTTGGACGATTCGCGCGCCATCCAGGCGATGCGGTGGTGCGTGCTGCGCGCCGCGTTCCATTGCGGGCCAAGGGTGATCACGCCCGGCTGCACGGCTTGCGGATAAGCCAGCATCAGCGTCCAGCAAGGGTCTACACGCACATTTTTCAGGGGCTCGGCGAGGGCGCTTTGGCCCGAGGCCTGAAGCAAAGCCTGCGCTTGGGCGGGCGGGATGGCCAAGATCACTTGGTCAAAACCAGCGTAAATGTGCTGACCTCCGTCATCGGTTTCGGTGTGCAGTTGCCAGCCGTTTTTCTTGAGGGGGTCGGGCGAGATGCGGGTCACGCGGGTTTGCAGCAGCACATTGCCGTCTTCGACCAAAGGCGCAGCCCAGGTTTTGACCAGGCCGTTCATGCCGGGGGTGGCCACCCAATGGCGCTCGCCGCCGGGCAGGCCCGCCTCGATCACGCGGCCATTGGGGTCGAGCACGCGCACAGCGTTGGCGCTCCAGGGTTTGCACACGCCGGGGGCGGTGGCAATGGCCAACTCAAAGCGCGGGTCTCGCACCGTGAAGTACTGCGCCCCGTGGTCAAAGCCACCAAAGGCGCTGGCGCGGGTGGACATGCGGCCCCCCAGGCCGCGGCTCTTGTCAAACAAAGTGACGTTGTGGCCGGCTTGGCGCAAAGTGCGAGCGCAAGTGACGCCGGCCATGCCGACACCGATGATGGCGATGTGTGGTGTGTTCATGGGGCAACTTTAGCTGAGAAAAGGGCCTTGAAACTGCCCGGGTGGGTTATTCCCGATGTCGGTGGCGGTGGTCGTTTTCACACACGGTGCACAGGTCGCAATAGAGCCTCACGGGTGGCAGGCCGCTCCAGTTGGCCTAACCACCAGCGCAGGGCTTGTCCGGCGGGCGTTTGCGGGGTGTCGCGCCAGGCCAAGTGGCAGCTGTTGTTGCGCGGTGTGTGAACTTGCTTGGCCACCAGCACACCCTTGTTGATGTAAGGCCTGGCCAGCGATTCGGGCAAAAAACCGCCCCCCAGACCGCGCAATTGCGCTTCGAGTTTGCTGGGCATGTCGGGCACGGTGAACACGTCTTGCCCCCCTTGCAAACCAATGGTCAGGCCCACTCCCCGGCTGACCGAGTCGGCCACGGCCACGGCGCGGTGCTGCTGCAAGTTGGCGTCAGTCAGCGGCTCGTCCGATTGGGCCAGCGGGTGGTGCGGGGCCACGGCATACACAAAAGCGATCTCACCCAGTACCGCGTGTCGCAGGTCGGTTTTCAGGCCTGGCTCCAGCACCACCCCCAGCGCCAGATCGGCCTGGCCTGATGTGAGCGCGGCCAGCGTACCTGACAGGGTTTCGTAGCGCAGCCGCAGGCGTGTGGGTGCACCCAGCGCCAAAAAGCTGGCGCACAGGTCCATGACCACGCTGCGCGAGACGATGGAGTCCACCGCCACCGTGAATACCGCCTCCCAGCCCGTGGCCACACGGCGCACGCGGTTGGCCACCGCGTCCATGTCGTCGAGCAAACGGCTGGCTTCGCGTAACAACTCGCGGCCTGCGGCGGTGGGCACGGCTTGGCGAGCACTGCGGTCAAACAGCAGCACATCGAGCGCGTCTTCGAGCTGGCGCACCCGGTAGGTCAGGGCGCTGGGCACCAGGTTCAGGGCGCGGGCGGCGGCGGCAAAGCTGCCCCGTTGCGCAATGGTCTGGACCATGAGCAGGGCTTCTGGGGTCAGCCAATCGCGGGGTGTTTGCATGGTTGTCGCTCGATCATTCAATTGCTTTGAATGATGCCAGCAAATCATGGCACCTTTCAAGCACGCCTTTTTGGCTAAAGTTAAGTCCTTATCAAGGCCCTAACCTTCAAGACTTAAAAGGACACCCCCATGCTGAACATCCGCAAATCTGCCGAACGCGGCTACGCCGACCACGGCTGGCTGAAGTCGTTTCACAGTTTTTCTTTTGCCAATTACTTTGACCCGGCGCACATGGGGTTTGGCAACCTTCGCGTCATCAACGAAGACCGCATTGCCCCCGGCACCGGTTTTGGCACGCACGGCCACCGCGACATGGAAATCATCAGCTACGTGCTGTCCGGCAATTTGGCCCATCAAGACAGCATGGGCAATGTGAAAGGCATTCCGCCCGGTGATGTGCAGCGCATGAGTGCGGGCAGCGGCGTGCAACACAGCGAGTTCAACCACGCCCAAGGCGAGCAGACCCACTTTTTGCAAATCTGGATCGAGCCCAATGTGACAGGCATCGAACCCGGTTACGAGCAAAAGTCGGTTCCCGAGAGTGCCAAGCGTGGGCAATTGGCTTTGGTGGCGGCGCCTGCATCGGACGCCCATGCTGGCGCACACACGGTTGCAATCCACGCCGATGCCCGCATGTACTCAGGCCTGTTCAACGGCTCTGAAAATGCAGTACTGCCCTTGTATCCGGCCCGCAAAGCCTATGTTTTTTTGGTGCGTGGTGCGCTGCAGGTCAATGGCCAAGAACTGATTGCGGGTGATGCGGCCATGCTGCAAGCCGAGTCTTCTTTGGCCTTGAGCGAAGGGCAGGACGCCGAAGTCCTGGTGTTCGATCTGGCCGCCTGATTTTCTTTCTTAACCCTCTGTCTTTTGTTCAGGAGCTTTTCTCATGGCTAAAACCATTGTTGTCTACCATTCCGGCTACGGCCACACCCAGCGCGTGGCCCAATTTGTGGCCCAAGGCGCCAACGCGCAAGTGATCGCGATTGATGCCGAAGGCAACATCACCGACGCCGACTGGACCGCATTGGATGCGGCCGACGCGATCATCTTCGGCTCGCCCACTTACATGGGCATGGCCTCTTGGCAGTTCAAGAAGTTTGCCGATGCCACGTCCAAGCGTTGGTTCACCAGCGCCTGGAAAGACAAGGTCGCGGGTGGCTTCACCATCTCGGCCAGCCCCAGCGGCGACAAGCTGTCCACCATTCAATACTTCATCACCCTGGCCATGCAGCAAGGCATGGTTTGGGTGGGTCAGCCCGCCCTGAACGACGGCACCATCAACCGCATTGGCTCCAACTCCGGCCTGATGGCGCAAGTGGGCCCCACCAGCCCGGCCGAAGACATCCCCCAAGGTGACCTGGACACCGCCAAAGCCTACGGCGAGCGGGTGGCTGCAGTGACGGCCAAGCTGCGCGGCTGATCACACTTTTATGGGAGGGGCACGCTCTCGCAAGAGCGGCCCCACCTCGGTTAGCATGGCAGCATGAAAATCATCACCATGCTGCCTTGGCCCGATTGGTTGGCTCTGATCACATTTTTTGCTTTGTGGGTGGGCTATGCCTGGATCGCCAAGGTGCGCGGTCTGCGCGACCAAAGCCTGATCGCCAACACCAACCGCTACCGCCAAATGTGGATGATGCAAGCCACACGGCGTGACCCCCGCGTCCTGGACGGCGTGATCACCCAAAACCTGTCCCAAACCCCGGCCTTTTTTTCATCCACCAGCATCATCATCATCGGTGGGCTGTTTGCTTTGCTGGGCACTACCGACAAAGCCGCCGAGTTGGTGGGCGAAATCCCGTTCGCCCAGCCCACGCCTTTGCTGGTCTTTGAACTCAAGATTTTGGTGATGGTCGGTATTTTTGTTTATGCCTTTTTCCGCTTTTCCTGGTCCATGCGCCAATACACATTTGTGGCGCTGGTCATTGGAAGCATGCCGTCGGCCAATGACTTTGATGCCCAACTGTATGACCGACAGCAGTTTGCCGAGCGTGCGGGCAATTTGGTCAGCGCAGCGGCCGAGACCTTCAACGATGGTTTGCGGGCCTATTACTTTTCATTTGCCGCCATGGCCTGGTTTTTCTCCCCCATGGCGCTGGTGCTGGCCACGGCTTTGGTGGTCTTGATTTTGTACGGGCGCGAATTCCGCTCTGAGGTGCTGCAGGTCTTGCGCGACTGAAAACGCACACCTTTTGCAGCAGGGTGCCCTCTACAATGGCATGCTATGTTTGCCCACCTTCGCCTCCACTCCGAATTTTCTGTCGTTGACTCGACTTGCCGCATCGACGATGTGGTCAAAATGGCGGCACAAAACGCCCAGCCCGCACTGGCCATCACCGACCTGAACAACCTGTTCGGCACGGTCAAGTTCTACAAGGAAGGACGAGGCAAAGGCGTCAAACCCATCATCGGCGCCGAGATCAACCTCGAAGGCCTTGGCGGCGACGCAGGCGCCATCAGCCGGATGGTGCTTTTGGTGCAGAACCACCGGGGTTACTTGCACCTGTGTGAGTTGTTGGCCCGCGCCTGGACGCAGAACGTGCTCAAAGGCGTGGCCGTGGTCAAGCTGGCTTGGCTGCAAGAGTTGTCTGAAGGCCTGATTTTGCTGTCGGGCGCACAAGCCGGGCCAGTGGGTCAAGCCCTTGTGCAGGGCGACACCGACAAGGCGGCCGACGTGGCGCTGCAGTTGGGCTCGATTTTCCCGCACCGTTTTTATCTGGAGCTGCAACGCGCAGGCCGCCCGGAAGACGAGCCGCAAGTGGCGGGTGCTGTGGCCTTGGCTGCACGTTTAGGTTTGCCGGTGGTGGCCACGCACCCGGTGCAGTTTCATGGACCTGACGATTACGAAGCCCACGAAGCGCGGGTGTGCATCTCGGAGGGCGAAATCCTGGCCAACCAGCGCCGGGTGCGCCGCTTCACGCGCGAGCAGTATTTCAAGTCCACCGCGCAAATGTGCGCCTTGTTTGCCGATGTGCCGAGCGCCATTGCCAACACGCTCGAGATCGCCAAACGTTGCAACCTGACCTTGGTGTTGGGCAAACCTCAATTGCCAGACTTCCCGATTCCACCCGTGAACGGCGTGGTCATGTCGGTGGAAGACTATTTCCGGCATGTGTCTTTCGAAGGTCTTGAGGCGCGGTTGCTTCACCTGTATCCGGCGCTGGACAAACGAAACGAAGAGCGCCCGCGCTATGTGGAGCGTCTTGAGTTTGAGCTGAACACCATCTTAAAGATGGGTTTTCCGGGGTACTTCCTGATCGTGGGTGACTTCATTCAGTGGGCCAAGGCCAATGGTTGCCCCGTGGGCCCGGGCCGGGGCTCGGGCGCGGGTTCGCTGGTGGCTTATGCGCTCAAGATCACCGACCTGGATCCCCTGCAATACAACCTGCTGTTTGAGCGGTTCTTGAACCCCGAGCGGGTGTCCATGCCCGACTTCGACATCGACTTTTGCCAAGGCAACCGGGACCGGGTGATCGACTATGTGAAGGACAAATACGGCCGCGACGCCGTCAGCCAAATCGTGACCTTTGGCACCATGGCCGCGCGTGCGGCGATCCGTGATGTGGGCCGTGTGCTGGACATGAGCTACACCTTTTGTGACGGCATCAGCAAGCTGATTCCCAACAAACCGGGCATGTCGGTCACGCTGCAATACCCCCCCGCTACGCCCAAAGAGGGCGACAAGAACAACTACGCGATCGCCATGGAGCCGATCTTGGCCGAGCGCATCGAGCGAGAAGAAGATGTCAGGACTTTGATCGAGCTGGCGCAAAAGCTCGAAGGCATGACCCGCAATGTGGGCATGCACGCCGGGGGCGTGCTCATTGCGCCGGGCAAGCTGACAGACTTTTGCCCGCTGTACCAGCAGCCGGGCAGCGAATCGGCGGTGAGCCAGTACGACAAGGACGACGTGGAGGCCGCAGGTCTGGTGAAGTTCGACTTCTTGGGCCTGGCCACGCTCACCATTTTGGAGATCGCCCGCGAGTTCATCGTCAAGCGGCACAAGGGCCAGGAGAATTTCGCCTTTGAGAACATTGCGCTTGACGACGAGCAGACCTACAAACTCTTTTCGGACGGCAAGACCGAGGCGGTGTTCCAGTTTGAAAGCCGGGGCATGCAAGGCATGTTGCGCGATGCGCGCCCCAGCCGCCTGGAGGACCTGATCGCCCTGAACGCCCTCTACCGCCCAGGCCCCATGGACCTGATCCCCAGCTTTGTGGCGCGCAAGCACGGGCGCGAAGAGGTGGAGTACCCGCACCCGGCAGTAGCCGAGATGCTGAGCGAGACCTACGGCATCATGGTCTACCAAGAGCAGGTGATGCAGACCGCACAAATCCTGGGCGGTTACTCGCTCGGTGGTGCGGATTTGCTGCGCCGCGCCATGGGCAAGAAAAAGGCCGAAGAGATGGCTGAGCACCGGGTGAAATTCCGAGAAGGTGCTTTCAAAACCCACAGCATGCCAGAGGCGAAAGCCGATGAAATTTTTGATTTGATGGAGCGCTTCGCGGGCTATGGCTTCAACAAGTCGCACGCCGCTGCCTACTCGCTGCTGGCCTACCACACGTGCTGGCTCAAGGTGCATTACACCGCCGAGTTCTTCTGCGCCAACATGACGGTGGAGATGGACGACACCGACAAGCTCAAGGTGCTGTACGAAGACGCCCTGAAGTTCGGTATCCGCTTTGACCCACCCGATGTGAACCGGGGCACGCACCGCTTTGAGCCGGTGACCGACAAGATCATTCGCTACGGTCTCGGGGCCATCAAAGGCACGGGTCAACAGGCGATTGAGGCGATCGTGGCGGCTCGCAACGAGGGCGGCCCCTTCACCAGCTTGTTTGACTTTGCGGTGCGCGTGGACCGCACCCGCATCAACAAACGCACGGTGGATGCGCTGATCAAGGCCGGGGCCTTTGACTCGCTGCACATGAACCGTGCCGCCTTGTCGGCCAGCATTGACCGGGCGTTTGAATTCTCGAATGCCACCACAGCCAACGCCAACCAGGGCGGCTTGTTCGACATGCTGGGCGACGACTCGCACGGCTCCAGCACGCAAGAGCCTGATTTGTTGGACGTGTTGCCCTGGGGCATCAAGGAGCGCTTGCTGCTGGAAAAAACGGCCGTGGGCTTCTTCCTGTCGGGCCATTTGTTTGACGCGGTGGCGCTTGAAGTGCGCCAGTTTGCACGCCGCAAGATCGACGATTTGATCGACAGCCGCGAATCGATGTTGCTGGCGGGTATCGTGAGCGATTTGCGCATCATCAACGGGCAGCGCGGCAAGGTGGCGATTTTCAAGCTCGACGACAAAACGGCCATGATGGAAGCCACGGCCGACGAAGCCCTGATCAACTCGGCCAAGCATTTGCTGAAAGACGATGAACTCATCATCGTCACGGCCAAGATGCAGGCGGACCGTTTTTCGGGTGGTTTCCGCCTCAAGATCGAGCAGATCATGGACTTGGGCGCGGCCCGCTGTCGCTATGGCAAATACCTGCGCGTGGCTGTGAATGGCCGTGCGCCCGACATCGCCCGTTTGGTCAGAGAATTCCCTGCACAGCGCGAGCAGACCGACCAGGGCGATCTGGTGCGCGGCTTGCCCGTGCGCTTTGCGCTGGAGCGGCGCAATGAAGACTTGGCCGCCCGCGCCGAGCTGGCGCTGGGGGACGCCGCCAAATTTTTCCCCTCTGATGCGGCACTGGCCAGTTGGATGGCCCAAGCCGAACAAGGGCAGGCGCGGATTGTGTACGACTGAAGCGGCTGAACGGGAGTAGGCTCAGCCGCTGGCCGAGCTCAAAGTGCCGATGCGCCCTTCAGCGTGGGCGCTACTCAGACACGCCGAGCGATGCAAGCCTGAATGTTTGGGGTTTCAACGAGGGGCCAACGGCCGGCCCTGTGTGTTGGAGCCCGCTGAGCTGCCTTGACCCATCGTGTTGTTGTTTGAATTGACGCCGGTGCTGCTGGTGGCAGGACTGGCGTTGCTGTTGGCATTGCTCAGGTTGTTCGTGGTTTGGTTCAGGTTGGTGTTGCCCGAAATGGTGCCGTAGTTCGCACTGCCTGCGATCACACCATTGTTGGCCATGGGTTGAACCACCGGGGCGCGGGCGGCCGGGTTGGTCAGGGTCACGCTGCCGCTTTGAACTTCTTTGCCCGAGGATTCATAAAGTCGCGCCATCAATTCAGGGTTTCCGGCGATATTGGCTTCAATGGCACCTTCCAAAATGGAGGCTATTTCCTGCGTTAAAGAGCTGCCCAACCAACTGGGGCTGTTGGCCTGAAGCGCGGACAACTGGGCCTTGGTGCAGCTGGGGGCGTTCAATTGCAGCCACTTTTCTGCCAAAACTGCACGCAGCTCTGGGTTGTGGGTTTTCAAGGCCAAGGACTTGAAATGGGCCACAAAACACCCTTTGGCTGGCGTGGCTTGGGCCAAGGCTAGATCTGAGTAAAGACCGAGCCCAGCAGTGACTAAGCAAATACCGGTAATTTTCAGCATGTCGTTTGTCCCGGAACGCGGTGGCCCGGGCCTGTCAGCAGGCCCGCGATGGAGGTCATGTGTTGTGTGTATCGTCAGTTGAAGGCCAAGCTTGACGTCACCAGACCATCATAGTGGAGCTGGGAGGTTCGATCCACTGCTCGGAAGCCGTTCAGGCTTGCGAAGAAGGCGGCGTTTTTTCTTTCTCAATCCAGCGGCCGGAACCCCAGCACAATGAAGGGCGGAACTCGACCGTCGGTGTCTTTAGGCAGGATTTCGGTTTTGTCGATGGCCCGCAGCACGGCATCGTCCCAGGCCTTGTTGCCGCTGGACTGCACGATGCGGCGGCTGGTGATGGTGCCGTCGGCTGCCACGCGCACTTCCACTTCGGCGCGCGGGTTGCCGATCATGTCGCCGGGGTAGGTGATGTTGGGTTTGATGCGGCCCACGAGTCGTCCCGCATAACTGGCCGAGGGCCCCGACGATTTGAGCGCAGTTCCCGTGGCGTTCGGGCCACCCGATGCACCGGCCATGCCTTGCATGCGCTGCAGGTTTTCTTGGCGCAAGGCTTGGGCGCGGGCATCGTCAGCCTTGTCCTCTGCTTCCTTCCGTGCTTGTTCCTGCTGGCGCTTTTCCTCGTCGGCCTTGGTTTTTTCCGCAGCTTTTTTCTTGTCCAGTTCTTTCTTTTCTTGGGCTGCTTTTTCCTGCGCGGCCTTGTCCTTTGCGGCCTTTTCTTTGGCTGCTTTTTCTTGCGCTGCTTTGTCCTCGGCCTCTTTTTTCTTCTTATCAAGTGCCTTGCGCTGACGTTCGGCGGATTCCTGCTTTTTCTTGTCTTCTTCCTTTTTCTTTTCGAGCGCAATTTGGGCATCGCGCAGGCTGTTGTCAGGCTTGGGTTCGGGCGCGGGCCGGGGAGGTGCCAGCTTCGGAGGAGGTTCGGGCTTGGGCTCGGGCTCGGGTGGCCGTGGCGGGGGGTCTTGCAGTTTGGGGGCCGCCGCTTTCGGCACGGCAGACCACAGCTCGGCTTCGGCTTGCATGGTCTGGGGCTGGATTTTCCAGGCGGTGGCTAGGCCCAGCGCCAGGAACAAGGCCAAGTGCGCGACACCGGCCACCACCCAAGCGCGGCCCATGCCCGGCGCAGCGGGGGGGGCGAACTCCAGATGGGGGGCTTGTTTGGCACTCAAGGCGGTGACTTTCAGGGTGCCAGTTGCACCGACAGGCCCACACGGGCAATGCCCGCACGCTGCAGGCTGTCCATGACCTTGACCACGATTTCGTATTTCACGCTGCGGTCCGCGCTGATGACTACTGCGGTGTTGGTGCCGTCACCCACCAAGCTTTTGACGCTGGCGGCGACGCTGCCCAAAGCGGCTATGTCGGTCTTGCCATTGCTCACCACTTTCAGTCGCTCGTCTTTTTGGATCACCACCTGAACCACTTGGTCAGGTTGTTTGGCGGCTTTTCCCACACTGGGTAAATCGACCATGCTGGGGGTGATCATGGGGGCGGTGACCATGAAGATGATCAGCAGTACCAGCATCACATCGATGAAGGGCACCATGTTGATTTCAGAGATGGTGCGGCGACCGCGGTTTCGGGAAGAGGGGGACGGCATGGCGCAATCCGATCAATGGCCAGAGGCCGAGCTGCTGCTGCCAGATGAGCCCAGGCTGCGCTGCAGGATGTTGGAGAACTCTTCGATGAAGGTTTCGAGCTTGATGGCGATGCGGTCGACGTCGTGAGAGAACCGGTTGTAAGCCAGCACGGCGGGGATGGCGGCAAACAAGCCGATGGCGGTGGCCACCAGGGCTTCAGCAATGCCGGGGGCCACAACGGCCAGAGTGACCTGCTGCAAGCTGGCCAAGCCGGTGAAGGCGTGCATGATGCCCCACACCGTGCCAAACAAACCCACGTAAGGCGAGATGGATCCGACCGAGGCGAGGAAGGCCAGTTGCGATTCGGCCATGTCCATCTCGCGCTGGAAGCTGGCCCGCATGGCGCGGCGCGCGCCGTCGAGCAAGGTGCCCGCGTCACTGATGCGGCGCTCGCGTAGTTTTTGGTATTCGCGCATGCCGCTGGCAAAAATGCGCTCCATGGGGCCGGACAGTTTGGCGTTCTGGCTGGCCGAGTTGAACAGCTCGTTCAGGCTGGTGCCGGACCAAAAGACGCGCTCAAACTCTTCGTTCAGGCTTTTGATTCGAGAGAGGGCGGTGATTTTGCGCACGATAGCGGCCCAACTGGCCACCGAGATGCTGAGCAAAATCAGCACCACCAGTTGCACCACAAAACTCGCGTGCAAGAGCAGAGAGACGATGGACATGTCTTGGTTCATTTCAGTGCTTCCAGAACAGGGGCCGGGATGCGGCCGGGTTTCAAGGTGGTGCTGTCGACCCAGCCCAGGCGGATGGTACCCTCGGCGAGCAATTGGTCGTTTATTTGAGTTTGGCCGGGCTTTCGCAAGTAGGCGCGCTGAGCAATCGTCAGGCTGGCTTTCCCGCCGTTTTGCAGCTCGGCGGTGACGATCAAGGTGTCGTCCAGGCGGGCTGGAGAATGGTATTTGACGGTGGTTTCGCTGACTACAAACATGCCGCCCGAAGCTTCGCGCAGCACCTGCTGTCCAAAGCCCAAGGCGCGCAGCCATTCGGTGCGGGCCCTTTCGAAAAACTTCAGGTAGTTTGCATAAAACACGATGCCACCGGCGTCGGTATCTTCCCAATAAATGCGCATGGGGTGCTCAAAAACGCTGTGGCTCGTGCTGGTGTTGGGCATGTTCATGGCAGCAACCAGGTTTTCAGGCGGGCGATGGCGGTTTGCAGTTCGGCCATCGAGTTGGCGGTGGAAAAGCGCACAAAACTGGCGGTCTGGTCGGTGCCAAAGTCGCGCCCGGGCGTGATGGCCACATGGGCGTGTTCCAGGGCGGCAAAGGCAAAGTCCCAACTGTCTTTGAGGCCCAGCTTCTGGCAGGCGGCTGTGCAGTCGGCCCAGGCGTAAAACGCGCCGTCGGGGGCCACAGGCACGGTCAGGCCCAGTTCGTTCAGGGCTGGGATGAAGTAATCGCGACGCGCCTTGAACTCAGCGCGGCGGCGCTCGTATTCGGCGAGGCTCTCGGGTTCAAAGCAGGCCAGGGCCGCCTGTTGCGCCACAGTGCTGGCACAGATGAACAGGTTTTGCGCCAGGCGCTCGAGCACGGGCGTGAGCTGCTCTGGCACCACCAGCCAGCCCAATCGCCAGCCAGTCATGTTGAAGTATTTGCTGAAGCTGTTGATGCTGATGACATCGTCGCCCAAGGCCAGCGCGCTTTGGCCAAATTGCGCGTCGTGGCTCAGACCCAGGTAAATCTCGTCGATCAGGGTGATGCCGCCGTTGCTGCGCACAACGTCAACAATGCGGGCCAGCTCGGCCGGGTCGATGGAGGTGCCCGTGGGGTTGGAGGGCGAGGCCAGCAAAACGCCACGGGTTTGAGGTCCCCAAGCGGCGGCCACTTTGGCAGCACTCAATTGAAAGCGTTCTTCGGCGGTGGTGGGCACCAACACGGCCGTGCCTTCGGCTGCGCTCACAAAGTGCCGGTTGCAGGGGTAGCTGGGGTCGGGCATGAGGATTTCATCGCCCCGGTCAATCAGGGCCAGACACGCCAGTTGCAGCGCCGCCGAAGCGCCCGCCGTGACCACGATGCGGCTGGCTGGCACCTGCACGCCAAAGCGCTGCGCGTACCAACTGCTGATGGCTTGGCGCAAGGCGTCCATGCCAAGCGCAGGTGTGTACTGAGTCTGGCCTGATTCGATCACCGCCAACGCGGCTTGCTGCACGCGGGGTGGCGCGGTGAAGTCGGGTTCGCCAATGTTCAGAAAAACCACGGGCCGGTCGGTGTGCGCGACTTCGCGGGCTTTTTGCGAGGCGGCTTTGGCCACCTCCATCACCCAAAAAGGTTCGATTCGATCGGCTCGCTCAGAGATGCGCATGGTGTCTGGGGTGTGGTGTGTGGGGTTTATTTGGCGCGGCCAGATTGGCGGTCGGCTTGAACTTCGGCGCTGCGCAATTCGAGGGCCAAGCCACCGAGCACGGCGTTCACGTACTTGTGGCCATCGGTGCCACCAAAGTCTTTGGCCAATTCAATGCATTCATTGAGCACCACGCGCCAGGGCACATCGAGGCAGTGCTGCATTTCATAAACGCCGATCCACATGACGGCGTGTTCGATGGGCGAGATTTCGGCAAATTTGCGATCGAGTTTGGGCGCAATCAGGGCATCCAGGGCGGCGGCTTGCTCAATGCAGCCGTAAAGCAGGGCGTCGTAATGGGCCGAGTCGGCTTTGTGAAAACCCGACAGGTCGCGGGTGAAGACGTCGATGTCTGACGCTTCGTTTCGGCCCACGATGAACTGGTACAAGGCTTGCAGTGCAAACTCACGCGAGCGGCTGCGTGCAGGCTTGGCCGAGGACTTGCGCGTGCCGGCTGCGGCAGGTGGCATACCGTCGTTGGTGGTTTCGGGCGTGCTGGTCGAATCGGTCATCAGGCTTGTTCTTCTTCGTCGGTGTCGTCAGCCAAATCGGCCATGTCGGCGGCCAGGTCGTCCATGATGCAGGCCATTTCAACCGCCACGCGGGCTGCGTCGCGGCCTTTTTCGGTTTGGCGGGCGATGGCTTGGTCGAGGTTTTCGGTGGTCAAGATCGCGTTGGCAATGGGCAGGTTGTAGTCGAGGGACACGCGGCTGACACCGGCGCCGGACTCGTTCGCCACCAATTCAAAGTGGTAAGTCTCGCCACGGATGATGCAACCCAGCGCAATCAAGGCGTCGTATTCGGCCCGCTCGGCCATGGCTTGCAAAGCGACAGGCACTTCCAAGGCTCCGGGCACCATGACGTGGTCAATGCTGCTCACACCCAGCGCTTCGAGCTCGGCAATACAAGCCTTGGCCAAGGCATTGGTGATGTCTTCGTTGAAACGGGCTTGGACGATGCCGATGTGCAGAAATTGGCCGTTGAGTTCTTCGGCTTGGCCTTTGTTGGAGTCTTGCATGTTCATTCCTTGGGGATGTAAGCGGTGATTTCGAGGCCGTAGCCGGTCATGCTGGGCATGCGGCGCGGGTTGCCCATGAGGCGCATTTTGTTCACGCCGCATTCGCGCAGGATTTGCGCGCCCACGCCGTAGGTGCGCAAGTCCATCTTGCCGCGCTCAGGGGCTTGGGCCGAACGGGCACGGCCTTCAAACTGGGCCAGCAGTTGGTCTGGTGATTCGCCGCAGTTGAGCAGCACGGCCACACCGCAGCCTTGGGCGTTGATGTATTTCAAGCTGGCGTCCAAGCTCCAGGAATGCATGGCCCGGTTGACTTCCAGGGCGTCAAGCACCGACAGCGGCTCGTGCACGCGCACGGCCACTTCAGAGTCGGCCGACCATTCGCCTTTCACAAGGGCCAGGTGCACAGCCAGGTTGGTTTGGTCACGGAAGGCGTGGGCGGTGAACTCTCCGTGCGCAGTTTGTAGTGGGCGGCTACCAATACGCTCAACCAGCGACTCGTTGCGGCTGCGGTGCTCGATCAAGTCGGCAATCGTGCCGATCTTGAGGCCGTGTTCGGCCGCAAAGATTTGCAAGTCCGGCAGGCGGGCCATGGTGCCGTCGTCCTTCATGATCTCGCAGATCACCGACGATGGGCTGCAACCGGCCATGGCGGCCAGGTCGCAACCGGCTTCGGTGTGGCCTGCACGCATGAGCACACCGCCATCCACTGCTTGCAGGGGAAAGATGTGACCGGGTTGCACAAGGTCGGTGGGCTGGGTGTTGCGCGCCACGGCCACTTGCACGGTCTTGGCGCGGTCAGCAGCCGAAATGCCGGTGGTCACGCCTTCGGCGGCTTCGATCGACACGGTGAACGCCGTGCTGTAGACGGTGCCGTTGCGGGCGGCCATGGGCGGGAGCTTCAAGAATTCGCAGCGTTCGCGGGTGAGCGTAAGGCAAATCAGGCCCCGGCCAAAACGGGCCATGAAGTTGATGGCCTCAGGCGTGACATGGTCTGACGCCAAGACCAGATCGCCTTCGTTTTCACGGTCTTCTTCGTCAACCAAGATCACGATGCGACCGGCTTTCATCTCGGCCACGATCTCTTCGACGGGCGAGATCGCCACAGGGGTCAGTTTCTCGGGGGCGTTCATGCGGTGTCTTTCTGGATCAGGCCCGCGCTGAGCATGCGCTCCACGTAGCGGGCCACAGTGTCGATTTCGAGGTTGACTCGGCTGCCCGCATTGAGGCTGCCCAGGGCGGTGTTGTCCACGGTGTGCGGAATCAGGTTGATGCTGATTTCGCAGCCTTCGGTCAGGTCGGTGACGCTGTTGACCGTGAGGCTCACACCGTTGACGGTGATCGAGCCTTTGTAGGCGAGATATTTGGCCAAAGTGTGCGGTGCCAGAACACGCAATTCCCAGCTTTCGCCAATCTGCTCGAAGTGGCTGATGTGGCCAACGCCGTCGACGTGGCCCGACACGATGTGTCCGCCCAAGCGGTCGTTGGCGCGCAGCGCTTTTTCGAGGTTGACGGTGCCTTGTTGGTCCAAGCCGCTGGTCTTATGAAGCGATTCGGCCGAGATGTCGATGGTGAACTGACGTTTTTCAGGGCTGAAGGTGGTGACGGTCATGCAGGCGCCGTTCAGGGCGATGCTGTCGCCCAAGCCGACATCGTCAAGGTACCCGGCGGGCGCCTCGATGGTGAGGCGCTTGCCGTGGTGTAAAGAGCGACCCAGGTCGTGGGTGGCGACGATTCGCCCCACGCCGGTGATGATTCCGGTGAACATAGTTGACTATTTTCGCAGGTAAAGAGAGTGAATCGGCTGGAGGCGCAACAAAAATGCTCGCAGTCCAAGGTGCCTGGCGCTGGCTTGACTCTCGAAAAGCTCAGGGTTAACCAAGGCGACAAGCCCCAAAGTGTGTGCCTAGAATGGTGCATTGCAGCAGATTTTTTATAGGCTGCCTGTCACCAGGAGTTTTCATTGCCGGCCAAATCTCCAGTTCAATCGTCCCAAGCCACGAAGACCGCCCGGTCTGACAAGACGGCCAGAAGACCCGAACCGCCACCCTCGGTGGCTCGTACCATTAAAAAATACCCGAACCGCCGCCTGTACGACACGCAGACGTCAAGTTACGTGACCTTGTCCGAGCTAAAAAAACTGGTCATGGCCTCAACGCCCTTGTTGGTGGTCGACGCCAAAACCGGTGAAGACCTGACGCGTTCCATTTTGTTGCAGATCATTTTGGAGGAAGAGTCTGCGGGGGTGCCCATGTTCAGCGAAGCGGTGTTGTCCAACATCATCCGTTTCTATGGCCATGCCATGCAAGTACACATGGGGTCCTATCTGGAAAACCATGTTCAGTCCTTCATGGACTGGCAAAGCAAACTGGGCGAATCCAGCCCGACCCTCAGCCCTGAGGTTTGGACGCAGTTTATGGAGTGGCAGACGCCGCTGATGCAAAACATGTTTTCGGGACTCGCCGATCCGTCCCAAAACGTCATGGCGCTGATGCAAGAGCAGGTACAAAAACAGATTCAAAAAAATACAGATCAATTTTTGGGCGCTATGGGTTTGAAGACATGAGAAGGGCAATATGCCGTTTTGTCACAGGCCGGTCTTTTTTGCGGGGACAATAGCGGGATGAGTGATATGACCGCGACTGCCCCCCTTCTTGCCCCTAAAGTGGGTTTTGTCAGCTTGGGATGCCCCAAAGCGCTGACCGATTCCGAACTGATCCTGACGCAACTGAGCGCCGAGGGTTACCAAACCTCCAAAACCTTTGAAGGCGCTGACCTCGTCATCGTCAACACCTGTGGGTTCATTGACGAAGCCATCAAGGAAAGCCTGGACACCATTGCTGAGGCACTGAGTGAAAACGGCAAGGTCATCGTGACTGGTTGCCTGGGTGCCAAAACAGGCGAGGGCGGCGGCAACATGGTGTTGGAAATGCACCCCAGCGTGCTGGCAGTGACCGGGCCGCACGCCACGCAAGAGGTGATGGACGCGGTGCATACGCATTTGCCCAAGCCCCACGACCCGTTTTTCGATTTGGTGCCGGGTGGTTTTGGCGAAGCGGGTCTCAAGCTCACACCGCACCACTATGCGTATTTGAAGATCAGCGAAGGCTGCAACCACCGCTGCACGTTTTGCATCATTCCCTCCATGCGTGGCGATTTGGTGTCGCGCCCAATCGGTAATGTGCTCAAAGAAGCCAAAGCCTTGTTTGCAGGCGGTGTCAAAGAGCTGCTGGTCATCAGCCAGGACACCTCGGCCTATGGCGTGGATGTGAAGTACCGCACGGGTTTTTGGGACGGCAAGCCGGTCAAAACCCGCATGCTCGAGTTGGTGCAGGCGCTGGGTGAAATGGCCCGCGAGCACGATGCCTGGGTGCGTTTGCACTATGTCTACCCTTATCCAAGTGTGGATGACATCATCCCTTTGATGGCTCAAGGTTTGGTTTTGCCTTATTTGGATGTGCCGTTTCAGCACAGCCACCCCGATGTGCTCAAGCGCATGAAGCGCCCGGCCAGCGGTGAAAAGAACCTGGAGCGCATCCAGCGTTGGCGCGAAATGTGTCCCGAGCTGGTGATTCGCAGCACCTTCATCGCGGGCTTCCCTGGGGAGACCGAAGAAGAATTCGAGCACCTGCTGGGCTTTTTGCGTGAAGCGCAAATTGATCGCGCCGGATGCTTTGCCTACAGTCCCGTGAAAGGGGCCACGGCCAATGATTTGCCGGGCATGTTGCCCGAAGCGCTGCGCGAAGAGCGCCGTGCCCGTTTCATGGCGGTGGCCGAAGAGGTGTCAATCGCCCGTTTGCACCAGCGCGTGGGTTCCACCATAAAGGTGTTGGTGGACAGTGCGCCGGCCATGGGCCGTCGTGGTGGCGTGGGTCGAGGTTTTGGTGATGCGCCCGAGATCGATGGCGTGGTACGCTTGTTTCCGCCTGAAAAGCTGAGCAAGAACCTTAAAGTGGGTGAGTTCACTCGGGCCCGCATTGTGAGCGTGGAAGGCCACGATTTGGTGGGAGTTCCCGTTTGATGTGGCTCGGCGATACGCTGTGCAGCCTTGGGGCTGTCAGCGTGCACCGTGCTGTGTGTGGTTTTGCAGCAGGCAACAAAAAAGCCGCTGATCAAAAATCAACGGCTTACTCTGTTTATAACTTATCGCGTTGGATAGTATTGGTGCCCAGAAGAGGACTCGAACCTCCACGATGTTACTCGCTAGTACCTGAAACTAGTGCGTCTACCAATTCCGCCATCTGGGCGCCTCAGGAATCTAAGGATTGTATATCAAAAAAGTAGCTCAACCCAGTGCGATGCTGGAAGAAATTGTCGGCAGTGTTCAAGGCCACCGTGATGGTCATGGATTTTTGATCCGTGATGATGGTGAGTCGGACATTTACTTGTCGTCCAACGAAATGCGTGCGGTTTTGCACCGCGACCGCGTGAAGGTTTGCGTCGTTCGTCAGGACCGCAAAGGTCGCCCGGAAGGGCGCGTGGTTGAGATTGTCGAACGCCCTGAGCAACCGATCATTGGCCGCTTGCTGCACGAAGGCGGTTTGTGGCTGGTGGCGCCTGAAGACAAGCGTTACGGCCAGGACGTGATGATCCCAAAAGGTGCCACAGGCACGGCCAAGCCGGGCCAGGTGGTGGTGGTGGAGTTGACCGAGCCGCCTGCCTTGTTTGGGCAGCCCGTGGGCCGAGTGAAAGAGGTGTTGGGCGAAATCGATGACCCGGGGATGGAGATCGAAATCGCCGTGCGCAAGTACAGCGTGCCGCATGAATTTTCTGCCCTGTGCGTTGACCAAGCCAAGGGCTTGCCCGACAAGGTGCTGGCCAAGGACCGCAAGGACCGGGTGGATTTGCGCGATGTGCCTTTGGTCACGATCGACGGCGAAGACGCACGTGATTTTGACGATGCGGTTTATTGTGAACCTGCCAAAGTCGGCCGCGGCAAGGGCTGGCGTTTGCTGGTAGCGATTGCCGACGTGAGCCACTATGTGCAAACGGGCAGCGCCATCGACATCGACGCTTATGACCGGGCCACCAGCGTGTATTTTCCGCGCCGTGTGATTCCGATGCTGCCTGAGAAATTGTCGAACGGCTTGTGCTCATTGAACCCCGATGTGGACCGTTTGTGCATGGTGTGTGACATGCTGGTCAATGCCAAGGGCGATGTGCATGCCTACCAGTTTTACCCGGCCGTGATGCACAGCCATGCGCGTTTCACGTACACCGAAGTGGCCGCCATTTTGGGCAACACGCGCGGGCCAGAAGCGGCCAAACGCAAGGCGCGTGTGACCGACCTGATGAACCTGCAGGACGTGTACAAAGCTTTGTTGGCTTCGCGTGCGGTGCGTGGCGCCGTGGATTTCGAAACCACCGAAACCCAAATCGTGTGCGACGAGAGCGGCCGCATTGAGAAAATTGTGCCGCGTGTACGCAACGAAGCGCACCGCCTGATTGAAGAGGCCATGCTGGCGGCCAACGTGTGCAGCGCCGACTTCATACAGCAGGGCAAGCACCCGGGCTTGTTTCGCGTGCATGAAGGCCCCACAGCCGAGAAAAAAGACATCCTGCGCAACTACCTCAAGGCCTTGGGCTTGGGCATGAGCATCAGCGACGACCCGCATACCAGCGAGTTCCAGAAGATCGCGCAAGCGACCAAGGACCGTCCGGATGCGCAGCAGATCCACACCATGCTGCTGCGCTCCATGCAGCAGGCCATTTATACGCCCGTGAACAGCGGGCACTTTGGCCTGGCCTACGAGGCTTATACCCATTTCACCAGTCCGATCCGGCGTTACCCGGATTTGTTGGTGCACCGAGTCATCAAGGCGATTTTGCTGGGCCGCAAATACACGCTGCCCAGCTTGCCCGTGCCTGGCGAGGCGCATGCCAAGCTGAGCAAACGGCTGGAGAAAAGCCGTGCGGCCAAGGGCGATGCGCTCGAGTCGTCTGCGCCACGGGTGCACATGTCGGCCGCCGACCAACGTGCTTGGGAGGCTGCAGGCCTGCATTGCAGCGCCAACGAACGCCGCGCCGATGAAGCCAGCCGCGACGTCGAAGCCTGGCTCAAGTGCAAATACATGCGCGAACACTTGGGCGAGGAATACAGCGGCGTGGTGTCGGCGGCCACCAGCTTCGGCATCTTCGTGACTTTGGACACTTTGTATGTGGAAGGCCTGGTGCACATCACCGAGCTGGGTGGCGAGTACTACCGCTTTGACGAGTTGCGCCAAGAGTTGCGCGGTGAACGCACCGGTATTCGATATGCCATTGGCAGCCGGGTGCAGGTGCAGGTCAGCCGGGTGGATCTGGATGGCCGGAAAATTGATTTTCGATTGGTTCACCCGGGCGACGATCTGGTGCCGCGCGCCATGCGCGACAAGGGCTTGTCTGCACCGGCAGAAGGTGGACGCGACAAAAAGCGTGGGGCTCAAGATCGGCGTCTGGCCGATGCTGAACGCAACCGGTCTCCGATACAAGCCCTAAAAGCCTCGGTGAAAAAAGCTGCCGCCAAGAAAAAAGGTTCACGCAGCACCAAGCCGCGCCGCTGAGGCGCGGCTTTTATTCAGCGCAGGTGCTGCGCCAAGGCACTGGCGGTCAGAGGCAATTCATCTGGCCAGTCATTGGCCATCTGACCGTGCTGCGCCACCGCGCAGCAGGCGGCTTCGAATGGCCCCAAGCCTAGTGCCATGCGGGCGCCGACCAAGCCCGCCAGCACATCGCCTGTGCCGCCAGTGGCCAGCCTGCCATTGCCCGAGGTGTTGATGCGGCTGGTCTGTCCGGGTGCAGCGATCACCGTGCCCGAACCCTTGAGCACCACGGTGCAGTGAAACAAAGCGGCCAGATTTTGCGCGGTTTGAAGTCGGTTGCTTTGCACCTGAGCAGTGCTGGTTTTCAAAAGCCGTGCCGCCTCCAGCGGGTGAGGGGTGATGACGGTGGGTTTCAGTTCTGCCCTTTGGCGCAGCAAATTTTGAAGTGCGGGATCGTCTGCCACCGCGTTCAAACCATCGGCGTCCAGCACCAATTGCGCGCTGCGCTGGAGCACTTCGGGCATGTGCGCACGGATGGCTTCGCCGCCCCCGCAACCGCAGACCACATGCAGCCGCTCTAGGTCCAGCCGCTGCCAGTCCCGTTGCATCAGGTCGGGCAGAGCATGCTCTGTGGCTTGTCCTGAGAGCAAGCTCAAAATCACGCGACCTGCACCGGCATGCAGTGCGGCGTTGGCGGCCAACACGGCGGCCCCGGTCATGCCCATGCCCCTCAAGGCCATGGGCTCACCGCCGATCACCGCCACATCGCCATGGCTGCCTTTGTGGCTGGCGTGGCTTTTGATGGGGGGTGCGTCAGCCGCATTCAGAAAGGCTTGTGGCGGCACATCGCTGTCATTTGCCCGGTGGCCCAAGTCGTCCAGCCAGATTTGGCCGCAGGCGTCTCGCCCATGGCCCATGAACAGGCCGGGTTTGGCGGCAATGAAGGTCAGCGTGTGGTCGGCGCGCACCGCCACCGTTTGGGCATCGGAGCTGTCCAGCCATTGCCCGTTTTCCAGGTTCAGGCCTGTGGGGCCGTCGAGCGCCAGCACCTGGCCAGGAAACTTTTGGATGGCCTGCACGCAGGCTTGCATTTCAAGGCTGAGTGCCCGGTTGGCACCCAGGCCCAGCAGGGCGTCAATGCACAAATCCTGGCCATCCATGTTCGTTGGCCAAGCCGGAGGTACGGCAGATTGGAGGGCGACACCTGCAGCGCTGGCCCGTTGCCAGGCCCTGAGGGCATCGGGCGGCGATTGTGCCGTTGAGCCCATCCAGCTGACGAGAACCTGCTTGCCCCATTGGTGCAAGTGCAAGGCAGCTTCCAGGCCGTCACCCCCGTTGTTGCCGGGGCCTGCGGCGACCCAGATGCGTTGGGCATGGGGGGCGACGGCCATGGCCAGTTTCGCAGCGGCCAGGCCCGCTAATTGCATCATAGGTTGAGGGCTACCGGACTGCAAACGGGTTTCAAGCTGACGCAGCGCATCTGGCCCATACACAGGCCACAAGGATGAGCTGCACAGCTTTTGCATGGTTTCAGTGCTTTTGCAACAAGGGTTCGAGCAACAAGGACAGTTGCAAGATGGTGTCGTCGTGCATGGCAGCATGCCAAGCCATCAGGCCCACCGGCAAATTGCCAGGCGCATGGCAGGGCAGGGAAATGCCGCAACCATCCAAGGTGTTGACCACGCTGGTGTTGCGCAGCAGCAGGCCGTTGATGCGGAAAAACTCGGCGTCGCGCTCTGCGCCCGGCGCCACATCGCTGATTTTGGGACCGGTGATGGGGGTGGTGGGCGAGAGCACGGCGTCGTAACCCACCAATGCAGTTTCCACGCGGCGAATCCATTGCCGTCGTGCCTGCACTAAATCCATGTACTCGTGGGCCTTCATGCCCGAGCCGCGCATCAGGCGCTGCAGGACGCGCGGGTCGTAATGCGCACTGTCCCGGTCGAGCCATTCGCGGTGCCAGGCAAAGCCCTCGGCCGGACTGAAGCCACCGGTGCTCATCATGGGGGCCAACTCGTTCAGCTCGGTCAGGGCGATTTCATCGATACGCGCCCCCGCAGCGCGCAGCGTGTTCAGGCTGTGCTCGAAAGCACGCGACACGGTCGCGTCCATGCCGTCTTGCATCAAGCTCTTGGCCACCGCCAAGCGGTAGCCGGACAGGGGCCGTTGCCCCTTGGGAACGTGTCTGACCGAGAGCACTTCGTGGGCCAAAATCGCGTCTCGCACGGTACGCGTCATGGCGCACACAGTGTCAAGCGTTGTGGACAGGGGCAGGGCACCTTGGGTGGGCACCAGGCGGGCGGTGTTCTTGAATCCAACGATGCCATTCAAGGCGGCGGGCACCCGGATGGAGCCGCCCGTGTCCGAGCCCAGACCGATGAAGGCTGCACCCGTGGCCACCGACACGGCCGCGCCCGAGCTGGAGCCGCCGGGTGCGTGGGGTTGACTGGGCGCGCCGACGGCTTGGTCGTACAGCCCGTCCCATGCGGCAGGGGTGCCGTGGTGGGGGTTGGTGCCCACCCCCGAAAAGGCAAATTCGACCATGTTGGTGCGCCCGATCAGGCCTGCACCTGCGGCCCGCAAACGCGCCACAGCCGGACAGTCTGCAAACGCCAGGGCCTGGTTTTTCAAAACGATGGAGCCCGCTTGGGTGACCTGCCCTTGGACATCAAACAGGTCCTTGATGGACACCGCGAGGCCCGCGAGCGGGCTTTGACCCACTTGCGGATGACTGGCTGTGCGCTGCAGCGCATCGGGAGTCAGTTGCATGAAGGCATGCACGCAGGCCGGGCTTTGCGCCACGGCCAGGCAGGCTTGGGCCGCCGCTTGGACGGTGGTGGATCCAGTCTGGATGGCTTGCCGGGTGGCGATCAGGTCAGCTTTCATGGTGTTCGGGGCGCTTTGGCAGAGTCAGGATGCTATAATCCTAAGGCTTTGCAGAGCGCGGCAGCTGTATTTTGAGTGTCATGGCCAACATAAAGCCAAATCAGTGATCTCACGCACCAGCAAAGCACATCCGCGAATCCGTCCCAACAAGGTGTTGCGCGCAGTATTTTTGGCTGCACGCGATGAGTGGACTGGATTTTAGACCCAACCTTTGGAGTATTTTTATGTCCGTTACCATGCGCGAAATGCTGGAAGCCGGTGTCCACTTTGGTCACCAAACCCGCTTCTGGAACCCCAAGATGGCCCCTTTCATCTTCGGTCATCGCAACAAAATTCACATCATCAACTTGGAAAAATCGCTGCCGATGTTCCAGGACGCGATCAAGTTCGCCAAGCAACTGTCGGCCAACCGTGGCACCATTTTGATGGTGGGCACCAAGCGCCAGGCCCGTGATCTGGTGTCGGCTGAAGCCCAGCGCGCTGGCGTGCCTTTCGTTGACCAGCGCTGGTTGGGCGGCATGTTGACCAACTTCAAAACCGTCAAGACCTCGATCAAGCGTCTGAAAGACATGAAGGCCCAGCAAGAAGTCGGACTCGACAGCCTGAGCAAAAAAGAGCAGTTGATGTTCAAGCGCGAGATGGAAAAGCTCGAAAAAGACATCGGCGGCATCCAGGACATGGCAGCTTTGCCAGATGCGATTTTCGTGATCGACGTCGGTTACCACAAAATCGCCATCTCGGAAGCCAAAAAACTGGGCATCCCATTGATCGGTGTGGTGGACTCTAACCACTCGCCAGAAGGCATCGACTACATCATCCCCGGTAACGATGACTCGGCCAAGGCTGTGGCTTTGTACGCCCGCGGCATCGCTGACGCCATCATCGAAGGCCGCGCCAATGCGGTCAACGACGTGGTCAAGGCCGTCACCGAAGGCAATGACGAATTCGTCGAAGAAGCCAACGCTTCGGCCTGAGTTCCTACTACTCGATGAAAGGGGCTTCGTGGCCCCTTTTTTTTAATTTGACTTGAAGACTGAATACGGAGAAATCAAATGGCTGTTATCACCGCAAGCATGGTTGCCGAACTGCGCGCAAAAACCGACGCCCCTATGATGGAGTGCAAAAAAGCATTGACTGAAGCCGAAGGCGACATGGCCAAAGCCGAAGAGTTGTTGCGCGTCAAATTGGGCACCAAGGCCGGCAAGGCTGCTTCCCGCGTCACTGCCGAAGGCGTGGTGACCAGTTTCGTGAACGGCACCACAGGCGCCATGATCGAAGTCAACTGCGAAACCGACTTCGTGACCAAAAACGACAGCTTCTTGGCTTTGGCCAACGCCGCTGCCAAATTGGTGGCCGAGCACAACCCTGCTGACCTTGCCGCCTTGGGCGCATTGCCTTACAGCCAGGACAGTTTCGGCCCCACCTTGGAAGAAGTTCGCAAAGGCTTGATCGGCAAGATCGGCGAGAACATGAGCTTCCGTCGCTTCAAGCGCGCCGCTGGTGGTGCCAAGATCGCCAATTACCTGCACGGCACCCGCATCGGCGTGTTGGTGGAGTACGAAGGTGACGATACCGCCGCCAAAGACGTTGCCATGCATGTGGCCGCCATGAAGCCTGTGTCTTTGACCAGCGCCGAAGTGCCTGCCGATTTGATCGAAAAAGAGCGTTCAGTGGCTGCCGCCAAGGCCGCTGAATCCGGTAAGCCTGCGGATATCGTGACCAAAATGGTCGAAGGCTCTGTGCAGAAATACTTGAAAGAAGTTTCTTTGTTCAACCAGTCTTTCGTGAAGAATGACAAGCAGACGGTTGAGCAAATGCTCAAGGCCTCAGGCACCACAGTCAAGGCATTCAGCTTGTTCGTAGTGGGTGAGGGCATTGAGAAGAAAGTCGACGACTTCGCCGCCGAAGTGGCTGCCCAAGTGGCTGCTGCTCAAGGCGCAGCCTGAGTTCAAGGCCTGTCTGATTTGCCAACCCATCGCCCACAATGAACCCCAAGGAGCCCCTCATGTCTTCAGCCAAGCCAGCCTTTAAGCGCATTTTGCTCAAGCTGTCCGGCGAGGCCTTGATGGGGGACGATGCCTTTGGCATCAACCGCGCCACCATCGTGCGCATGGCCGAAGAGATTGCCGAGATCAACCGTCTGGGCGTGCAGGTGGCGGTGGTCATTGGCGGCGGCAACATCTTCCGCGGTGTCGCTGGTGGGGCTGTGGGCATGGACCGCGCTACCGCCGATTACATGGGCATGCTGGCCACCGTCATGAACTCCCTGGCTCTGGCCGATGCGTTGGACAAAGCAGGCCTGACGGCACGCGTCATGTCTGCAATCGGCATTGACCAAGTGGTCGAGCCTTACGTTCGCCCCAAAGCCTTGCAATACCTGGAAGAGGGCAAGGTGGTGGTATTTGCAGCAGGCACCGGCAACCCATTTTTCACCACCGACACGGCCGCTGCTTTGCGCGGCGCCGAAATCGGTGCCGAGATGGTGCTCAAGGCCACCAAAGTCGATGGTGTCTACACCGCCGATCCGAAAAAAGACCCCTTGGCCACGCGTTACAGTGAAATCAGCTTCGACGAGGCCATTTCGCGAAACTTGGGCATCATGGATGCCACGGCTTTTGCCTTGTGTCGCGACCAGAAATTGCCGATCAAGGTGTTTTCGATCATCAAGAATGGTGCCCTGATGCGTGTGGTGCTGGGTGAAGACGAAGGCACTCTGGTTTATGCTTGACACCGTTCTGACGAGGAGAACCCCATGACCATTGCAGACATCAAGAAAACAACGGAAACCAAAATGGACCAGTCCATTGCGGCATTCAAAAACAATTTGACCAAGATTCGCACCGGGCGTGCCAATCCGGCCTTGCTCGACACCATCCATGTCGATTACTACGGCTCCATGGTGCCCTTGTCCCAAGTGGCCAATGTGTCCTTGATGGACTCGCGCACCATCAGCGTCCAGCCATGGGAAAAAGGCATGGGTGCCAAAATCGAAAAAGCCATTCGCGAAAGCGAACTAGGCTTGAACCCCGCATCCATGGGTGATTTGATCCGAGTGCCCATGCCCCCCATGAGCGAAGAGCGCCGCAAGGAAATGACCAAGCTGGCCCGCACCGAAGGCGAGAACAGCAAGATCGCGATCCGCAATTTGCGCCGCGATGCCAATGAATCGGTCAAAAAACTGGTTAAAGACAAAGAAGCTTCTGAGGACGATCAAAAGCGTGCCGAAGCAGACACACAAAAATTGACTGACAAGCGCATGACAGAGATAGATCAGTTGGTGACTGCCAAGGAACAAGAGATCATGGCGGTTTGAGTTTGAATCCCAAGCCGTGGCATTGCACGGCCTGACGGGCCGCCCATAGGCGGCCTTTTTTTCAGGAGAATCCGTGCTCAAACAACGCGTCATCACTGCCCTGGCCCTGCTGGCCCTGCTGCTGCCTGCCTTGTTTGCGCCCCATCCTTGGCCCTTCAAGGTGCTGACGGTGGCTCTGATCGCTGCAGGGGCTTGGGAGTGGGGGCGGCTCAATGGCGTGAAGCCTGTGCAAGCTTGGCTTGGGTCCGTTGTGTGTGTTTTCGTTTGTGCGATGTCAACTTTGGCCGGTTGGTTGGAAGCCACCCCGCCACTGCTTTGGCTTTTGGCCGGGTCCAGTTGGGTTTTGCTGGGCTCCTGGATGGTCCAACGAGGCGTCTCTGGTTGGTCGCTTTGGCCTCGATCTGTGCGTTGGTGGACGGGTTTGTTTTTGCTGGCTTTGGCTTGGTTGGCCTTGGCCCAAGCCCACCAGCGGGGCGTGAACTTTTTGTTGTCGGTGTTGGTCTTGGTCTGGGCGGCCGATGTGTTCGCCTATTTCTTTGGACGTGCCCTGGGCGGGCGGATCTTTGCTGTCAAATTGGCCCCCACGATCAGTCCCGGAAAAAGTTGGGAAGGTGTGTTCGGCGGCGTGCTGGGGGTCTTTGCGGTGTCATGGCTCTGGACCATTTTTGACCAGAGCCAGGCCCCAAGCTCAGCCAGTTTTTACACATTGTTGTGGGCCCGAGGCATTGGGGTGGCCGTGCCTGCTTTGCTTTTCATGTCGGCCATGAGCGTGGTCGGTGATTTGGTGGAGTCCTTGGTCAAGCGCAGCGCGGGCATGAAAGACAGCTCGGGCTTGTTGCCCGGCCATGGAGGCGTGCTCGACCGGGTAGACGCCTTGTTGCCGACTTTGCCCTTGGCCATGATGCTTGTGGCGTGGATTTGATGTGGAGAACTCTGGCATGAACAAACAACAGTGCATCACGATCTTGGGCTCAACAGGCTCCATTGGCACGAGCACGCTCGATGTGCTCAGTCGCCATCCTGCGCAATACCGCATCCATGCCCTGACCGCCTCCAGCCAGGTGGATCTGATGCTGGCCCAGTGTGCGCGATTCAAGCCTGAAGTGGCGGTGATGGTGCAAGAGGCCGCAGGCCGCCAACTGGCCGAACGGGTGCAAGCTGAAGGCTTGCCCGTTCAAGTGCGTTGGGGCGCTGCAGCCTTGGACGAAGTGGCGGCTGCCCCGCAGGTCGATGCCGTGATGGCCGCGATTGTGGGCGCGGCGGGTTTGTCCCCCTGCATCTCAGCCGCTCTCGCCGGCAAACGCTTGATGCTGGCCAACAAAGAGGCTTTGGTGGTGGGCGGTGAGGTTTTCATGCGGGCCGTGCGCGATGGCGGCGCTTTGCTGCTGCCGATTGACAGTGAGCATTCGGCCATTTTCCAGTCCCTGCCAGAGGACCCTTCGAGCTGGCAGCGGCGCGTTCAAAAGATCATTCTCACGGCCTCGGGCGGTCCGTTTCGCACCCGCGACCCCCGCACATTCAGGGATGTCACGCCTGAGCAGGCTTGCGCACATCCCAATTGGGTCATGGGCCGAAAAATTTCCGTGGATTCGGCCACCATGATGAACAAGGCCCTGGAGGTGATCGAGGCGAGTTATTTGTTTGGCCTCTTGCCCGATCAGTTGGAGGTGGTCATTCATCCCCAAAGCGTCATCCATTCGATGGTGCAGTACCGCGACCATTCGGTGGTGGCGCAACTGGGCACGCCCGACATGCGCGTGCCGATTGCTTATGGCCTGAGTTGGCCAGAGCGCATCGAGTCAGGTGCCGCAGCGCTGGACTTTCATGCCTTGGCTGCCATGACTTTCGAAGCCATGGATGAGCCAGAGCATGTGCTGCGTTTTCCCGGTTTGCGCCTGGCATGGGAGACTTTGCTTGGTGCGCCGGGCAGTTGTGCCATATTGAACGCAGCCAACGAAGTGGCTGTGGAGGCCTTCCTGAACAAGCGCATCCGCTTTGACCAAATCCATGAACTCAACCGCGCTACCTTGGACAGTTTGGTGTGTAACCCCCCTGAGTGTCTGGACGACTTGTTGACCCTGGATTCGCGCAGTCGCCAAGAGGCTGATAAAAACCTGTCCCGCCTTTCATGAAAGAACAAATGTGTAGGGACGTGTGGGATGGACCCAGGCCTGTACTGATGTATTATCTTTTGATGCTTTTGGCTTGTTTGAATTGACAAGTCAAAACACCAGAGCCAATCGAGCCGTGCGTCTTGCTGTTGCCTGATTGTGAATTTGGATCCAGTTTTCAAAGCCTCATTTTCAAATCTGAAATGGGTTTTTTTTAGAACGATTGAACAATGACTTTTCATCAAATTCGTACCCAGGTCTTTCCTTTTGCTTTGAGGGCACTGGCGTGCGCCGTGGTCAGCTTGCCCGCTTGGGCGGTCGATCCCTTTACGGTGCGTGACATCCGTGTGGAGGGCTTGCAGCGTATTGAAGCGGGTACGGTGTTCGCGTCTTTGCCTTTGCGGGTCGGCGATCGTTACACCGACGACAAGGGCGCTGCGGCTATTCGTTCCTTGTTTGCTTTGGGCTTGTTCAAAGATGTGCGCTTGGAAACCCAGGGCGATGTGCTGGTGGTGGTGGTTCAGGAGCGCCCCTCGGTAGCCTCCGTGGAGTTCATCGGGCTCAAGGAGTTCGACAAGGAAGTGCTGGTTAAGTCCCTAAAGGATGTGGGTCTGTCCGAGGGGCGACCTTTTGACAAGGCTTTGGCTGACAAGGCCGAGCAAGAACTTAAGCGCCAATACATCAGCCGCAGCCTTTACGGTGCCGAAGTGGTCTCCACTGCCACGCCCATTGATCGCAATCGGGTGAACCTGACTTTCACCATCACCGAGGGCGGTCCCGCCAAAATCACTCAGATGGACATTGTGGGCAACCAGGCTTTCAGTGACGCCACTTTGCTCGACCAATTCAATCTGGACACGGGTGGCTGGATGAGTTGGTATACCAAGTCCGACCGTTACTCGCGCACCAAGCTGAACGCAGATTTGGAAGCCTTGCGCTCGTTTTATCTGTCCCAGGGCTTCCTGGAGTTCCGCATCGACTCTACCCAAGTGGCCATGTCGCCCAACAAGCAGGACATGGCCATTACCATCAACATCACCGAAGGTGAACGTTTTGTGATCTCTGGTGTCAAGCTAGAAGGCAATTACCTCGACCGCGATGATGAATTCAAGGCTTTGGTCAAGATTGCCGTAGGCAAGCCTTACAACGCAGAGACGGTGGCTGAAACCACCAAGGCTTTCACCGATTACTTTGGCAAGTTTGGATTTGCGTTTGCACGTGTGGAAGCCAAGCCCCAAATCGACCGGCGCAACAACCGGGTTCAGTTTGTGCTGCAGGCCGAGCCTTCGCGCCGGGCCTATGTGCGCCGCATTCAGGTCGCGGGCAACGATCGCACCCGCGATGAGGTCATTCGCCGTGAATTCCGTCAACTTGAAGCGGCTTGGTACGACAGCGACAAAATTCGTCTTTCACGAGATCGGGTCGACCGTTTGGGTTTTTTCACTCAAGTGAACGTTGAAACGGTGGAGGTGCCAGGAGCGCCCGACCAAGTGGATCTCTTGTTCACGGTGGCCGAAAAGCCCACGGGCAGCATTTCTTTGGGTGCGGGTTTTTCTTCTGCAGAAAAGGTGACTTTGAGTTTCGGTATCCGCCAAGAGAATGCGTTTGGTTCGGGCAATTACCTGGCGGTTGAAGTCAACACCAGCAAGTACAACCGCAACTTGGTGCTCAGCACCACCGACCCTTATTTCACCCGGAATGGCATTTCCAGAACCGTGGATGTGTTCCAGCGCACCACGCGGCCGTATTTGGGGGACGTCAACGCCTATAGCCTGATTAACTCTGGTGCGGGTCTGCGCTTTGGCGTGCCGGTGACCGAAACCGACACCGTGTTCATGGGCATCAACGCCGAGCAAACCGAGATTCGGACGGGCACGGGATTGCCTGATGCCTACCTTGAATATGCGCAAAAATTTGGCGCCACCAGCTCGGCCTTGCCTTTGACGCTGGGCTGGTCGCGAGACGGTCGGGACAGTGCATTGGTTCCTACCCGAGGCAGCTTGCAGCGTGTCAATGCCGATGTGAGTGTGGGCGGCGACGTTCGTTACTTGCGGGCCAGTTACCAATACCAGCAGTATTTCCCGTTGACCAAAAAATACACCTTGGCTTTCAACACCGATTTGGGCTGGGGGCAGGGACTCAAAGGGCAGGAGTACCCCTTGTTCAAGAACTTTTATGTAGGTGGCTTGGGAAGCGTTCGGGGCTTTGAGCAATCCACCTTGGGCCCAACTCGTGCGACCAGCAGTACCAACCTTGCTCCTATTTACTTGGGCGGTTCGAAAAAAGTGGTGTTCAACGCCGAATTCATCACCCCATTTCCCGGTGCTGGCAACGACCGAACATTGCGCCTGTTTGGTTTCACCGACATCGGACGCGCTTTTGGCGAGAATGAAAACATATCCTTGGGTGATTTGCGGGCTTCTGCAGGCGTTGGCTTGAGTTGGATCTCGCCGATGGGGCCTTTGCGTTTTTCCTATGCCACGCCGATACGCCAGCAGACAGGCGATAAAATCCAGCGACTTCAATTCCAAATCGGAACATCCTTCTAATGAACACCTTGCTTCAAAAATTGTCCATGGCCTTGTTGGCCGCGGCCTGTGTGACCTCTGTAGCCCAGGCCCAGGAGTTCAAGATGGGCTTTGTCAACACCGAGCGCATCTTCCGCGAAGCGGCCACGGCCAAGCAAGCGCAGGCCAAACTCGAGCAGGAATTCTCGCGCCGGGAAAAAGAGCTGGTGGAAACCGGCAACAGCCTCAAACTGGCTTCCGAAAAGTTTGAACGCGAAACCCCAACTTTGTCCGAGTCCCAGCGCACTGCCCGCCAAAAGCAGTTGATCGACCAAGATCGGGAGTTTCAGCGCAAGCGTCGTGAGTTCCAGGAAGACCTGAACGCCCGCAAAAATGAAGAGCAGCAAATTGTGGTCGAGCGTGCCAACCGCGCCGTCAAGCAAGTGGCCGAGTCCGAAAAATACGACGTGATTTTTCAGGAAGCTGTCTACATCAACCCCAAGCATGACATCACCGAAAAAGTCATCAAGGCACTTAACGCCTCGGCGGCCAAGTAACCGCGTCTGACGGGTTCAACCCTGTGTCCTTGACGCTTGCCTCTCTGGTTGACCGGCTTGGCGGGCGTTTGATCGGTGATCCCGATTGGGTGATCGCTGGGCTGGCCCCCTTGCACTCGGCCGGACCCGACCAGATCAGTTTCCTCAGCCACCCCAAATACCAGAGTCAACTCGCTGTCAGCCATGCCGGTTGCGTGATCGTAGCTCCTGCTTTTGAGGCCCAGGCCATTTTGGGGCGCGCGGCGATTGTCACCGACGAACCCTATCTGTATTTTGCTCGGCTGACCCGTTTGTGGAAGCAAACCCAACAACCCCGACAAGGCCCTCGCATTCATCCCACCGCGGTCATCGACCCGGGCGCTTGGGTGGCCGAGGACGCGGTGATCGGCCCTTTGTGCGTAGTCGAGCGTGGCACCAGGGTCGGGTCTGGCTCGGTGCTCAAGTCGCGTGTCACCTTGTCAGAAGGGTGCTCGGTCGGGGAGCGTTGCATCCTGCATTCGGGGGTGGTGGTGGGCGCAGACGGTTTTGGTTTTGCCTTGCACCAAGGCCAATGGGAAAAAATTGAACAACTGGGGGCAGTTCGCATTGGCGATGATGTGGAAATCGGGGCCAACACCTGCATCGACCGGGGCGCTTTGGACGACACCGTGATTGAAAATGGGGTCAAGCTCGACAACCTGATCCAGATTGGCCACAACGTGCACATCGGTGCCCACACCGCCATGGCGGGCTGTGTGGGGGTGGCGGGCAGTGCTCGCATCGGCGCGCATTGCACCGTGGGGGGCGGGGCGGTGGTGCTGGGGCATTTGAGTTTGGTCGACCATGTGCACATTTCGGCAGCCTCTGTGGTGACCCGATCCATTTTGCAGCCGGGGCAATACACCGGCATGTTCCCTTTGGACAGCAATGCCAATTGGGAAAAAAACGCCGCCAGCCTCAAACAACTTTCCCGCTTGCGTGAACGCATCAAGGCGCTGGAGAGCGAGATTCAAAATAACAAGGAAACACGACCATGATGGACATCCACAAAATTCTTAAGCAGTTGCCGCACCGCTATCCCATCTTGTTGGTCGACCGCGTGCTGGAGCTGGAAAAAGGCGTGCGCATCAAGGCGCTGAAAAACGTGTCCATCAACGAGCCCTATTTTCAGGGTCACTTTCCGCATCGTCCGGTGATGCCGGGTGTGTTGATGCTCGAGGCATTGGCCCAGGCCGCTGCCTTGTTGGCTTTCGATACCTTGGGTGAGACGCCCGATGAACAAACAGTCTATTACTTTGCAGGCATTGATGGTGCGCGCTTCAAGCGCCCGGTGGAGCCAGGCGACCAGTTGATTCTGGAGGTGGAGCTTGACCGCATGAAGGCTGGTATTTTCAAGTTCAAGGCCCGTGCTAAGGTGGGCGACGAGATTGCGGCTGAGGCCGAGTTGATGTGCACCATGCGGAAAATCCCGCAGGCTTGAGCGCCATGAGCAAGATCCACCCAACGGCCATCATCAGCCCGGGGGCCGAGCTTGACAGTTCGGTGTCCGTCGGGCCCTACACCGTGATTGGGCCCCATGTGTGCATCGGTGCGGGCACCTCGGTGGCCAGCCACTGCGTGATCGAAGGTCACACCACGATCGGCCGCGACAATCGGATCTTTCAGTTCAACTCCTTAGGTGCGGTGCCCCAGGACAAGAAGTACAACAATGAACCTTGCGAATTGCACATCGGTGACCGCAACACGGTCCGTGAGTTTTGCACCTTCAACATCGGCTCGCCTGGCGACCGGGCCGTGACCTCGGTGGGCCACGACAACTGGATCATGGCTTATGTTCATTTGGCGCACGATTGCCAAGTGGGCAGCAACACGATTTTTGCCAACAACACGCAACTGGCTGGCCATGTGGCGGTCGAGGATTGGGTGATCCTGGGTGGTTTCACGGTGGTGCACCAGTTTTGCCGCATTGGCGCGCACAGTTTCACGGCCATGAACTCGTTGCTGTTTGCCGACCTGCCGCCTTTCGTGATGGCACAAGGCCAGCCAGCCCAAGCGCGATCGATGAACTTTGAAGGCTTGCGCCGGCGCGGTTTCTCGGCCGAACGCATCAGCGCCGTCAAGGCCATGCACAAAGCGCTGTACCGTGACGGTTTGTCGCTGAGCGATGCCATGGCCCGCATTGCGGCTTTGGCTCTGGAAAAGCCCGAGGCCCAGTCCGATGTGGACATGATGCTGGGCTTTTTACAAACCGCTTCACCCCAGCGTGGGATCGTGCGTTGACACAGCCCGCAGACTCTCTCATGCCAAAAGCCCCTGCGGGGGCTTTGTCCTTTGCCATGGTGGCCGGAGAGGCCTCGGGTGACTTGCTGGCGGGCTTGCTGATTCAGGGCTTGCACGGACGCTGGCCGCAGGCGCGTGGTGTCGGCATTGGCGGGCCACAGATGCAGGCCCAAGGTTTTGACGCATGGTGGCCGCACGACAAACTGGCGGTGCGCGGTTATGTCGAGGTGTTGCGCCATTACCGGAGCATCGTGGCCATTCGAGATCAGTTGCGCCAGCGTTTACTGGCCCTGTCGCCTGATGTGTTCATTGGGGTGGACGCCCCTGACTTCAACCTGGACCTCGAATCCAAGCTCAAGGCTGCAGGTGTTCCTACGGTGCATTTTGTGTGTCCATCGATTTGGGCCTGGCGGCCTGAGCGCATCGAGAAGATCCGGCGCAGCGTGGACCACATGCTGTGCATTTTCCCCTTTGAGCCTGCGCTTTTGGCCCAGGCCGGGGTGCAGGCCACTTACGTCGGTCACCCCTTGGCGCAAACCATTCCCATGCACCCGGACCGCCTAGCGGCCCGTCAATTCCTGGGCCTGGATGCGCAAAGGCCCGTGGTGGCGGTTTTGCCAGGCAGCAGGCAGTCTGAACTCGAGCACCTGACGCCCCGCTTTGTACAAGCCGCACAAATCATGCAGCGACAAAACCCGGCCTTGCAATTTGTTTTGCCGGCCATTCCCAGCTTGCAGCAGCGCATTCAGGCGCTGGTCGATGCGCAAGGCGGGGTGCTGGGTCTGCAGTTGCTCCAAGGCCAGTCGCACGCCGCGCTGGCCGCGTGTGATGTGACCTTGATCGCCAGTGGCACGGCCACGCTGGAGGCGGCTTTGTTCAAGCGGCCCATGGTGATTGGCTACCACATGAACTGGCTCAGCTGGCAAATCATGAAGCGCCAACAGCTTCAGCCTTGGGTGGGCTTGCCCAACATCCTGAGCGAGGACTTTGTGGTGCCCGAGTTTTTGCAGGACCGCTGCACACCCGAGGCTCTGGCTCAGGCTTGCCTGGCCTGGTTGTCTGCCCCTGACCGGGTGGACGCCTTGCAGTCCCGTTTTCAACAATTGCACCTGGCTTTGCAGCGTGACACAGCCCATCTGTCGACCTATGCCCTCGAAAAAGTCCTCTCGCGCTGAGCAATCTGCCTTGCTTTTTCACGTGTCCGGCTTGATGGCGGGTGTGGACGAGGCTGGACGCGGACCACTGGCGGGCCCGGTGGTCGCCGCCGCTGTGATCCTCGACGATTTGAACCCGATTCGCGGTCTGAACGACTCCAAAAAACTCACGGCCAAGCGCCGCGAGGCCTTATTTGATGAGATACGGGCGCGTGCCTTGTGCTGCGCCATTGCCGAGGCGTCGGTGCAAGAAATTGACCAACTCAACATCCTCCAAGCCACCTTGCTGGCCATGAAGCGGGCCGTGGAGGGCTTGCGACTGCCGCCCAAACTGGTGCTGGTCGATGGCAACCGGTTGCCCTTGCTGCCCATGCAGGCCGAAGCCATTGTCAAAGGCGATGCGTTGGTGCCGGCCATCTCTGCGGCTTCCATTTTGGCCAAGGTGCACCGTGACCGTTTGTGTCAAACAATGCACCAACAGTACCCCTTGTATGGATTTGACCAACACAAGGGCTATGGCACAGCGCAGCATCTGGCCGCTTTGCAAGCGCATGGCCCGGCGGACTGTCACCGCATGACATTTGCCCCGGTGGCCAGGAGTGTGCGATGAAACCGATCAGCTCGCGGGACAACCCGCAGCTCAAAGCCTGGCGGCGTTTGGCCCAAGACAGCACGGCTTACCGCAAGGCGGGGCAGTTCTGGCTGGAAGGCGATCACCTGTGCCGCGCTGCGCTGCAGCGCGGTGTGCGGCCTATGCAGGTGGTTCTGACCGAGTCGTTTCAAGCCGAGCAGGGCGAACAATGGCTGGGGCTGACCGATCAGGTGTTTGTGGTGCCCGATGCCTTGTTTGCCAGCCTCAGTGGCCTGGAGTCACCGGCCCGCATGGGTTTTGTGGTGGCATGGCAAGCCGCCCATGAGGTGCTGCCAGATGCACCCACGGTGGTGCTCGACCGATTGCAGGATGCGGGCAATGTGGGGGCCATCTTGCGCTGTGCCTCGGCTTTCGGTTACCGCCAGGTGCTGGCCATCAAGGGCACGGCGGCCTTGTGGTCGCCCAAGGTGCTGCGCTCGGGCATGGGAGCGCATTTTGGCCTGCATCTGGTCGAAGCGCTCAGCGAGTCCGATGTGGCGATTTTGCGGGTGCCCTTGCTGACGACCAGCTCGCATGAGGGGCCGTTTTTGCACGCCTTGCTGCAAGCGTGTGACTTGCCCCAGAAGTGTGCTTGGGTCTTTGGGCATGAAGGGCAGGGCGTCAGCGCCAGCCTGATGGCCATGGCCCGGCACCAGGTGCGCATTGCCCAGCCGGGCGGCGAAGAATCGATCAATGTGGCCACGGCGGCGGCCATTTGCCTGCACGCCAGCGCTACAGCAGGTCCCTGAGCCTATTTTTGGCCGGGCCGCAGGGGCAGGGCGCGTGATTTGTCAGGGTTTTCAACTAGTCCTCAGATATAATGAGTGGCTTTCCCGCTTCAACCTGTACGCCACAGTCCATCCCAGGCCCATTCCTCGAACAAGCAGCCAAAAAGAGATCACATCTCTGGTGAGTGCTGAGGCGTACCCGAACTATTCCGGAGAACCCAGTGCTTTTGTCTCTTCAGGGAA
>Ga0209550_10000288_pt1 | contig 45268 bp, 39 predicted proteins | sample LauGreSuBDMM15SN_2_FD_187567 | JGI IMG/M metagenome (GOLD analysis project Ga0209550, IMG submission 187567) | Freshwater lake microbial communities from Lake Michigan, USA - Su13.BD.MM15.SN (SPAdes) (version 5) | ecosystem: Environmental > Aquatic > Freshwater > Lake | place: Lake Michigan...
CCTTCAAATTTTATCCTTTTTCCAGCTTGTGAGAATGAACTTTGAATACAGTGTCTGATATGTAGTATTTGTGCATCAGTTTTCGCATATTTTTCTACATCTTGTATATAACCACTTATCAATGAATCGTAAATTGACACTAATTGAGATAAGTCTTTGTGGGCTGCATAATGTTGTACAATTTCTGGCATACCACCAATCAATGCATAGGTATGAAACAGTTTTAATAATTTAGTTTGTGCAAATGGAGCAAATGGTACTTGTGTTAATTGATCCAATGCTGCTGTTTCACCAATGGCAGATAGAAACTCAGGAAATGAAACAGGCCTAATTACTTTATACTCTACACGCCCAATTGGGAAGCTTATATTTTTATCAAACAATGTTTCAAGCATGCTTCCCGCAGCTATTACAGATATTTCAGGAGCCAACTCATAGAAATACCTAAGTGTATTTAATGCCTTTGGCACTTCTTGAATCTCATCAATAAATAAGAGCGTATTACTTTTTTTTGATAATGTCTTATTCTTTAAAAAGAATATGGTGCTAATTAAATTTTCAATGGATGTAAAATTCTCAAAAGGTTCTTTATCCTCGACTAACTCTAGGTTTAAATAGATATACTGCTCATATTGTTTAGCAAACTGATTTACCAAAGTTGTTTTACCAACCTGCCTGGCACCTCTAATAACAAGGGGTTTTCGGGGGGTATTTTTCCTCCATTTTTCAAGTTCTTTTAACAACACCCTTTTAAACATGTCACAAAGTTAGGGCAATTTTTATAAAACATGTCACAAAGTTAGGGCAAATTTTATAAAAATATGTAACAGAGTGAGGGCAAATAATCAAGTTTTATGTTACAAAGTGACCCCAAGTTGTAGATTTTGATGAATTTTAGGATGTTGCATCAACAAATTAGCCCTTTGATTTTTAGACAACCAGGTCTTAAAATCAAAGGGCCGAAACATATTTTAAATAAATAGCTTAAAACTACTACTCTTCCCCAACCATTGGCTGTGGCACATTGATCAAACTTCCATAAAACAACGCATTCAAAAACAACTTATTCGTGCCATACCAAGTGCCCCTGAAATTCGGTTCATCAGCAAACATGATCACCCTGCCTGCCCCTTCAGTTCCTACCAAAATCGAGGCACTTCCTTTCAACTTTTTCATCGTTGTTGGATGCACGTACCCTCCTATCAAGGGTTCTGCTGCATACTGAGCAACGGTGGCATAAGGATTTGCACTAACCTGCAAGAAAGTGAGGCTGTTTTTATATACAGACAGCTTCCTATTGGTAAACCCAAATCCGATTGGATGGGTTGTATCCAAATCAACCCGGAAAATTGATCCTCCCAAGGACTTGGCTCCTTCAATCTCTGGTGCCCTGTCAAAATCCTGTCTCATCAACATTCCTTTCATCGAATCCGATGCTACCAACTTCTCTTTTGTAAATCCGTTCCTGATGGCCCATTCTGCACCACCTTTTATGGTAATCAACGTATTGCCTGCCTGAACCCACGCTTTGATCCTGTCCACCGTATTTTTATCCAACAAGGTATAAATACCCGACACCATGATCATCGTATTGTACCTGCTTAAATCTGCCCTGCCTATGTTCAAAATGTCCATCTTAGTGATGGGCATCCCCAATCGCTGATCCAACAAATGCCAAATCTCGCCGGCCTCTGATGCCGCAACGCCCGTGCCGATCAGCATAAGTGCTTCGGTCTTTTTCAACGTTCGGTTGTATGGACTACCCAAATCTGGACCGCCAGCATTAAACCCTGATCCTACACTGTGTACTTTGATTGAAGCGGATGCACTGGCCTTGCTTACGGCTTCAAATAGTTGATCTGGTGAGATTTTTTGCTGTTGGACTGAAATCAAAATGCTGCCATATCCGAAGGTTGTCTTTACCCCATTTACATTGCTCGAAAATGGCCTGAATGCTGTCTGAACAATCACTCCAGCTGTTTGCAATTGATAAATGAATTTGTGTACGTTGTAATCAGTATTGCTCACCAAATAGGCATAGTTGCTTTTTACAACAGTTTCTGCAGCTGCTGTTGGCAATGCTTCTATCTTTTTACCAGGTGTTATGGCAGCTTTCAATTCTGTATAAGGAAGGTTATATGCATGTATCAAACTCCAAACAGAAGCATCATAAAAAGAACTGTCTCTGTACGTAATTTGGTTTTCAAAAACCGTCCTAACCATGATGTTATTGTCTTGCTGCGTTGGCACATAATAATTCTTGCTATTAGGCACTTCGTAAACATCTATATCATGCAACAAGAGTTTTTCTATAAATGCATTTGTCCTGGTTGGATCATTCCCATCTCCAAATACATAACCCTTGATGGGTGCTTTCATGGCCTGGTCCCTAGATACTGTAAAAAACTCTTTACGCATCTGCAACAACGAAGCCTTTTCTGCCAAAGATGCCCTTACAATAGCAAGCGATCCTGTAAATTGGTTGCGGATGGTGAAAGCAAATGTTAAAGGTATAGTCGTTGTTTCTTGAACATGTCCCCTACTGCTGGCTTGTTCAAATAAAAATCCAGCGCCTCCGTAAAAGTTGATGTAACTGCTGCCATAACCTGGATAGAGCTTGTCATACGACTCCTTGGTATAGTACATCGAACCGATTTTGTCGGTTGCCTTGGTGAAATATTCTGAATATTTTGGATAGATGGTTTTATACAAGAAATCAGGTATCAATGGATTATTGCTCGCTTCTTCACCTGGATCAAAATAAAAGGTTGAATTTGTTCCCATTTCATGATGGTCGGTTTGCACATAAGGCCTCCACTTGTGAAAGAAGTTTATCCTGTTTTTTGTTTCTGGGAAAGTTGCCAAGAACCAATCCCTGTTCAAATCAAACCAATAGTGATTGAACCTTCCACCAGGCCATATTTCAGTGTGCTCACGGTCGAGCGGATCTGCCACAGGTGGCGTTCCCTTGTGCATGTTGGCCCAATGCGTATGGCGGTCTCTTCCATCTGGGTTGATGACCGGATCCATCAGAATAACCATGTCGTTTAACCATGTAATGGTTTCTGGACTTTCAGAAGCAGTGAGGTAATACGCAGTAAGCATGGCAGCTTCACTAGATGAGGGTTCATTTCCATGAACATTATAGCCAAGATGTATTACCAATGGAATGTTCTGAGTAGCTCCGGTATTTTGTCCAGCTAGATGCGCCTTCCTAATTTCTTCAATACGATCGTGGTTACTTTTGGATGAAAATGTTGCTGCAACCTGAGTGCGGTGCTCAAATGTTTCACCAATTTTTTCTACAGTTACCCTGTCAGACAACCGATCGAGTTCCTTAAAATACTCCACCAACCTATCGTGGCGCGTATGCTGACCTCCAATGGGATAACCTAGAAACTGCTCTGGCGTTGGGATTGAAGGATTGAACTTCCCTGAATTGGGATAGAAATATGTTTCCTGTGCATTGGTGCAAAGGATGGAAAAAAAGAATACAAGAATGGAAAACGCTTTCTTTAGCATAAAATGTATTTAAAATGGTTCTAAGCTACTAAAACATCACTAAGGGTCAAAATTATCAAGCGGATTTAAAATAAAAAGAATAACATACAAATGATATATTGAATAAAAAACATCTAAAAAATTATTATACTTTTAAGGTCTTAACCCATTACTAAGTGCACAAATCAATCCTATTTCTTTCAATTTTAGTTATTAATACCGCTTTAGGCCAAAATTCAAAATCAAAAGATACCGTTCTCGAAAAAGAAAAATCAATTACGCTAAAACAAATTGTTGTAGAAGGGAAAAAGCCACCAATCACATTTTTAGTTGATAAACAGGTTTATAAAGCCAATCAGTTTGGCAATGCAAGCAGTGGAACAGGCATTGATGTGATTAGAAACCTGCCTTCAGTATCAGTAAATGGACAAGGAGAAATTTCTTTGAGGGGCTCATCAAGCTTCTTGGTGCTGATCAATGGGAAACCAACCCAAGGCGATGCCTCTATGATACTCAGTCAATTATCAGCGGCATCCATTGAAAACATTGAAGTAATTACAAGTCCATCCGCTGCCTTCGATTCAGATGGCAAGGCTGGCATCATCAACATCATCACAAAAACCGGGACAGAAAACGGCTTGATGGTACAAACGAATCTGATGGGAGGCTTGCCTCCACTGAATGATTTTAACAACAGAAGAAACCCACAACGATTTGGAATTGATTTGTCTGCGGGATATAGAATGAACAAATGGGATATTAGTGGTGGATTGAATTACCTAAGAAATGACATTGCGGGACAAAGAGAAGGTGATGTTTACACAATTATCAATAACATAAAAACCAGATTCCCTTCCTTGGGTGAAAGAAGTTTCAACAGGTATAATTATGGAGGCAGATTTTCAGCAAGCTATACTGCAAATAAATACAATTCAGTTAGCTTCAGTTTCTACAATGGCAAAAAGTATCAAAGTCGAGTAGCAGATATTTTATACAACAATTCAAAAGAGAATATTCAACTCGGAACATTAAGTTCCTTCAGTTATTTCAATGAAAATGACCAGCAGAAATCTGGCCAATTTACGTTGGCAAATCTTGATTACGTGCATGAATTCAATGATGCGTCAAAAATTATTTTCTCAGGTCTATTTGAAAATGCAGATTTGGTCAATAATGTATATAACAACAACATCAGAAATAGAGGGTCGCTCGACACACTTCAATATACAAAGAACCAAGGCAAAAATCCACTCAATGCATATCGCTTAAAAGCCGACTACAACAAGAAATTAGGAACTGGGGTTTTTCAAATGGGATATCAATACCGCTATGACAAACAAAGTGGAGAATTTCTGTATCAGACAAAATTGTTAGGTACGAATTCATTCATTTTAAATCCTGAATTTACCAGCAAAATTGAAGTAAAAAACAACATCCATGCAGGATACATACAATACTCAGGAACTTCGTCAAAACTCAGTTATAACGGTGGTTTGAGGTTGGAAAACAGCAAGCGTGACTTATCCTTTTCAAATAATTCAGATAAAAAAAATCTTAGCCTTACAAACTTATTTCCTTCTGCATTATTCAAATATCAAGCATGGAAAAAGGCTGGTGTAAAAATGAGTTATACAAGAAGGATAAAAAGAACAAATAATTTTGAGTTGAATCCACTGCCTGAGAGAGAACATTCCGAAACACTTGAACAGGGTGATGCGGAATTGCTTCCTGAACTAATAAGCACATTTGAAACGGGGTTTGAAAAAACTTTTGCCAAAGGAAGCTTTTATGCAACAGCTTATTATCAGGATGTAAAGAATCCAATTCAGCGTGTTAATAAAATATTTAATGACACAATATTAAATCGGGTATTCACAAACGCAGGAAGAGCGAATCAAGTTGGCATTGAGACAAACTATACATACCAAATCAATAAAATATGGAATAGTCTCATTGGAGGAAATGTCTATAAGTACGGCATAAAAGGGACGCTTTTCAACAACAGCATCGCTATAAAAAACAGCAGTTGGGTTTACAGCATCAATGCCACAGAAAGTTTTTCACTACCACAAAATTGGTTGGTGCAATTCAGTATAAATTTCTTGTCTGAAAGGGCAACAGCACAAGGTGAAGACAGCAGGTTCCTAACACCTCATCTAACAATTAAAAAATCCAGTTCAGATAAAAGGTGGAATGCTCAACTGCAATGGTTGAACCTGGATCCAGGATTCAAACAATCTAATAGGCAGCGCATCACCACCTATGGCACAGATTTCTATTCAACAACCAATTATGTGTATGAAGTAAATCAACTACAACTTAGCATTGGCTATAACCTGACAAAGAAAAACCGTAAAATAAACTTGCCTGTAAGTGAAATAGGAGAAAAAGAATTTTAATTAAATACACCAAGTTTTTATTACTTTTTATACGAATTAATGTTTTTATAGAGATTTTTCTATTGTCTAAAAAAAGAATTTAACTCAATTTCAATTTGATTCAAGAAAATTGGTAAATTATGCACTGATGCGTAAACTCATGAGTCAAATCAACAAAATTTTCTGTCAACTTATTTCCATTTTAAGCTGTTCTTTTTTAATTACCTCATGCCAAACTGAAGAGGAAAAAACATTCCCCAAACAAGAAAAAATAACTTCCTCAGTTTATGCCTCTGGCATCATCAAGAGCAAAGAACAGTATCAGGTATATCCGGCTGTGGCTGGTATCATCAAAGAAATACTCGTTAATGAAGGTGATGAAATACAGCAGGGACAGCCCATTGCGAGGATATCAGATATGAGTCAACGGTTGAATGCTGACAATGCAACAGCGCAGGCTTCATTTTATTCAGTTGAAGAGAACGCTGAAAAAATTAGTCAGGCCAAAAAAGAAGTTGAGCTGGCTAAGTCAAAACTCGACAACGAAACATCCTTGTTAGAAAGACAAAAAATCCTTTGGGCTGATGGCATTGGAAGCAAGAATGACTTAGACATGAGAGAACTTGCTTTTAAAAATGCATCAACGCAATACAATGCAAGCAAATTACACTTGAACGACCTTGAGAAACAAATTCGATTTCAAGCTGAACAATCGAAAAGAACAGCGGCAATTTCAAGCACAATGATGGGAGATTATACCATTAAAAGTGAAGTGGCCGGTAGGTTGTACAGGATGACAAAAAAGAAGGGAGAAATGGTGAATGCATTGAGTGCTATAGCAACAATTGGAAATGCAAAATCGTTTATCATCGAACTTGAGATTGATGAATTTGATATTTCAAAAATCAAGCTAGAACAAAAAGTATTGCTCACAATGGACAGCTACAAAGGGGAAGTTTTTGAGGCAATCATTGACAAAATATTCCCTTTGATGAATGAAAAATCAAGGTCTTTCACAGCAGAGGCACACTTCATCAAACAACCTCCAAACCTATATCCCAACCTCAGTTCAGAAGCAAACATCATCATAGAAACAAAAGAAAAAGCCATCACAATCCCGAGAAATTATTTGGTAGAAAACAGCTTTGTCATCACCGGAAAAAACGAAAGAAAAAAAGTAATCACGGGTTTGATGGATTACGAAAAAGTAGAAATTGTAAAAGGACTTTCCGTTACCGATGAAATATTCAAACCCAAGCAATGAAATACAAACTGCTGATGAGCGTTGCGAAATCATTGCTGCTGGCCAGGTGGAAGCAGACATTGGTAGCAGCCATAGGTGTAACCTTTAGCATCACGATGTTTATAACATTGTTGGGGTTCATGACAGGGTTGAATGATTTACTGGATGGACTGATACTCAATAGAACGCCACATATACGCTTGTTTAATGACATCAAGCCAAATGAAAATCAACCCATTAAACTTGATAAAAACTACAAGGAATACCATCACTTCATCAGTTCAATCAAATCAGAATCAAACAAGCAAAATATCTACAACAGCGGATCCATCATGGAAGCGTTAAAAAAAGACAAACGTGTTCTGGGATTTTCACCAAAAATCAATGCACAAATTTTTTTCAATGAAGGAATGATAGACATCACAGGCGTAATCAATGGGATTGACTATGAAGAAGAAAGCAAGCTTTTCCATTTCGATGAATACGTTACATCAGGTGATGCGCACGACCTAAGCACTGTTTCAAACAGCATCATACTGGGAAAGGGATTGGCAGATAAACTGCTGGCAAACATTGGCGACATTGTTTACATCACGACATCAACAGGAGAAAAATTTCAATTAAAGGTGGTTGCATTTTTTCAGTCAGGTTTAGGAGACATAGATAAAGTACAAAGTTTTACAACGGTAAAAACTGTGCAGAAAATATTATCAAAACCAAACAATTATGTCACAGAAATTCAAATCAAAATGAATGACATAAACACGGCACCCGCTGTGGCAAAAGAATATGCCAACTTGTATGAAACGGATGCGGAAGACATACAAACAGCCAATTCACAATTCGAAACTGGAAGTTCTGTTAGGTCAATCATTTCATATTCTGTTGGAATCACGTTGTTAATCGTAGCAGGCTTTGGCATTTACAATATCCTGAACATGATGATATTTGAAAAAATGGATTCAATTGCGATTTTAAAAGCCACAGGTTTTTCAGGGAAAGATGTACAGGTTATTTTTCTGATGATTGCATTGAGCATAGGTGTATTTGGAGGACTGATGGGATTGGTATTTGGACTAGGATTGTCGTCTGCAATTGACCAAATACCCTTCAACACAGCATCGCTTCCAACCGTCAAAACATATCCAATTAACTACGATCCCGTTTTCTACATGATAGGAATTGTTTTTTCACTCATCACCACATTTTTAGCAGGCTGGTTTCCATCAAGAAAAGCAAGCAAGATAGATCCAGTGGTAATCATAAGAGGGAAATAACATGAACAAGATTATTTTAGAAGCAAAAAACATCAATAAATTTTTTCACGATCCGATACGGGTGCAAGTTTTAACTGACGTGAATTTTTCTATCAACAAAGGCGAGTTCGTAGCGCTAACGGGTAAGTCAGGCTGCGGAAAGTCAACCCTGCTCTACATCCTGTCAACAATGGACACCGATTATGAAGGGAATTTATTTATAGATCAGGTGGAAATGCCGAAAGGCCAAGAAGAGTTTTTGGCACATATCAGAAATGAAAAAATTGGATTTGTTTTTCAATTTCATTATCTGCTCAATGAATTCAATGTATTAGAAAATGTGATGTTGCCCGGCTTAAAATTAAACAAGTTTAGCAAGCAAGAAATTGAGCAAAAAGCCATGGAAAAGCTGAAAATTTTAGGGATAGAAAAACTCTACAATAAAAAAGCAAACCATCTTTCTGGAGGAGAAAAACAAAGGGTGGCCATCGCCAGGGCATTGATCAACGATCCGCATATCATCATGGGAGATGAGCCTACGGGAAACCTCGATAAAAAAAACAGCGACATTGTGCTGGGGATTTTTAAGGAATTGTGTGTTGAATTTAATCAAACCCTGCTGATTGTAACCCATGACGAAAGCTTTGCAGACCAGACGGATAGAATCATTCGGATGGAGGATGGAAGAATAATTTCATGAATGTGTAATGTGTGATCCAAAAATAAGGGTATTAGGTTCAATAGCCAGGGGTTTAAACCTTTCATGTTCAATAGCCAGGGGTTTAAACCCCAGGCTATTGAGAAATACATTTCAACCTGATTTTCAATAAATTATAAAGACGTCATTACCAACCTTCATGTTCAATAGCCTGGGGTTTAAACCCCAGGTTATTGAGAAATACATTTCAACCTGATTTTCAATAAATTATAAAGACGTCATTACCAACCTTCATGTTCAATAGCCTGGGGTTTAAACCCCAGGCTATTGAATATTAACGTCTCACATTAATTTATATGAGATCCTTGCCTTTTTTCTTCAAGAGGCCTTATCTTTAACTTGCACAAAACATAGCATTTACTCATTCAATCCACTGCATTTTAAGGCATGAAGAATAAAATAGGCATGAACCTCCTGCTCTGGGGTACTGAGATAAACGAATCTCTTTTCCCAGTATTAGAAGAAATAAAACGGGCAGGTTATGATGGCGTTGAAATACCCATTTTCGATACAAACCCAGCAAATTGGAAGAGTTGGCGGAAAAAACTAGATGAACTTGAGCTCGATCGAATCGCCGTAACCATCAATGGTCCAGACCACAACCAAATTTCAACGGATCCATCCCATAGAAAAAATACACTCGAAAGAAATAAAGAAGCCTTGGATTGTGCAGCTGAATTGGGATCTACACTCCTGACTGGTCCCTTTCATTCTGCATTGGGGGTATTCAGCGGAACCAAAGTTAATTCCGACGAGAAGCACTGGGCTAAAGAGAACCTATTTGCATTGGCGCAGTATGCCGAAACCTTGGGAATAACCCTTGGATTAGAATACTTAAACCGATTTGAGAGCTATTTGGTATCCTCTGCAGATGAGTTGATTGAGTTGGTAAACGAGATCAATCACCCAGCATGTAAAATGATGTTCGACACATTTCATGCCAATATTGAAGAAAAAAACTTAGCTGAGGCCATCGAAAAGATGGGCGACAAGCTGGTGCATGTGCAACTTTCAGAAAACGACAGGGCTACGCTCGGACAAGGACATGTTGATTTCCCGCAGGTGCTTCAAGCGCTAAAAAACATCAATTACCAGGGCATGATCAGCATCGAAGCCTTCAGCACGAAACTCAGTGCTGCCAATATTTGGCGCAAGATGTTCGAGTCTGAAATGCAATTGGTTACAGACAGTTTCAACTACATTAAAAGCATACAACATGAAAATTAACATTGCCATCGTAGGGCTTGGATTCGGCGCAGAATTCATACCAATTTACCAAAGACATCCGCATACAAACATGTATGCTATTTGTCAGCGCAACACTGAAAAACTCAATGCTATCGGTGATGCCTTTGGGATAGAAAAAAGATATTCGGATTATGAAGAATTGCTAAAAGACCCGAATGTAGATGCAGTTCACATCAACTCCCCCATTCCAAACCACGCAGAACAATCGCTCAAAGCACTCTACGCCGGCAAACACGTAGCCTGCACCGTGCCTATGGCAACGAGTGTAGAAGACTGCATGAAAATAGTTAAGGCCTGCAAAGAAACTGGCAAGAAATACATGATGATGGAAACCGTGGTTTATGCACGTGAATTCCTCTTCGTAAAAGAGCTTCATGAAAAAGGAGAACTCGGGAAAGTGCAGTTTCTAAAGGCATCACACCAGCAAGACATGGACGGCTGGCCTGATTATTGGCCTGGATTGCCACCGATGCACTATGCAACACATTGTGTAGGACCGGTAGCAGGATTGCTGAAGCTAGAAGCAGAATATGTTTCATGTTTTGGATCAGGAACCATACGCGAAGAATTGGCACAAATCCACAACTCCCCATTTGCAGTGGAATCAGCCCACATCAAATTTAAGAACAGTGACCTCAGTGCTTATGTGTACCGTTCACTTTTTGATGTAGCTCGCCAATACCGCGAAAGTTTTGAAGTTTATGGCTCAAAAAAATCCTTCGAATGGGCGTTGATTGAAGACGAAGAACACGTGCTACATACCGCAAAACTGCCAGAACACGAGATACCTTCAAAAGTGAAAGTACCAGATTATGCGCACCTCCTACCAGAAGAAATAAGGGACTTCACAACAAAAGGGGTTTATGATGTGGCGCAAAACACACACTTAAGTTTCACCCAAGGAGCAGGACATGGAGGATCGCATCCACACCTCGCACATGAATTTGTGATGGCTTTGATTGAAGACAGGGATCCCTTCCCCAATGCTGCACAGTCGGCCAACTGGACTTCCGTAGGAATCCTAGCACATGAATCAGCCATGCAAGGTGGAAAAATCATTAACCTGCCTGACTATTTTAACATCTAGAAAAATTAGCACATGAAAAAATTATTGCTTGCCATCCTCTTACTTTCTTCAATAAATATTTTCGCACAAGAAAGCAGAAGACTTGAAATTTTATTTTTAGGTGATGATGGACACCATCAGCCATTGGAGCGCTTACCCACGCTGATGGCGGCTTTGGGACCAAAGGGGATCAACTTTACTTATTCAAATAAGTTGGAAGACCTCAATCCCAAAACACTCAACAAGTATGACGCATTGATGATATTTGCCAACTGGGATTCATTGCCAGCAGCTGCGGAAAAAGCGTTGTTGGATTATGTTGCATCAGGAAAAGGATTTCTACCCATACACTGTGCTTCCTATTGTTTTAGAAATTCCAAGGAATATGTAAAACTTGTTGGCGGTCAATTTTGGCGCCATACCATGGATTCGATTAAAACACAAACTGTTCAACCGAATCATCCCATCATGCAAGGTCTTCAATCATTCACAGGATATGACGAAACTTACCTGCACAGTCAACTTCAGCCAGACAACAATGTGCTAGCGGTTAGGGAGATAAAAGCAGACCAGCGAAAAGACAGGCCAGACGCGAAAACAGAGCCATATACCTGGACGAGAAACTATGGCAAGGGCAAAGTTTTTTACACGGCGTATGGACATGATGACAGAACTTGGTCACAATTAGGATTTCAAGAATTGATCTACAACGGAATTCTTTGGAGCGTAAGCGACAAGGCATTGGCCATGTTTAAAGCCAGGAACCCAATGGCATTTGAATACCGTGCAGCAAAACTGCCAAACTACGAGCAGCGTCCAGGTGTTCAATACCAACAGATGCCACTTACCCCTGAAGAATCCATGAAGCACATTCAGGTCCCTGTTGATTTTAAGTTGGAGATGTTTGCAGCAGAACCCAACGTGATGCATCCCATCGCCATCAGCTGGGATGAGAAAGGACGCATGTATGTTCTCATTACAAAAGACTATCCAAATGAGCGCAAACCATCAGGAGGAAGTGATTATATTTTGATTTGTGAAGACACAAACAACGACGGCAAAGCAGATAAGTTCACTAAGTTTGCAGATGGGCTCAGCATTCCAACAGGGATGGTTTTTGCCAATGGCGGATTGATTGTATCACAGGCACCAGACATGCTTTTTCTAAAAGACACTGATGGTGATGACAAAGCAGATCTCAGAAAAACATTGTTCTCAGGATTTGGAACAGGAGATACCCATGCGGGTCCGTCTAACTTGCACTACGGGTTCGACAACTGGATTTGGGGATGCGTAGGCTATTCAGGCTATAAAGGGAAGTTCCAAAATGCGGCGGATACACTCAATTTCGGACAAGCATTCTACCGATTCAAAGCAGATGGCAGCGAGATGGAATGGATGACCAGCACATCAAACAACACATGGGGATTTGCCTTCAATGAAACCAATGATGTATTTGGATCAACTGCAAATAACTCACACGGTTGGTACATGGCCATACCACACAGTTATTTCAACTCCGCAAACAGAATTGAGAATGGAAGCAGAAGCACAGATACGCACAGAGACATGAAGCCCATCACCGAAAAAGTGAGGCAGGTAGATGCTTTCGGCGGATTTACAGCAGCAGCAGGGCATAATTTTTATACGGCAAGGTCGTTCCCAAAAAACTATTGGAACAGCATTGCGTTTGTGTCTGAACCCACCGGACATATCCTCCATCAAAATAAAATGGTAAAGAAAGGGACAGATTTTTCTGATGCAGAAAGCTTCAATTTGATGGCAGGAGCAGACGAGTGGTTCTCCCCAGTATTTGCTGAAGTTGGTCCAGATGGCGCCGTATGGGTAGCCGATTGGTATAGCTACATCATCCAACACAATCCTGTTCCAAAGGGTTATGACAATGGAGATGGAAACGCATACCAAACTGATTTAAGGGATTTTACACACGGAAGGATTTACAGGGTTTCCTACAACGAAGCACCGGCCTATACACCGATGAGTTTAACGAGCAACAATGTAGAAGGATTGCTGCAAGCACTAAAGAACAACAACATGTTCTGGAGGATGCATGCACAGCGCATGTTGGTAGAAAGAGGACAAAAAGATGTTGTGTCTAAATTAATTGCCTTGGTAAAGGATTATTCAGTTGATGAAATAGGAATAAATGCACCGGCGATACATGCTTTGTGGACACTGAAAGGTCTGAATGCATTGGATGCATCCACCATAGAAATTGCGATGAAACACCCATCAGCAGACGTAAGAAAAAATGCCATCAAGGTCATGGATTTCAGTGCTGCATCTGTAGGGCAAATTGTAAAAAATAACATGTTGAATGATGCAGATCCATTGGTGGTGATGAATTCCTTGCTGTTGTTTTCAAAATCTCCACTAAATGCAGAAGCAGAAAAAGCATTCTTTGAGCGATTGAACAAATCCAAAGAAACAGACGACCGTTGGTTGCCAGATGCATTTGCTTGTGTACTTACTGCCAATGGAGGCGCGTTGATGAAAAAACAGCTTGAGATGGAAGTAAAGATGGGATCAAGCAAATCAGCTCCCATGGAAATGATGGACCACAGCAAGCATCAAATGCCAGCAAAAACTGCAGCACCAGCAGCCGCAAAAACATCAGAAGGTATAGACTTGGTTGTAACAGACATCAAGATAGAACCATCCAATCCGGCAGTAAGAGAAAGGATTGCGGTATCTATAGAAGTTAAGAACCAAGGAACAAAAGACCTCGAGAAAGAGATTCTGATTCCGATGAATGTTCGATTTGAAGGCATGGGGATGAAGATAGATCAGGTAAGTAGAAATTTCAAAGACGGCATCAAAGCGGGAGAAACAGTTTCCATCAACAAGAACCTCAATGGGCCTTGGGTTGGAACACTCAGCTTTTCATCAGATGTTGTGGGAGAATACAATTTGAATGTATCGGTTGATAATAAAAATGAAATCACTGAATCCAACAAAAAGAACAATACATTCAACAAGAAAGTATCGTTTACATTGCCTGCAAACTTGAAAGCTTTTTCGATGGAAAGGGCAATCAGAAGCTATGCGTCTGTAGCTCCAGCAGATTCATTGGTTTCGTTGCTGAGAAAATCAGCTAGTTTAGATGCCAACGGAAAAAGTTCAGTGACAAAGGCCATTTCAGAAGGATGGAATTACAGGAAAAAAGACATCAAATTAAATGATGCGGATAAGGCATTTTTAACAGAACTTAATAAAACTCCAAATGAGAGGCTTACAAGGGTTTTAATTGCTTGGAACGTTGTCGCAGAAACAAAGTTGGCAGCAGATGTAAAAGCAATTAAAATTAGAACCATCAAGGAAGCGATGAAGTATGATTTGAAAGAGTTTACTGTTAAGCCAGGACAAACCGTTGAGATCACTTTTGAAAATCCTGATGCGATGGCGCATAACATGGTCATTGTAAAACCGAAGATGATGGCCAAGGTTGGCCAAGCGGGAGACAAGATGATGAAAGACAAGAAAGGCTTGGAAAAAAATTATGTGCCAGCCATGCCGGAGGTATTGTTTTCAACACCGTTGGTAAATCCAGGACAGACATATAAGTTGACATTCAAAGCACCAGAAACGGTTGGTGATTACCCTTATGTATGCACGTTTCCGGGGCATTGGACTTTGATGAATGGAGTGATGAAGGTGGTTCTTTAAACAGCCAGGGACGAGGGACAAGGGACAGGGGACGAGGGAACAGCCCTGTCATTCTGAATGTATTATAGGGGGCCAAAAAAAATGTTATGACTTTTTGTGAATACAAACAAATGCGTTGTTGAAGCAAGAATTTCAAGACTCCCCTCCTGGACAGGAGGGGTGGACTCTGGTGAGTCGCCGAAGGTGACGAGACAGAGTCCGGGGTGGTGGAATTAAAATGTTAAATTCAATTCATCAATAAACTACAGCGAAGGATAACAGTCATATAAACATCTATTAACTTAGTCATTACAAAAACATTAAAAATTTAGCACATGAAAAAATTATTTTCCCTTTTTGTTGCCACCATGGCATTGCTTTTTTCTTTGCAAGCACAACCTCCAGGTGGAGGAGATCCAGAAGCCATGAAAGCCCGTATGAAAGAGCGTGTAAAACCACTTCTTATTCAACAAGTTGGTGTTAGCGATGCTGAAGCAGATAAGATCCTAGAAATCAACTTTGATTTTCAAACGAAAACAAGAGAATTGAGAATGGACCAGGCTTTAAGTGAAGATGACAGGAAGAAAAAAATGAAAGAACTAAACGATAACCGCGATAAGAAAGTAAAAGAAATTCCTTTGTCTGATGAAAAAGTAAAGGCAGTGAATACCTTTTATGAGGAAATGAGGAAGAAGCAACAGGAAGCCCGTGGGAACAGAGGGAACTAGGGGTTAAATGAGGAGAGTAGAATGAAGAATGAAAAGTGAAGAATGAAAAATTAAACAGCCCTGTTTATAAAATTTAGACCGTCACAGAAACAAAATTCTGAGGCGGTTTTTTTTGTGATGCTGAATGAGGGAACTGTAAAGCAAAAAAAAGTCCTTTTTTTAATAGCCTGGGGTTTAAACCCCAGGCTATTGAATTTTGAAGGTGCCCAACTTCTTCCAAAAGAGACGCCAATAAAGATATCTGTCATGCATTTTTCAATAGCCTGGGGTTTAAACCCCAGGCTATTGACCTTGGGCTATTGAAAAGAAAGAATAAAAAAATTCATCAAAGAAATGTAAATTTAAAATTCAACGATAATTAAACTTTTTTTGCCAAAACAACAGCTGTATGAAAACGAACTATAACCGTAGGAAATTTATTCATCAAAGTTCTTTGGCTGCGGTTGGACTAACATTGTCAAGTTCTTTTTCGGCATCTTCACATAAACCAGTTGGCAACAGAATTGGAATCATCGGGCTGGATACCTCTCACAGCGTGGCTTTCACAAAATCGCTGAACAGTCCTGGTGCAGATCAAAAATACAAAGGTTTCAAAATCGTAGCTGCTTATCCCAATGGAAGTGCAGACATAGAATCATCTGTAAAACGCATACCGGGTTATATCGAAGACGTAAAGAAATTGGGTGTGGAAATTGTTTCTTCCATCGATGAATTGTTGAAAAAAGTAGATTTCGTTTTGCTCGAAACCAATGATGGAAGGCCACACCTTGAACAAGCCCATCAAGTAATGAAAGCAGGTAAACCACTGTTTGTTGACAAACCAGTCGCGGCTTCGTTGAGCGACGTAATTGCCATGTACAGTCTTTCCGCAAGCACAAAAGTTCCTTTCTTTTCAAGCTCCTCCCTGCGTTATATGGAAACGGCACAAGAAGTGGCGTCAGGCAAAATAGGTGCCGTTCTAGGCGCCGATTGTTTTAGTCCAGCCACCCTCGAAAAAACCCATCCAGACCTTTTTTGGTACGGCATCCATGGTGTAGAAATTTTATATACCGTGATGGGAACAGGCTGTACAGAGTTATCAAGAACATCAACCGAAAATGCAGATATTGTGGTTGGCACATGGAAAGATGGCAGGATTGGCACTTTCAGGGGAACAAGAAATGGGAAGCACGATTATGGAGGAACGGCTTATGGTGAAAAAGGGAATATGGTGCTGGGACCATTCAAAGGATACGACAACTTGCTAGATCATATTATTGCATTTTTTAGCACAGGCAACATACAAGTAAATCCAACAGAAACCATCGAAATATATACTTTCATGGAAGCAGCTGACGAAAGCAAAAGGCAGGGTGGAAAGTCCGTTAAACTAGAGGATGTAAAACAAAAACATACAAGATTAGCCGACCAAAAATTAAAAAAACTAAATCCCTTGCCATGAGTTCATCAAGAAGAAATTTCATCAAAAAAACCGGTACAGCAGCCGCTGTTGTATCGATAGGAGGCATACTCCCTGGATTTTCTGCTAGCCAGTATAAAAACATCATTGGCTCCAATGAAAAAATCACTGCAGCTTGCATGGGTGTAAATAGCCGTGGACTTGCCGTGGGTACAAATTTTGCCTCCCAGAAAGAATGTGAAGTTATGTATGTATGCGATGTTGATTCAAGGGCGGCCGACAAATGTGTTGATGCCATTGAAAAGATTCAACAGAAAAAACCAAAAGCAGAACCTGATTTCAGGAAAGCGCTAGAAGATAAAAACCTTGATGTGCTGATTGTAACTGCACCAGACCATTGGCATGCACCAGCAGCAATCTTGGCTTGTGCAGCAGGAAAGCATGTTTATCTCGAAAAACCATGCAGTCACAACCCCAACGAAGGCGAAATTCTCGTTAAGGCAGCTAATAAACACAAACGTGTACTTCAAATGGGCAACCAACGCCGCTCTTGGCCCAATGTAGCTGCAGGTATTGCTGAGGTACATGCAGGTGCCATTGGAAGGCCATATTATGCCAAAACCTGGTATACCAACAACAGGGCATCTATTGGTATTGGCAAAGAGGTTGAAGTGCCTTCTTGGCTCAATTATGACCTCTGGCAAGGTCCAGCGCCCCGCATGGCCTACAAGGATAACCTCATTCACTACAATTGGCATTGGTTTTGGAACTGGGGAACCGGCGAAGCCTTGAATAATGGCACGCACATGGTTGACCTAGCCCGTTGGGGATTGGGTGTAGAATACCCAACCAGGGTTAACTCTTCGGGGGGCAGATACCGCTACCAAGATGATTGGCAAACACCCGATACCCAAGTAATCAACCTAGAATTTTCGAACAATACGATGATCTCTTGGGAAGGCAGGAGTTGCAATGGAAAATCTACGGAAGGAAGCAGCGTGGGCATCATTTTTTACGGAGAAACCGGTTCCTTGCTCATTGAAAGTGGCAATTCCTACAAAATATTCGACCTCAAAAGCAAATTGATCAAAGAAGTAAAAAACAACTTTGTTGTTGATGCACGCAACCTCGCTGATCCTGCACAGGAACTCGATGCTTTGCACATCCAGAACTTCTTTGATGCCATCAAAAAAGGCGGCAAACTGAATTCAGATATTGTAGGTGGACACCAAAGCACCTTGTTAGTGCAGCTAGGAAACATCGCACAGAGAACAGGAAGAACGCTCAATACAGATCCAACAAATGGACATATACTGAACGACAAAGAAGCCATGAAACTGTGGAGCAGGGAATATGAAAAAGGCTGGGAACCTAAAATTTAATTTTTACGATGGAAAGTAAAATATCACAACGGTTGTACTCTCTTGATGCTTTGAGAGGCTTTGATATGTTTTGGATTATTGGGGGTGAGGAGATTTTCCATTCGATGTCTGAAATCACACACCATCCTTTCTGGGTGGGACTTTCAGCGCAATTTGAGCATCCAACATGGAATGGGTTTACTGCATACGACCTCATCTTTCCTTTATTCATTTTTCTAGCAGGGATTTCAACACCATTTTCTGTAGGACGTTCATTGGATGAAGGAAAAAGTAAAACCAGTTTGATGTGGCGTGTTATCAAACGTGGGATGATACTGGTGATATTAGGCATGCTTTACAACAATGGCTTACAAATTAGGCCAGTAGCAGATTTCAGGTTCATGAGTGTACTCGGAAGAATTGGAATTTCCTACATGCTTGCCAACATTATTTATCTCTATTCAAAGGAAAAAACACAAGTCATTTGGTTTGGCGGATTGTTGATTTTTTATTGGATTCTCTTGAAGTTCACGTCTGCACCGGGTTTCCCGATGGGAGATCTCACCGAACAAGGAAATTTTGCATCGTATGTAGACCGAACAATTTTACCAGGAAAATTATCCAGGGGCATTCATGATACCGTTGGATTTTTCAACAACATTCCCGCCATCAGTTCCGCACTCGCAGGAATCATCACAGGAAATTATCTCAAAAAAAATGCAAGCGCCTCTTCAAAAAAAGCTGGCATGATGGCCATTGCGGGTATTATTTCCTTGGTCATCGCTCAGATATGGAACCTCGATTTCCCCATCAATAAAAATCTATGGTCGAGCTCTTTTGTGATGCAAACAGTTGGATTCAGCCTATTGCTTTTTTCAATTTTCTATTACATCATTGATGTTTTAGCACATAAAAAATGGGCTTTCTTTTTCAAGGTAATCGGGATGAATTCAATCCTGATTTATATTTCAGGAAAATTCATCAATTGGAGTTATGCCACAAAAGGATTTTTTCAATGGGTAAGCGATATCGTAGGAGACCCCTACAATGTACTATTCATGGCCATTTGCGCGATATTAGTCAAATGGATGTTTCTTTACTTCCTTCATCAGAAAAAAATATTCTTAAAAGTCTAACGCCTGTTAGACCATTATAAAAACATGAACATACAAATAGAAAAAGATGCGAAAAGCCTAGGCATTGTATCAGGCTCACTCGCAGCAAAAACAATTAGAAAGGGCATTGAAGAAAATGGATGTGCAAACATCATTCTAGCAACAGGTGCTAGTCAGTTTGAAACCTTGCAACAGGTCATCAGTGAAAAAGGAATTGATTGGAGCAAGGTGACCATTTTTCATCTCGATGAATACATTGGATTACCGATTACCCATGGTGCAAGTTTCAGAAAATACTTGATAGAACGATTCATTGAAAAAGTACCGGCACTGAAAGAAATTCATTTGATCAATGGAGAAAATGATCCCCAGGAAGAATGCAAGAGATTGGCAGCATTGATATCAAAAGTATCGATTGATTTGGCCTTTGTTGGCATAGGAGAAAACGGACATCTCGCATTCAATGACCCGCCTGCAGATTTCGATACTGAAGATCCTTACATCGTTGTTGACCTTGATGAAGGATGCCGAAAACAACAGTGGGGAGAAGGTTGGTTTGAAACACTTGAAGATGTGCCGAAACAAGCCATCAGCATGTCTATCAAGCAAATCATGAAAACCAAACATCTTGTATGCACAGTGCCTGATGTAAGGAAATCAGATGCTGTAAAAAATTGTCTTGAAAATGAAGTAAGCAACCTTTATCCTGCCAGCATACTTCAACTGCATAGCAATTGCAATATCTTGTTGGATGAGAATGCCGCGAGTAAATTGAAAAAATAAATTATGACAAATACGGTTGAAGTTAGCGCGCTTTCGAAAAGAGATACCCAAATATCAATCCTTATTATTGGCATGCTTTTTTTTGTTTTCGGATTTGTGTCTTGGGTAAATGCAATCCTGATTCCATATTTTAAAATCGCATGCGAACTCACACATTTCAAAGCATACCTGGTAACTTTTGCCTTTTACATTTCCTACTTTGTGATGTCTGTTCCCTCCTCCTTTCTATTGAAGAAAACCGGATTTAAAAAAGGGATGATGTTGGGATTTTTATTGATGTCTGCCGGAGCTTTCATCTTCATACCCGCAGCGATGTCACGCACCTTTGAAATATTTTTAGTAGGACTGTTCACCATAGGAACCGGCTTGGCAATCTTACAAACTGCCGCAAATCCATACATCACCGTTCTTGGTCCGAAAGAAAGTGCTGCCCAACGCATCAGCATCATGGGGATTTGCAACAAGGGTGCCGGCATTATTGCGCCCCTGCTTTTTGCAGCAGTGGTGTTAAAAGCAACCGACACGAATCTTTTTGCGCAACTTTCAACCATGAATGATGTTCAAAGAGCGGCAGCTTTGGATGAATTGATACAACGCGTGATCACTCCTTATGCAATTGTAGGCACTGTGCTTTTTCTGCTGGGATTGTTGGTTAGGTTTTCTCCCCTACCAGAAATCAATACTGAAAAAGAAAGCGTTGAAATAGCTTCTGCAAACGCCAATAAAAAAAGCATTTTCGAATTTCCGCATTTGATATTAGGGGCTTTAGCGATATTCCTTCACGTAGGTACGCAGGTTGTTTCAATCGACACCATCATAGGATATGCCAATTCAATGGGACTCACGCTGATGGAAGCAAAGGCATTTCCTTCCTATACGCTCGCAGCAACGATTTGTGGGTACATCCTCGGCATCATCACCATCCCCAAATACATCAGTCAAGTTAATGCCCTCAGAATCTGCACCATACTCGGATTGAGTTTAACGCTATTGATCATTTATGCAAAAGGAGATGTTGTGATACTCGGACATAAAACGGATGTATCAATTTGGTTTGTGGTATTGTTAGGTCTCGCCAATTCATTGGTATGGGCGGGAATTTGGCCATTGGCGTTGGATGGATTGGGAAAATATACAAAACTAGGCGCTTCAATCATGATCATGATGCTCTGTGGAAATGCCATCATGCCGCTGGTTTATGGTTACCTAGCAGACATTGTAGATGTAAGACATGCCTATTGGATGCTCTTCCCATGTTATCTTTACCTTGTATTTTATGCAGTTTTTGGACACCGCATCAGACGATGGAGTATTAAATAAACATGGAACGAAAGATTAGAATCAAGAATGGTAAAGTCATTTTAGCTGATAGGATTATTCCACATGGAACAGTGTTGGTAGAAAATGGAACAATCATAGGAGTTGAAGAAGGCGATGTTGAATGTGCAGATGCAGTGGAAATTGATGCAAAAGGAAATTATATTTCTCCGGGATTTGTTGATATACATGTGCATGGTGGAGGTGGACATGACTTCATGGATGGAACAGAAGAGGCATTTTTGAAAGTAGCTGAAATACATGCCCAGCATGGAACCACCTCGATCATGCCAACAACGCTCACTGCAGAAAAAGAGGATATTTTACATACGCTAGACATCTATGAGCAGGCAAATCTAAACAATAAAAAAGGTGCATCATTTATAGGATTGCATCTTGAAGGTCCATACTTTTCCATGGAGCAACGGGGTGCCCAGGATCCCAAATACATCCGAGATCCAGAACCATCAGAATACATGGAAATACTGGCCCACTCATCATCCATCAAAAGGTGGAGTGCAGCACCAGAGAGAAAAGGAGCCATTGAATTTGGGAAGATACTTTGCGAGAGAGGCATTCTTCCATCCATGGCACATACAGACGCGATTTATGAAGAAGCAAAAAATGCATACGACAATGGCTATACCTTGCTGACGCATTTTTATTCGGCGATGTCTGGCGTAACCAGAAAAAATGCATATCGATATGCAGGTGTTATCGAAGCAGGATATTTGCATGATGAACTTGATGTAGAAATTATTGCAGATGGAATACATTTACCAGCACCATTGTTAAAACTCATCTATAAAATAAAAGGGCCTGACCATGTTGCGCTGATAACAGATGCCATGCGTGGAGCGGGTATGCCAGAAGGAGAAAGTATTTTGGGCAATATCAAGAGTGGTATCAAGGTAATCCTTGAAGGAGGTGTAGCCAAGATGCCCGACAGGAGCTCGTTTGCAGGCAGTGTAGCATTGGCAGACAGGTTGGTACGAACGATGATAAATATGGGTGAAGTGTCGCTTGTAGATGCAATCAAAATGATCACAGCAACGCCAGCGAGAATCATGAAATTAAATGACAAAATAGGCAGTTTAAAAAAGGGAATGGATGCAGATATCCTGGTATTCAATCAGGAAATCGAAATGCAATCAATCATCATCAAAGGAAATCAGGTAAAATAATGATCAGAAGATTTCTCTTTTCAATCGTCCTCATGTTGTTTTTCGAAAAGAGCCATTCACAATCGTTGGCGACTAATAAAAATAACCAAGATCCATTTATAGTAATCCTTGGAACCCTTCAAGATGGAGGATCTCCACACATAGGTTGTGAAAAAAAATGTTGTATAAAAACAGATAGCAGCAAGAAGGTTGTATCACTTGGATTGATAGACAATTCATCAAAAAAACAATTCTTGGTTGAAGCAAGTCCAGACATCAGTTCCCAAATAAAAATGTTGAGTGAGTTTTCTGGAAATAAAAATCCAGTTGATGGAATAATGCTGAGTCATGCGCACATAGGGCATTACAGCGGATTGATGTATCTGGGAAAGGAAGCAAAAAACGCATCAAATATTCCGGTGTACGCCATGCCAAGAATGAAATCATTCCTTGAAAAAAATGGTCCATGGAGCCAGCTCGTCAGCCTAAAAAACATTGAAATAAAAGAGTTGTTTGATCAAAAAGAAACAACCTTGACAAATAAAATCAGCATCATACCGTATCAAGTACCACACCGAGATGAGTATTCAGAAACCATAGGATTTAAAATCATCGGTCCAAATAAAACAGCAATTTTCATCCCCGATATAGATAAATGGGAAAAGTGGAAAATTGATATAGTAGAAATGATAAAGCAGGTAGACTATGCATTTATTGATGGAACGTTTTGGGATCCGGCAGAAGTGAACAACAGGAACATAGCAGAGATACCACATCCGCTGGTAAAAGAAAGCATGTTAAAGTTCAGCCAACTTCAAGCAGCAGAAAAAAACAAGATATGGTTTATACACCTCAACCATACCAATCCCCTACTCAATCAAGAGACAAACGAATACAAAGAGCTGATTAAAAAAGGGTTTCATGTAGCAGCCATCAAACAAGTTTTCCCCTTGTAGGCAATTCATTGATTTTTCATTAACAAGGAATGGGTTATTTTTGCATGATAACAATCATATACTATGAAATATTTTTTACTAATTGCTAGCTTTCTAATCTTAAATGCGGCGAATTCACAAACCATTAAGGGACTACTCAACAAGGCAAAGCAGGCAGCTGGAGTAGGTGCAGGTTCATTAAGCAATGATGATATCATTGCGGGTTTAAAAGAAGCCTTGGCAACCGGAGCAGAAAAAGGAACAGCGATTTTATCAAAAGAGAATGGCTTTTTTAGCAATGAATTGTTGAAAGTATTGCTACCACCAGAAGCACAGAAAATAGAAAAGACATTGCGTGGAGTGGGATTGGGAAAGCAAGTTGATGATGCAATTTTGACGATGAACAGGGGTGCGGAAGATGCTTGTAAGCAAGCAACTCCTATTTTTACCAGTGCCATCAAGCAAATGAGTGTAACTGATGCCATTGGAATATTGCGCGGTGCAGATACTGCTGCTACAGGATATTTGAGAAGCAAAACAACAATTGCCCTTGCAGATGCCTTCAGACCAGTGATTGCAGCATCTTTGGAAAAAGTAGGAGCCACGAAATATTGGACAACCATGGTAACTTCTTATAATAAATTCAGCCTACAAAAAATTAACCCAGACCTTACAGGGTATGTAACTGAAAAAGCCCTGCAAGGAATGTTTACACAAATTGCAACAGAAGAAAAAAACATCCGCAAAGATCCAGTTGCAAGAACTTCAGAGTTGCTGAAAAAAGTATTCGCAAAATAAATACAAATAAGGAGGTGAAAATCACCTCTTTTTTTTTGTTTATTCACAGCTGTTTTGGGATATTTTAACTAGATAAAACAGCTTAAAATACTGCTGTTTCATGTAGGAAACCCCCTTTCTGATTTTGTTTTCGAATATAGTTTTACAAAAAAAATTATATGGAAAGTAATCATGAAGTACTTAAAAATTGGCTAAAAGAAAAAGAAAGGGTTGAAATTAAACTTTGGGAGGAGTATAGAAAAAATCCAAAAGATTTAATAAAAAGTTTTCATAATGATAGTGTTTTCCAGCTCCTGTTTCACGAAGTTTATGATGCACTTCAATTTCTAGACAGAGACCTTTTCACCAAAGAGCAACTCAAGCAATTGGATGAAGTAATGGCAGAGAGAAAAGCCATGGGTAAAATAAAAAATGTATCATTTACCATCAGGGAGGTAAGTAAAGAGGAAATGGAAGATACAATAAATACACTGGGAAAGGACTCTGCATGGATAAGTAATAAAAATAAGTACAAAAAAAATCCAGAAGCGTAAATTATCTTTTGACTAAAATAAATGTACACAATTTAATAGCCTTAAAATAGTGTACATTTATTTTTTAATAGATACACGTATGAAACGTAGGCATTTTATTCAGAACATTTCTTTAGCAGTTTTTTTAGCCAATGGGAAAACATTATTGGCGTCTGATTTAACTGAATTTGGAAAGAAGAAATTGGCGCTGAGGTTTGTGGTTGCATCTGACGGGCATTATGGACAACCGAAGACTACCTATCGTGACTTTTTCAGTACTGCAGTTTCTCATATCAACGACGTTCATGAACAAAAAAAGTTTGATTTTGGTGTAATCAATGGAGACATCATCCATGATGATATAACATTTTTAGATGATGCCAAAAGAGCCTTAGACAAGTTACATTTTCAATATTTTGTAACCAAGGGAAATCATGACATTGCAAGTCCAGAACTCTGGGAACATACTTGGAAAATGCCATTGAATTTTGATGTCGTTATAAAGAAAAATGTGCTACTTTTCGGCAATACATCAAATGAAAAAGGTGATTACCTTCCGCCAGATATGCCGTGGCTTACAGCCAAATTGAAAGAGCATCAAAATGCTGAAAACATATTTTTGTTTTTGCATATACCACCTATCAAATGGACAGCCAATGCCATTAATTCAACTGAGTTTCAAGATTTGGTAAAACAACATAAAAACATAAAAGCTGTTTTTCACGGACATGAACATGATCAAGACAATGTAAAGTGGCAGGATGGAATTCCTTATTTATTTGACAGTCATTTCGGAGGAAATTGGGGAACAGATTACAAAGGTTATCGCATTGTTGAATTATACAAGGATGGCTCAATGCTAACCTATATCATGAATCCGACTGAAAAGATGAATGAATTAGAGATTGCAAAAAAATAGCAATGATTTAAGGTTGGTTATTTGTTGTTTTTTGAATGATAATTAGTGATTTTACTAATCTGGGCAAATTGGGTTATGTTTCAAACCAAGGCTTATGCTTGTTTAATGGTTCGATAAGTTGAGTTGAAAACATTTATACAATTCAATTGTTGTTAATTAAAATCAACTTAAATGAAGACAACAATGATCATTGCAATAGCCGTCTTAATAATCCTAATCATCACGCAATCATTCACAATAATGTCATCTAATAATACTGAAAACCAACAATATAGTGTGGTTCTCAAAGAAAAAGAATTTGAAATACGGTTTTATCCAGCAACCACGATAGCCACCATCAATTCAAGTGCAAAATCCTACAAGGAATTATCAGGATCGGGATTTAGAAAACTGGCAGGATATATTTTTGGAGGAAATGAATCAGATACTAAAATTGCCATGACAACGCCAGTTCACATGGATATCAACGACACGATGTCATCGATGAGCTTTGTAATGCCAACTAAATACAGCCAAGCAAACCTTCCTAAGCCAAATGATCCGAATGTCATCATAAAGAAAACCAAGGATGAATACGTTGCTGCAATTAATTTTGGTGGATTCGCATCTGATAATGACATGAAAGTATATTCATCAAAATTGGCAGAACTCCTAAAAGAAAGAAAAATTGTAATGACTGGGAATTTCAGGTATTTAGGATACAACCCGCCCTATCAACTAATTGGAAGAAGAAATGAAATAATCGTATCGGTTGAATGGAGTGCAGCAAAACCATAAAATTATCATCATGAGAATTATTTCAAAATTAATACGATTCATTGTCCTGCCAATATTTACCTTGGTAGCAATAGCCTTGGTTATCCTTGCTGAAAAAGATATTCCCAGAGAAAAGCTAAAACCAATTTATACCAATGCTTCTTCTCAGTTCATGCCATTAATGGGCATGAATGTCCATTATCGTGATGAAGGAAATATGGCAGACTCAACTCCTTTGATTTTGATTCATGGAATGTCTTCGTCCCTGAACACTTGGGATAGTTTAGTCATTTTAATGAAAGACAAGAAGAGATTGATCAGCATAGACTTACCTGGATTTGGGTTAACAGGACCAAACCCTGAAAATAAATACGGCTTTGATTACTATAGCAACTTTCTTGATTCATTTCTTACTAATTTGAACATAAGCAATTGTATCATCGCAGGAAACTCAATGGGAGGTAGTGTTTCATGGCATTATGCTGTTTCTCATCCTGAAAAAGTAAATCAACTTATTTTAATAGATGCGGCTGGATACCAAGGAAAAAAAGGCAAAGGATCACTTGGTTTTAAACTAGCCTCAATGCCCGTTATAAATAATTTGTTGCTTTATATCACCCCAAAATTTTTAATTAAAAAAAGCTTGGAGACGGTGTTCGTAGATCAAACAAAAATTACAGAAAAAGAGATTGACAGGTACCACGATCTCACCATTGCTGAAGGAAATAGAAAAGCGGCACTTTCTATTTTTAAAAATGGCTTTATTCAAGAGCCAGAGAAAATACAATCAATCACAACCCCTACATTGATAATTTGGGGAGATCAAGATCATTTAATTACAGTAGACAATGCCTACCAATTCCAAAAAAATATCAAAGGCAGCGAGCTAGTGGTGCTAAAAAATGTTGGACATGTTCCCATGGAGGAAGTACCGGGGGTTGTTGCAAATTCAATTTTTAGTTTTATAAAGTGATTGTGATGATTTCAACTATGTAGAATTTCACAATAATAATCTAGGAAATACACATATTTTTAATTGAGTAGCAATTTGACTAATTTATACTGTTAAGCGACTCAATGCCTAGCATTCAACATAATTAAATGAAATTCATTTCAGCAATCCTTTTATTTTTGGTCTTATCTGGGGTTTCGTATTCACAGGATATGAAAACTTTCAAGTTGTATAAACCAACAGAAAATGCAGATTCTGCAATAAATGTTGCCATTGAAAAAGCAGGCAAAGAAGGTAAACACGTTTTTGTACAAATAGGAGGAAATTGGTGCGTGTGGTGTGCAAGATTCAACGATTTTGTTACAAAAGATGCGCAGTTGGATTCCGCTGTCAATAAGAATTATGTTGTTTACCACCTTAATTACAGTCCAGAAAATATCAACAAGTCCGTGATGGCTCGTTTCAGCTACCCACAACGATTTGGATTCCCCGTTTTTATTGTACTTGATGGCGGAGGCAAACAACTGCACATTCAAAATAGTGCTTATCTCGAATTGGCCAAGTCATACAACAAAGAAAGGGTATTGGAATTCTTCGATCATTGGAGTCAGAGGGCCCTTGATCCTGCACAGTACAAGAATTATTGAACTATACGCTAGAAAAACTCAAGACTTCTCTCCCCCCATTTGTGAAATGATGTTGTTCACCTCAGATTCAGTTGAGCGCAATTTATCTTGACAAAGCTTAATGAGCATTGAAGCCGTTTTTACTTTTTCAGCCAAAACATCCACGGATACTGTTTCTGTTTCGATTTCATTTGCAATTTCTGCTAACTGCTTGTAGGCTTCTTCGTAACTTAATTTTTCTTCCATATTGTTATTTTTTTGTTTTAATTGTAGCAGTCATTTCCGCATCTTTCATCACAATGGTAACATCCTCATTCAGATCAATCTTACTGGCTGATGAAACCAATTTCCCTTTATGTTTTACCATGGCAAAACCCATCTGCAAAATTTTTTCGGGCCTTGACATTTTTATGATTTTTTCTAAATGTCCTAAATATCCCTTTGCATTTTTTAGATACATTTTTGTGTATGATTGGATGTTTTTATCTAGGTTTTCCACTTCAGATAATTGCTGAGAAACAATGATTACAGGCTTGGTACATATTTTTTGAGAAATGGATTGAAGCATAGATTTCCTGTTATACAGCACTGTCTTTGAATGCCCTGTTATTACTTGATTATGTTTTACCAACAAATCTTTGTTCATTGAAATTACAGTCCTTGCCTCTTCTTTGATTCTTGAATTTACATCATTCAATTTTTTATTACGCTCTGATAAAAGCTGCTGCGCTTTTATGACAATTTTTTGTTGAAATTGAACCAATATTTCTTCAAATCTTTTGTTATGGGCAATAATAAATTCAGCAGATTTTGTTGGAGCATTGGTGCTTGTATTTGCCATCAAATCGGCGATGGTCGTATTTTTTTGGTGTCCAATTCCAGTGATGATGGGTATCGGAAATTTTGCAATGGCTTGTCCAACTGAATAGTTGTCAAATATCAAAAAATCAGTATCAGAACCACCGCCACGGGTTATTACAACAACATCATATTGAATGCCTGATGTGAAAACATCAATCAGTTTCTGACGCATTTTATCTGCATGATTATCCCCCTGAACTTGTGTAAAATAGTCATCAACTTTGAACTTAAATCCATGTTCATTTTTTCCCAATGTATGCTTAAAATCTTCCAAGCCAGCAGAACTTCCTGAAGATATAACGGCAATATGTTGAATAACAACTGGCAACTTCAACCGTTTATTTTTAGTCCAATAAACACCATTCTCAATTCCGATAAAGGTTGGATTTTGAGCAAGGAGTAATCTTATGTTTTCCCGGCGTTGCTTTTCGATCATCCCAAGGGTGAAATTAGGATCTATGTCCATAACCTGAAGTTGTAATCCATACATCGGATGAAACTCGATGATTACATTGACCAGTACCTGAATGTTGTTGCTGAACTTTTGTCCGGTTATCTCTTCAAAATTCTTGATTTTTTGTGCCCCTGAACCCCAAGATTTGGTAGAAAACTTAGCGAGGATGTTGTTTGTTGCCGTGTCTTTTTCTACCAGTTCGAAGTAGTGATAATTTGTGGCTGCCTTGAAAAGATGGTTGGTGATATCTGCCATCACCCAAAAAGAAACTGCCTTGAAGGAATTGTCGAGTACTTCCTTTATTTTTAAGGAAAGTTGTGAGAGACGGATGGGTTGTGGGTTAGCAGACATTTACAAGAGTTGATGTAAGGCTAAGTTAGTAACTTTTGATTTACTAATTCCTTGAGAGGATGAACAAAATATGGATTCCAAAAACGTTTTCTCAGTTTAATCAAACATGACTTATTCAAATTACAATTTCAAATTATCTGGTTCTTCTATTAATTTCTTTAAACGCCTTTGATACAATTGCCAATAATTTCTTTTGATACTTTCGCTGAGAAAAGAATCATTTATTAACCTTTGAACAGCTGCTGAATTTGATAACATCAAGGATATCAAATTAGAAAAAACCAATTGATTGATACCAGCATGATCTGAAAGAATAGAAAACTGTTGACTTATTTTACCTTTAGCAATAGGGGGAGGCAACAAACCATCATCCAGCGTAAAATCCTTGTCAAGGATATGAATACGGCTGTTAAGCAAATCATAAGCTGGGCTAAGCCTATAATCTCCCATTGGAGTTTCTAACAATGAAAAGTTTTTAAAATGTGCATCCCCATTAGCAAATAGGTAATTAAACATTAACAATTTTAACAGCTTTGGAGCTTCTACTTTATATGCTGGTACAAACCTTTCTAACAATCTAAATAATTCTAAACAGTTGCCTATGTACTTATAATGTGATCCGTGAGTTTGGGGAGTTCTGCCTGCTAACGAAGCAAAATCATCTTGGGCCAGCTTGTTTCCACCTTCTCCTATGTCAAAACGCTTGGTGATGTACGCAGGTGATCCATTTTTAAAAAATATCAGTGCATTTTCTGCTGTTTCGATCCCATATACTTGCTTGGCAATTTGCATTGTCAAATGTTCATTTGCGGGCATTTGATCCGAGTTCTTTCCAGACCGTGGAATCGGTTTTAATATGTATGTTCCGCGTTCTCCATCTTTAGTTAGTCGTAACTTGTTTTTTACCAACAAAAAAGAAAATTTTTCTTGAACGCCAGAGATTGATATCCTTTGCAAATTTTCTTGAAATAGTTCATCACTTGCAGAAATACCTGTGGGGGCATCGTAATATAAAATATGATAAACTTTTTTACCGTTAAAAACATTATTTAAACAGGTTCTGCTGTAGGTATTGAAACCTTTCGCCAAAGTACCAGGACAGTATTTTATTTCTGGTAAGTTCATTAATCTTTGTATTTAACTACAGTAACGGCTCCTATGTTATCATGTTTGGCAGAAATCATCAACAGTCCAAAATAATCATCAGCGTCAATTCTGTTGTGCCGACAAACAACTTCTTTGTTTGTACCTTCAGGAAGCATGCTATAAAAAAAGGAAAACAAGAATTTAGACTGATGTTCTTGTTTTGATTTAGGCAGGGTTAGACAAATACTTGGTTTATTTGTATCTGCTAGCCAAGCAGCATGATATTTAAATGTAAATGAACCATCTTGAAGCTGTATTAGTAAACCGGCTTCAGCGTCTTTATATAAAACATGTGCCTTTCTCATTAGTTTCCAGATAAATCTTTTACTTTAAAACACAAATCCAAACCCAACGCATCTGCCAATTTTTGGATGGTTGAAAGTGTTGGATTTCCCTTTCCACTTTCAATCTCCTTCAATGTTCTTAATCCTACGCCAGATAACAGCGACAAGGTTTCCTGATTAACGTGCAAGGCAATTCTGCGAGATTTGATTGTTTCTATTATTTCTGTATAGTGCATCTTATCGCTCTATTTTATACAAAAATACTAAAATTTTAGTATAATACAGCCCTAAATGCGATTTAATGCACTTTGTTTTACCTTGTTTTTTAAAATTAGCAAAAGTTCTCTAATTCAAATTTAACAGCTTTAATACCCTAATTAATCATTCCTTCAATAAACATTCAACTCAGTCTTTGCCCTGGTAACTGCCGTATAAAACCATTTCTTGTCGTTGATGCCAAAGGTATTGACATAGACCTTCTCCCATTCACCGCCTTGTGCTTTTTGGCAAGTGATTGCATAGCCGTATCCTAGCCTCAGGGCACCAACATACATGTCGTCTTCGGGTTTGCCTGTTTTGACATAACTTTTGTTCTTCTTAAAGCGCTCAGCACGAAATACATTTTCTTTGGCAAATGGAACTTTTCCATCAGGGGCCAACAAAGCATCCACTAGTAGATAATCCGCAATAATTTGCATTGTTCCATCCAACTTTGGAGCCCGTATTTTTATCGGAACAAAATGCAATCCTCCCACCAATTCAGCCCTGGTTAAATTAATTTCTTCTACCAACACATGATCTCCATTGTACAAAACATTCTCATCGCGTTTCCAATTTTGCAAAACAATCAGCAAATCATTGTTTTCTATGATTTGAAGATCTGGACCGAAAATATTTTTTCTCACGATGTCATTAAACATCCTGTTGGCCTTGTGTGACCGCCCAATGGTGATGGAATGGTCTAGATTATCTGGAGAAAACTCACTTGCAAAAACTTCAGCAGCTGCCCAAACATTTCTATGCCTCATGGCATTGATTTCTGGCATGGGCAATTTAGTATCTTCTATCGATTTCCTGATTTCCACTGCATTTTGCAAAATATAACTACCGTCTTCTACCCTCTTGACTTCAGTTAGGTAATGAAATACGCCCTTGAGTTTGTAGGTTTTTTTGAGGTAATTGGGATCGAGTGCCAAAGAAATATCTTCGTCAAAGGGAGGCAACTGATTCCTGTCGCCCAACAACACAATTTTATTCTTTGTATTGCCATTCCGAACATATTTCACCAAGTGATTCAACAATGAATCATCGGTTTGAAACATCTCATTGGAATTGCCTGAATTCATTCCTCCAATCATCGATGCCTCATCTATGATATACACTGTAAAATCCTTGCTCTTGTTCGGCCTTAGTTTCCAATACACAGATCCTGTTTCCTTATTGGATTCAGGGGTGTAGATCATTGCATGGATGGTGTTAGACAAACTCTTTGTTTTCTTGCCCAATATCCGCGCAGCGCGACCTGTAGGGGCTGCAATTTTAAAAGGGACCTCATTGGCATTCAAATACCCGACCAAAGCAGCTGTTATTGAGGTTTTCCCTGTTCCAGCAGCACCTGATAAAATAAAAAATGTATCCTTGTTGCTTTTATCAACAAATTCAGACAAAGCTTCTAATGAAATCTTTTGTTCTTTTGTTGGCGTATCAAACTGCAGGTAGTCTAGAATCGTTTTAGCTTCTTTCATAATCACACATCAATCCCTTGTTTAAGAAATTTAATCCCTGCATTATTACTAAATGTTGATTGAAATATTTTATTCATCATCGTGTTGAACTGAGTTGGATAAAGGGAAATACAATACACAACAGGCAGATTGAGTCAAAGTTAATTCATTTACGCTATTTCATTCTTTCAACGTATACTGTAATCCTATCTAGCATCTTATAGTTTTAAGTGCTAAATTATCCAATCATTCAACAATGAGGGTTGTTTTTACACCATCTTTTAGGGAGAATTTTCCTTTTTTATTCGGTAAAAAAACATTGAAAACAATGCTGATAATTCAGAGATTTAGATTGAAATTATTTACGATTTAATCAACCCGCTTCAAATCCAAATCTTGAAAATCAAAACTAAAATCTGTTAAAGGTGAGATGGCCTGCATCGTACAACTTACTGCCTTGCCTTCTTTATCCATCGAAAATATCACAAACGCATCGGCATCTAAACTCCTGTCTGTCCAGCGCACAATAAATGTATTGCCTTTGTAAGCCATCAACTCTCCATTGAGTTTTGGAGATCTATTTGATGCCAACCACTGTTTTCCATCTTTGTTGGATACTATCATATCTCCAAACCAAGAATCGCGGTAAACACCTTTGTAAAGTTCAAAATTGGATTTACTTGCTCCATTTCGCTGGTTGTCTTCTATTTGTTTTGCGATGTTGTCTGTTATACTTTTTGCGTTTGCCTCATTTGCTTGAACGCTTTCACGAAATATTTTTACCCAATCAAATCCATTAACGCCGATGTAGCCATCCTTAATACTGCTGCTGATAGCTGAAAAAGCAGCCCCTTGTTGTTGGTTGGTAAAAACCAAGATCCCGAGGTTCAACTCTGGAAATAGCATCACCTGAGTAACAATACCGGCTAATCCACCTGTATGTGAAACCTGCTTATAGCCTTTCACATCCCTGAGTCCCCATCCCAAGCCATACGTAGCAAAATGGGTATTGTAGGGTGCGAGTGTTTTTACAGGTTGTATGGTTTGTGGCGACCACATTTCTTCGTGTACAGCTTCGCTAAAAAGTTTTTTTTTCAAACCTTCACCATATTTTCCATGGTTCATTTGCATGATCACCCACTTGCTCATGTCAGTTACATTGCTCCATATCCCACCTGCTGCATTGGCTGTTTCACTCCAATCAATATCAATAGTCTCTACCTTCCCATTAACGGGTGCATGTGGTTTGATAGCGTTGGTTTTATCCTTCAACCTAGCAATGGATGTTGCACTGCTGTTCATCCCAAGCGGCTGCATGATTCTTTTCTCTATAAATTCTTCCCACGATTGTCCGGATACCCTGGCAATAATTTCACCAGCAACGATGTATAAATTATTGTCGTAATCATATTTGCTTCTGAAACTCGAAACAGGTTTCAAATAGCGTAAATTATGGATGATGTCTTTTTTTGTAAAATCACTGCCATCAGGAAACATCATTAAATCTCCGGCGCCCAAGCCCATCCCACTGCGGTGTGTCAACAAATCTCTTATTGTAAACTCACTGGTTACATAAGGATCAAACAATTTGAATTCAGGTATGTAATCCGTTACATGGTCGTCCCAACTAATTTTTTTCTCATCTACCAACATGCCCAAAGCCGCTGCAGTAAAGGCTTTTGAATTGGAAGCTACACCGAAGAGTGTATTTTCGTCAACTTTTTTACCTGACCTCAAATTTGCAATTCCATAACCTTTTGCATGGATGAGTTTACCATCTTTAACCACACCTACTGAAATTCCCGGGACATTAAAAGTTTTGAGGGTGAGTTCAACAATTGAATCAATTTTTGCAGACGATAAAACTTGAGCATTTATCAGTTGAGTTGCTAATAAAGAAGCCAAGACTAAAATCGAAGAAAATTTATTTTTTATCATGATGATTTTTTTAATGCTAATCTCTTTTTAGCGTTGGTGCAATGATGCCCTGCCATATTGCATAGCCTTTTGGGTTCATGTGTAAATTGTCTTTGATGAAAATGTCTGTCATTACTTCTCCATCAGGCTTCAACATGGCGGTATGAACATTTACAAAACTCGCATGCGATTTTGATTCAATGTATTTTTTGATTTTTTCATTTGCTTCCACAAATTTTTCTTCGAGTTTCCACCTCGATACACTGGGCTTTATCGAAACAAATACAACTTCGGTTTTTTTGCTTAAGTTTTTTCTGATGATGCTGAATAACTGCTTAAATCTATTCAATACTGTATCTGCTGTGACGACATTATTTCCGGCAAGGTCATTTTCTCCACAATAAATATAGATTTGTTTTGGCTTGTATTTTAAAATTGTCTGATCGGCATAATAAATCACATCCGGCAATGAAGAGCCGCCAAAACCCCTGTTGATAATGGGAAATCCGGGAAAATACGCTTGAACATCTTTCCACTTTGTAAAAGACGAACTGCCTACAAACAAGATGCTTCCTTGTGCTGGCATGTTGATGCTGTCGGATTTCATAAAGGCATTTATCTCAGCTTTGAATGGTTGTGAAGATGCACTTCCCATTAAAAATAAAAGTGCAATAACCATGAAATTTTTCGCTAATATTTTTTTCATATTGATTAAATTATTCAAGATTTATTTCTTGTACTTACAATCTGTAGGTTTTGAATTTACGTAATACGATTTATAATTTTTTGCCAACGGATCCGTACATCCCTCCAAATTCAGAATTTCTATCTTCCTAAATTCTACAGGATGACTCTCACTCTGCAAGGATATTGTACCAGATTTTAGAAGCTGTCCAGGCTTGCCAAATACCATTTCTTGATTGCTCACATTCCCTCCACCAATTTGTGGTTTTTGATAAGTCAACACTTCCTTTCCATTGGCGAAATGACTCACCACAGAATCCCCCAAAACCAAAACTTCAGCAGTCACCCACTGATCTCCATGAAAGGTTTCAGAGTTTGAATTGATGCAATGCGGTTTAAACAGCTTTCCATCCATTTCTACATTGGTTCCTGGCGTACACAGGTTACAAGTAGTCCTTTTCTCCTTACCATCTCCACCCAGCAATTGCACTTCAATGGAAACAGGAAAATCTTGGTTCTTCCCCATGCTCTCTGGTGTTTGTCCATGCACCATGATGCCGCTGTTCCTAATTGCCCAACCTGGTCCCTCATTGGCCTGTTCTCCAACAAACCGATATTGGAGGCGGATCCTGTAATAACTATATTGTTTGTTGTAAAAAAGATGACCAAACCTCTCATCAAACTTTTCGTAGGCATCATACCTAACCACAATTTTCTTGTCTTCCACCCGAAAAGTATTTCCGAAGTTCTCTCCAGCAGGATAATTGGTGATTTTAGGTGTCCAGTTTGTCAAATCCTTTCCGTTGAACATGGATTCCCATTTCTCCTTTGATGATTTTTGCGATTGGACAACAAAAAACATACCCGAGCAGAACAATATAAAGAGTGACCTTAATATATACATCTTAGTTATTTGAAGGTTTAGATTGAAAACTAAAATAATCATTTTCTTACTAATACCCGATGTAATTGGTTCATTGGATGGTTATTACAAGATTCGACTTGAAAAAACTGACCATAAACATAAAAAGGAACTATTTTGGTCATTACAATCATTAGGTCTTTCAAGCTATTTTTACATCAGATAAGCAATAAAAGATAGGTTGGATAGGGTAACAGACATACTTTTTATAAAAGACACTAAACTGAAATCCAAATAATAGAATAAAAACTATTTTCGACCTTAGTCTTAATGTTGCTGAAACAGATGATGATAGAATTACAGGAGGCTAGTACCCTGTGATTCATCAAAGTCAAAAAAATAGCCGCTTCACATAAAAATGAAGCGGCTTTATTTTCTATCTTTTTAAAAAAAAATTAAGCTCGGTGGTTATCTGCTCGCCATTGTTGAATGGCCTCTTTAATTTGCTTGTTGGTTAAGTTCTCAGACAGTGCCTTTGCAGTTAATGAAGGGAATTCTTCATCGGAGGCAAATCGCAGTGCGATGATTTGTGAAACCCTCAACCCACTCGGAAGTTGATTGCCTGTCAAGATAAAATGCCTAAAATTTTCCTCTGCCCTAATTGCCCTATCCTGCGCACGCAATGCAAAGCTCCTTGCATAATAAGACACTAAAATTAATACGATACAAATTCCAAAAATTAAGGAAGCTGATAAAAAATGTCCTTCTTCAGCATGCACTAAATTAACAATTGATCCAATAAACAATACAAGTAAAATAGGCAATGCTGTGTAATGAAAACCTGGCACCAATTTCGCATGGTTCTTAAAATTCTGTTCTTTCATCTTCCGATTATATTTTTATGAAATTAGTTCATTAAATCAATACACAAACGATTCCATCACTTCCATGCTTTTTAATGCTTCTTGAACTGAACAAGGGTTTGGGGCGGTTCCTAAAAAATAATCAACAACCTGTTGTATCATCGGCTGCTGAATGTGTTGAGGATGCTGAAATTCAATCATGTCAACACCCCTATCAGTAACAACTCTAATTTCATTTCCAAAAAATGGGAATTGAATATATCCTTTTTCACCAATAATTTGACAACTGTCTTCCTTTAACATTGCTGGCATATTGAAGTTCCAACTCCCTTGAAAAAGTATGTTGTCTTTCAATTTCATGATGCCACAAACTGCGTCTTCTGCGGCATGAATATTTGATTGATTAGCTGCAGTTCCAATATGACTCACAGCTTCTCCAAAAATATATTGAATGATGTCTAATTGATGTGGAGCCAAATCATAAAACAATCCACCGCCAGACAGTTCAGGAATCATACGCCAGTTAACAGAAGAACTTGCAATTACATTGTTATCCTCAGGTTGGTGCATAACAAGTCTGATGGATTTGATTACACCAAGCACTTTATCATCTACCAATTCTTTAACTTTCAAAAACATCGGCAATGCCCTTCGGTAGTGGGCTACAACCAATTTTCCTTGGGTTTTATTTACTGATTCAAGAAGACTTTTACAAGAACTAACATTAAGTGTAACTGGTTTTTCAACGTAAACAAACTTCCCGTTTTCCAAGGCTGCTATTGCATATTCCTCATGAAACTTTGGAGGTGTGGCAATGTATATGGCATTGATTTCAGGATCGTTGATTAACCCATCGGCATCGCTGTACCAAACAGGAACGCTATGCCTTGTTGCATAATCTTCTGCAAGGTTTGCATCCCTTCGCATAACGGCATGCAACCTTGAATTATTTACCTTGTTGAAAGCTGGTCCACTCTTAACTTCAGTTACATTGCCACATCCTATTATTCCCCAGGTAATTTCAGATATGTTATTTTGTTGACTGCTCATATGTTGTTTCGTAGATTATATCTTTTAAAGAAGATGAATGTAAACAATTTTCAACTTTCTGATTTAAGAATCAGGTAAAAAAATACGTTGACTAACTATTTTTACAAGTAACTTTAAAGTGATCATTCAACCCAAATCGAATTCATGAACCTACATTCTCAAAACCGACGTTCCTTTATCCGCAATACATCATCTCTCTTTGCTTTTTCATATCTCAAATATTCCGGATTGGGGAAATTGGATTTTACACCCATGCGCCGTGTTGCGCTGATAGGATCGGGTTGGTATGGAAAAAGTGATTTGTTTAGATTGATGCAGGTAGAACCAACAGAGGTTGTGGGCATTTGCGATGTAGATAAAAACCAGCTCAAACAAGCATCTGAACTCATCAGTCAACGCATTGGAAACAACAAACAAATTCCTCTCTATAACAATTACAAAAAACTACTTTCAGAAGAAAAACCTGAAATTGTGTTGATTGGGACTCCCGATCATTGGCATGCCTTGCAAACGATTGATGCTCTTAAATCCGGCTCTCATGTGTATGTCCAAAAACCCATCAGCGTTGATGTAATGGAAGGCGAAGCCATGTTAGCAGCTGCTAGGAAATATGACCGTGTTGTTCAGGTAGGAACACAAAGAAGAAGTACCCCACACTTGATTGAAGCCAAGAAAAACATTGTTGATACGGGAATGCTTGGTAAAGTTTTGCATGTTGAAATGTGCTGTTACTACCACATGCGCAACAGCAGCAATCCACCGATTCAAGCTGTGCCGGATTTTTTTGATTACGAGCAATGGACTGGACCAGCGCCGTTAAGGCCATTTACTGGGTTGCCTCACAGAGGAGGTTGGCGTGCATTTATGGAATATGGAAATGGGATTATGGGAGACATGTGCGTACACATGTTTGATGCAGTACGCTGGATGCTTGATTTGGGATGGCCCAAGAAAATCAGTTCAACAGGTGGAATTTATGGAACGAATCCTGGTTTAAGCAATATTGCAGATACACAACACGCGATTTTTGAATATGATGGATTGAACTGTGTCTGGCAACACAGAGCCTGGGGTACAACAACAGACCCCGAATACCCTTGGGCATTCAAAATTTATGGTGAAAAAGGCACGCTTTGCGGCAGTACCATGAAATATGATTTCATTCCTGAAGGCAAAGGTGAAAAAATACACCGAGATGTTGCCTATGAAAGAGAACAATTTCCTGAAGACCTTACTGAAAAAAGCATTGAACTACATGCAGCGCCAGCAACAAGGCTGCACATGAAAAACTTCATTGAATCAATTAACAACAAAACCAGGCCTGTGGCTGATATCGAGCAAGCGCATATATCTACAGCCGCTTGTATATTGGCAAATATGTCGATGAAATTGGAAAGGCCGCTTGCCTATGATCCAATAAAAAAAATAGTTAGCGGAGATTCGGAGGCAACAGCTCTTTTACAAAGAAGCTATAGGACAGGGTGGGAGCACCCATTTTAAATGAAGAATGAAAAATAATCTTGGGCAACTTCGGCAAGCTCAGTTACAGCAAAAGGTACCGCGGGGAATTGAAGTTTAATGAACAGATATTGAGTTTCCTAGAAGTTACCAATAAAAATATTTATGTGCCTTTTTTGATGCAGCTAACAAATAAAAGAGGACAATAGCAATATCAATTACTCAAAAACGTTTAATCAAAAAAAAGATGTAAAAAGTACCCAATGTTAAATTATTTATATGAAAAAAACAAAATCACACTTAAAAATACGAAATTGCATTTGAAAATAATTTTGACTTAAATTATTTAAATACATTGAAATCTCGATTTCCAAGCCCAAAAAAGCAAAAAATCCACACAATGATTAACATTAAGCGCATTAAATACATATTATTACCACTTTTTGCGGGATTATTATTGATTTCTGCTTCAATAATCATGGCAAATAAAGAAGGGCTCAAAAAAATTGAAAAAAAGCTCAATGATGGAGAAGTTCTGTATTTGTCATCAATTATCGACCCAATTAAAGTAGATGACTTATTCAATAAAAAGCCATTCCCAAATGTAACTGCGGCTGTAGTAAGGTCGTTCGACAATGATACCAACAATGTTAGTGACTTGGTTAACTATGCCAATTTCGTATCTGAAAGTAGAAATCTAGGTTACTGGTCAGTAGTACCATACTCTTATTACGGAGAAACTTTCTCAAATACAAGAATAACTGACCCTACGTATTCTTTTAGAGACCAAGCAGGCTACGATTGGAAAAAAATTTACGGCTTTAGAAATTATTATCACCTTCTTTTCAGGAATAAGGCAGCAAGGACAATTTTAGCCGACCAAACCATTGATTTCCTTTGCTTACTTTGTAAATCATACCCATCAGACTTCAAAAATACACTTAACAAAGAACTTTCTGTTCTTCTTACTTACACCAATACATTGAAAGCTAATAGCCCACTTACCAATACAGACAAACTAGGTGATTATTGGAAGGGATTTATTCTTAGAAGGGTTAGGTTAGACAATATCCCTGTAACTGAAGTTCAAGCAACAATAATCAAGGCACAAGCAAAAATCGATTCACTTGATCTAAAGAATCAACCCGATGCTATGTATGAAATTTCAGTTAACAACCAAATCAGTATTTTATATTCCATTGACAAATTTAAATTGGTATCAAAGAGTAGCCCTATAGAGCTTCAATTTGGTTATGATGCTAGCCTCCAAACAATTTTCTACAATAAAGATAAAACTGGTGATTATTACATGTTAAATGGTTTCCAAAATAACAAACCATTTAAATGGTTATTCAACAAAAATTTAGAAAGGATTAATTAAAATCCAAATTGATGATTTCATACTAAAATTAACTAACATACTTTATAAAAGTGAATCCCTCTCTTCAGAGGGATTTTTTTTTGCCATAAAGTATACTTTAAATATGTGTAAATCAAATATGACATATACCACCTTTGGTATTGATCCAAATCACCACAAAAAATTTATTGCATCTTAAATTTGTTGAGTGCATGTATTTGATGAAAAGTAAATTTTTGTACTTGGTGAGAAAAATAAATTAATATCAAAAAAATGGAATCTGAAAATTTTATAACTGAAAATAAGCAACTTCTCAATATGGAAATGCGTCAACTTGTAAAATCCCGAACAGGTGTAGATGGTTTGGATGAAATTACAAATGGTGGATTACCAAAAAATCGACCAACATTGGTAGTTGGGGCCATAGGGACTGGCAAATCATTTCTATCGATGCAGTATATTCTTAAAGGAGCAACCGAATTCAATGAACCAGGAGTATTCATGACGTTTGAAGAAAAAGCTGATGAACTCATCGTCAACAATGGCAATTTAGGATATGATATAAATAGTCTCTTATTAGAAAATAAAATATATTTAGAACATTTGCATGTTGGTTACGACGGGATGCAAGAAACAGGAAAATATAATATTGAAGGATTATTTATAAGAATTGAAAATGCTATAAAAAAAGTAAATGCAAAACGCATTGTACTAGATTCAATTGATTCACTTTTTGCAAACCTCGATATATATATGTTGAGATCTGAAATAAGAAGGTTATTTAATTGGTTAAAAGAAAAAAACGTAACAGCAATTATCACAGCTGAGATTGCTGAAACATACATTACTCGTTTGGGAATGGAGGAAAATATTGCAGACTGCGTAATTGAATTGAGCAATAGATTAACAAATCAAGTTACAACAAGAAGAATTAGGATTTTAAAATTCCGCGGATCTTATCATGCAAACAACGAATATCCCTTTATTATAGGTGAATATGGAATGTCTGTTTTTCCTGTTATCAGTCAAGGATTAGAACAGAAAATAAGTACAAAAAGAATTTCTTCAGGAATAAAAAAACTTGATGAAATGCTTGAAAACAAAGGATTTTTCATCGGTAGTAGTATTCTAATTTCAGGAACAGCGGGAACAGGAAAAACAAGCGTAGCTGCTTCTTTCGCAAGCAACGCTTGCTCAGTAAATGAGCTTTGTTTATTTTGCGCTTTTGAAGAGTCGCCTAACCAGATCATGAGGAATATGCAGTCAATTGGAATCAAGTTAGAAGATTTTGTAAAATCCGGAAAACTGCATTTTTATTTTGCAAGGCCCACGCTTCAAAATCTTGAATTGCATTTTATGTCCATCAAAGAAGTAATTAATAAAATACATCCAACATTAATCATACTAGATCCAATCACAAACTTAATGACAGAAGGTCCTAATAGTGATATAAGAAGCATGTTAACAAGATTTATCGATTACCTAAAAACTAAACAAATTACTGTCATGTTTACCGCAGCTATTACATTGGGTTCGATTGAAAGAAACCCGAGTGATGAAGGCATCTCTTCTATGGTTGATACTTGGTTAATGGTTCAAGATATTGAACTTGATGGTGAAAGAAACAGAAGTGTTTATGTAATGAAATCAAGGGGAATGGATCACTCGAAAGAAGTTAGGGAATTTGTCATAACATCAGAAGGTATTACATTGATACCCATTTTAAAAGATGAAAATGGAATTATCGTTGGTTCAAAAAGGATTGCATCAGAAAAAAAGAAAGAGAAAGAAACTATATCCACTGTTTCAAGAAGTGAATCGGTTGAAACTAATAACGGAGAAGTAAAAGATAACGCATAGAAATGAAATAATAAATCTACTTAAATGCATGAAGAAAATGTTGAAAAAAATAGTGTCAATGAAAATTACATTTTCAAGCTTTGTATTTCAGGGAATATAATATTATCAAATAGAGCAATAAACAATTGTAAATCAATATTTGAGAAATACCTATTCAAAAGATACAAACTAGAAATAATCGATGTGAGTAAAGATCCTCAAACAGCCATTGATGAAAACATCATCATGATGCCAACATTAATAAGGAAATTTCCCAAACCAGAATTAAGAATCATAGGTGACATGTCGGATACAAATAGAGTATTAAATGAATTGGACATCGCTTAATCAATATTTATGCAATTAAATTATAATGATGAACTAGATTATATACTAAAAGCCCTTATCAATGAATATGAAAATAGTTTCGATAAGGTTACCTTTTATACTGAGGATGAACACAAAACAATCAAAGACAAAATTTCTCAAAAAGTAGAAGAAAAATTCAAACTAAAAGAGTGGGAAATAAATGTACTTTACTACACTTTATTAATTGACAGTAACCTGAAAACAATTGATCCTTTAAATATATCACTTGCAGGTATTGTATTTATCAACAAAGGAGGTTACCTAAATAAAAAAATCCAAGAAGAAAAAGAAAAAAATAGAATAGAAAAAGTTGAAACGGACTTAACGAAATATACCTTTCTATTAATGGTGTTTACAGCCATCGTTTCATTAGGAACTGTAATCTCCGCTTGGTATTTTTTGCTCGAAATAATAGAGTATTACAGACATCATTAAAAAGGGTCTTAAAAATTCGGCACAAAGTAATATTAGATAAAATAGTAACTTCAATTGAATTTTATTCTCAATATATTGAAATAAAATATAATAACAATTCCGAATTTATTATCCTATCTACATGGAACCCATCATCAAACTCGAAAACGTATATAAAAATTACGGCACAAAAAATGTACTCAACGGAATAAACCTTTCAATAAATGCCGGACAAGTAATAGGATATATAGGTCCGAATGGCGCAGGAAAAAGCACAACAGTTAAAATTTTATGTGGATTAATAGATGATTTCACAGGAAATGTAACCGTAGGCGGAATCAACATCAAAGAAGACCCGTTGGCAGTAAAACGTAAAATTGGTTACGTACCCGAACTGGCTGAATTGTATGACGTGCTTACCCCAAGAGAATTTTTAGGATTGATGGGTGAACTATACGACATCCCAAAAGCATTAGCCGATGAACGCATCCGTAAAATGCTTACTGCACTTGGGTTAGAGAACAACATCAACAATCGAATGGATACCTTCAGCAAGGGAATGAAACAGAAAGTGCTGATTATCTCTGGACTACTTCACAACCCTGATATCATTATTTTAGATGAGCCATTGAGTGGATTGGATGCAAACAGCGTTATCATTGTGAAAGACCTAATTTCAAAACTCGCCAATGATGGTAAAACAATTTTCTATTGCAGCCACATGATGGATGTTGTTGAAAAAGTTTCTGATAGAATTGTCCTTATCAATGAAGGAACAGTAATTGCTGAAGGCAGTTTTACAGACTTACAACATCAAGTTGGGAACAACGATAGCCTAGAAAAAATATTTGCTTCTCTAACATCCAATCAAGTCAGTGGCCAAGCTGCGGACGAGCTGATGAATGCTTTCGAAAAAATATAATTGAATTTATGATCAATAAATTTTTTATTGGATTGGTGATGCTGCCAAGCTCCCTTTATGCTAAAATGGGGGTGAATGTTAATCACCTGAGGGCCATTCTTCAAGTTAAATTGTTGATGGACGACAGAAGACCGAATGCATTCAAGCAAACAAAGCAAGATTCAAAGAAAAAGGCTGTAAACTCCGCTACTATTGGATCCATGGTTGCTATGTCAGTCCTTGGTTTGATGTTTATTGTTCCGTTTTTTATAACATCAAATACAACCACTC
>Ga0209550_10000290_pt1 | contig 45148 bp, 39 predicted proteins | sample LauGreSuBDMM15SN_2_FD_187567 | JGI IMG/M metagenome (GOLD analysis project Ga0209550, IMG submission 187567) | Freshwater lake microbial communities from Lake Michigan, USA - Su13.BD.MM15.SN (SPAdes) (version 5) | ecosystem: Environmental > Aquatic > Freshwater > Lake | place: Lake Michigan...
GGAAACATGTTATCGCAGAGCTTTATAATTGTGATCCTGAAATCATCAACAACCAAGAAATCGTTGAAGATATCATGCTCGAAGCAGTTGAACTTTCCGGGGCGACTATAGTCAAACCAGTATTTCACAAATTTAGCCCGCATGGAGTAAGCGGAATGGTAGTTGTATCTGAGTCTCACTTTTCTATTCACACTTGGCCTGAATATGGTTATTGTGCGGTAGATATTTTTACCTGCGGAGATACAATTGATAATCAAAAAGCATTTGATCATCTAAAAACACGTTTAAAGTCGCAAAACATTTCTGTTGTAGAAATGAAACGCGGTCTCTTGGATTTAGGTGTAGAAGTGCGCCATAAACCACTGGGAGTCTAGTTCCTTTGGAACGAGAAGAACGTGAGGAGCCGGAAGGCGTCCAATTCCCCCAAGCACATCTAGAAAAAAGAATCCAGTTTCTCTCTGTATCTCACAGAGACACCTTCTTAGGGATCGACCGACTTGATCTCGCTGGAACTTCTGAACACACTTTTGTTCATCAGTCATTGAGAGTTTCCTCATGCCGATTTTGGAGCCACCTCCATCCAAAAAAACCAAAAATTTATCTCTCTAAGAAGGAGCAATTCATATGAATTCAACACTGGAATCTAACAAACTGGTTTCCCGCTTTTCCTATCTGAATAAAAAATTAAATATTCAGACCCTTTCTGGAAAATCTTTTGTCTACGCAACACAACCTATCTCCAAAGGTGAAACTGTTGCTGTATGGGGTGGTAGGGTTGTACATAAAGATGAGATCAATTCTCTTCTCAATGAAACACCGTATCTCCAAATATCAGAAGATTTATTTTTAGTAAGTCCTGTTTATGATGATGGGCCTGATGCAATCAGTCTCATACGCCACAGCTCAAATCCAAACTGTGGATTCCAAGGACAGATTACTCTAGTAGCTATGAAACAAATAGCAATTGGAGAAGAAATTTCTTATGATCCCTTTATGAATGCCTTTACTTCCAATGGAGGATTTTTAGACAAATCTATCCGAGAGAAGTATTACGGTTATTTTTCAGATTTTTTACAACGCAAGATAGATTCAACACTATCTCTTCGTGTGTATCCCGCTTTTGTTGAGGGAGCATGGGGACTATTGACTAGCATTGATCTTGAATCTTGTGACCCTGCAACTATTAGAGATGCAGATACAATCAAGAGATATGTAGTGGAACTCTGTGAGCTCATAGAAATGAAACGATTTGGTGAATGTCATGTAGTACATTTTGGCGAAGATGAGAGAGTTGCAGGTTACTCTATGTTACAGCTCATTGAAACATCATGTATTTCTGCACATTTTGCCAATGAGACAAATACTTCTTATATAGATATTTTTTCTTGTAAGGCGTACTCTCCTGAAGTTGCATCGGAGTTCACCAAGAATTTTTTCAAAGGTGGAACCATGCGTCTCACTGTCACCAACCGTTTTTAATAGGTAACTAATGGAACTTTGGCTGGATGAACAATTAGAACTTTCCAACGGGCGTGCGATGAAGATGAGAGTCCTTCGCACTCTCGACTCAATCAAAACACCTTTTCAACAAATTGATGTTTTTGAAACCCAAGCCTTCGGGAAGGTGTTTACGCTCGATGGAGTGATCATGATGACGGAAAGCGATGAGTTTTCGTACCATGAAATGATCACACATGTTCCTATGATAACCCACCCTAATCCAGAATATGTTTTGGTAGTGGGTGGTGGTGATGGTGGAACTGTCCGGGAAGTATTGAAACATAAATCAGTAAAAGAAGTTCATCTCTGCGAGATTGATAAGGGTGTAGTAGATATGGCTCGCAAGCACTTTCCAGACGTGGCAGAAGCTATGAGCGATAAACGTGTGGTACATGCCTATGAAGATGGAGCCAAATATGTTGAGGATCACAAAAAGAAATTTGATGTAATCATCATAGATTCATCGGATCCTATTGGACCTGCAGCGGTTTTATTCAGTGAAGGATTTTATAAATCTATGAGTGGAGCTTTGCGAGATACAGGAATGGTCTCTACCCAGGCGGAAAGTTTTTTCTACCATGGATCTATCATTTCAGAGCTATTTTCTTTTATTCCAAAGTACTACTCTGAATATGGGTACTACTGGACAGCTATTCCTACATATCCTTCAGGTATTATAGGATTTACATGTCTTTCTAACAAAATTGATCCCTATAGTTTTCCAATTGAAACAAGTCGCATTCCAAAAGGATTAAAATACTACTCAGCAGAAATGCATAAAGCAGCATTTGTACTACCTGAATTTGCAAAAAGCTATATAAAACGAAAAGGATAGTTTTTATACTCTTTGAAATTTGCTGAAAAATTTTTTAAGCGCAGGGAGAGAATTCTCTCTCCCCTATGCATTGGGCTTGATCCTGAAATGGAAAAACTTCCCATGGTAGCCCGTAACCAAATCAATCCGCTATCTTATTTTTGTAAGGAAATTGTAGACGCAACTTCTGACTATGCCTGTGCGTATAAGCCAAATATAGCTTTTTTTGAGAGGTATGGTTCCAAGGGGATAGCTCAGTTTGAAGAAGTTATAGATCATATAAAAACAAGGTACCCATCTATTCCTATTGTTGCCGATGTGAAGAGGGGGGATCTTGCGAATACTTCTAAAGAATATGCAAGGTACTACTTTCAAACCCTTGGAGTAGATAGTATCACTGTGTCCCCCTATATGGGAATGGATAGTTTACTTCCTTATTTAGATATGGGTGGGCATATCTTTGTGCTCTGTCTTACATCAAATGAGGGGTCTGCTGATTTTCAGCGATTGACTCTTGAGTTTTCCACACCGTTCTATGAACATCTGGCTGTTTTTTTTGATGGGGAGTGTTCAAAGTATCCAGGACAGATAGGGATAGTGGTAGGTGCAACTCATCCATTTGACCTAGAAAAGGTTCGTAAATTGACATCCTCCCTACATATACTCATTCCTGGGTTTGGGGCTCAGGGAGGCAAACTAGAAGAGATTTTGCCTATTTGTGGAAACCTTTCTCTTATCAATTCTTCACGTTCCATTCTATTTGCATCCTCAGGTGATGATTTTGCAACCAAAGCTAAATTAGCTTGTAGTACCATCCATTCTGAAATCTATAGAATTTTTGGTATTAACTAATTTCAGATATTGCATTCCTGCAAAAAGTCAGTTTTTGCAATTTATGATTTTTTAAATGTATCTAAAATAGTTCTCGTAGCTTCCCGTATGGAGATCTCACCCATTGCTACTTTTTCTTGGATGAGTAGTATTTCTGGGTTTGAAGAAGTAATACGTTCGATCTCTTCACGAAAACTATTTTCAGTAGAGTCTAAAAGCCATTTTCTTCTTTGGATAGTTCTATTGTTTTGGATATGCTCTGCTGTTTGGATTCGAAATGTTTCAATGGTACTCCAAACTTTATCAATATTTTTATTATGTAGTGCAGAAACTGTAAGAACATCTGATGTCCAATAATCTCTTCTGGATTTTAAAAAATGTAGAGCTATTTTGTATTCATTTCTAGCAAGTTCGGCGGCAACAACATTATTATTATCAGCTTTATTGATTAGAATGAGGTCAGCCATTTCCATAATCCCTTTTTTGATACCCTGTAGCTCATCTCCAGCACCTGAGATGAGTATGAGAAGAAAAAAATCAGTCATCTCAGAAACTGAAATTTCTGACTGTCCTACACCTACAGTTTCAATTAGTATTACGTCATAACCAGCAGATTCTAAAATTTGGATTGACTCTCTAGTTTTGAGAGTGACACCTCCCAAATTACCTCCCGAAGGGGAAGGACGAATAAATGCAGAGGGATGGGTTGCGAGATTGGGCATTCGGGTTTTATCACCAAGGATGCTTCCGCCAGTAATAGGGCTTGTAGGATCTACAGCTAGTACTGCTACTTTGAACCCTTTGCTAATTACGTAAAGCCCGAATGTTTCTATAAATGTAGATTTACCAGCACCTGGAACTCCTGTGATACCAATACGAATAGAACTAGTTTTAGCATTGGAGAGATAAGAAAGTAGCTCTTCTCCTAAAATTCGATCTTTGGGTGCTTTGCTTTCTAAAAGAGTGATAGATTTTGCTAAAGATCTTCTTTCACCTCTCTCAACTCCTGTTGCTAACTCCTTTGGGGTCATAGTCTCTTTTTAGTATTTTTTCTCTGAAAAGGCAAGATAAAAAATGAAAAAAAGCCCTTAAAATAAAATCTTAATAATTTCGGCAGTTAGAAAAGTATTTACTTTTACGAAGCACATCTCAGCGAAAACAACGCTTTACAAAACTCTGTACTTTAGCAGAGTTATTCTTATGTTAAAGAAGCTGAATCCCAAAGATGTTTCTGTAGAATTTAAAGATAAAGATTTTCTGATTAAAGGTGGAAAAAGGTTTTCCACTGAGTATTTTATTTTTCAAGAAGAATCTCTCAAGGTAATTCGTCAGGCATTGGATAATCCTGATTTTTATCCTCACTTTATCATTACCGGACAGGAAGGTTCTGGTAAAAGAAGTGGAATACTATCTCTCTTGAAAAAAGAATATTCAAAAAAAAATACGGATTTAAAATATTTCTATTCCCGTCAGTCAAATTCTATTCTACAAAATCCTAGTAATTCAGAAGGCTTTACTCCACTTTTTGATATTGAACGTAGTACAACTCCTATAATTTATGACCCCACTCCCAGTACAATGAGTCTAGTTGGTATTCCTGCTGAGCGAAAGTATCATCCTGGAAATCTAGTAAAGGCTTATGGTGGTTATTTAATACTACCATTGTTTAAATTGGTAAATGAGCCAAATGTATTTGATGTTTTGAAGTCATGCTTATTGAATGGGGCTATTGATTTCATCAATCTACCTGAAGTAAATTTTTTCCAATATATGGATAGAACCCTTCCTCAGTTTCCAATAAATGTTCGTGTGATACTAATTGGAGAAGAGTACTTAGTTGAGCAGCTATTAAAAAAAGATATGAGCTTGGGTGACGTATTTAAGCTTAAAATTGATTTAGAATATGAAGCTGATTTAAATGAAAAAAATATAAAACGATTTTCTGTATTACTTGACTCACTTGCAAAAGAGGGGTACCCCACTATAGATACGGGAGGGAAAAAACGTCTCTTTGAAGAAGCACTCATCCAAAATGAGAGTAAAACTAAGTTTTCTTTAAATGTCACAGAAACTAAATCAATTTATGAGGAAGCTATGGTCTTGTTTAAAAATAAAAAAAATAAGACTAAAATTGGAGAAAAAGAGATCCAACAGGCACTTGACACTATGGACAATAGATTCTCCCTTCCTCGTAAAAAGTACTATGAAGATTTAAAAAGTGGTATTTATAATATCACACTCTCAGGATCGCGATTAGGCCGAATCAATGGATTGTCAATTTTTACACCATATGGAACATTTCAGGAATACGGACAGGTAAATGTGATATCTTCAAGAGCCCTCATGGGAACGGGAACATTTATTAATATAGAGCGAGAAGTAAATTTATCAGGGGATGTACATGATAAAGGTGTTTTTATTTTGCAGTCTTATCTAAAGGGACTCTTTTCTAATTTTCCTTCATTGGGAGTCGATATTTCCATTTTATTTGAGCAAAATCATACCCTTGTGGATGGTGATTCGGCAACAATAGCAGAACTATTGGCCTCTCTTTCAGCACTCAGTGGGATTGCAATTCCTTGTAATATTGCTATTACAGGATCAATGTCACAGTATGGAGAGGTGATGAGTGTGGGGGCAATCACACAAAAAGTAGAAGCTTGGTGTGAGATTACAAAACTATTGGGAGATAAAAAAACAATTTATAAGGTATTCATCCCCCATCCCAATACAAAGGATTTGATACTTTCTAGAAATGTCCGTAATGCTATGTCAGGAAAGAATTTTTCTGTATACTCTTTTTCTCATGTGAGTGAAGTGATACCTGAGATTATGGGATTAGAGTTAGGAATAATCGAAAAAGATGGTCATTTTACCAAAGGTAGCCTTCTTCGTATCATAGAAGATAAGCTGGAACCTAAAAAAGATTCAGAATCGTAAAAAGAGGAGATTGAGTGTATGTCAAAGAGGGGTCTTGTATTATCGGGTGGAGGGGGTAGGGGTGCTTACCAAGCCGGTGTTTATAAATATTTAACAGAAAATAATTTTTATCCTGAAGTTATTAGTGGTACATCTGTGGGAGCTATCAATGCTGTTGCTCTGGGTTGTGGACTTCGGCCTGAACAATTGATTTCACTCTGGAAAACAATCAGCATTGGAACAGTGATGAGGTATCGTCTTTTTAGAGCAGTGATGGATTTTTTTCTGAATCGACTAAGCCCTATAGCAGATCCAACACCATTAGAGAGATTTTTAAATGACAATCTAAATTTTGATGTATTACGAAGTAATCATACCCAAGTCTATATAACTGCAACAAATATACTGAATGGTGAACTAGAGATTTTTAGTAACCAAGAGATTACTGTTAAACATATTCTGGCATCAGCAGCAATTCCAATGGTATTCCCCTGGCAGAAGATAGGCACTCAGTTGTATTGGGATGGGGGACTTATGGCAAACACTCCTATTTTACCACTTCTGGAAAAAGATATTCGTGATATTGTTGTGGTTTTACTTTCACCAATCGGTCATGTTGATTCAGATATTCCTAAAAATAGGAGCGAAGTCTTTGAGAGAGTCTTTGAATTGATCCAAATTGGTTCTTTTCAAAATTTTAAATACAGCATTGAATCAGGAAGAAGTCTCTCGAATGTAACAATTTCCGAGATGGTCAAATCACAATTCAAGGGGCTGATAGAAGACTGGTTAGGTGGTGGGGAATTCCGGCTTAGAATTGTAAGCCCTAAGGTTTCGTTAGGTATGAAGAGTATACTTAACTTTTCACCATCCCAAGCAGATCATTTGATAAAAACAGGCTATGAAGATGCAAGAGAACAATTGGGGAACTTAGAGGATTGATCACTTAACGTAAAGAAAAACAAACAAGGAGTGGAATAAACCCCTTGTATATGCATTGGTATTTTAGCTTTGGAATGATTTGATCATATCTATGATACTTGCTTCTGTTTCATGGTCTGTATCTACAAAATTAATGGACACATGGTAATAGTTATCTGTGCCAGATTCTTCACAACGAATTACCTTTCCTTTTACATGTACAGTACCTGAAAAACCATGTACACGCAATATCATATTTAACATACTTCCTGGATTTAATTTTCCTCTATGGCTAAACTGTAATCCTCCCTGACTTACATTAATTCCTGTTCCTTCACCTGTAGGAGATGGTGTTACTTCCATAGAAAAATTTGCATTGATCCGGGGATATCTTCGTCTATCCATTTGAGCGGTTGCCTGAGTAGTCATAATTTGTATTTCCTTTTTTTAAAATAGTTTGTTATGTAAAATGTCAAAAGATTCTGGTTCTAGACCTATTATTATATTAAATCTAGAATCGAAAATTGTTTTGTTTTTAAAAAAATATCAACTAAATTTTTTTTATTTTTAAGTTTTTTTATACAGTTTAATAAAAACTGAGAGCTATTTTTATTATAAATTTACTTAGAAAAAGAGGGAATGAAAGTAATTTTAAATTTTTTATGGTAGCTAAGTGATACATATACAATATATTTATAATATAAGAAAAAAATATTAGCATAATTAGTTATTTGATGCAAATTATGAACTAATTTTCTGATTCCTTTAGGATCTCAAAAAATCAAAATTGGATATAATTACTCAAAACATAAAAAACATTGTACATATTAATTGTATACGTAAACTGTAAGTATGGGTTTCGTAGGCAGAGAAGAGTTTAAACTTTTAGCGAATGTAGATTTAGATAAAAAATAAAAGATTCCAATATTTCAATACCAAGAAAACATCTTAGCTATAATAGGGAAAAATCAATTGAATCGTCTTACTTCTAAAAATGGCTTTTTCGTAGATCCTACGGAGGGTAAAGTTTACCTTCTTCGTGGGGTCAATCTTTCGGGCAGTACTAAGGTTCCCTTCTCTCCAAATGGCAATACTGCTCTCGACCAAACTCTCTCCTTTCAGAATCATGATAAGGTCTCATTTGTGGGCAGACCCTTCCCGGAGGAGGAGGCTGCATCGCATTTTGATCGTTTGCAGAAATGGGGATTTAATTTCTTACGCTTTCTGGTTACCTGGGAAGCCATTGAACATGGTGGCCCCGAAATCTATGATCATGACTACATTGAATATGTGGGTAGGATGGTGGAACTTGCAGAAAAGAGAGGGATTTATGTTTTTATAGATCCACACCAAGATGTATGGTCTCGATTTTCTGGGGGAGATGGTGCTCCTGGTTGGACGCTCGAATCTGTGGGAATGGAAGTCCCCAAGATTCCACAGGGAGATTTTGCTATCTTGCAACATACAAGGGGTAAAAAATATGTCCAGATGAGCTGGCCTTTGAACTATGCAAAGTACGTCACAGCAACTATGTTTACATTGTTTTTTGGTGGAAGGGTCTTTGCTCCACTTCGAACCGTAGAAGGAACCAATCTCCAAGACTACCTCCAATCTAAGTACATTGCTGCAATCTGCAAGTTGGCACTTCGCTTGAAAAATTGTAAAAATGTTGTGGGTTTTGATACACTCAATGAACCCTCACCTGGGTACATAGGGAAAAAAACACTTCTCACTTTTGATTGGCCTTTCTTTGGAGTGATTGAAACAAGCACTCATTTCCAAGAGATGGTGATGACGGAGGGTCATCCTACAAAGGTGAGTAGATCTTTTATGCTTGGATTCAACAAAATTCCCTTTGGGAATATAGTTTTGAATCAGAGGGGAATCAATCTATGGAAAAAGGGATCCTACTGTGTGTGGCGTGAACATGGTGTATGGAACTATGATCTCAATGGAGCTCCCATGCTTTTGAAAAATAACTATTTTGAAAGTATCAATGGTAAGAGTATTTCTTTTTATAAAGATTTTATTACACCATTTGTAATGAAATACAAACAAGAGATCCAAAAGGTAGAAAAAACATTTTTTATATTTATGGAAAGTGATCCATCTAAATTGGAGCTAGAATGGGAAGAGCCCCTGGAAGAGGGATATGGGGGAGTAGTAAATGCCACCCATTGGTACGATGGAGCCCTTTTGTTCATGAAACGTCAATTCAATTGGATAGGTGTTCATTCCTTTTCTCAAAAACCTATCTTTGGTAAAAAAGCAGTGGATGCTATGTATTACGATTGTATTGCATCTATAAAAAATATGTCTATAGAAAAAATGCAAAATGCCCCAACAGTCATAGGTGAAACAGGAATCCCCATGGATATGACGAAAAGGTATGCATACAAAACAGGTGATTATTCTAAGCATGAGACAGCATTGGATAAGATTCTTGTAGCTATTGAAAAAACTTTAGTCAATGTAACAATTTGGAACTACACCAGCGACAACACTCACAAGTATGGTGACAATTGGAATGGGGAAGATCTTTCTATTTACTCAATTGATACACCAGCCGGGTATGATGGGGATGGAGGAAGGGGAACGCGTGCGTTTTCAAGACCATACCCTATGTGGACAAAAGGAGAGCCTGTATCACTCTCTTTTGATTATAAACGATCACTCTTCAAATACTCATTTAAAATCAATCCAGGGGAGGTTGGGGAATGTGCTATCTTTCTTCCCCCAATTCACTATGGGAAGGGTTTTGGGATTACAACCAATGCAGGGACGTACACTCTCAGTGAAGATGCCTCTACTCTTTATTTCAAAGGAGAGGAAGGTGTGGGAATCTATGGGATTACAATTGCAAAAAAATAGAAATCCTATTGTTTATAGTTTCTTTCATGCTCTAAGGAGAGTGTAAAAAATTCTTTATAAATACGGGGCTAGTTTTAATTTTTGAATATTGGTATGGAATTTTCAAAAATTAAAATGATTCTAGATATACCAAAAATAGAGGACAATCTTCATGAAAAACTTATTGGTTTTGGCAGCATTTGCGGCCTTATTATTTACGGTAAATTGCAAAGACAATTCTGTTAGTGACGCAGAATGTACACCTGTGGTTCAAACAATGTTTGAAAATTTTTCTAAACTTGCTCCGGATGGGGACATTGAAAAAGCAAAAATGGTTTTGATTCCTATGCTACAAAAGGAATGCCAATCGGGAAAGTATGAGCTAACGTGTCTCTCTGGTGCTAAGAGCATCCAAGAGCTACAACTTTGTAAGAAAAACTAAATCTTTGTGCTTCGATCTATCCAAATTGGATAGATCGAAAGCAATTGCTCATTATTTCTTAAACTCCTCTTCCCAGCTATAAAAGCCTTTTTTTGGATGCATACACCCGTGAAGACGATATGGTTTGTCTTCCAGAAAGATGATTTTTTGGGCATACTTTTCTCCCTGTCGCATACAAGATAAGCATACATCCCATCGAATTGCCCATTCACATTCTTCTTTTCTATAGATAGGAAAGACTCTTAAGAGAGGTAATGATTCCTCCGCGGGATAGATTTCCCATAGAAATAGATTTACAAATAGCAAACAAATAATTTTCATTGAAAGAGTCTTTTTTATATTCATGATAGCTAAATTAAAATCCATTCGGATACGGGTAATTTTTTTTGTTCTCTTATTTATCACTTCGGTATCTATCTTAGATACTCTAGTTTTTTATAAGCTAGCCTACTCATTTCCCAATGAGATGGAATGGGATACATCCCATTGGTACAATTTTCAACACAGCCGTGTAAATCTTAAACCTTTCGATAAAGATAAAATAGGTGTACTTCTTGCGGGTAGTTCGGTTGCATTGTACTCGGCTTTGCCTTCTGTCATAGAAGAAGGTTTGAAGGAAAAAGGGTTCCAATCTTCGGTTCATTTTTATTCCCATGTAGCCATGTCACCCTCTGATTTTTATAGGTATACAGATGATATAGTACAGAAAAATCCAAAAGTTGTTTTGTACCTTTTAAATCCAGCAGACTTTCAATTAGATTATTTCCCAATAAATGGCAAGGAATCTTTTGAGTTTAATCAGTTTCAATGGATAAGTGGAAATTCAGAGAGAAACCCAGTCCGATCATTTTACCCTCTTGATTTTGCACTACAGTATCACAAAGAGTTAACTAGAGATTCTTTTTTTCTGCTACTAACTAAGTCGATGCTCTATGTAAATAGAGAAAGGTCATTTATACTAGATCCTTTTTATGCATATTACGAGAAACATTTTCGATCTGGAAGAAGTTATCACAACTATACGGGGATTATTCCAAAAGAAGGGATATGGAGAAAGGGTTGGACATTACCAAAATTTATAATCCAATGTGAGGAACCTCTAACTGGTACAAATAGAAGAGAGTTTATATTCATACACCATCCAAATACCAAAGTTCAATTGAGTTCTGGATCAAAAGAACTTTTCAACATCACGTTTCCGAATTCAGGATGGAAAGAAATCAATATTCCAATTGAGGAAAACCGAGAGTCAGTAGAGATAACAATTGAAGCTGATAAAACAGTGTCTTCTAAAATCATTGATCCAAAAAGTTATGCTAGGGAAGAATTTTATGGTATACGATTGTCTCAAAATTTTTGCAGAAATGAGTATCAAAAAGATAACGCATTTAAAAGGCTTGAAACGTTAGAGGATATATCATTAGCAAATATGAGTTTAGAAGAGTACGAAAAAGATTACACTAACCGTCTAATGGCAAATTTAAAACAGAGGCCAGAACTAACTAGACAAACTTATATTAGAGATGTGAAAGTGAAAATTTCTAAAACAGAGTTTACTCCTTGGATAGAATTTGAAAATTTAAGAAAGAGTTTCTTGAAATTGAAGAGTAACAATATAAAAATAATATTGGTTACTAATCCTGAAAATCCTATGGAGACAGGCAATTATATTCCCTCTAAGTGGTACTACGGATATGATCGGTATTTAAAGCAAATATCATCCGAAACCGATGCCACATACATAGATCACATTTTATTTTTAAATGATCCAAGATATTTTATGGATGTGAACCATCTCACATTTCGGGGAGCCCAATTGATGTCAAAAGAGTATATCAATCTTATCAAGGATAGTATTGATGAGTAATTATATAATAATTTATCTTAAAAAAATAGATAAAGTTAAGATTATTATCCCCGTAATTCTTTTTTTATATTTAGTAGTTACCCTTCTCATTTGGAAAAAACATGAATGGGAACCTTCTTCTATGGTTCATTTTGGAAATGAATTTATTGAGTTAAATTTAGAATATATGCCGCCTCGTGCTGTTGTGGAGAAGGGTTATGAGGGGGATCTAGGTGCAGGATACGATGGACAGATATTTTATTTTTACTCCCGAGCTCTCAGTTCGTTTTCTTTAAAATGGCCTATTGGTTTTGATGATAGCTATAGAGCCCCACGTATAGGGTATCCACTTTTAATTTCCATATTTGGAATTTATAGTCCAAATGGTTCTATCTTGGGGATGTATATATGGAATATTTTACTTTTTATTTTATCTGTACTGGCACTTAGAAATATTTTAGGAGACTCTTCTTATTTAGTTTGGATATATATTGCCTCTCCTTTTTCATTGGGTAGCTATTCTGTTTTAGTAAGTGACTCTATCTTAGTATCTCTTGTTATACTTTCTTATTATTTTTATTTAAAAGAGAGCTATTTACCATTTTTTTTATTGGCTTCGTTATCTATTCTGACTAAAGAACCAGCATTTTTTCTATACTTTCCATTAGGACTTATGGAGTTAAAGGATAAAAATTGGAAAAAATCCATAGTAATTCTTTCTACATTGGTTATACCTTTTCTATGGCATGTATACCTTAGAATTACTTTTCCCGATTGGAAACCTACAAGAATTTTAAGTTTTATATTGCCATTTGAGGGTATAATATCCTATTTAAAATTTCTTTTGTCTTCCACATCATCTGGTGACTGGAAAGAGACAGCAAGGGCATTTTCTAGATTTCCTTTGGTGGTAGTACTTGTGGTGGGTATATATTCTGCAATTGCAGGAAACTGGAAAAATGGAACTGTATACAGAATTGGTTTACTTTTAAATTTTTTACTCGTGATTTTAGCCGGATACTATCACTTTTGGTCAGTGTATGAAAATGTATCACGTATGTTTACTTTGTCAATTCCACTTATGATTTTGTTGGCAAAAGAAGATGGGGTAATTAGTAGAGTTTACTATTTTATAATGGTAAAGATAATTTTATTGTTATTTCTGGTAAAAATTAGTTTTATTCAAAAAGCACAGGAGTACTTCATCTGGACATTTTAAAGACAGTGGTAGTTGCAGGGGCTGGTTCTGGAATTGGCAAGTCTCTCTTAGATGTTTTATCAAAAAAAAAAATTCGATCTATAGGTCTGTCTCGTAGGGGAGAGGCTGTAGATGGTGATTTGTTATCTGGAACAAACTACCATTGTGATTTACGCAATGAACAAGCAATCCAAGCTATTTTTAAAAAAATAGGAAACATAGATACTTTGTACATCACTCTGGGAGATGGTGTATTTCAGCCTATACATTCATTGAGCCTTTCCGAGTGGAGTGCCCATTTGGAATTAAATTTAACAGCACCTTTCTTATTGTTGAAAAATGCATATAAGTATTTGTTGAATTCAAAAGCACCTATGGTTGTAATTTTATCCTCAACTGCGGGAAGGCAGGGATTTCCAAATTCATCTGCTTATTGTACTACTAAACATGGAGTTGCAGGATTAGCAAAAGCTATTAGAGAGGAATGGAAGCCTACTATTCGTGTGGTCACAGTATACCCTGGAGCGATATATACATCTATATGGGATGGTAGAGAGGGGTTTAATCCAGAAGATATGATTCCTGAAAGAGATTTTGCAGAGCAGATGTCATTGCTTTTGGATACACCTGAGGCTATCAATATAGATGAAATGTACATTCTTCCAAGAAAAGGAATACTTTAATTTGGTAGCCCAAAGATCATTTATAATTGACTTCATGTTCTAAGTTTTTAAATAATAGAGTTATAGATAAATAATTCGGGAGGTTAAATATGCATGCTACTTTTTTTTATCCAAATAATAGTCTTATTAGTTTAAGATTTAAATTGTCTTACAAATATTATTTATATTTATTATTCTTTGTTCTCTTACCAACTGGACTCTTTGCAGATTTTTATCCTAATGAAGAATCTGGAATTAAAATCAATTTACCTCCTTTTTGGAAAACAAAAGTATCTGGAAAAGTAGTACAATCTACTTCAAAAGATAATTTAGTTCTTCTTCGTATGTCCGCTACTAATGCCAAAACTCTTCCCCTCAAACTAAAGAGTGCTCTTCAAACTATAAATGAAACTATAGACGGTATTGAATACACTACATCCCCCGAGGGAACCACTAGAACATTGAATGATTTAAAGGTTACCTATATAGAAGGAAGAGGTATCAATAAAAAAACAAAAGCCCCTTCACAATGGTCGGTGGCAGTTGCTACAAATAAGCAAACGGTATTGATCTCTATCATAGCAACCAATGAGGGCAATGACAAACATGCAGGGGTGATTGGTAAAATTGTCCAGTCTTTATCTAAGCTAGAATGATTCAAAATAAGTAAAATTATGAATGCTTTCAGTGAGATCTTTGTTTAGTAGAGTCCTTCTGAAAATCTATTTTTCAAAAACATATACATCACTTCTTAAAACCTAGGAAAATATTTCTATTTACAGGAAATGCATTTTATATGATCTTCTTATGGTGAACAAATTTTTCAGCAAGTATCGGAACTTTCTGCATTTCTTCTTTTTGGTCTTTCTTGGGATCCTATGCTTTTTGCTCACAAAATTTCATTCCTTTGCTAACCCTGTTGCATCCGAAGAGTACAATGGAGTTTTTTATTTCCAATTTCTTTTAGTTTTTTGTGGCTACTGTATATCGTTACGATTGGGTAGAATTCTTCTGATCTCGGGAGTCTTTTTGTTATCTAGGCTCTCTTCTTTTGCATATACGGGTTCGAGTCTTTTGGTAGTAGGTGGCCTTTTTACTGGTGGGATCTTTGGATTGGCCTGTAAGATTTATATTGACTATTCACGTACTTCTCCGTTTGTTCGTTCCATTCATGATCGATTTACATTTACAAGGGGTTTGGAAAAAAAGGGTATTTCCTATGTCTATTTTCCTATTCTTATATTTTTAAGTACGTTGCTTCTTGGCAGTTTTATTCAGTTTTTTCATCTTCCCTTTTTAACAGGTACAGATGTGCAGGATTACTTTTACTATCCAGAGCAATCTTCTAGATCACTTTATTCCATCAGTGCTAATATCATCCTTCCTATGATCTATGCCCTGCTTTACTTTTATGCGGAGGAGAGATCATTTTCCAATTATAACCAAGGAGCTTTTAGGGATTTTGGTGAGGGTATCCTCTATACATTTGCAATTCAATCTATTGTGATCTTTATCCAAACATTTATTTCTATCCATTTTTTTGCACAGGGAACAAACAATGCTCCCAATTTAGGACGTATTACAGGTTTATTTAGAGATGCTGGGAGTGCTACTTGGATGTATCCTCTGTTATTGATATACTCGCTTCACTATGCAGTAAAAGAACTGAGCATAAACCACCCACGACATATTGTTCTGCTGTCCTTGGCACTTTTGTCTTTAGGAGGAATTTTAGGATACAAACAGGGTAGAGCTTACAATATTATTTTATTTTCATCATTTGTTTTATTTCACTTAAATAATATCCAGAGGTACAAAAATAACCTAGGATTATTAAAAACTATAGGCTATTTTTCTTTACTTCTCTTTGCATCACTAGGTACATTTTATTTCTTTGCCAGATTTTCCAATCAGGGAAAGTTATGGAGCTTGTTATTAACATTGACCACTCCCGAAGGGATAATAACAAAAATTAGCAATTTAGACCCACCCCGAACTTTTTTAAACCAAATGGCATTCCAGATTTTCCAAGATTTTCCTATTTTAGGTGGGGGAGTAGGATCTGTTACTGTCTCCTTATTAAAAAATCCTATATATATTCTTCCCAATCCTAATAGAATCGTAGATGGACCAGGTTCTTTTTATACAGGTATTTTAGGAGATACAGGAATTCTTGGCACACTCATTGTTCTTCTTTGGGCGGGGCTTCAAATTTATTGGAGGGGTCATTTATCCTATATTTTGTACTTATTAGTGCCTATGGTATTTGGGTACCATGTATCGCATCCAGATGGTGCAGTATTTATTTTGTTATTGGTTTTACCTATGCATAGGCTAAAAATTTTACCAGAAGACAGAGCGAAACTTTTAAGTCTGGGTCTCATCGGTCTTTCGCTCTTCTTTTTAATCAAGCCAGGATTGGCACTATACAATGAAAAAAGACCTCCACTTTTCAGAGAAGATAGCAATCATTTTTATCAAATATCCTATTATTCAAAAGGTAAAAAAATTATTTCCAATCAAATCTCCACGGATCCAAATAATAAGTCCGAAGGGGAAATAGTGTACCATTCTTTTAAAGGTAAATTAATCTGGAAAATGGGTTCTACAGGAAAACGTAAAACATGTATGTTTATAGGAGAAGAGACCTCTTTAGAAACAATTCGAATGAGGTGGAACTATTTAGATGAAAGCTTTGCATATAAGGGTCATCAGGATATTTCTGTAACAAGATATGATACTATTCCTATGGTAGTTATCCCAGAAATAGCATCTTATGTTTTAGTAGAAGAATTAAACCAAGCGGATTTCCCGGTCAATAGGGGTACCATTTACAATGTAAAAGCAGATTGTTTCTCTGAAAAAAATGAGTTTATAGGAGAAATATCAGGACTTTAAGGGCTTATAACCTACATGCAATGCAACATTTCCAAAAGCATAATTTTTGTAGTACGAGTTTTCAAATCCAGCTTCTCCCAGAAGACCCAATAAACTCTCTTGGTCGGGATAGTGAAGGGAAGAGACTGGAAGATAATCAAACATTTTATTTTTCCCACCCCAAATTACGTAACCCATCAAGGGAACAATTTTAAAAAAATAGAAATCAGCAAAAAATCGTATGACAGGATAAGATACTTTACCAACATCTAAATTGATAAATATCCCCCCTGGTTTGAGTACCCTCTTGATTTCAGAGAGAGCAAGTGGTAAATCAAAAACATTTCTAAGACCAAATCCAACTGTAACAGCGTCCATCGAAGAATCACTAAAGTTTTTGAGTGCCGTGGCATCCCCTTGCTGAACACTACATTCTTTAAACTCTGAAAGTCTATGGCGAGCTATGTCTAACATTTTATCGGAGAAATCTACTGCATATACCTTTTCCGAAGAAGGAATTTTATTCAATCGAAGAGAAATATCACCAGTGCCACAACAGAGGTCCATACACGTAATACGTTTACCTTTGTTTGAGGATTCTACCAGGGAAGCCACTGTATTTTTCCAAAGCCTATGGAGGAAGAATGTATTTAGGTCATTAAAAAGATCATACTTCCCTGAGATAATATCAAAATTTGTACGAACAAATTCTGCTTTTTCGTCTTTTCCGGGCATTTGAAAATCATTCATGAACGTATCCTAGTAAGGTAGCCTATTCAGTAAATCCCATAAATTTATCTATCTCCACTTTTTCGTCCAAGGATAATGCTGGTATGGAGCCAGGATATTTCTCAGACATAGAATATGCTTTTTCAAAATAAATCTTCGCTTCTTTTTTATTACGATCCCTCCATTGGAGAAGACCATAGATAAAGTGCAAGGAAACACCTATGGATTTATTTTCACTGAATTCCATTCCTCTCTTGATGATTTCCTTTGCCATGGAGAAATTTTTTATTGTAGTATACTCTTCATCAAACAAAAATAAACCTATCCAGTAAAATTTATCTGAATCTGTATCTAAAAACATAGTGATACATTTATCAAAATTAGAATTATTTATATATGAATTGTATATTCTTTCAAAAAGGATGCCCTGGCCTTTTCTGCTGAGTTCTTCAGAGATGAACCCAATTTCATTTAGGTCTAAAATAATAGCCCTACATCTCTCACGTATAGAGTCTTCTCTATTTGCTACAGTAATCCCTTTGTAGTAGTCCCTTACAAGAATATGTCCTTTATCTAAAAAACCTCTACCACGTGAGTCTTTAATTGTGTAGTCTGCTTTTCTTTCTATAAGTAATTTTACTATATCTAAAAAACCCTTTTGACTTGCAATGTGAAGTGCCGTGATACCAGACTTAGTTTCTTGCTCATTAGGGTTTGCACCCCGATCAAGAAGAAGTTTTGCTATACTATGATTTCCATGATACGCTGCAACTAATAGGGGAGTGAACCCAAACTCAATATCTTTTTTGTTTGGATTGGCTCCATACTGCAAAAGTATCTCCACTATCCCGTAGTGGCCATTTCTGGAGGCAATGTGCAAAGGAGTAAAGCCTGACTTGGGGTCTTTGCAGTGAATGTCTGCCCCTTCTTTGAGTAAAATTTCTACTAGGCGATAGTTGTTTCGGGCGGATGCCCTTAGGAGATCCTCCTCCATTCCCAAAAGAGAATCTGAGGATAGGGATGGTACAATGCAAAGCACTAACCAAAGGAAAACCATTACCATAAGATCAATTAAATATTTATTATGTCTCATTGCAACCAGAAAAGAAAAGTTAGTCTAAAAAAAAATGGTCAAAGTCTATCTGTGTTTTTTGAAGTTTTTATAGGAGAGTGGGGAGGAGAATGATCTTATAAGCTTACAAAACCCCAGGCAGATAATAGTGCCTGAGGTAAATTGCGGATAATTTTACTTTTTACTTCTCTGACTCAGTTACCGCGGCGGACCAAATGATTACACCAAAGGCAATTTTATTTAGCACGTCAGCAAAGTTGTAGATGATATTGAGCGCTTTGAATGCAGTTGCTTGGTCTGCTCCAGTCAAATATCCAAAAAAGTATCCTGCAGGATAGATTGCCCAACCCACTACCACAATAATACGCATTGTTTTAAATGCAGACTGAACGGATGGGGGAGCAGAAGCAGCATTCATCTTGCCTGCTTCACCAGCAAAAATTTCATAAATGATAAAAGCCCAACCAACCATACCAATGATAAATGCAGGCCAAACAGCCATATAGCCTGCTTCACCTAGATATCCACCAATCAACATCACCAAAGTTCCAATCAATAGACGCCAAAAGATAGCGACTGAGGGCTTAGCAATAGCGGCAAGAATCAAGTAAAACTCAGTCATAAGGAGTGGTACTGTGATTAACCAATCTATATAACGATAAACTGTTGGGGTAGAGCCTGTTTGGATCCATACTTCTCTCATGTAGAAATAATGTGTGGATGCTGTTAGTGTTACTAAGCCTGAAACCACCAAGGATGTTTTCCATTTTCCGGTGACTCTTTGAGTTTCCAAGAAAAAGAACGCAGTAGCGGCAACGAGTGCCATTGAAATTACCCAAAAAGATATTCCAACAAAATCATCAGACTTCAGGACGACAGACTCAGAGGCAAATAGAGACTGAGCAGGAAGTAAAGATGAGATCATTGCAACTAAGATAAACTTTAAATGTTTGGTTATCATAATATTCTCCATTGATATCAATAATAAATCGTATAATTTAAGCTATATCTAAAGATATCAAGCAAATTATTTTTATTTTTAACTAGTTATAAGAATATTTAGAGTTACAACCAGTAGATTTCTTTAAAATCTTTTGACGATTAGTAAGATTATGTTATGCAAAAGGCTTTTCAATAAAAAATAATTGACAAGGTAAAAATAAAGGATATTTAACATGTATACACAAAATAAAGAGGATAGTTTAGTAATTAATTTGTAAAGATCCACAACAGGTATGATTCATTTATGAGGTAGCTATCTCGTTATAAGTAGTTCGAAATAGCTCACTACAAGTCCCCTGATTTTTTTACATAAGAGATAGGGGTTACCTTTATACGTTTAACTATCCTAATAGCACTGAGTCCAAGTCAATTTTTAGTAAAATTACGCATTTTCATGTAATCTCCTAAAATTTTTTTCTAAATATCTAAAATTTTTTCCAAAATTTTCGATCATTTGATCACATTTTTATACCTATCTAGGTAGGAGGCAAACATGTCCGACTACCATGATGTATTCTGGAGACTGTTGTTTCAGAGGATCAGCTAAGAGAGAATGGGATATTATAGGGTTGGGATTCGTCTACAATTATCCAACGTATGTTTAGTTATTTATTAGGTTCTTGAAACTACATTTGTAGAAAGAGGAGTTATACATTCAAACCCCATTGAATAAGAAACGTAAAATAGGAACTCCCTTCAAAGCCTGAACGAGAACCACTACCACAAGTAGCAAATAGAATAATCCTGTAGTACGAAGTATCCATTTTTTATTTGAAATTGTAAAATTCATTCCATTCAATAAAAAAGCTAGGATTGGTAAAATTTGCAATGCATGAAGTCCTAAGAAGTGGGCAATGCGAAGATCTCCTCCCGTTTTTGCCCAACCTGTTAATGGATACGTTTGGCTTGGATCTTTTTCATCTACGGTGTGGGAACCCACTATCAAACCAATTTGGGATTTATTTTTTATGATTTCTTGGATCTGTGTTTTACTCGGCTGTGGCATAGTGAATGCAAAGGGCATTGTAAGAAAAGTGATGACGGCACCCACTTGGATTCCTTTAAAAATCAGTTCATCCACATATTCTGAGGCTTTAAATAATTTCCAAGCATACACACCAAAGCCCAACCAAACAGAGACTATGGTGATTGCCATGATCTGAAACAAAATAAAATCTTCGAATGTTTGGTTGTTAAAATGGCTCATTTTGCCGCGATATGCCTGAAGAAATATGATAATTAATTCAATCATTAACCCGTACGACACTATTTTATTTGTAAGTAAAATAAACTTTTTATTTGAAATATATTTTAACAAGTAAAGAATAGAACCAATAAAAATTAAACTAGATACAGAGAACTTAAAGGGTTTTAACCAGATAGGAACGTATTGCAAAATCCTATCATCCAAGATAAGCCCAATGACTGAAACCACAAAACATACAAAAGAAAAGTACCATCCTATCCAAAGATCCTTTTGCAATGGGTCGTTGGAACTATTGGAAATATTTGAGAAGAGTTGCTTTAAACTTGTATTTTGTTGATTCATTAGTTTCTCCTTGTACGATTCTATATTCTTAATAATTCATTCGAATTGATAATTTTTTTAAATTAGTATCAAGAGAAAAAGAAGTTTCAGAAAACTTAGGGGGTCCTAATTTCCCTACTGCATTGTTGGAAAATCCATACCCTTCCTTGGGGATTCCCACAAAATTTTTATCTAATTTTTGGTTTTTATTCTCATCGTGGTACACTGCAATGGCATATTTTCCAACTTCTAAGTTTGGAATAGAAACCTGAACTTCTGAACTTGCAGGTACGGCTATTACTTTGATAAAAATATCCTTATCAAAATCTGTATCACTCTTGAAAACAGCAACTTGGATAAAACCCGTATTGTTTTTTATCCCTGTTATCTCCAATTGTATCATAGTCTTAGGTTTATCCTGAGACTGTAGTACTCCTATTACTAATAAAAATAGTAAAGTGCAGAGTGATTTAATTCTATTATATATTTTACTTTTCATTATTTTCTCCTTTTTTAAAGTTTTTTTCTATGATTTGGTTTGTTTCTTCAATCCATCGTATATAGGTTTCTTCGTACATCTCCCCTAGACGACGGGTGGCTTCCCACAAAACTGCATCATTAGTTTTTGGTTTATGATTTTTTTTCGCATTTTGGATGATCTCTTTAGTTTCTGTTTGGTAAATTTTTAATTGCTGTTCGTGTAGTTTTTTCATGTACAACAATTCACTCTGTATCTCTTTTTTAGGCTTACTTGCTGAAAAAAATAATTTTAACAACAAATCATCTTTTTTGGGAGAGATTTCTTTCAATGGTGTATTGAGTTCAGAAAAAAATTCCTCTTGCCCCTTGGGTGTAATTGTATAACGCTTTCTATCCGGTTTTTCTGATTGTGTTTCCATTTCAGAGACAACCATGCCCTCTTCTTCGAGAACTTTCACTGTTTGGTAGATCTGGCTCAATTTTGCCTGCCAAAAGAAACTAGTAGAGCCATCCATCACCTGTTTGATCTCATAACCAAACATGGACCGATAGTTTAAAAAACCCAAAATGATAAATCGTAACAAAGACTTAATTCTCCTAAGAGTTATTCTTTTATTTATATATAAAATATTATATATAAAATATTATCAATCTTTTTTTTAACTCTAAAGATAAAAATTCATTCAAAAAACTTTGGTGAATTTGGTTTTTTCGGCAAAGTAACTGGCATTTTAGCCTATGTTTTATAAAAATAAGATTGATTTTATTGTTCTATTTGTGTATATTTAACTGGTAAAGTATGCGGCACTCTAAGAGATATTCCTATGTTTGAATCTACAGGGTTAATGGAACCCATGCTGCCCACGCCATCTCGTGAGCTAGAAGACCTTATAATTGAAATGATCCAAAAGGCAAGTACTCTCACCTCCCAGATTCCAAACATAGTACAAAAAACCATTGGTGAATTAGTTCGATCTATGAATTGTTACTATTCAAATTTGATTGAGGGTCATCATACTCATCCATATGACATTGAGAGAGCATTAAAAAAAGAATACTCTCAAGAAATAGAAAAGAGAAATCTACAACTAGAAGCAGTGGCTCATATTGAAGTACAAAAATTAATAGATGAAAAAATGGATCCAAAGGTCTATCCCCTTAGTTCTGAGTACGTCCAATGGCTTCACAGAGAATTTTGTAGTCGTTTTCCTGAAGATCTTTTATTTATAGAAAATCCAAACTCTGGCGAAAAAGTGAAAATTCATCCAGGAGAATTTAGGGATAGGACAGTTCGGGTGGGAGTTCATATTCCTCCCTTGCCAGAAAATATTCCCCAGTTTATGAAACGCCTAGAAGAAGCTTATAATCCCATTCATCTCAGCAAGATTCAAAGAATATTAGCAGTTGCAGCATCACATCATAGATTAGTATGGATTCATCCCTTTTTAGATGGGAATGGTCGTACTACAAGAATGGTTTCCTATTCTGCATTACTAACGGAACAGATAGGGAATCCTCTATGGTCTGTTGCAAGGGGACTTGCCAGAAATATTCAGGAGTATAAACGACTCTTAATGGAAGCAGATGAAACCAGAAAAGGAGACTTAGATGGAAGGGGCACTCTCTCTGAAAAAACATTAAGTAACTTTTGTGTTTTCTTTTTTAAAACCTGTATAGATCAAATTGACTATATGTCCTCTCTATTAAAATTAAATGAATTTGTCAGACGAATAGAACGTTATACACAAGAGGAAGTTTTAAATAAGAAACTTCCCAATGGTAGTTTTTCTATTTTACGGGAAGCTTTAATCATGGGTGAGGTGGAAAGGAAAAAGATTCCACAAATTACTGGCTACAAAGAAAGAATGGCAAGGGAAACAGTTTCCATTCTCCTCCATAGAGGTTTACTAACATCTTCCCATCACAAGGATAAATTGAGATTAGGGCTTCCTCTTCATGCAGTTGAATCTTACTTCCCAGGGCTTTATCCAGATTTGAACACATTGAAATAAATTCCTAAGATATTCCAAATTCCTAACCATGCAATTCTTTCTTCATATATGAATTGACGCAAAGTCAAGTTCTGAATGTCTAATAAAAGTATGATACAGCTCACTGAAAACTCCTTGAACTCTGTTTCCCATTGGAGTGTCCCTATTTTATTGTCCGATGTTCCACCTGTGGATTGGGTCCAATTGTTTGATCAAAATGGCTATGATCTAACTGTTCTAGAACAAGAATATGCTAAGGTAAATGAACCTGCAAAGAGTCATAGATACAGGTTTGCTCTCAAGTATCCCTGGATGTCTTGGGAGAAACACTCTAAGTCTCATTTCAATCATTGTTTGCTCTTTGAAAGGAAAGCGTATGCAGGGGAAGCCCTTGACCAGCTTTTGACCTGGGCAGAGTTTAACCCCCTTATCTGGAAGGTAATAAAGATCCAATCCAAATGGGGTATAGATGTAAGTATAGACTACGTAGATACATCAGGGGACGTTTTTGAAGTGTTTCACTATGAGTGGGACGACTTTGACTATTCGGTGGTCTCACAAAAAAAATATGAAATTGAGACTCTTGTCCTACAGACAGATTGGGACTTTGCTGCATCCAAGATGTTGGATCGCAAGGAAGAGTGGATGCACCTACCATTTTTTGCACAGAGCAAGTGGAAGAGTGACTTTTTTGGAGTGGGGCCCGAACAATTTAAAATGGTGATTTGGAAATAAATAGGTTCAATTCTTTTTACTGGTAATCCAAGAAGTAAAATAAAATTTGGTTTTAAGTAAGATTCAGTGGTAGCAACTAAATTTCCCATAAAATTATGTAAGGGCTTGGAGTATATATGAGAGTATTGGTAACAGGTGGGTGTGGATTTTTAGGATCTCATGTATGTGAGTACTTTTTGAAAAAGGGTTGGGAAGTGGTCAGCTATGACAACATGACCAAATATGAGCTAAATCGCACAGGGTACGGTACGGGAGCCACTAGAGACTACAATTGGAACTACTTAAAATCCTTGGGAGCTACCATGGTCAAAGGAGATATACGTAATCTCGAGCACCTTTTAGATCGAACAGAAGGCTGTGATTTTTTAATCCACACCGCAGCACAACCTGCCATGACAGTTTCTTGGGAGGATCCCGAGCATGACTTTACTACCAATGTAGTGGGGACTTTCAATGTTGTGGAGTCTGCCCGTAAACGTAAAATTCCTGTGGTCAATACATCATCCATTCATGTGTATGGCAATTCTATAAATGATTCACTTATTGAAGAAGATTCGTCTTACACTCGTAACCCGGTTGAGATCCCCGAAACACAACCTGTGATGGTGGGAAAGATATCCCCCCTCCATGCTTCAAAGATGAGTGCCGAACACTATATACAGACCTATCATGATATGTATGACGTAAAGGGTGCGTCTTTTCGTTTTACAGGAATTTATGGGGAGCGTCAATTTGGTGGGGAAGACCATGGTTGGGTTGCAAATTTTGCAATACGATCTGTATTTGGGATGCCCATTCGAATCTTTGGAAATGGAAAACAAACCCGTGATATTTTGTACGCTGGGGACGGGGCAGATTCCTATTTGCAATTTTTTAACAACCAAGTCCCCGGAACTTACAATATTGGTGGGGGCAAAGAGCATAAAATTTCCCTTCTTCAGTCCATCTACATGATTGGGGAGATTCTTGGTAAAAAACCAGAAGTACTCATGGAAGCAGATCGTCCTGGGGATATGAGGTACTTCATTTGTGATACATCTGCTGCTCGCAAATTTGGATTCAATCCTAAAGTAAAGCCCAGAGAGGGCATTGAAAAATTAATACGTTGGATAGACGCTAATAAATCCGTTTTTGAAATAAAATAGGATTTAGTGCAATATTTTCTAAAATTTAAATCAATCTATAGTACAACCCAATGGTGGAAAAATCTATTAATGACGTTCCTGCAAAAAGTCAGTTTTTGCAATTTTATTCGCAACAATCCTGGGCTTTTTTTCGCCTACCGGCGGAAAAAAATAGTAATTGCAGTTGCATCATTAATAATTAGATTATTTTTCATCTGTTGGGTGAGTCTACCTTTCCTTTCTTCTAAGCTCTTTTCTGATTCTATGGAAGAAATCCCATTAGATATAAGAAATAATTATGCCCCCACTTTCTTATTTTTAGAACCTGGGGCTGTATCACCTATTACCCTTGCTAAGGGAAAAAGTTCTTTTACTTCAGGGTACAGTATAGCGAATGATATAAAAGAGTCTAATTTGTATGTGAATAAGAATATTCCTTATGCTTACCAAAGACCTTTTCTTTATGACTATTTTAGCAATAGGTACACTAATCCAGTCCAAGCATATATTGTATCGGATTTATATCGATTTGGAAGACTCGAAAACCAATACCGTACTAGTATAGATTTGGAATCTTCCTATGTTCAATTTAGATACAATTATGGTATTACAGATAAAATAGAATTAGGAGTCCAAGCATCTATTCTATCATTTAATTCTGGAGTATTTGATGCAGCCATAAATTCCTTTCATTCCCTAGTTGGGGTATATACAGGAAAAGAATTTGTTCCCTCTAATAAATATAAATACTATATTTCGGGGGAGAATGGAACCATTCTTTCAACACCTCCTCGAACTGGGCTAGGGGACTCTGTGTTATCAGCAAAGTGGAACTTGAAAGCTTCAGCTGAGAATGGATTTAGTTTTGCATTGGTTGGTTTGGCCAAAGTTCCCACGGGGGCATTTCGCTATGAGATGGGTTCTGGAAAGCCAGATGGGGGTGCAGGATTTGCAATGAAGTACAAATATAATAAAATTATTGGGTACTTCAATGCGTATGGAATAGCTGTTTCTAATTCCATTATGGGTAAGGGTGCAAATTTAAAAAGCTATGCCGCTGCTACTATTACTCTTGAATATCTATTGTTTGAAAAAATTAGTTTTCTCTCGCAGTTGGATGTCAGATCAGCTGGTTTTAGCTACCAATCTCCTTACCTGTCCCGCCCTCCCATTCTCATTTCATTTGGGGCAAACTGGAAAGTGCGTAAAACATCTATTTTGCAAGTGAGTTTTACAGAAGATCTTTCTATTACTGTTCCTGATTTTACTCTCCAAATTCTTTGGAAAGAATACCTATAACTCTGTCTATTTGTGCTTCTGAATTGTATGCATGGGGTGCAAACCTTATTCCACCTAATCTTGAGGCTGCTATTATCTTATGATGAAACAAATGTGAGACAACTTTTGTGGAGTCAAGATTGTTTCTTTTTGCGACTATGATTCCAGTTTTTTCTGAAAAATCCTGAGTATTAACTGAAAAATTTAGGTCTTTTAATCCTTTTGCCAAATATTCAGCAAGTAAATAAATTCTTTCCATTATTATAGAAAATCCGATTTCTGATAAAAAGCTGAGTGAAGATTTAAAGTATACCCAATCAGTAAAACTGGGTGTAGAAACCTCATACCTATCAGCTCCAGCTTTGTATGTATTTCGATATGGTAGATAGGTATCTGAATCTACCACAGATCCTGTACCTTTCATGGTAACACTTAGATCATCTAATCTATCTTGGGATACATAGAGAACCCCCAAGCCTAAGGGGCCTAAGAGCCATTTCCAAGCAGAAAATGCCATGAAATCTATATGCATTTTTTTTACATCGATTTCAATATGTCCTACGCCTTGGGCGCCATCCACCACAAAGTATATATTTCTTTGTTTGCATATCTCACCTATTTCTTGTAAGGGAAGGGGCATTCCCGTGCACCAATGCACTGCAGATAGAGATACTACTTTAGTAGTTGAATCTAAATTATCATGAAAGATTTTTAAAAATTCACGTGGAGAATTGCCAGATGGTAGAAAGCGTATAGTACATCCCTTTTTTTGGAGATGTTCCCAGGGGTAAACATTGCTAGGGTATTCATTTTCCAATATAAGAATAGTACTACCATTTGGAAGTTCCAGACCATGGGAAAAAATATTCATTCCCTCAGATGTATTACGGATAAGTGTGAATTCGGAAATACTACCACCGAGTAATTCTACACATTTAGTTTTGATTTCTTGTTTTACAGTAAAAAATTTTTCAGTTTCAGTGAAAATTCCATGCTTGGAGTATCCATCTAGAAAAGTAGAAACTGCTTTAAGGTTTTGTGTTGAAGCTGGTGTTGTCCCGCAGTTATTTAGCCAGATCATTTCTCTGTTTACAGGAAATGATTCCTGAAACAGAGAAATGTCAGTAGGATTCAATTTTATTTATTTGCTTGTTTGACTAGATCTTCATCTTCCCAATAATAATCAGCTTTGTCTTTTTGTGTGAGGAACCCATACTGGGCTTCCATCATGAGTCTATTTTCTTCGTTGTAATCAGCTAGGCGTTTGAAGAGGAGCTTGATATCTGGTGCAGAAAATTTATCTTTCATTTTGTTGTAAAAATCACGAGCATCTTCTGTTGAACGCATTGCTTTTTCAATTTTATCTTGGTCATCGCTCACTGCTTTGGAAACATTTCGCTCAATTTTCTTCATAACCTTGAAGATAGCAGTGGAATGAAACTTGTGTATTTCACCAAGCTGTTTTAGATTTGGAAATTGTACACCACCGCTCAATTCGTTATAAATATCTTGGATGAGCTTGATGTGTTCATCCACGTCCTCTGCCAACTGTTGAAAGAATTCTTTAACAGATGAACCCTCTTTTGAATTTTCAATATTTTTCAAATAAAAGTCAAAACAATCTTTTTCATATTGGATAGCCATTGCTACGGCTTCTATTAGAGTAGTATTCTTAACTGGATTCATTTTGTTCTCCCGCTCAAATATTATTTTCCACTTCTGTAGAAATGCAAGCTTTATTTTGAAAAAATAAATGAATAAAACAGCTAATTGAACTAAACATCGTATAAATTCTCTTTTTTTATTTTTCTATACCCTATAGATTCTACAGGAATTGTAGTAGCTATCAATGTAAGCCTATCGGGTATGGAAAGCCCCTTTAGAATTAAAATTTTAATTGATTCTAAATAATGTACTCCATAGAAAATTTTTCTTATATCCTCTATGGTTTGGGTAGGAACTTTCAAAGGATTGAGAATGAAAAAAACACCTAATCAAGTACTGCAGTTTGTAGAGGACTTTGCAAAAACAAGTGGGATGGATATTTTTAAAGGAATGATTGATATAGATCCCGGATCACAATTTCTATCTATTACATGGGATGATGGTGGAGAAGATGGAATTGAACCATTCCTACATATTGCTAAAAACAATTCTATTAAATTACTTTATATATATGTAGATATATATTCCAAGGATGAATTTGCAAAGCTGAGAGATTCTTACAATATTTTGCTCCAAAACAAATCTACTGCTAAAGATTTAAAAGATTCTTTTAGGGAAGCACTCGCCAAACTAGAAAGCCTCGATGAGTACGACAAAAAGGCCCTTTCCACTGATTTTTCTTTTATCATAGAGAATAGGGTTCACACCTATACAGCTACCTCAGATTGGATTGATATCTATGATGAAGTACGGGCTGATTTAGATAGTATGGAAGAAGATGAAGAGGAAGAAGATTAAGGAGTAGATAGAGACTCTTTAATAGATTGTAAAACTATACTAACAGAACCCAATCCCCTTATAGATGACTTTATCCGTAGGGGGTATCTTTTTTCATCGGCACTGATCCAAATAATAAGCTCTCCATCATTTTGGAAAAAACCTGATGTAGAGAGATAGGGGCGAATTTTGTAAGCATTGAAAATCCTTGAGACTGAGTCTACTTTCAATGATATGCTTTCTTCTTTGAGGATATGAAACTCAATTGGAACCACTTGTAAATCATCATAAATTGTCATACTAAAATAAGTTCCCACACTAGGTGTGGTGGGGCTACGTCTCAAATAGTACAATGCAGAAAGAATATCCATAAGGTTAGAGGGAATATCATTTGTCTTACCTGACTTGGGGCGGAATGTAATATCTTCGGGTAGTTCTTCTTTTTTGCCCTTGTGGGCTTTTTGCCACCAATTCACTGATTTATTTGGGAAATCATATTCTGCATGGTACTCTCTATGCAGTTTCCCTTCATGAACCCTTTTGGAACTAGAAAGAGTTCTGCTGAGAGTTGGATCAAAGTAGCTGATCATCTTATCATCTACAGGGTAGATATAGTCTATGAAGGGCGTTGATTTAGCAATGGATTTAATTACAAGGCAAGGAATATTGTTTTGTTCTACCTTTGTAGGCAGCACAATTAGATGCGCGGTTCCTACTGTGAGTCCTAGATACTCAATAGAGTAGGTGAGATCTTCACCATATTCAAAATCAGCCGAAGCTAAAAAGCTTGTAGATGTGGTGAAAATAAATAGATATAAAAAGAATAAACCTTTTTTCATTACTACATTCGTTTAACCAGATTATATAAATAAATCATCTAGTTCACTTCCTGCTAAAGGTGAGTTAAATGATAGGGAGCCATCGGCAAGCTTTTGGACTAGTTGTCCCCAATCCCCATTTTCTGTTCAATGTCTTTGACGCGTTTTACAATCATATTTAAATTTAAAATATGTTTTACATTGGCTCTAAATTTTTGAAATTCACGGAAGGTGAGATTCCAATCCCACCCCGCATATATGTCTGCTTTTTCTGGTGTGTTGCGTAAGCTAGATCCACCCGCCAGCATGGTTCCGGATGGAAGGGTGATATGGTCTCCCACTGCACAGGCTCCACTGATTTTACAGTAGTCTTCAATTACAGCACTTCCAGCAATGGCAGTGGCACCGGCTACGATTACACCTTTGCCTATTTTAACATTGTGAGCAATTTGGACATCGTTGTCTATTTTTGTTCCGGAGCCTATAACGGTATCATCTAGTCCACCCCTATCTATGCATGTATTAGAACCTATTTCTACATCATCTCCAATAGTTACTGAGCCAACCTGAGGGATTTTATGGTGAACTCCTTTTTGAATTTCAACAAATCGGAATCCGTCCCCACCAATGGTAGTATTACCAAAACAGATGAATCGATTTCCGATTGTGATACCATCGAAGATTACACAATTGGGTCCAACTCTTGAGTCATCTCCAATTGTAACATTTTCTCCAATTTTAACTCCATCCGCAATGATACAATTTTTCCCTATCTTGGAATTTGCTCCTATGGATACAAAGTTTCCTATGTCAGAATTTGAGCCAACAGAGGCACTGGAATCGATAACAACCCATTGCTGGATATTTCCTCTGGGATGTTTTTCGGGAAAGTAAAGGGCTAAAATTTCAATGAGTGCCAAATCTACATTGTCTACAAGTAGACAAGCTCGATCCATCCTGGAACCGAGCTCTTTTGGGATCATTACAACAGTAGCTTTGCTTTCTTTAGCACTTTTGAGATAAGACTTATCACTGGCATAGGATAGGGAATTTGGGACATCCTGGTGCAGGGTGATAATTCTTTCTATTTTTATTTGCTCGGGCTGAGTGCAGTGGAGAATTTCTGAATTCGAAATTTTATGTTTAAGCTCGGAAAGGGTATACACATTTATAATTAGTTTTTAGAATGTTTGAATCGTCATTCAAAAAAATTTGACTAATTAGAGAAATTTATTCCATCTATTGGTTAGCTTTTACTTGTACTTCTTCGAGTGCGGAGCGTAAATATCCACTTTTTGAGACTAATAATTGGCCCTTTTCGCTGGTTGCAAAACTGATAAACTCATCCACCGATTTTTTGTTTTCATTTTTATAAACCAAATAGAGCCCCCTGGCAAGTCTGTACTTTCTGTTAAATACATTTTCAATGGAGGGGAGTATGGGTTCATCTGTCTCTTTTTTAGAGTATAGCAATAGTTTTATACGGGACCCTGCCTGACCTGCTGATCCCATTCCTATGTAGGATATGGCACCTTTGGTACTCGCTACCCGATTGATAAGTTCAATGTTATCATCCACAACAATGGACTGTGGATTGTAATCTGCGTTTGGGTTATAGTATTTTTCACCTAAATCTTTTTTTTGTACTACATGCTCTTTAAAAAAAAGACCTGTTCCAGAATTTTTATTTCGTATTACTGGTTCGATGGGAAGGTCTTCTCCCCCCAATTCTTTCCAATTTTTAATCTTTCCGGTAAAGATATCAGATGCTATTTCTAAATTTATTTTTTGGATAGGATTGGTGGAATGAACTACAATGGCAGCTCCATCATATCCAATTATGATTTCTTCTAGATTTGAGTCTTTGTTTAAATCTAGTACTTCTTCAGGTTTGAGATCTCTTGAAACCATTGCTATATCCGTAATACCAGCTATGAGAGCAGTGATTCCTATCCTAGAACCTCCACCACGCACATCTGGGACGTACTCAGTATATTCTTTTGCAAATTCATTGGATACTAAAAGAATCATTTCATGCATAGTTTCACTGCCTGCTAATGAGAGGGCTTCCTTTTTTTTACAGGAAAAAATTGAGGATATTACAAGTATGATAAAAATAATTTTTATTTTCATATATTCCTTTGAAAAAGTTTAATTGAGACTAAATCGAATGGGAACCAATACTTTTACTGTAATGGCTTTCCCATCTAGAATGGAGGGTGCAAATTTTTTGCGTCTATAGGTAGAAACTGCTTGTTCTTCTAAACCAAACCCTAGCTTTCTCCCTACTGAGCGAGCTTGTAACACTTCTCCTGAGTCTGCAATTATGATTTCTAGTGTGAGAGTTCCCGTAATACCCTCTGCCCTTGCTTGGTCAGTATATTCAGGACGGAGAGAAGGCGAAAGATCAATAGGGGCGGTGGCTCCTGATATGGCAGCATCTTCGGCACCTGAAATACGGGGATCTTCTTTTATCTCTTGGACTTTTTTCTTATCAGTTAGTTCTACTTCCCCATCGTCAGGAGGGGCATCTGCCATATTGGGATCTTTGATAGAAACACTGTCAATGAATGCTACTTCTTCCACTAAATGATCTAGTTTGTTAACGTCTAATTCCGGGGTTTGCCAGAAAAATAAGATACCGAGTTGTATAAAGGTAGAAATTGTAATACCAGCATTGAGACGATTTCTCTCTATGAATCTGTGAATTTTATTTCGAAGAGATCTCTTTTTACCTTTTGGTACTTCGGTTTCTGTTGATGATACCATCTACTTTCCTCCAGGATTCGTTTGTGTGACAAGAGAAACTTTTAATGCACCCGCTTCTTTTAAAAATTCAAAGACAGTGTCTACTTCTGAATAGGTAAGTTCTTTATCCGCATGGATGAGGACTTTTAAATCTGGATTGGTAGATAGCTTAGCCCTGACGTTATTGATAGCTTCTGGAAGTGACATACGCATGGTATTGTAGTAAATTGATTTATTTTCATCTGCAGAGAGGTAAATATTTGCAATTTTTTTATTCAACTGTTCTCCACCAGGTACTTCAGGGAGAGCAACCTGTACATCCGGATCAGAATCTAATACGGATGTAACCATAAAAAATACCAAAAGCAGAAAGGCAATATCTGCCATGGAGCTTACTGGAATGTTTGGCATAGCTTTTTTTCGTTTGAGCATTTATAAATCCTTTTACTTTTTTCGTTTTACAGAAACTTTTTGAAAACCTCTGAGCTGAACAGTTGAGAGAGCATCGAGCATATTTCCATATTTAGTTTCCCCTGAAGTGATAATTAGAGCCAACTTTTCAGGTAGATTGGGAATTTCTAATTTGTTGAGTTCGTTTCGGAATTCAAAGAGAGATTTGTAGTTTCTTTCACCCATCGATTGGTTTTTTAATCTTACCGTTTCACCAATTACTGTGATTTCAAAGACATGCTCTCGAAGTATTTCTGTTGGTTTTGCATTTTTTCGTGGAAGATTGATATTCAAACCTTCCTTTACAAAGAATACAGCAGTCACCATAAAAAAGACCAAAAGTAGAAATGCCATATCCGACATGGATGCGGCTGATATTTCATCGAGTTCTACTTTTTTCTTAAGAGAAATCATTTTGCACTGCCCGTCAATCGTTTAGCTTGTATTCGTAGATATTCTTTGTAAATTCGATTGGCTGCTTCTTCCACTTCCGTTGCAAACCCATTTACCTTACCTGTGAGGATTTGGTAAAACGACATGGCGGGAATAGCTACAATCAAACCTGCTGCTGTGGTGATGAGTGCTTCTTTGATACCACCTGCAACCACCTTAGCATTTACTTGGTCTGCGTTTGCAATGGCATCAAACGCATTGATCATACCTGATACAGTTCCCAAAAATCCTATCAATGGTGCAATTGTAGAAACGGAAGCTAATATGGGGAGTCCTCTTTCTAAGAGAGTAATAACCTCTGCGGCCTCTCTTTCGATCCCCTTTACAAAGAGTTCTGGATCTCCAGACGAAACATCCATACCGTTTTGGATGATCTCTGTAATACGTTGGTCTTTATTTTTTTCGAGGTATGACGTTGCACCTTCCAGTCCTGATTCTTCGATAGAATCTGTTAGCTCTTGGTTGAAACCTTTATTAACAAGTTTGTTAGAAAAGAAGAAATACATTCTTTCAAAGGCAACACCCAAGCCAATGATAGAGGCTAGGAGTAGAGGCCACATAGACCATCCTCCCACTACAAACAAGTCTACCAATCCAGGACTTTTTTTGGGTGCGGGGACTGCATCTTCTTTGTTGGCTTCTTTGGTTTCGCTCGTAGAATCAGGCGTAGACTGGGTTTGTTCGCTTGTAGGCGTTGTACCTTGGGACTGCAATGAGGGGGTGGCTATGTAGATTGCACAGAGTAAGATAAGTGTGTAGGCAAGGGTTCTTACGCTTTGTTTGGATAAATATTTCATGTTTTGCTCCGATACCATAAAAGAATAGAGGGGAACTATTACAAATAAATTACAAAGCCTTTACTTTTGGATAAAGAGATTTTAGAGAACTAAAGAAATTCTCACTCCAATAACTCATGGATTCCCTTTGTTTTTCTAGATTTTGGACTGGGAAGGGAAGTATTATTACAAGATGATTACAAAAAGAGAGATCCACTTTGGAGGGCTAGGAATCAAAAGGATATACCAATCTTGGGTTCTCCTGTATAGAGCTCTACAGAGCTCAAGGATGCTAGAACCTCTCCATTTTGGAGTTCACCTCCCGTGACCAAAACAGTTCCCGTGTTGAGCAAAATGGCGGAATGATTGGTTCTGGTGGCGGACATGGAATTAGATTCAATAAAACTTGAAAAGATATCATTGTAAAGCTCTGAAGATTTGATAATTCTATAGCTCGTCGAGGAAATAGATTGGTTGCCACCCATTACAATTAACTTTCCCGTTTGCAGTAGTACGGTTGTATGTTGGTATCTGGATTGGTTGAGAGAGCTTAAGGTTTGAAACTGGTTGGTTGAATAAGAGTACAATTCTGAGGATGTAGTACTGAGAGATGAGCTGACCCCACCAATGACATAGACATTTCCATTCGCAACAGAAGTAGCGGTATGCAGGTACCTCTTCAAGGCTAAGCTCGGACCCGTACTGAAAGTCCCGGTGCTAGGATCATAGATTTCTGTAGATTGCAAAGACGAGCTAGTACCCTTATCATACCCACCTATTATGAGAACCTTTCCACTGGGAAGCTTTGTAGCAGTGTGATACTGTCTGGAAGAACTCATGGAGCCTGTGGATGAAAATGTATTCGTATCAGGATCATACAGCTCTGCTGTGCTGAGAGTAGATGATCCCAAAAATCCTCCACACACAAGAACTTTTCCATTGTCGAGAAGAGTTGCCGTGTGGTAGTACCTATTGCCTACCATTGCCCCCGCACTGGAAAAGGAATTAGTGGTGGAAGAATAAATTTCATTGCTGGAAATGATTACACCTGAATATGTACCACCCGCTACCAAAACCCTTCCGTCATTTAACCTTGTAGATGTATGAAAACTTCTGGTATTTATCATGTTCCCCGTGATAGTAAAGCTTCCAGAGCTTGGATTGTATACTTCTCCTGGATCTGTAGAAGAACTACTGCTTCCCCCCGCGATTAAAACTTTTCCATCTGACAGTAAGGTGGATGTGTGAGACGTTCGAGAATAGTTCATAGATGATATACTTGTATACAATCCGTAGTACATAAAGTAGTACAGAGATTGCAACTTATATCCACCTGAAGAGGGGTTATTTTCGGAGGGATGAATGCAGTTTAAAAATAAGATTAGAACTGTATACAGAAGATATGATATGCAACTATTCTTTTTAGGTTTATTAGAAATTGTATACATAGGTCATCTGTAATTGGTTTTCAAGTTCTCTGTAGTTAGAGAGAGGGGATAGGATTGGCTTAAGGTTGATTTGTACGGAACCACCTGGAACTTTTTCGGTGGAGGGTAGAAATGTATTGTATACTGAGTTCTTTTCTCTAGGAATAAGTGTGGAGTCCAATACACTGAGTAGATAAAAAGATCCAAAAATAGCTGCAGAAATTGAAAAGTTACTTTTAGCAGCATTGTACGACGAAGTCAGATTATTCTCATTTTGGATATCTGTATAGACCGAGTAGGTAAAAAGTGAGTAATTCTGAACATTATAATAGTAGGGAAGTCGAGAAATGGTATTGTAATCACTAGCGTTTTTAGCCATAATACCTCCCGTAGCCATTGTGGCTAATAAACTTGTAATACCCCCATAGAAAAGAAGATATGATTTTATGTTTCCTCTTTCTTCCTTGATATGCCAATACCCTGGAAATACGAACTTTCTTCCATCTATATTCGCAAAGAAAGATTTTTCTTCTCTTGGAACTATTTTTTCTTTCGTTTCTATGATAGTGACTACATCTCTTTCTGCTAACTTAAATGCAGATTTACATACTTCAATTGCTTCTTCGTCAATATAATCACCTTTTGAAAATAAATCTTCAACAAGTTGTAATACAGAAGTAAATTTTTGTTCTATTTTCTTTTGCTCATCAGTTAATGTATTTTTAGATTTATTGGGTAAACCAGTAAAAATTCTTTCTGCTAGGCTACAAAAGGTTCTCGCACCATTGAGAATATATGCTTTTTTATATGTTATAATTTTTTTGATTTTTTGTTCTATTCTAGTTTTTAATTCTTTTGAATTGTTTGTGGTAACAAAGGAAGATAATTTAGTTTTGATTGAGAAATATTCTTTGAGAGCTTCTTTAAATTTTAATTCTTGTACCATCTCATCTGCTTTTTTTTCTAGATTATAAAATTGTAGTACTTCGATTTCTTCTATTCTGTGTTTTACAAGAGTTCTCATATCCGAAACATATGGATTTGAGTCATCTTTTAAAGAATCATAAATTTTTTGATACTTTCCTTTTATTCCTTCTAAAAAGGATGGGTCTGCCTGTGATCTATTTTCAATTGTTAAATCTAACTTTTGAATTTCAAGAGCAATCATATTGAAGTAAGAATTATGAATGCGTAGGAGTAGATTTTTAGAGTCGTACTCAAAGTACTTAGAAAACTTGGCATTTGTACGTTCTGGAGGTGTATTGGACAATATCTTCTTATATTGTAAATATGCATTGGTATAGTCATTTTTAGAAGCCAACATATCAGCTTTTTGGATAGAGGCTTCTCTGGTTTTAAAATATTTTAACTCATCATTTGAAGGTTCTATCTCAAATTCGGGAGTTACTAAAATAGGAACAATATCTTTTAGAAAAAGGGGAGTCAAATGTAGTACAGGTTCAGATGGTTGAGTGATTTGTGATTCTCTTTTTTTCTTGGTAAAAAATTCTACAATTTGCAGTTCTAGTTCATCTTCATAATCATTTAGGGGAATATAAAAAGAAGATGTTTGTTCAATAGTTTGAGTTTTACTATTTTCCAAATTCAATGTCATTTTTAGTTTTAGACCACTGACTTCGACTTCACCTGAGAGAATATGCGTGGGGAGAAACGTGGTTTTTATCCAGTTATCACATGAACTTGGTTGGCAGCTCTCTTCTAAATTTTGTAAGGATGATTTATAGGACTCAATGTATGCTGAATCTAAATTTACTAGAGATTTATTTAGTTCAGAATGAATTTTAACTTTGAGAATATAATTGATTTTTTCTCCCAATTTTTTTTGGATACCTTTTTTAGCCTGAATTTCTGAAACATATACGCTTTTATTGGTAGGCTCTGCTTGGATTGTAACAAAGGGATGTGTAAATAGAAGGACAAGAATCCAAGTAGTTAAACTATTCTGTAGGTTTTGTAGCTGAAGTAAAAATCTTGTCAAATTATTATTCCCTATTACATTTAATATCGGTTCTTTAAAGTTGCTACTCCAAAATCCTATTTTCCATCTAAAATTTATTTGTATACTCAAGATTGTACTGGAGCTCAGGAGTAGGAATTTTGGGAGAAAATTGGGTGGGAGCTAGATTTGCCCCCGCTCTGAGTTGTAGGCTACCCGAGTCCAATTTTAGAAGGGGAATAGAGTTGGGATCTTTCATTCCAAGGGAATTGTTTGTGTCTGAGTAGGTGAGAGCATCAAAAAGGCTCACAAAATAAAAAAGCGAAAATATTCCTATAGATGTGTTGAATTCCTGTGCATTGAGCTTGTACCTATCCTCTAAGTGGTTTTGGCGAAGGGTATCATTTAAATAGATGAGACGTATAGAATTTGCATCTAGGCTTGTGAAATAAGAAGACGAGGTTCTCTCAAATCCCGAATAATCCGCATAGTTTATATATGTTTTGTTACCAGCATAGAGTGTGTACCAAAAAGCTCCCCATCCACCGTAGTACAAAAACTTTGATTTATATTCGCCTGGTTCTACATAAATATGACCCCACCCCGGGAAAAACAAAGATTTATCTCTTCTTATTTGGTTGAGTGATTCAACAGAAAAAGCATCATCCTTATGAAAAAATCTACCCAAGCGACTTTCTCTATCCCTTTTTTCATTGATTAGACTTACCAACCGATTATAAGAATCAATGGTCTCTTGGGTTGCAAAATCAGTTTTTTTAAGTATACTCTCTGCTTCTTCTAGGTATTCTTCAATTTTATATTCTGCTTGCACTTTTTTAAAAAAGGAAAATTCATTTTTTTCTAATGAATACAAAAGATATTCCCTCTCAGCCAAATCACAGTGAGACTTAACCCTGCTGGTTACAAAAGATCTTCCTGTGGATTGTGTGGCTTGTACTTTTTTATCTATTTTAACTTTGTATGACCGATATCCATCACCATCTTTGTACTGAAGTATAGAATAAATATCTTTGTACTCTTTTTGGGCTTCCGTAAAAGAAAATGAATCGTATAGTTTATCTGCTTTTTTTTCTTGGACTTCGTAGTACTTAATTTCAAGAGCTTCTATTCTTTTATTTAAAGCAACAGTGATTTCTTTTTGTTTGTCAGGGCTTAAACGATTTAATCTATTCAATATTGATTCATATTTTGTTATAGTTTCTTTTAATAGTTTGGGGGTGTCTTTTGAACTTTTTGAAAATTCAGTATCTATAGATGTAATTTCAGATTGGAGAATATTATAAAAAGACTGATTTCTTCTGGAAACTATTCCATCTTCATATTGTACAATGCTTTTTCTGGTGTCCATAGTGAGAGAGTTTTGTATTACTTCAATTATAGATTGATAGATTTCTCCAGCTTGCTTATACTTTTTTTCTTTGAAAAGTTTATCCCCTTCCTCTAATTTGGGTTTAAGACTTAAAAGAATTAAATCTATTTTTGTATCATTTGATTTGAATTCAAAAATATTTATATCTATCCCATCTATTGATTTGATACGTATACTTCCGAAGTCAATTTTTTCTTCTTTAAACTCAGGCGGTGCATCTTTATAATTTGGTTTGTAAGTGGGATCTAAGAGAGACTTAGTGATTTCTTCTACAAAATACTCCATCTGGTTTTGTCCATAACTTACCTCTTTTACATCTAGGAGACCTTTGCTATTTGCAAGATCAATCAATCTTAGAGTCAGGGTGTACTTACCATTTAAATAGCTAATGGAGCCTGAGATCTTTTGATCAGGATTTAAGCTATCCTCTATCATTTTGTAACACTTATCAGTATCACATCCGACCTGTTGCTGCTTTTTTAATTGGTTGAGATACCCATTTATAATAACGTCATCTATGAACGTGTGAGTATTTTTAAAATGCTTATATAAATTGAGTGAGATTTGGTTACGAACCCTATTTTTTTGGTCAATGGTGACTCCTCCCGACTCATACATAGATTCCAAGTAAATTTTCTTTAAAGTGCTACTCTTACTCTGTGAGCTAAGGGGAGTAAAAAAGATGGCTACCAAAGAAAGGAGAGCGGGCATAAGCCACGCTCTCAAAAGTAGTGGATGGGAAAAAAACATAGGGAATTTCCTAGATTTGATGGAATCCAGTAGAATGGAAAGAATTTTTCTTTTTGAAACCATCGTAGATATTAGACTGAAAAAATTGACTGAATATTAAAGCCAAATAATATGTAGTCAGATACATAACTACTTGTAATTTGGAAAACAGATGGGACTATTTTCTTCTCCACTTTTTGGGGCACTTCTCTTTATTTTGGGCATAGCCCTTTTCTTAAAATTTTTTTTCAACCTCTCATCTGCTATTTTTAAGCCATTTTTAACAATAGTACTGATTTTTATTGGCTTAAATTTTATTTTTACAGATCTTCGCGTGGGGAATTCTCCTAACTCTAACACACTTTTATTTAAAAGTGGCAAATTGCTTGTAAACGACCCCAGCTCGGAGTACAATGTAATTTTTTCAAATGCCACCACAGATTTTACTCAGCTCGGAGTGGGTGGGGGAAATCATCTTGTAGATTCCAATACCATCTTTGCAAAAAATACAATTCTTATCAAATCTGATGTACCCACACGAATTTTGTTGTACCCCACCCTTGGCCTTGTAAAACTTCCCAATGGGATGAGACTTATCCCATTTTATAAAAATATATATACTAATAAAATATACAATGATAAAAGCAAAGCTATAGATATAAAGATTAGTAGTTTTTTTGGTGTGATAGAGATCATAGAGAAATAATCTAATCATGTTTATGCTGATTTTTTATAAACAGATGTGATTTTTAGATTCATCTTCTCAACATCCGCCCAAGTATAAAAATTGTTTTGGCCATATACTTTGTCGGAAGAGTTATTTACCTTCCAACTTTTAGAATTGGGATCATAGGATCCGTAAGGGTTGTTTAGTATGACACCTTTTTCATTTACATCTATTATTTCAACATAGTGGCTATTTTTTCTTACTTCACCACTTGAAGAGGGGAATGCAAAGTCTCCTAATGAGAGAATTTTTCCTCCATTTTTAAGTATGTCGGTGATAGGATTAAGATTAACTTTAGCAATTTCAGATTGTGGAGAAGAGGAAGAAACTCCAAATTCTTTGGCTAATTTGTTGAGTGTATCAGAATTCTCTCTGTCCCATTTTTTAGCTCTTTTCCCATTACTGCCCTGTTCGTCAAATGCTCCTATGTACTTTTCTATTTCTTCTTTTGAAAATTGAGTGATATCAACTTTTTCATTAATGTGATACGATTTATCCCCAATTAAAAAAGTATCTGCTTTGTTTCCTGCATAGAGCTGAACTTTTTCTGGTTTTGCATTTGGGTTTGATTCTAGTAGTTTTCTATTTTTTTCATATTTATTTAAAAAATATGATTTTTTCATTTCTAAGCGAAATGCTTCAAGCAGATCAGCCATTGGTACAGACTCTAGAGCGGGGTTGAACATCATTTCCCCAGATTCTCCCTTTATTAGTAAATCAATGGAAGTATTTTTAGATTTGATTAAGAGACTGATTTGGTTGCAATGATTGAGTGTGAGTAATTTAGTTACAATATCATTTTTTGTAGTACCTAACGATTGAAGTATACTTGCTAACACTGTTTCGTTGCACATGAGTGATCCAAGTAGTGAACTTTGCATTTTTCTTCCTGGTTCATCATGGGACAGATTAGCATTTTGGTTCATTTTGGGATTGGGTTCTATCACTGGCTTAAGTGGGATTGGATCGGATGATTTTTGTAGAAAGGTTAAATGATCTTTTAATTTGCCTGCTATTTCTCCATAAAAAGGATTATTAATAAATCCATTTAAAAGTTTGATTAGATTTTCTTTTTCTCTCTGGTTAGTATAGTTTCTATCTATTAAATTAGAAGCTAGTATTTGTAAAAGTGCTGTTTTTTCTTCAGGTGAAGTGCTAATTTCATTTATGATTTTACTCACACTTTCCTTTCCAATGATAGAATCTGTGACCAAATTTACTTTTTGATCAAATGGTAAATTTTCTGGATTAGAAATTGGAGTTGGGATTATATTTGTAGGTAGTACAAAATACTCAGATTCTTTATGAGTGTCTGTGGCAAAAAAATCATCTTTTCTTCTATAGAGTCCCAATACTCCCATAAGTCCGTATAGCAATAGAAGTGGGGAAGTTGGACTCTTATCTGAGTTACTAGTATCACTTGTTGAATCTACTCTACCTAATTCTTCGGCATACATACTATTTAATTCAGCTTGGTAGTTTGCATTTGCCTGGAGGCTTGACCAACCCCCCGAGGCAGAATATGAACTACTGAGGGCTTCTGCCTTGCCAAGCTCAATTCCCATATTGAGATCACCAGATTCAGACACAGAAACTGAAGTCCCCAAGCCCATTGGATTCCCCGCGTCTGGATTGTACGATGCAAAGATTGCGGAGGGTAGTACAGAGTTTATGACTGCTCCCATACTAGTCCCAAATTTAGAACCTAATCCAAGAGTTAACCCTACATTACCATTGTCAGAATTATTAGAAACTTCATAAAAACCTGTGTTACCCACACCACCACCCAAGTTTAGGGTAATGGCACCATTTTCAGAGCCAATCCCTGCATGGATTCCATTTGCTCCTAAATAAATTCCACCACCCCAACCTGAAGGAGAGCTGCCATTTAAAGTCTGGTCAATAGCAGCTCCAATGGAGGAGACAGACTCCTCTGGTTTGTACGACAGAGATAGTCCCAAACCAAATTTGTTAGTGTTTGAAATAAAGTTGGAAATGCTCGAACTAGAGGATGGACTTATGGGTATAGATCCAAGCACCGACCCTGCCATTGCAGTGGCAAAGGTTGAAAATGTACTACGACTATCACCAGATGAAGAGGCAATGGCAGCCTGAGCAATTGCAGATCCTATATGAGCGGAGAGTGTTGTCAACGTAAGACCAGCACTAGGAGGAAATAGAATGGCTGTGATTATTTGCAGTCCGGTGATTAGTAATTGGTTTATTTGGGCTTCTTTCTGCTTTCTTTCCACTTTTTTGTGATCTTTTTCTTGCATAAGTTTACTCACAAGACTCGGATCTATGGACGTATTTTGAAAAATGTGCTTTGATATTTCAGTATATAGAGTGTTTTTGATATCTGCTTTGTATTGCGATTTATAATCCATAGTGGCTACAGCTTCTCTGTAGTCTTTCAAACGAAAATTTTTTTCTTTGAGTCTTTGGTCTTTTTTCCAATCTTGTTTGGTTTTACTGCTTACAAATACACCTCCTATTTCCCCATAGTAATTTGCTAAAAATTTATAATATTCTGCAAAAGAATTTGTGACCAATTGAGCTAGTGGTACAGCAAGTCCTTTTGGAATAAATCCTCCTGTGAGATTTTTTTCTTGGTTTTGGAGCCTTTTTTTATTCTGTTTATAGTTAAAATATGAAATTAAAAGTTGAGGATCAATTCCCAATTGCTCTCCAATGGCAGTTGCAGTTTTGGTTAAAATAGTAGAGTTGATCCAAGATTTTACTGTCCCCCCAGAGAGTATTGAGGTAGCAAAATCAAGTAATAGGGAAGATTGGGAGATGCTCTCTTGGATAAATGATTGTGCAAATTTTTTATTTTTATCAGAGAGTGAACTCAATTCTTCATTGTAGCGAGATACAACTGTATTGAATGAGGAATAATTAAAATCACTAACATTTTTATAATGATTGGAGTATGTTGAATAAAAAGAGGAAAGTGTACTATCTGAAAATAAATCTACAGAAGCTTCTTCTGATATTTTAAAGTTTGAAATACCTAAAACTTTAAAACTTTCAATTTGTTCTTCTATTTTATAATTATTTATATTAGTTTTGTCCCATCCAGTGATTTCAACCTTCCCAGATGAGATACTTTTTTCAAAAATTAAATTTAGATTTGCATCCAATGTAACAGATTTGTACTTTTTTGTTCCATATTCTTCTATATAGCCGTTGCACTCCGCTGAATTATTTTTAAAATTATCCCCCGCACAGATTCCCGAACCCATAAATTTTTCAAGGATGATTTTATTTGTATCTTCGGTGAGGATTTTTTCTGAACTATAAAAATTTTTAAGATTTTCCATGATATCTTTTCTAGATGAAATGAGATCATCATTGAGTTTTGTATAGAGGCCTAGGTTTCTGATTCCCTCGAGACTATTCATAAAAGAGTATGATAGAGAAGATAAATCTTCCATTTGAAAGGAAGTTGCACTCTTTTTTGCCTCTATGATTTCTTCAAAAATAGTACTGTTTGCATTCCATTCTGGAGTAAAATTAAAATCACTCGAATTAGAATTTACTTTTTGTACTTTCTCGTTGAACTCTAGTTCAATGTTACTTTTTAGAAGGGAGGATTTTTTGATCCAATTTTCATTCAATACAAGATAATCTTCCTTTTTTGCTTCCCATGTCTGAATGGTAGGGATAAGGGAACTTTTCCAGAGATTGCTTTTAGAGTTCATTTGTTGAGAAAAAGAATTCCAAATCTCCGAATTATTTTTTGCATTTTCATCTATGGCGGAGAATTGTAATTCATAAAAAATATTATCTTCTCTGACTTGGATGTCGTATGGAATACAATATCCCCAGCAAACTATAGTATGATTCAAATAGTATTTAAAAGAGTCTCCTAGAGATGAGTAAGATCCTCCAATATTAGAATTTGGTTGGAAAGGATTTGAGTTCCATTGCCTATATGGATTGGGAGTATAAGCTACCATATCTACATATTGGATGCTATTTAGCGTAAGGTTAGGATCTGCTAAAAAGTTAGATTCAATTCGATTTCTTAACTCCGCCGAGTTTCCAGAAAAATATTGTTTTATCGAGTTAGTCCAGGAATTGGAATCGTACATTTCGGGATGTGAGTTATAAGAGACACTGCCTATTAGTGAACTATTTGCATTCGAATAGCTGAGATTGATCTTAGCATTCCAGCTATCTCCTATACTACTAGCTTGGATAGATTCACTTTGTAAAAAAATTTCTAGTTCCTTTGATATTTCAGAAAGGCTTCTATTCTCTAATAACTGTTCGTCAATTTTATTTAAAATACTTTCTAGCTTAGTTCCTGAAGAATTAAAAGAATCCTCTCCTGCAACTTTTATCCTATTGCCTTTATCATCTATTATGTAATACAGATTATTTGAAACTAAATCTTTACGTATATCATTAACTGTAGTACGAATAG
>Ga0209550_10000291_pt1 | contig 45134 bp, 32 predicted proteins | sample LauGreSuBDMM15SN_2_FD_187567 | JGI IMG/M metagenome (GOLD analysis project Ga0209550, IMG submission 187567) | Freshwater lake microbial communities from Lake Michigan, USA - Su13.BD.MM15.SN (SPAdes) (version 5) | ecosystem: Environmental > Aquatic > Freshwater > Lake | place: Lake Michigan...
ACCTTATACCATTTTTGGCGGCATCAGTTTTTATCAGCGAAAAGAAATTAAAGACTATATCGCATATCTTAGAATTATCGTTAACTCAAGGGATGAGGAAGCACTCAAACGCATCATCAACTACCCCGCTCGCGGCATAGGTAAAACGACATTGGATAAGCTGATTCTGGTGGCGAACGAACAAAATATCAGCGTTTGGGAAGTGCTCTGTAGAGCCTCTTCATTCGGGTTTAAGTCGGGCACCTTGGATGCGATTGAGAACTTCGTGATGATGATCAGAAGTTTCAACAGCATGTTGAAAAACAACACGGCCTATGATGTGGCCTTCCATGTGGGTAAACAAACGGGACTCGTTAAGGAGTTGTTCATTGACAAAAGTTCTGAAGGTGTTCAACGATACGAAAACGTGCAGGAATTGCTGAATTCAATCAAAGAATGGGTTGATGACAAGCAAAATAGGTCTCAAATTGATGAAGACGGTGTGGTGATGGAAGAGCAGCCCACATTTGAAACAGAGAAGGTTCGTACCGCTAATGAGCTTGAATTCCCTGAGGAACCCGATGAAACAGAAAATACAGCAGAAGAAGGCATCCCAGACAGGCCAATCCGCGAAGATGTTTTATTGTCAGCCTACCTGCAACAGATATCCTTGCTAACAGATTCTGACCAGAAAGATGAACATGCAGACACCATCAAAATGATGACGATACATGCAGCGAAGGGACTCGAATTTTCATGTGTGTTTGCGGTTGGATTAGAGGAAATGCTGTTCCCAAGTGCAATGAGCATCAATACCAGGGAAGAATTGGAAGAGGAACGCAGGTTATTTTATGTGGTGATAACGAGGGCAAAGAAGCGTTTATGGATAACTTATGCCAATACACGGTATAAGTTTGGACAAGTGGTTCAGAACGAGCCGAGCAGGTTTATCAAGGAATTGCCTGAAGACTCGATTGACAGGACATTTGCCGGAGGTGGATTTAGAAATCAATCCGCTTCGCCCACTTCAGCCTCAGAAAAGATGCGTGGTTGGGGAACACAGCAAAATACGGGTGCAGAGAAAAACACGTTTTATCCTGAACCGAAAAAGCAGCCTGAAAAGCCAGGGTATCTGCCGGTTACACCTACAAACAAGGCTGTCATCCACCAACCTTCGGCTGATTTTGTAGCCAGTGATACTGCAGATTTACAGTCAGGACAAAAAGTGGAGCACCAGAAGTTTGGCTTTGGGGAAGTTTTAAAAATGGAAGGTGCGGCGCACAATCCCATCGCCACCATTAAATTTGAGTTGAATGGAGAGAAGAAAATCATGTTGAATTACGCCAAATTGAGGATCATTGAATGATGTGCTAAGCTAGATACAATTTCTGCCAGGGTGATTATTCTTTACATAACCATAAAACCGTTTTTCATTCTTGTCGATATTTAATATTTTCATGATACAATCATTCAATATGCGCACACTGTTTATAGTAGTATGTCTTATTTGTTCTCTTAATACGCATGCACAAGTGTTAAGCGACCGCGAGCAATCAAGGGTAGTAGATGAAATTCTCACGGAGAGATTCAATACATTGTTGCCCATGTTGATGGAAAGAACGGGGATAGACATGTGGGTAATCATTGCCAGAGAGTACAATGAAGATCCTGTGTTAAAAACCATGTTGCCATCTACTTGGTTGTCAGCCCGCCGCACCACCATGCTGGTATTTTTTCAAGATCCAAAGAGTAAGCAGGTAGAAAAATTAGCCATAGCCAGGTACAATGTGGGGGATGCCATCAAGGCGTCTTGGGATATGCAAAAGTTTCCAGACCAATGGGATGCCCTGGCGGATATCATCAAAACCCGCAACCCAAAAAAGATAGGAATCAATACTTCGGCATCATTTGGACATGCAGATGGATTGGCCTATACGCACCAACAGCAGTTGATGTCAAAGCTCAGCAAAGAGCAACAAGCCAGGGTGGTATCTGCAGAACCGTTGGCAGTCGGTTGGCTTGAAACCCGCACTGAGAGGGAGATGCAATTTTATACCCAGTTGGTAAGGATATCCCATGATATCATCAAAGAAGGATTTTCAGACAAGGTTGTAACACCTGGCATAACCACTACAGATGACTTGGTATGGTGGTTCAGGCAAAAAGTGACTGACCTAGGATTGACCACATGGTTTCATCCATCGGTGGCCATTCAGCGCAGTGATTCATCCAGTTTTGAACATTTGAGGAGTTTTTCAGACAGGCCCAAGGATGATGTGGTGAGGCCAGGGGATTTGTTGCATGTAGATTTTGGAATAACTTATTTGAGGTTGAATACAGATATTCAGCAACATGCTTATGTTGTTTTGCCGGGAGAAAATGATGCGCCTGCATCCATTAAAAAAGCTTTTTCCAATGCAAATAGGTTGCAAGATATTTTGACGAGTCAATACAAAACAGGAAGAACTGGAAATGAGATTTTGTTGTCGGCCTTGAGTCAGGCGAAGTCTGAGGGTATTGCGCCAAGCATTTACACGCATCCGTTGGGGTTGCATGGGCATGCAGCTGGACCAACCATCGGCATGTGGGATCTGCAAGGCGGAGTTCCGGGAAGTGGAGATTATAAGTTGTTTCCCAATACGGCATATTCTATTGAATTGAATGCTTCAACCGATATACCTGAATGGAAGAAGTCGATTAGAATTATGTTGGAAGAAGATGGGTTTTATGGTGGCAAGGGTTTCAGATACATTCAAGGCAGGCAGAAAGAGCTTTATTTGATAGGGAAATAGTTAAGTTAGTTGAAGAGGCATGTATAGTTGAAGAGGTTGAAGGGGTTGAGGAGGTTGAAGGAGATCTCTCGCTTATTGTAACGTATTTGTAACTCATTGAAAGTCAATATACAATGTATTTCTCAATAGCCTGGGGTTTAAACCCCAGGCTATTGAATTTAATGACCTTCAACCCCTTCAACTAACCTCAACCCCTTCAACCTCTTAAACTATTATAAAGCACAAGTACCTAAAGTACTATAAAAAAAATACTACCTTGTATTGCATAGTATTATAAATAATCCTATATTTGTCATGTTATTTGATTTACAACCATCAAAAACAAGACGATGAACATAGAAAATACACAAAGTCAGATGCGGAAAGGAGTGCTTGAATTTTGTATCCTTTCAATCATCAAACGCGGTGAAGCCTATCCCAGCGATATCATTGAGGAAATGAAAAGGGCAAGCCTAAATATTTTAGAGGGAACTCTTTATCCATTGCTTACCAGGTTAAAAAATGCGGACCTACTTTCTTACCGTTGGGTAGAAAGCTCCGGTGGTCCGCCACGGAAGTATTTTTCCTTGACAGAAAAAGGGAATGATTTTTACAAGGAGTTGGAGAATACTTGGAAGGAAATGAGTGAGGCGGTTGGAAGGGTGATTTCAAAAGGCGAGGGACAAGGAAATCTGAACAGCCAGGTACAAGGGACAGGGGACGAGGGACAAGGGGATGAAAACAGCCATGGTACAATTGAAAAAGGTGATACTGATTCAGGACAATCCACAGAAATTAAACCTTAAACCAAAAACTTTAAACCAATAAGCCTTAAACAAACAACTTTAAACTAAGAAAGCTCCTTAAATACAACAACATGAAAAAAGTAATCAATATAAATTTCCAAGGTAGGATCATTCCGATAGAGGAGGATGCTTATGAAGATTTAAAAAAATATGTAGAAAGTTTGCGTCAATATTTTGCCAACGAAGAAGGCAAAGAAGAAATTATCAATGACATTGAGAATCGAATTGCAGAGTTGTTTTCTGAAAAATTAAAGGCCGGTAGTATTGTTTTCATTTCTGAACAAGCTGTGGCTGGTATCATTGCAAGTATTGGAAGGCCTGAAGAATTTGATGCAGACAACATTGAATTAAGTTCTACATCTTATTCTTCAACGCCATCAAATCAAGAAAAATCTTCTTCTAAACAAAAATCTTCTTCTGCTAGTGGAACTGGTTTTGAATCTCGGGGTTCTTTGTATAGAAATGAAAATGATAAAGTTTTGGGTGGTGTATGCAGCGGCTTAGGTGCCTACCTCCGTATTGATACCACCATTATCAGGATTATTTTTGCATTATTTACCCTAGGTGCATTTGGTACAGGCTTGATCATTTATATCATCTTTTGGGCTATTTTGCCAGCTAAAAGTTTGGAAAATAATTTCAAACGCAGGTTATACAGAGACGATGAGCAGAAAGTTTTTGGGGGTGTTTGTAGTGGACTTGCTAAATATTTCAATATTGCAGTGTGGATTCCGAGGTTGATTTTTGTGCTGCCAATAATCCTAAGTGTTTTTAGAAACATGTTGCACCTGAATTTCTTTTTTTTACCATTCGTATTTACTTTCTCCGGCACATTGTTTATTACTTACCTCATCTTGTGGGCGGTGATACCCAAGGCCCTTACCGCTTCAGAGAAATTAGAAATGCGCGGTGAAAAAGTTGATCTTGAGTCTATCAAGAATAAAGTGCAAGACGAAATGCAAGGGGTCAAAAAAAACTTTACCGATAATGCAGAAAAATGGAAACAAGATTTTTCTAATAAAGCTTCTGGTTTAAAAGAAGAAGCTGGAGAAACTGCACGTCGCTTCACCGGCGAAGCGGGTCCTTCGCTCAAAAAAAACGTTACCAATGTTAGCAGAATTATCCTAACCTTGATAAAAGTGATTTTCTTATTCATCCTGAGCATAATCGCATTTGGGTTGGTAATGGCAATCTTCGGCTTGGTTACAGTTAGCTCTTCTTTGATGCCATTGAAGAATTTTATTGCAGGCAGCCAATGGATTCAGGTTTATGCTTGGGGCACTGTTATTTTATTTTTTATTGTTCCAGTTGTGGCGCTTGTAGTGTGGCTCATCCGCAACATTGCTGGAATTAAAAAAGGTAACCAATATTTGGCTTATAGTTGGGGTATTTTGTGGACATTGGGATGGGTTGCAGCCATCATGCTGGTAGCAACAGTTTCCAAAGAATTCAAAAGAGAAGGTTTTGTGAGCAACGATTTGTCAATAGTTCAACCTTCAAGTGGAAAAATGAAAGTTGAATTCAAAGATGCAGAAGGAAAATATTATCCGCTCGACCTTGCCTTTGAAAGTCTTGATGATAGTAACAATGACAACAACAACGATAAACTCAGGCTTTCATCAACGGATGATAGTCTCTTGATTGGAAACATCAGCATCAGGCTTGTGAAAAGCAATGACCAAAATTTCCATGTAACCACGGTGAAAAAAGCGCGGTCATCATCCCCAAGAGATGCAGAACGAATTGCAGAAATGATTTCTTTTCCGGTAGATCAATCCGACAGTATCCTCACCCTACCCATAGCATTTCCCATTACAACGGAAACCAAATTCAGGAACCAACAAGTTCGCGTGCAAATTGAAGTTCCAGTGGGGAAAGAGATATTTATCAACGACAGGGCTGAAAACCTTCAATCATATTCTATTAGGGGAAACGGCAGTGGATTCAAATTTGATTGGGATAATGACAATGGATATAATTACATGTGGACATCAGGTAGTTGGTATATCATGACAGAACGTGGATTAGAAAGGAAAGATGGCCAGGAAGATTCGAGTATTGATAACCGCATTGAAAACTTTAAAAAGAAGATAAAAGAAATGAATGGTTCGGTTGATTCTGTGAGCATCAAAATAGAGAATGGAGATACAACCGTTGACATGAACATTAGAACCGATGCTTTAGCAGATGTTGCTGAAGAACAAGAAGGTTCAGTATTAGCCACCACAAAATCAAATACTAAAAAAGCTGGCAGAATTTTATTTCTTTGGCATTCGCTTCTTAGGTTTGGAATATAAATATTTCAGATTAAGAGTATATTGTTTAACAAATATTAGTCAACATTTAAAAGTATTTAAACAGGATTTTAGTTAGAATGGTTTCTGTTCTTTTAATGCATGTTTAAATTTCATGATTGTTACATTTACAAAAATGTAACAATCATGAAACATATTTTATCGCTTCTATTTTCAATTTGTTTTTTCATTTTGGCGCAATCGCAAAATGCCTCTAGGTCCATATTGCCAACAGATGTTTATTTATGGCAACAAATACAGAACCCGAAAATTTCTCCAGACGGCAAATGGGTGCTTTATAACCTTTCAAAGGCCGATTCAGTAAAGGATGCCTTTTATTCAAGGCTTTACATGGTAAGCATCGACGGAAAGGAAACAATTTCTCTTACAGAGCAAACCAAAAATCCTGGCGCTGCAAGCTGGAGTCCTGATGGAAAGTATATCTCCTTTCTTACCATGCCAAAGGGTGACGGCAAAGCAAGTGAATACCGCCAGGTATTTCTGATGGACAGAAGGGGTGGCGAGCCAATGCAACTTACAGAAGTGAAAGGGGATATCGAATCCTATGCATGGAGTGATGATGGAAAAAAGTTGGTGATGGTTATTGGAGATCCAAGCACTGCAGATACAGCTAAGTCAAAAGTCAGGAAGCCTTATGAAATTGACCGTTATAAGTTTAAGCAGGACTACGAAGGGTATTTAGATAACAGGAAATCGCATCTATATTCATTCGACCTTGGTTCAAAAAAACTTGATACCCTAACAAAAGGCAAGTATAATGAAACTGATGCATCATTCAGTCATGATGGTAATTCAATTATATATGTAAGCAATGTTACGGCGGACCCTGACCGCAATTCAAATACCGACATTTTTCTGCTTGACTTGAAGAATAATAATAAAATAACCCAACTAACCACCTTTAAAGGAAGCAATAGCAGTCCAAAGTTCAGTGCCGATGATAAGCATGTTTCTTTTTTGCAATCAACGTCAGAGGATAATTTCAACATGTACGATCAGTCACAGCTATGTGTTGCTGATCTGAAAACCGGTAAGGTTGAAATTCTATCATCATCGCTTGACAGACCTGTAGTCGGCTACACATGGGCAGGAGATACAAAAATGATTTATGCATTGGTAGAGGATGACCGCAAACAAAACATCCTTAAGTTTGATGCGATCAATGGAGGGGTTACCAATTTTACAAATGCTGAAGCAGCATATAATTCACTTTCTGTAAATAAAGCTGGACAATTGATTGCACTTTATAGCGATCCAAATACACCCAATGAAATTTACACTTTTGAAAATAGTGCGCCACGCAAAGTGACATCTATACAAGCAGCATACGTTGCGAATACCAAAAAAATATTTGTAAAGGGAATTCAAGCAGTCGCCTCAGATAAAAATGTTGTTTCAGGAATTTTGTATTTGGCAGATTCTAGTGCAAAAAAATTGCCGTTGGTTTTGTTTATTCATGGAGGGCCAGTTGCTCAAGATGAGTACTCATTTGATCAGGCAAGGCAAGTGCTTGCTGCAGCTGGCTTTGCAGTTGCCGCGGTAAATTATCGTGGAAGCAGTGGAAGGGGATTTGCATATTGTAAATCCATTTATGCAGATTGGGGAAATAAGGAAGTGAAAGATATTATTGCGATAGCTAATCAACTTATTAAAGATGGAATTGCAGATTCTTCTAAGTTGGCTATAGGAGGTTGGAGTTATGGAGGTATTCTTACAAATTATACGATTGCAACAGATAAACGTTTCAAGGCCGCTGTTAGTGGCGCGGGAAGCTCTTTCCAATTCACCATGTATGGAACTGATCAGTATGTAACGCAATATGATGAGGAGTTGGGAACCCCTTGGAACAACTTCAAAAAGTGGGTTGACCTGTCATATCCTTATTTGAAGGTGAACCAAATCAAAACACCAACCCTGTTCATGGCCAGTCAGAATGATTTTAATGTCCCAGTAGCGGGAGCTGAACAAATGTACCAGGCATTTAAGCATGTAGGAATACCAACCGAATTGGTTATTTACCCAAATCAGAATCATGGTGTTTCTGTCCCTAGCTACATAATACACCGTTATCAGCGCCATATAGACTGGTACAATAAATTTTTGAAATAAAATTTAACAATTTGTTTAAATTCGTGTTTAACTTTTTTTAAATTGACTCGTTCACTAAAAACCAAAACATATATGATCAAAAAACTGCTAAGTGCAATTATGGCGTTTCTGCTTTTTATGGCAGTAGCGTTTGCACAAAACACAACAGTAACCGGGAAGGTTACTGATGAAAATGGCGCTCCAATAGTTGGGGTTACTGTTTTAGTAAAAGGAGAGAAAACCGGTGTAAACACCGATGCCACAGGAAACTTCAGTATTCCCAGGGCTGTAGGTAAAACATTGTTATTCAGTGCAGTAGGATATGAATCTACCCAAGGTGTAACAAAAGGTGGCAGCCTTCAGGTTTCTATGAAGACCGATACAAAATCACTTTCTGAAGTGGTTGTAACAGGTTTTGGCGGATCTCAAATCAAAAGAGAGCTAACTGGAAACATTGCCAGGGTTAAAGGAAAGGATATCGAGTTTATGCCAACACCCAGTGTTGATGCTGCCCTTCAGGGTAAGGCTGCTGGGGTCTTTGTAAACAGTCAATCTGGAAAACTAGGCCAAGCAGTTACCGTGAGGGTTCGTGGAAACTCATCAATCAGTGCCAACAGTCAACCTTTGTATGTTTTGGATGGCGTGCCCATCACTTCTCAAGATCAAAGTACTTATGGAGGTGATATGAATCCACTAACAGACCTTAACCAAAATGATATTGAGTCAATTGAGGTGTTGAAAGATGCTTCTGCAGGCGCAATTTATGGTTCAAGGGCTGCTAATGGTGTTGTGTTGATCACAACTAAAAGGGGTAAGGCTGGTAAAACAAATGTTACTTTGAATGTTCAAAGTGGATATGCTGAAGCAACTAAGCGATTGCCAATGCTAGATTCAGAGCAGTATGCAGAATTGATTTTAGAGGCAGCCAAATATTCTGATGACAAAGATGGTACACCATTGAATGATCCATTTAGCTATACAACTTATGTGAAGAATGATGTAATGGATTATTACAGTTATGGACAGTGGTCTAAAGATCCTAAAAAATCTTATGATTGGCAGGATGCCGTTTTCACAAAAGGTCCGTACAAACAAGCGGATCTTCAAATACGTGGTGGAACAGACAAGACAAAATTCTTCAGTTCATTTCAGCACTTAGAGCAAACAGGAACTATAATAGGTAACTCACTGCAAAGGACTACCGGAAGACTCAATTTGGATCAAAAGGCAAATGATTGGCTTGATTTAGGCGTTTCTATGAGTTTGTCAAAAACATTCAACAGACGTTTACCCGATGATAATGCTTTTTCAAATCCACTTCAAGCAGTGGCATTGAACCCAATGACTCCTTTCAAGGATCCTCAAACTGGTCTTCCTGCAGGTGCCCCTCCAGGTGATGTAAACATTCCATTGTATTACAATCCTGTACTTTCAATAGATTATGCAAGTTTTACCCAAGATGTATTCAGGACATTCGGTAATTCATATTTGAAGATGAAGCTGGTAAAAGGACTTACTTTCCAAACAGAGTTTGGAATGGATTATTTAAGTCAAAATGAAGAAGGTTATTTCAGGTCTGAAACCGTAAGAAATCAAACTTCAGCTGTTCGTGGTGCAGGTAACAATACTGGAAGTTTCATTACAAATTACAATACGAACTCTTATTTCGCTTATAATTTGGTAAAAAACAAGCACAATCTTTCAGCTACAATGGGTATGCAATATCAGCAATCGCAAGCGAAATACAATTCAACTGCAGGAACTGATTTTCCATCAAATTCATATCAAAAGATTGCCAGTGCTGCAACCAAATCTGGTGGTAGTTCTTCACAGACTGATTTCAGGTTCTTATCATACTTCTTAAGGTCGAATTACACCTTGATGGATAGGTACATCGTTGCTGCCAGCGGACGTATTGATGCATCTTCAAGATTTGGTAAGGAATCTCGTAAAGGATTCTTCCCTGCACTTTCAGCAGGTTGGATTATGACCAATGAGAAATTTTTAAGCAAAGTTGATGTTTTGAGTTTTCTTAAGCTCAGGGCAAGTTATGGCATCGTAGGTAATGCAGAGATTGGAAACTTCCCACAACTTGGTTTGTTTTCTGGAGATGCTGGTTATGCAGGAAATGCAGGTCAGAGGCCCTCTCAGCTACGTAATGACAGCTTAAGGTGGGAGACTACGAAGCAAGCTGACTTCGGAATTGATTTCGGGATTTTGAATAACCGTATTACAGGTGAGATTGATTACTACCAAAAAAAGACAACAGGTTTATTGTTGACTGTAAATGTTCCTGCTTCTACCGGATTTACAAGCATTGTTAGAAATGTAGGTAAATTGGAAAATAGTGGTTTTGAATTTGTATTGAATACACAGAATTTGGTAGGAGCATTCAAGTGGTCAACTAATTTCAACATTGCATTCAACAAAGGCAAGGTTACTGATATTCAAAAGCAAATCATTGAAGGTGGTGTTAGCAGCATGAACCGTGTTGAGGAAGGGTATAATGTAGGTGTATTCTTTACGCCTGAATATGCTGGTGTTGATCCAAACAATGGAGATGCATTGTTCTATAAAAACACAAAAGGTGCAGATGGCAAATTGGACAAGACTAAAACAAATAAATATAGTGAAGCACAGCGTATTGTTGTTGGAGATCCAAACCCAGATATGATCTTTGGTTTCACCAATAACTTCTCATACAAAGGATTTGATCTTTCTGTATTTTTCAACGGAATAAGAGGAAATCAAAATAACATTTACGGTATGGGAAGATATTCTTCAGCAAGTATGTTGTATGAAGATAACAATACAGCCGATCAGCTTGGACGTTGGAGGAAGCCTGGTGATATCACCAATATCCCTCAGGTGAGGTTGTACTCTACCAATGGTTCACAAGCAAGTAGCCGTTATATCGTGGATGGATCTTATATCCGTCTTAGAAGTGTAACTTTTGGTTACAGTGTTGATGCAAGACTACTTCGCAAATACAAAATCGAAAAGCTTAGGGTATATGTTTCAGGTCAGAATTTGTTAACATTCACAAAGTACCCTTATTGGGATCCTGAGGTTAATGCAGATTCATTTGATTCAAATATTGCAAAGGGTAACGACTTTTATACACCACCACAGCCAAGAACACTACTTGCAGGTATTAATATTAGTTTCTAACCCACCAAAAAAATTATATTATGAAACCAAACATACAGATACGAGGACTTAACTATATCTTGTCTGCTGCACTAATGATAGTTTTACTTACTGCATGCGAAAAGCGACTTGATATTTTACCATACCAGAGCATAACAGCCGATCAGGCATTGGAAACAGAAGGTGATGTAAACGTGACATTAATTGGAGCTTATGATGGAGCACAAAGTGCTGCTACATATGGCGGCGACATCATGGTATTAAATGACTTAATAGGAAATAATGCCAACATCAATTTCACCGGAACATTTGCAGGCCTTACTGATGCTTATCAAACCTTGATGACATCTAACAATTCATTTGCTGCCGGTACTTGGATTGGGGCGTACAATACAATTAACCGTTGTAACAATGTATTGTCTGCACTTGATAAGGTAACATCTACACCTGCGAGAAAAAGTTCTGTTGAAGGACAAGCATTGTTTATCAGGGCCTCTATGTATTTTGAATTGGTAAGGCTATATGCTAAAGCAATTGGCGATGGCGATGCCTCTTCAAACCCAGGAGTTCCACTTGTATTAACCAAAACTGTATCAGTAAGTAATGCTGATTACATCCCTAGGTCATCAGTAAAAGCGGTGTATGATCAGGTTGTAGCAGATCTTACAAAAGCAGAGACCTTGTTGCCTGCATCTAATACAATTTATGCAACCAAGTGGGCTGCTGCAGCACAACTTTCAAGGGTGCATTTGATGTTGAAGAATTATGCTGCTGCTGGAGATGCTGCTAACAGAGTAATTGCAGGAAGTGGTAAAACACTTAATCCTGATTTTACGAAGCTTTGGTTTACTTTCATAAACAATGGTGGTGCAAATCCTACAGAATATATCTTTTCTTTCACAGTAACTGCACAGGATGGAGCTAATTCGTTGAATACTTATTTCGGAAGAAATGTAGGAATTGCGGGAACAGCAGGAAGAAGTGATTGTAAGATCAAAGCTGCTCACATAGCATTGTATGAAACTGGTGACGTCCGTAAAACATTCTTTGCGTTGAGTGGTGGAAATAACTACACCCGCAAGCACCTTGACAGATATGGTAATGTTCCAATCGTTCGTCTTGCAGAAATGTATCTTACAAGAGCTGAGGCTAACTTCAGGAACAGTACAGCTGTAGGTGCAACCCCACTAAGCGATATCAACCTTATTCGTACACGTGCTGGATTGCCAGTACTCACTACTCTTACCTTGGATGCTATAACCAAGGAGAGGTATCTTGAGTTGGCATTTGAAGGACATAACTTGCACGAAGCAAAAAGACTTCAGAAACCAGTTGGTCTTCTTAGCTGGAATTCTCCTAAGTTGATTCTTCCAATTCCACAACGTGAAATTGACGTTAATAAGAGCTTGGTTCAGAACGCAGGTTATTAATAGAGTACTATATTTTAGTTTGAAGCAACGGCTGTGCATCGCACGGCCGTTGCTTTTTGTAGATTATGTGATGTTGGATTCTTATTACTATTTGCATTTCAAATTATTTCATTACAATTCTATAAGTTAGATAAGCTCAACTGCTGTTGTCTGGTTTTGCCCCTTAGCCTTTTTTTGCTATCTTTGGCGCCATGAAATCAACCCCATTTACCCACCTGCATCAGGCATTAGGAGCCAAGATGGCAGAGTTCGCAGGATACAACATGCCCATCTCTTATTCGGGTATCAACGATGAACATCATGCAGTAAGAAACAGCGTAGGCGTTTTTGATGTTAGCCACATGGGCGAATTTATACTCAAAGGTGAGCATGCATTGGAACTGATACAAACAATAGGATGTAATGATGCTTCAAAGTTGGTAAATGGACAAGCACAGTATAGTGCGCTGATAAATCAAAATGGCGGCATTGTTGATGACATGCTTGTCTATTGTATTGAAGCCAACAAAATCTATATGTTGGTAGTGAATGCATCCAACATACAAAAAGATTGGGATTGGATACACGAATACAATCAGGGTAAGGTAGAGATGCAGAACATATCAGAAAGAACTTGTTTATTGGCCATCCAAGGTCCAATGGCAACCAAGGTTTTGCAGCCGTTGACTGAACTTGATATCCTCAACATGAAATATTACACTTTTGAGAAAGGAGTATTTGCTGGAGTTGCAAACGTGTTGGTGAGTGCAACCGGATATACAGGCGCTGGAGGTGTGGAAATATATTTTGAAGATGAAAGCGACAATGCGGTTAAGATTTGGAATGCCATTTTCGGAGCAGGAGCATCAGCTGGAATCAAACCAGTGGGATTGGGTGCAAGGGATACCCTCAGGTTGGAAAAAGGATATTGTTTATACGGCAACGACATTGATGATTATTCTACTCCATTAGAAGCTGGGTTGGGATGGATAACCAAGTTCAGCAAAGAATTTACGGCATCAACCTTCCTAAAAAAGCAAAAAGAAATAGGCGTAGAAAAGAAATTAGTGGGCTTTGAAATGGTAGAACGAGGCATTCCACGCCACGATTACAAAATACGCGATGCAGAAGGAAATTTAATAGGACGCGTTACTTCAGGCACGCAATCTCCAACCCTCAATAAGGGTATTGGAATGGGTTATGTGATGAGCGAGTTTGCTCCCGTTGGATCAGAAATTTATGTAGACATCCGCGACAAGCAAATTAAGGCGGTGGTTGTACAACTTCCATTTGTAAAATAAATACGGATGGAAGCCTATAAAAGAAATTTGTATACCTGTCTATCGCCCGCATTGATTGATTTGTACGACATCACCAACAGCGTTGTAGTAATCATTGATGTGCTGCGCGCAACATCAACCATTACAACAGCTTTGTTCAATGGTGCAACTTCTGTGATACCGGTTTCGACAGTTGCAAAATGCATAGAATTGGGAGAAGCCGTTGGAGGAATTACAGCAGGTGAGCGTGACGGAAAGGTGGCTGACGGACTTAGTTATGGCAATTCACCCTTTGAATATCCACGGTCATTTGTAGAGAATAAAATTCTTGTCTTGACCACCACAAATGGCACAAAATTGTTACACATGGCATTGGATAGAGCCGCTCCTGAAGTGATAACAGGATCATTTCCCAATATTTCAGCCGTATGTGAGCATTTGATAAATTCTGGTAGGGATGTATTTTTGGGATGTGCAGCATGGAAAGACCGGATTAATTTAGAAGATACCTTGTTTGCAGGTGCGGTAATTTCACGCATAAAAGATCATTTCAACATCCAATGTGATTCTTCCAAGCTTGCCGAAAACATTTTTCAAGAAGCAGGAGAAGATCGGTTTGAGTTCATGAAAAAAAAGGAGGCCACCCATTATCAAAGGCTGATGCGTTATAACCTTGAAAGAGACATTCGATTTTGTTTGTCGGATGATGGGGCAAATGTCTTGCCGATCTTCAAGGGGGATAGGTTGGTTGTTCTTTAGTTTGAACTTTAAGGTTTAGGGTTTATACTTTATTCGTAAATTGTTTCAAATTAATTTTATGAGCAGCAACAATTTGCGAAGTCAGGGTTGGTTTGGAAGAACTGGCAAGGATGGTTTCATATACCGTGCATGGATGAAAAACCAGGGAATACCCGATGAAGAATTCAGGGGTAAACCAGTAATAGGCATTTGCAATACTTGGAGCGAACTGACCCCTTGTAATGGACATTTCAGAGAATTAGCAGAGTCTGTAAAAAAAGGCGTAATCGCTGCAGGTGGATTCCCTGTTGAATTTCCAGTGATGTCGCTCGGCGAAACATTGATAAAGCCAACGGCCATGTTGTACAGAAACTTGGCCAGCATGGATGTGGAAGAATCCATTCGTGCCAATCCAATCGACGGCGTAGTATTGTTATGTGGATGTGATAAAACCACACCGTCCTTGGTGATGGGTGCATGCAGTGTAAATATTCCAACAATCGTAGTATCTGGCGGTCCTATGCTAACAGGCAGGTATGAAGGCAAGAGCATAGGAACAAGTGATATTTGGCGTTTTAATGATGCCGTTCGCAGTGGTGATATGTCACAAGAACAACTCACCGTTGCAGAAGCCTGCATGTGCAGGAGTCAGGGTCATTGTGCTGTGATGGGAACAGCATCCACCATGGCATGCATGGTAGAATCATTGGGGTTGACCTTGCCAACCAATGCCGCCATACCGGCGGCTGACAGCCGAAGAAAGGTTTTAGCACAGTATTCAGGACAGCGTATTGTAGACATGGTCAAAGAAGACCTCAAGCCATCAGATATTTTAACCCGCAGTGCATTTGAAAATGCGATCAAGGTCAATGCAGCCATTGGAGGATCAACAAATTTTGTGATACATTTATTGGCCATAGCAGGAAGAATTGGTGTTGATTTGACCTTAGATGATTTTCATCAATATTCAGAAAAAATTCCATTGCTTGTAAACCTTCAACCATCAGGTAAATATTTCATGGAAGATTTTTATTATGCTGGAGGGTTGCCTGTGGTGATGAGGGCACTAAACGAAACGCTCCACAATGATTGCATAACGGCAAATGGAAAAACAGTTGCCGAAAATTATGGAGCAGCAGTTTCTTATAATGATGATGTTATTTCAGGTTTGATAAAGCCTTTTAAAACTGAGACAGGCTTGGCGGTTGTGAGTGGGAACCTTTGTGAAAATGGCGCAGTTATAAAACCAAGTGCTGCAAGTCCACACCTGATGCAGCATACAGGCAGGGCTGTTGTATTTGAAAATATTGAAGATTATCATGCGCGTGTTGATGATCCATTGTTGGATATTGATGAGAATTCAGTGATGGTATTGAAAAATGTGGGTCCCATTGGATATCCTGGCATGCCTGAGGTGGGAAACATGGCAATACCAAAAAAGTTATTAGAAAAGGGTGTGGTTGACATGTTGCGCATTTCAGACGGAAGGATGAGTGGAACAGGGTTTGGAACGGTTGTTTTGCATGTATCACCTGAAGCAGCGAAAGGTGGTGTACTTGCAGTTGTTCAGGATGGGGATATGATTTCGTTAGATGTAGAAAACAGAAAGCTAGAGTTGATGGTGTCTGAAGAAGAAATCGCCAGGCGAATATCGTTGTGGCAGCCGAGTCATGTTGTGGTGAATAGAGGCTATGTACAAATTTATCAGCAGCATGTACAACAGGCGCACTTGGGTGCTGATATGGATTTTTTAAAAGGAGGATCTGGAAGTAAGGTGACGAGGGACTCGCATTAAATGAAGAGTTAAGAATGAAGAATGAAAAATGAAAGGCACAACAGCCCTTTAACTCTTCAACAGTTAACAGGCTGTTCCGTTTTTCATTTTTCATTCTTCACTTTTCATATATCTCCCCATTTTTCATTCTTCATTTGTATCCCATTTTTCCCGAAGGGAAAAGCAATTTCACAATTTACGACTTTAAATCAACTATTCCTATCGTTTTGGGATATGATTATTTATTCAACTGAGAGTGGCGGGATGCGTATCTTTTGTGCTAATTTTGCAGATTAATCTTAATCGAAATATGTCTCTATCGCATTTACTGAAATTTGTGTACAACAACGGAACGGATGATGTCATCCGCAGGGGAAAGAAAATTCATGCGATTGGCTTCGTAGAGTTTTTAGAGCACGATGATTTACTGGGTTCAGTAGTTTTTCGGGTAAAAGACGACAACTACAGCACATTTTATAAAGTGTATGTTCAAAAGTATAAGGATCCCCGTGCCATGACACTAAGGTGTTCTTGTCCTTATAATATTGGTGAAATTTGCAGGCATGAAACGGCGGCTTTGTTGCAGCTTCAGGATTTGGTTGACAAAAACATGTTAGGTGACAGAATAATGCGGTATGACCAGAAGCATACAGTCATCAAAATGAAAGCCATTGAATTAAAAACCATCAGGTTGCTATCTGCGCCTGATGCTGGTGAAAAGTCAGATGGCATACTTAGAAAGGGGAAGGCCATAATAATCAGTGCGAAGGATGAAAGGATAGAGGCAAAATTTGACATTGAGGGTGAAATTTTCCCTGTGGTTATCCAGAGAAATTTGGAGAGAAATTTTGATACTTCTTGCAAGTGTTCAGAACCCAATCATCCCCTTTGCGTACACAAGACAGCCCTTTTTCTTCAGCTAGTAAATTCTTATGGGGCGAATTATTTTGACACCATCAGAAATTTTGACAAGGAAAAGAATAAATTGCTAGGTATCTATGGATACAGCATGGATGAACCGGATTGGGATAAAAAATTTGAATTTACGTATAAAGACGGTAAGCCATTTTTGCGTGTGTTGGATCCAACGGTTAAGAGGGTAACAGCACCCGTAGTAGAGGTTTCAGCATATAAAATGCAAGAGATAAAAGAGCCTGAGGTTGAAGTAGTAAAAGAGACAGGTCCAAATGTGCATAGGCTTGGTGTGGTATTTGCAGAAGCTCCAAAAAAATATCCTGGATTTTCAATTGAGCTTGTTTCTGGAGAATTTGATGAAGAAGAAATGGAATTTGTAGGCAAGGTAGAAAAGTTAGACCTTGTAAAATATGTGCCAACTACAGGCATGAAAACAGAAGATATTTCCTTATTGAATTCCGTTAGAAAGATTCAACATGCAGAGATAGACAAATACCTGAGTAGGAATTCCCCTTTTTCAGGGATATGGGAAAATATCATTCAATCAACAGAAGAAGGATTACCAGCAGAAACAACCTCATTGATTGATGAATACCTCTATCCAAAACTCGTAAAGCTGTTCGAAGAAAATGCTGAACATACTGCATTTATGATACTTCCCGCAGGGAAGAATTTTACCACGGCCAATTTAAAAAAAGTGGGTGTGGGGGTTGATGGAATGCACCCTTCCCTCCAGGTGATTCAAGGTCCAAAGAATGTTGAAATAATTCCGAAGGCTATTGTAAGGGAGTGGGATATCGAGTTTAGTGCCAATGAATGGACACCTTCGTTGGTTGCCTTGTTGAACAATACACTTTACAATTGGAATTCATTTGAAGATTTTCAATCAATATCGGCATTTCTTCCAGCAAAAAAACAGAAGGCATCCAAAACAGTTTGGCCTGATTACCTTCAGATGAATGTGTTGCCATTTGCCCGTACCTATAAAGTAGATTTTGAGAAATCATTTTTAAGCAATTTGTTTGAAGGAAAGCCAGAATTGCGTTTGTTGTTGCAGGAAAAGAGTGATTACTTGGTGTTTGTGCCTGTGTTTATTTACCAGGGGTATGATGTAAAATATTCGGACAAAGAAACAATTATCATTGCTGATGGCGGCATGATAAAAATGATACGCCGGGATGTAGAAAAAGAGCAAGGGTTTTTAAGGAACCTGACTTCATTGCATTCGAATTTCATCAAAACAGACAATAGTTTCAACCTTGTGTTGAAGGGAGCGGATGTGTTGAAAAACAATTGGTTTTTCTTGTTTATGGATTCGATGAGAGAATCTGATGTGCCAGTAATTGGATTTGATGTATTGAAAAATTTCAGGTTCAATACCGCCAAGCCGCAAACAAAGATTTATATCAGCAGTGATGTAGATTGGTTTGATGCGAAAGTGAATGTTGTGTTTGGAGACCAGCAGGTGAGTATCGAAGAAATCAAAAGGGCCATTACAAATAAGCAACAATTTGTTCAGTTGAATGATGGAACACTGGGTATCTTGCCAGATGAGTGGTTAAAGAAATATTCATTGTTATTTAGGGTAGGCGAAGGGAAATTGGATAAGTTGAGGTTGTCAAAATTTCACCTGAGCGTAATCGATGAATTGTATAATGGCATTGATGAATCAGAGGTGATGATTCGTCTTGAAGAGAAATATGAGCGATTGAGAAGTTTCAATAGGATTAATGAGGTTGATCCACCAGCACAGTTGGCACATATTTTACGACCATATCAAGTAGCGGGTTATCATTGGTTGAATTATTTGAATGAAGTAGGTTGGGGAGGAATTTTGGCAGATGACATGGGTTTGGGTAAAACCATTCAAGCGTTATCGTCGCTGCAGTTGTACAAAGACCAGAAGACAACCATGAGCGCTATGGTTGTTTGTCCAACCACCCTTATGTTCAACTGGGAGAACGAGATAAAGAAGTTTACGCCAAGTTTAACTTATTTGATTCACCATGGAGGCGACAGGATTCGTGACAAGAAAATATTTGAGCAATATGATGTAGTTATCACCACCTACGGAACGTTAAGAAGTGATATCAAGTTCATGTTGGAGAATGAGTTTGATTATATCGTGTTAGATGAGTCGCAGGCAATAAAAAATCCACAGAGTAAGGTGACTAAAGCGGCCTGTTTAATCAATGCAAAGAACAGGTTGTGCATGAGTGGTACACCATTGCAGAATAATACGTTTGATATATATGCTCAGATGAATTTTCTCAATCCGGGTATGTTAGGAAGTGTAGAATTTTTCCGCAATGAGTTTGCCACACCTATTGATAAGTTTGGAGAGCCGGAGCAGAAGGACCATTTAAGAAAGATTTTGTTTCCATTTATATTGCGGAGAACCAAGGAGCAGGTTGCGAAAGATCTTCCAGCCAAGACCGAGACCATTTTATTTTGTGAGATGGAAAGTGAGCAGCGAGCGATTTATGATGCATATAGGAATGACTACCGGAATAAAATTTTGGGAGTCATTTCTGAGCAAGGCATACAAAAATCGCAGCTTACAATCTTACAAGGATTGATGAAGCTAAGGCAAATCTGTGATTCGCCGGCTATTATGAATGAGCCGGAGCCCTATCCAAATGTATCCGTTAAGTTAGAAGAGTTGGCAAGGGAGATATCTGAAAATATTGGAAACCACAAAGCGTTGGTGTTCTCACAATTTTTGGGGATGTTGGCATTGATAAGGGAGAAATTGACCGAGCTTGGGGTTAGATATGAGTATTTTGATGGAAGTACATCAGCGGTAGACAGGGAAAAGGCGATACAGAGTTTCCAAAAAAATGATGAGGTCAGGGTGTTCTTGATTTCATTGAAAGCGGGAGGTGTGGGATTGAATTTAACGGCGGCGGATTATGTTTATATTGTTGATCCATGGTGGAATCCAGCGGTAGAGCAGCAAGCTATTGATCGGACACATCGTATTGGACAAACGAAAAATATATTTGCATACAGGATGATCTGCAAAGATACGATTGAGGATAAAATCCTTCAGTTACAGGACAAAAAGCGGTTACTGGCGAGAGATCTTGTTGCAGATGACTCAGGTTTTGTTAAGAGTTTGAGCAGGGAGGATGTAGAATATTTGTTTAGTTAGAAAAAGAGAGAGGAGATAATACATTAAAATCATCTCCTCTCTTTATTACATTTTCATCAATGTTAATACACTTAAAAAAAGTGTTGCTAACACCACTGCTACCCCAAAAATTTTCAGCCAAAGTGGGTGTTTGTATTCACCTATAATCTTGATGTCAGAAGATGCTAATAGTATTATTGTCAGTGCAATAGGCAAGATGAAACCATTAATTGCCCCAACAAAAAGCAAGGTTGATACGGGTCTTCCAACCATCAGAAAAACAGCAAGGGGAATCAACACAAAAAACACAAGCAGCAACCTTTCGTATTTCTCAAAAAACTGATGAAATCCTTTGAAAAATGAAATAGAGGTATAGGCAGCACCAACAATGGAGGTAATGGCTGCACTCCACATTACAATTCCAAAAAATTTATACCCAATATTTCCTGCTGCCAATTGAAAAACAGATGCAGAAGGGTTTTTCATATCAATTATCCCACCATGTGAAATAACGCCAAGGGCTGCTAGGAATAAAAGTACGCGCATCACCGCCGCGATGAGGATACCTGATGTGGCAGATTGGGTAACTTTCTTGATGTTTCTTCGTCCAATTAAACCTGCATCTAGTAGCCTGTGTGCCCCAGCGAAACTGATGTATCCCCCAACCGTACCGCCAACAAGGGTTATGATGGCGTAAAAATCTATTTTATTAGGTAAGAATGTTTTTTTGATGGCATCACCCATTGGCGGCTTTGAAACAATAACCACATACAGCGTGAGAAAGAGCATGATCATCCCCAATACTTTTGTGAAGATATCCATCAAGCTCAACGATTTTTTGTTGGTAAAAATAAAGATTGCAATTATAGCACTGATGATGGCTCCAACTTCAGTGCTCAATCCAGTCAATGCATTTAGTCCCAATCCAGCACCAGCGAGGTTCCCAGTGTTAAAAGCCAGTCCACCTACAACAATTAATACTGTGAGGAGGTATCCAGACCCACGAAACATTTTATTGGCAAGTTCTTGGGCGCGCATACCCGTTATGGAAAGCACCCTCCAGATATTGAGCTGAGCTCCGATGTCTAGGATGATGGAAATCAAAATCACGAAGCCAAAGCTCGCCAGTAAGTTGTTGGTGAAGACGGCAGTTTGGGTGAGGAAACCTGGACCAATGGCAGAGGTGGCCATTAGAAAAGCGGCTGCCATGATGGGAGTTGCTGAAAATTTCTTTAGAGAAGAAAAAAATCTATTCATTTTATCGGTTGAATGAGGATGTTATTATTACTCAATGATACGCTAATTTTTTCTGCAAACTCAACAGCATGTTGTCCATCACCATGAATGCATATGGTATCAGCTTTTATTTGGATGATTTTTTTATGGGTTGACAAAACCGTTCCATCCATAATCATTTGAAGCACTTGATGAATTGAATCATTCGCATCAATAATCATTGCATTGGTATCGGTTCTTGGCGTTAGTCTGCCTTCATCTGTATATGTTCTGTCAGAAAAAACTTCTGCAGCAAACCTAACACCATCTTTCAAAGCCGCCTTTTCTACTTCACTATCAGGCAATCCATACAAGATTAAATTTTCATCGATTGATTTAATCGCACCTACAATGGCAGAAGCCAGATCAGGTTTAACAGCCGCAGAGTTGTACAAAGCACCATGCGGTTTAACATGATGCATTTTTGTCCCCATTTTTTCAGCAATTGATTTTACCAGCTGAATTTGGGTAGAAACCATGTTGAAAACTTCCTCTGGATTCATCTCCATATCCTTTCTTCCAAAATTTTCTTTGTCGGGATAAGAAGGATGTGCACCAACAGCAACATTGTGTTTCAATGCCAATTCAATTGTATGTTGAATTGTTGCTTCATCACCTGCGTGATAACCACAAGCAATGTTTACAGAGCTGATGTATGGCATGATCATTGCATCAGTATCATACCCTTCTCCCATATCGCAATTGAGGTCTATTGTTTTACGCATTGTTCTGTATTTGTTTGATGTGTTTCTTGATTTCTCAAAAGCCTGGGGTTTAAACCCCAGGCTTTTGAGCATGAAGAATGTAAACAAATTACAAATCGGAAACAGCTCATCAAAATAAAAAAAATCATTATATTCATAATATGAAAAATAGAAGATCGTTCCTACAAACTAGTGCCATGGCTTCTGCTGCTTTGCTTGCCCAAAACTCATTTGCATTCTCCATAATCAATAAAGATACGCAACCGGCGGAATTGATTGTTGGACATAATGGATTTACCTACAAAGTAGATCATAGTTGGGCCAAGATTAGCGCAAGCACACATCCAGTAATTAACTGTCATGAAATGATTCAGGATAGCAAAGGCAGGTTAATTATGGTTGGTGATGACACCCATAACAATATCTTGGTATTTGATAAGTCTGGACAATTGCTGGATTCATGGGGAACTTCATTTCCAGCAGGACATGGACTTTCTATCAGCAAAGAAAACGACGAAGATTTTCTGCTGATTGTAGACAATGGATTTTATAAAGATCTTTCAGGAAAATCAAAATCGCAGCATGGAAATGTAGTAAAGACAGACATCAAAGGAAGGATAATTTTTTCATTGGCACAGCCGCATTCTATTGGAGCCTATAAGGATGAGGATAAATACCATCCAACCGAAACAGCGATAGCACCCAATGGGGATATCTATGTAGCAGATGGATATGGTTCTGATTACATCATTCACTTTGACAGCAAAGGAAGGTTTATTAGGAAGTTTGGTGGACGAAACAACGAGAATAAAGAACACAATTTATATTGTGCGCATGGTGTTGTTGTGGACAACAGAGATAAAAGCAACCCAGTGTTGATTTGTACTTCAAGGGAAGAATGTTGCTTTAAGGTATTTACGCTTGATGGCAAATTCATCAAACGTATTGATACACCAGGCATGTATGTGTGCCGACCGGTAATTCATGGACAGCATTTGTATGCAGGTGTATGTTGGTCTAAAGATGCAGCAGGAAAAAAGCAAGACGCAACAGGTTTTTTAACCATTCTTGATACCAATTACAAAGTATTGGCTAGTCCAGGCGGCACAGCTCCTATTTACAAAAACGGTGTACTCCAACAAACTTTCCAGCACGAGTCAAGGGTTTTCAAACATGGCCATGATGTTTGTATTGATGAAGACCAGAGTATTTATGTTTGTCAGTGGAATGCGAATAAGACGACGCCGATAAAATTGACGAGAGCGTAGTGGCCTTCGGCTTGTTGAAATTAGTTGAAGAGGTTGAATTTAGTTGAAGAGGTTGAGGAGGTTGAAGTGGTTGAAGAAACTAAATACAGTTGAGGGGGTTGAAGTGGTTTAAGAATTAGTATTAACATAAAATAATTAGCAAAATGGATTCGAATAAAGTCGATATGTTTATTTTGAGCAATGGGAAGTTTTTTGAAAGCAATCAGTTGATGTATGTCAGGGAGCAATTGTTAACTTTGGATGATTCAAAATGGGCGCTTGTTCAGACGGTCCAATTTAAAGATCCAACAACGAGTATTATCGTATCTATTCTTGCGGGGGCGTTAGGAATTGATCGTTTTTTGATTGGAGATACTGGACTTGGCATTGGTAAATTGTTGACTTGTGGTGGTTTGGGAATTTGGGCTTTGGTAGACTTATTCCTTATTATGGGTGCAACAAGAGAAAAGAATTTTATCAAGTTTCAACAGTTGTTATATTGATGGGAATCAGCAGGAAAAACTTGTATATCCTGATCATGCTTTTCTGTATGGTAGGTTATTCTTGGCTCGTCATGCACATCGACCGCAGGTGGGTCAATTTTGTTGGTCCTATTTGTGTTTTCAAAAAAACAACTGGAATTCCTTGTCCATCTTGTGGTTCAACGCGGTCAATGATTGCCTTGATTCATGGTGATTTTTTGAAAGGGTTGTCATGGAACCCCATTGGTTTGTTATTGTTAGGTGGATTGATTGTTTTTCCTTTTTGGTTGTTACATGATGTATCTTTTAAGAGAGATAGTTTCTATGTTTTTTATACTTCATTTGAAAAGACAGTCAGTAAAAAGCAAGTGGCTTGGCCATTGTTGTTAATATTGATGTTGAATTGGTGCTGGAACATTTACAAAGGATTATGAAGACACCTGAAATATTCGTTTACAAACCAACAGAGGCGGAAGCTGAAAAGGCTTCCAACAGCTATCTCATGTCACTTATCGCGATCATGGTAGGATTGCCTCTTCCCATCATTAATTTAATGGCGACTTTATTTTTTTACATTGCCAATAGGAAGTCTACCTATTTTGTACGTTGGCATTGTTTACAAGCATTGCTTTCACAATTCAGTCTTTTTATACTGAACAGCATGGGTTTTTGGTGGACTGTTTCGATCATCTTTCAAGAAGATGAGCACATCTCAAATCCTTATCTAGCCTATATTATAACGGTTTTTATTTTTAATATTTTTGAGTTGGGGATGACGATTTCAGCGGCCATTAAAACACGGAAAGGGCATCATGTTTCTTGGTGGTTTTATGGTCCATTAACCCAATCAATTTGCAAACCCTGATATGAAAAAATCAATTTTACAGCTCTTAATTCTCTTGATGTTCGCCGCTGGTGTTTATCTGCTAGTTAGTCGTGTGAATTGGATAAAATTATTTCGCATAGAAAAAATGACGGATGCCTTAGAGAAGAAATTGGGAGATATTGTATGGTCAGACATGGAGGAACAATCCATCGAAAAAGGAAAAGATTTTGATCGAGTTAGTAGCCTTGTTGCTTCGTTGTGCAAGGCAAATGGAATTGACAGTAAAAAGATCAAAATCCATATTTTTTCAGATAAGGAAGTCAATGCTTTTGCCTTGCCAGACAGGCACATGGTGGTTCATACAGGGTTACTCAATTCAGCTAAATCCAATGATGAACTAAGTGGGGTTTTGGCGCATGAAATTGCACACATGGAGTTGTCACACGTCATGAAGAAACTCCTCAAGCAAATGGGATATAGTTTGTTGATAAGCATTACAACAGGCGAAGCTGGTGGCGGAGCAATTAAAGAATTGCTAGGTATGCTGTCTTCTACCGCCTACGACCGAAAGCTCGAAAAAGATGCTGATATCAAGGCTGTAGAATACCTGAAAAAGACCGGTATTAGTCCCAATGGCTTTGCCGATTTTCTTTATCGTTTGGGTGAAAAAGATGGTTCTCTGGGCAGTCTTTCTTGGATCAGCACGCATCCTGATTCTAAGGAGAGGGCGAGGTACATTAGGGAGGAAGCTAAATAGTTGAAGGGGTTGAAGAGGTTGAGGGGGTTGAATTCGAGGATCCCGAGAGTGCGAAGCACAGCTCGGGAGGGAGTTAAGTAATTGAAGACAAACTCAATTTTTAAAAAATGGATAAAAGAACTTTTTTATTGACAGATGGAAACATCTTTTTTGATTCAGGTAAGCTATTAATTTCTGACAAAGCAAGAAGAGATAGGTTGTTAATGATCATAAATTCAACAATATCCATCATACTTGCCATATCTTTTTATTTTAAATGGCAAAAAAACAATGACAATTATTATCTAGTGCTTGGACTTATTCTATTGATAGTAAATCTTGCATTACTGGTAAAATGGTACAGAGAGTTTATGTGTATTGATAATACAATAGAGTTGGTTGATATTGTAAATGTAAAATGGGTTGATATAAAATTTAGTAAAACAAAAATATGTTTAATTAAAACCAAAAAAAATCTAATTAGAAGGGTGAAAATGAATTCAAAGGATATTCAAGCATTTTCAAATTTTTTAGTAGAGAAAGGTATTGTTACCAAATAAAATATTCCCACCAACGATAGCGATTAAATTAAATGAGATTATTTATTGAATAGGCATAAAGGACATCCTAGATTACTCTATCACCACGAATGACTTTGAATAAAATGGCAATAATTGCAATCACCAATAAAACGTGAATTATTCCACCTGCACTATATGCAAAAACGCCAATGGCCCAACCGATAATAAGGATTACAGCGATTAAATACAGGAGGTTATTCATAGTATATTTTTTTAAGATTTGAATTATAAAGTTACGTTGTCTAAAATCTTGTGTTATGATGATATACAATGATTGATGTGACGCTTATCATTTCTACATTTTTTCAATGCAATAAAAAATGTATTTTAGAAGCAAGATTAAATTGCATGAGATGATGAATTCAAATTCACAAAATGAACGCATTGCAAAAATGAAATTTTCTTCTGTTTACCCTTTGTACCTCACAAAAATTGAGAAAAAAGGAAGGACAAAGGATGAATTGGATCAAGTTATTACGTGGTTAACCGGTTTTGATGAGGATAAAATTCAGCAATTAATCAATGAGGGTGCCACTTTTGAATCATTCTTCCAACAAGCAACATTAAATTCGAATGCTCACCTCATTACTGGCGTAATCTGTGGTTATCGTGTAGAGGAAATTGAAAATCATTTGACGCAAAAGGTTCGCTACCTAGACAAATTGGTTGATGAGTTGGCCAAAGGCAGAAAGATGGAGAAGATATTGAGGTCATAATCTGCTATCTATCCGCTTAATTTGTATAAAGCCCTCCTACTTCTTTAAACATAATCTTTTGTCCCGGTCTGCACTGTGCAAGCAGAGAAATATCATTCGAACAAACCCTGCCTATTCGAGGATATCCGCCAATGGTTTGGGCATCTGCCATCAAAACAATTGGATTTCCTTGGTTGGTTACTTGTATAATTCCACGTGTGACTGCCGTTGAAACCATTTCGGATTTTTCTTTGAGCGACAAGAGAGGACCCTCTAACCTGAACCCCATTCTATTTGACTGAGCAGAAACGGTAAATGTGTTGTTGAAAAGTTGATGTTGCGATTTTTCATCAAAGGCATCCCATTCTGGTCCTGCTAAACAATTGATGGTAGCTGTTTCTTGGACATGTGGTAAATTGAACGATTTGGATTTCCAATTGCTGATGCCAAATCCATGTTCATTAACGACAATGTCTTTTGATTTTTCTAGGTGATGAATCTGGTGTTTTAGCTCTAATACAATCCCTGCTTCCAAATTTTTTCCATGATAACCTCCAATTGAAGATTGGGTATAGGTTGAAGCACTTCCTAGTTCAGTTTCTATTTTTAGTCCACCCGCAAACGCAACATAACTCCTGCATCCAAATGGGCCTGGATGTAGTTTAAGGGTGGAACCTGCAACTACTTTGATCAGTTTGTAAAACGATATGGGTTGTCCATTTACTGTGGCATAAGCACCTCCTCCTGCAATAGCAAACAAAGTTGTTTTGTTGAACAGTATTTCAGTTCCATGCAACGTACATTCCAGCAATGCATCTCCATCTTCATTGTTACAAATTCTATTAGCGATTGATGCAGAAACAACATCCATCGCGCCTCCTATGGGCACACCAAATTGTTGAACGCCCCACCTGCCTAGGTCTTGCACACTGCTCATGAATCCAGGCTTTATGATGGTGATGCTCATGAATATTGATTGAAGGCTTCGAGTGAAATGGACTTAAATTGAACAAGGTCTCCTGCTTTCAAAAAACAACAGGGTTCTTTTGTTTTGTCGAACATTTTCAAAGGTGTTCTTCCAATTACATGCCACCCACCTGGAACTTCTGCAGGATAAATCCCTGTTTGTTTTCCAGCAATGGCAACACTTCCCATAGGAATCTTCATAGAAGGTGTTTGCTTTCTAGGCAATTCCAATTGTTGAGGCAATGTTCCCATATAAGGAAATCCCGGAATGAATCCAATCATGTATACCCTATAAGCAATGGAGCTGTGCAATGCAATTATCTTTTCTTCGGATAGATTTAAGTGGTTAGAAACCCATGGGAGGTCAACACCCAATGCAGGATCATAGCAAACGGGAATGATAATCGTTTGTTTGTTATTTTTTGTAGTCCCTGATTTTACATTCTCTGATTGACTAGCATAAAACTCCATCAGTTGAGCACGTACGTCTAATGCAGAAATTTTTTCGTTGAAATAAACAGTCAAACTTGCATAAGCAGGAACACATTCTATGAAACCCTTGAAGGGACTGGATTCTATGGCATGCTGCATTTCAATCGCATCCATGTTGGCATCTTCACTGATTTCTTGAGAAAACTCAATGGTGATGGCATGGTCGTGGATTGCGTAAAGACGGAGCATTTTTGGTTTAAGGTTTTTGGTTTAAAGTTTAATATTTTAGGGTTTGAGGTTTAGTTTTAAACTTTAAACTAAAAACTTTTGAACTCTTATGAGTTTTAAACTTTAAACCAAAAACTTTCAAACTCTAGTAGTCAATTACTTGTTCCTCAATGTTCGAAGGCAATTCTCGCCATTGGTATTCTTGGTTGCGCAATTGCGGTTCAAAACCCGCTTCGGTAATGGCATCTTGCATGGATTTATAGGTGAAACGGTGTGGAGCGCCTGCTGCACTCACCACATTTTCTTCTAACATGATGCTTCCGAAATCATTGGCACCTGCATGCAAGCAAATTTGGGCAATTTTCTTACCTACTGTTAACCACGAAGCTTGAATATTTTTAATGTTCGGCAACATGATGCGGCTGATGGAAATCATCCGGATATATTCTTCACCAGTAGTTAGGTTTTGAACACCTCGGATTTTTGTTAGAAGTGTGTCAACATCTTGGAATGTCCATGGTATGAAAGCTAAGAACCCATTGGCAGATTCAGGTTTTCTTGATTGAACTTCACGGATTTTTATCAGGTGATCAAAGCGTTCTTCCAACGTTTCAACATGTCCGAACATCATGGTAGCAGAGGTAGTTATGTTCAGCTGATGAGCTGCAGCCATTACGTCCAACCATTCTTGAGCTCCACATTTTCCGTTGCTTACGAGCCTGCGCACGCGATCTACCAAGATTTCTGCACCCGCGCCTGGAAGTGAGTTCATGCCAGCATCTTTCAATGCTTTCAGCACATCAGTATGCGTCATTTTTTCCAGCTTAGCAATATGTGCAACTTCAGGTGGTCCAAGGGTATGGAGCCTGATATCTGGAAATTCCGCCTTGATGGCGCTAAACGTATCGGTGTAGTATTTGAGTCCGAGCTCTGGATGATGTCCTCCCTGGAGCAGCAACTGATCCCCACCCCACTTGAGGGTTTCACGGATCTTTTCTCTGTAGGTATCCATCGTGGTGATATACGCTTCGCCATGTCCGGGTATCCTATAGAAATTACAGAATTTACAGTTGGCAATGCAAACATTTGTTGTATTCACGTTGCGGTCTATCTGCCAGCTCACTTTTCCATGAGGAACTTGCTTTTTTCTAAGCGTGTCTGCAACATGCATAAGTTCGGTAAGCGGTGCTTCCTTGAACAAAAAGAGGCCTTCTTCAGCGGTTAAAAATTCTAAGTTGAGGGCTTTTTCGTATAAATTATTGAGATTGTGCATTTTTTCCATCATCTATACAACAAAGGTACACCATGAAAAGTTTTATGTAGTGAAGAATTGCCAAAACGCAATCAGACTTGATGATAATGAATTAAATTCATCTTGAATCAGTGGAATTTTCAACATTAAACAATAAACGTTAAACTAACTGAACAAGCCAATCATCATATCATTCATATTCATTTTCTCCTTACTTTTCAACAGAAACAGTTGGAGTCAGGAGCAATTTATTGACGGACCTTCAAAAAAAATCACCAGTTTTCCGTTCAAAGTATTATCAGGTGGGGTCATCCTCTTAAAAGCAACGGTGAATGGGTATTCAGACAGTATGAATTTTATTTTGGATACAGGCAGTGGTGGAATCTCCTTGGATTCAACAACGGTTCTTGCCATGAAGATTCCCATCACTCCATCTGAAAGAACCATCAAAGGAATTGGTGGTGTCAGGAAGGTTTCTTTTTTGTACGATGCAACGTTGCATTTGCCCGGAGTGGATGTTCAGAATTTAGATTTTCACGTAAATGATTATGAACTCCTGAGTTTTTCTTACGGTTTGCATATTGATGGAATAATTGGGTATAGTTTTTTGAGCCGGTATATTGTACAGATTAATTACGACAAGCAAATAATCAATGTGCTTACCAAGGGTGATATCGTTTACCCCAAGGGAGGATATTTGCTTAACCCCATATTTACTACGCTGCCAATTCAAAGCCTACAAATTAAAGACAATCGAAAACTTGTACAAAATTTTTATTTTGATACAGGTGCTGGACTGAATTTTTTGTTGTCTGAAGAGTACGCCACCGACAGTGTGGTGTTAAGAAAAAAAAAGAAAAAACCAGTATTCACACAAGCCGAAGGCATGGGAGGAAAGATGACAATGCGGCTAACAACTTTAAAGGAAGTGCGGATTGGTCCATACCGATTCAGGAATGTTCCTACATTGTTTTTCAAGGATGAAAACAATGTTACCAATTATCCATATTTAGGCGGACTCATTGGCAATGATTTATTGAGGAGGTTTAATGTGACCTTGAATTATCAAAAGCGAGAAATTCACATCATACCAAATACACATTTCAGGGATCTTTTCGATTATGCTTATTCTGGACTATCAATTTATTACATCGATGAAAAAATCGAGGTAGATGACGTGGTACCCAATTCACCTGCAGACAAGGCAGGGTTTAAAAAAGGCGATGTTATCCTATCGGTGAACAATGATTTTTCGAATAATATTCAGGCTTATAAGAACGTGATACAATCGTCGCTGCAAAAAATTCGATTTTTGATTTTAAGGGATGGAAGCCCTGAGGTAATTACGATGAAGACAGTCAGCATTCTATAGACTACTTTTCAACGCTGCCTGAGCCCATCGAAGGCCATTCTTCATTTTTCATTCTTAATTCTTCATTATCAATTCACTTTGATTTCTTCCATACCTTTGAGCCATGGTAAACTTCGAACGATTTACGCTATCAAATGGACTAAAGTTGTTGGTGCATCCAGATAGAAGCACACCAATGGCGGTAGTGAATGTTTTGTATGATGTTGGAGCGAGGGATGAAAACCCAGCGCAGACCGGATTTGCCCATTTATTTGAACATTTGATGTTTGGTGGATCAGTGAACATTCCGGACTATGACGATCCCTTGCAGAATGCTGGAGGTGAAAACAATGCTTATACTACAAACGACCTGACAAATTATTACTGTCAGCTCCCAGCAGAAAATATCGAAACAGCATTATGGTTGGAGAGCGACCGGATGTTAAGTTTAGCATTTGGTAAAAAAAGCTTGGATGTTCAGAAAAAAGTTGTTTGTGAAGAATTCAAAGAACACTACATCAACAAACCTTATGGAGATGTTTGGCATATCATGAGAGAGCTCGCATACAAGGAACATCCTTATAAGTGGATGACCATAGGCAAGGAGTTGTCGCACGTAGAAAATGCAGCATTGCAAGATGTAAAAAACTTTTTCTACAAACACTACACTCCTCTGAACGCGATCTTGGTTGTAGCTGGAAACATTGTTGTAGAAGACGTTAAAGCATTGGTAGAAAAATGGTTTGGAGAAATCCCGTCAGGCGAAAAATACAACAGAAATCTACCACAAGAAGCAGCACAGCAAGAAGAAAGGCGAATGACCGTTCACCGCAAAGTGCCAATGGACGCCATTTACAAGACATGGCATATGTGTGGAAGACGGGATGACGACTATTATGCAACTGATTTGTTGGCAGATATTTTAGGTGGCGGAGCATCATCTAGGTTGTATCAAACCTTGGTTAAAGAGCAGCAATTGTTTGTAAACGTTAGTTGTTATCATTTTGGAAGTTTTGATGCAGGTTTGATAACGATTGAAGGACAATTGGTGAAAGGTGTTGATATGAAAACTGCTGAAGATGCCATTGAAAAGGAGCTAAATAAAATTAAGAAAGAGAAGATAGAAGAAAGGGAGCTTCAAAAAGTACAGAACAAAACCGAAAGTGTAATGGCTTTTGAAGACATGAGCGTGATGAACAGGGCAGGTAGTTTGGCTTATTACGAATTATTGGGAGATGGCGAACTTATGAACAGCGAGTTTAAAAAGTACCAAGATGTATCGGTAGAGGACTTATACCGCATTGCCAATGAGATTTTGATACCAACTAACAGCAACACACTTTGGTATCTTTCAGAGAATTAAATTTTAAATTGAATTAATCTACAACATGCCAGATAGAAAAACGGCACCGCATATTAAAGATGCGGTGGAATACGCGATATCATTAAAAAGGCCAGAGCAGTTTAAGTTGGACAATGGAGTTGAAGTCTATTCAATTCAAGCAGGAACAGAAGAAGTTGTGCAAATTGAATGGGTTTTTAAAGCCGGCAATTGGTATGAAAAACAGAAGAACGTTTCATCCGCAACAAATTTTTTGATAAAGAACGGCACTGCCCAAAAGAACGCTTATGAAATCAATGAGTTTGTTGATTTTTATGGCGCCTATTTAAACAGGACCTGTTACAATGAAACCGCTGTTGTATCTCTGCATTGCTTAACGAGGCAATTAGAAAAAATCTTGCCGGTAGTGCAGGAAATTTTCCTTGAAGCCATATTCCCGGAAAGCGAGTTAATCATTTACAAGCAAAACATGAAGCAACGCCTTGCTGTGAATTTGCAAAAATGCGATTTTATAGCCGGTCGGAAAATCGATGAACTGTTGTTTGGTATCAAGCACCCTTATGGTGTGTATTCTGAGTTGACAGATTATGATGTGATAGAACAAGAGCATGTAAAACAGTATTACGACCAATTTTATAGAAACGGACATTGTACCATATTTTCAGCAGGCATACTACCCAGTAATTACCAAGCCTTGTTGAACACGTTCTTCGGCACACTGCCGTTAAATCAGTCCGTTTTAGAAAAGCAAGAACATCTCGTAGAGCCTGCAGTTCAAAAAAAATGGAATGTCATCAACGACGAAAATGGCGTTCAAGGAGCCATTAGAATCGCACGCCCATTTCCAACAAGACATCATCCAGATTTCCCTAAAGTGCAGGTGTTGAATGCATTGTTTGGAGGATTTTTTGGATCTAGGTTGATGAATAACATCCGAGAAGACAAAGGATATACCTATGGTATTTATAGCTTCTTGGTGAATCATGTACATGCAGGTGCTTGGATGATCAGCACAGAAGCTGGTAGTGATGTATGCGAAGCCACGATAACTGAAGTTTATCATGAAATGGAACAGCTGAGGAATGGCGATATTGACCAAGAAGAGCTCTTGTTGGTGAAAAATTATTTGATTGGAACCTTGTTGGGAGATTTAGATGGACCATTTCAAATTATTGGCCGCTGGAAGAATTTAATATTGAACGGACTTGATGATTCTTTCTTTTACAATTCTGTAAACACCATCAAAAACATCAGTTCAGAAGAATTAAAAGAACTTGCGAAAAAATATTTGAACCCAGAGGAATTTTATGAATTAACTGTTGTGTAAAAGTGAAATTTTCTGTTAGGTAACACTGTCAAACTTTTTATAATATGAAATTTTTGATAAAATTATTTTTCACCTGGCTTGCAGTAATCATTGCTTCCTACCTAGTTCCAGGAGTGCATGTATCAGATTTCATAACCGCATTGGTTACGGCCACTGTGTTAACCTTGCTGAATGCCTTTATACGACCCGTTTTGATTGTGTTAACGATACCGTTTACAATTTTTACGCTCGGACTTTTTTTATTCATCATCAATGCATTTATCGTCATGATCGGCGATAAATTTGTAGATGGATTTCAAGTGGATTCATTCGGATCAGCCTTGGTGTTTAGTTTAATAGTATCCATCACTGTTTCTTTATTGGGAGCTATGGATAAAAAGTACAACAAGGATAAAAAGGATTGATTTTACAAATCTTTTTCTTCGATTCAATGTGATTCCTCATTCATTTTTTCGCCAAACTAACCGACCTTTAAATCACCATGCAGTTTGACAAAAAAGGACTATCCAACGAACAGCTAATCAATATTTACCGAAGTTTACTTTTCCCAAGGATGATTGAGGAAAAGATGCTACTATTGCTTAGGCAGGGAAAGGTAGGCAAGTGGTTTAGTGGCATCGGTCAGGAAGCCATTTCCGTAGGGGCAACTTTGGCAATGGATTCAACTGAATGGATCATGCCACTTCACCGTAACTTAGGCGTTTTTACTTGCCGGGGGATGTCACTCGAAAAACTTTTCCTCCAATGGCAGGGCAGTAAAGATGGGTTTAGCAAGGGCCGTGAAAGGAGTTTTCATTTTGGGTCGAAAGAACACCATATAGCTGGAATGATTTCGCATCTTGGACCACAACTTGCCCTGGCAGATGGAGCGGCACTCGCTTATAAACTGAGAAATGAAAAAAAGGCCGCCTTGGCATTTACAGGCGATGGGGGTACATCTGAGGGTGATTTTCATGAAGCATTGAACTTGGCAGCCGTATGGGATCTGCCGGTTATTTTCATCATAGAGAACAACGGATACGGACTCAGTACCCCAACTTCAGAACAATACAGGTGCAGCTCTTTGGTTGATAAAGCTAGGGGTTACGGAATGGAAGGCATTAAAATTGATGGCAACAACATATTGGAAGTTTATGATACTGTTAAAGGTGTGCGTGATTATTGCATCCAGAATCAAAAGCCCTATCTCATAGAATGTATGACATTCAGGATGCGTGGACATGAAGAAGCCAGTGGTGTGAAATATGTACCTACGGAATTGTTTGAGAAATGGAATAAGCAAGATCCAGTTGCATGTTATGAAGAATGGCTTTTGCATGCAAATATTGCATCGGATGATGAAATACTAACAATAAATGAAGAATTAAAATTAACCATTGAGGCTGCATTAAAGGCTGGATTATCATTTGAAAAGAATGAAGTGAACATCGAAGGAGAATTGAGTGATTTATTTGCACCCTACACCTATTCACTTCAAGCAACAAAACAAACCACCGAGCGAAACACGCCTTTGCGATTTATTGATGCCATATCTGAAGCATTGGATCAATCACTTGAAATGTACGATGAGCTGGTAATCATGGGTCAAGACATTGCAGGCTATGGAGGTGCATTTAAAGTGACCGAGGGTTTGGCTGAAAAATATGGCACGCACAGGGTGAGGAATACCCCACTCTGTGAAAGTGCAGTGATAGGAGCTGCGCTGGGCTTGAGTTTGGAAGGATTTAAGTCGGTTGTCGAAATGCAATTTGCTGACTTTGTATCTGTTGGATTCAATCAGGTTGTAAACAACCTAGCAAAAATTCATTATCGATGGGGACAACAAGCGGATGTTGTGATTCGAATGCCAACAGGCGCAGGTGTTGGCGCAGGGCCTTTCCATTCACAGAGCAATGAAGCTTGGTTTTTTCATGTACCGGGATTAAAAATTGTATACCCATCGAACCCATCAGATGCAAAAGGTTTGTTGATGGCTGCGATAAGCGACCCCAATCCAGTAATGTATTTTGAGCACAAAGCATTGTACAGAAGTGTTTCAGGGTTGGTTGAAGCCGAACCATTTGAAGTAGAAATTGGAAAGGCAAGAACAGTAAGATATGGAGAAGATATGAGCATCATTACGTATGGTGCCGGTGTGCATTGGGCTACAGATTATAGAGAAAAACACGTAGGAATTTCCATAGAGATTATTGACCTCAGAACATTGATGCCGCTTGACTATGATGCAATTAAGCATACTGTGATGAAAACAAACCGTGTGCTTGTTCTTCATGAAGACAATTTAACCGGGGGAATTGGAGCTGAAATATCTGCATGGATATCAGAGCATTGTTTTCAGTACTTAGATGCACCTGTAATGCGCTGTGCGAGTTTGGATACTCCTATTCCATTTGCACCTGAGCTCGAAAATCAATACCTAGCAAAATCCAGGCTAGAAGAATCAATTGAAAAAATGCTGAATTACTAATAATTGAGCAGATAAAATTCTTACGCGTCAATTTATTCAAACTGTTGTTTTTTGATTGCTATTCGATATTTTACGTATCTTATTCTTTCAAAGACTAACCATGCTACGCAGAAACTTTTTAAAATCATCCGCCATCTTCACAGCAGGCATGTATGCGTCTCATGGTCGTGCCATAGCAGGTCCGTTTTTACCAAATGAGCTTGGACATAATATCCCCATAGATAAAAAACTCGATCCTGAATGGTTGAAGTCATTGTCAAAACGAGGCTTTGTCACCAAATACTTAAAGTCAAAAAATGAGTTGCAATACATTGGCATGCCTGTGGGTGGCGTGAATACTGGTACGGTGTATCTTGGTGGGGATGGTAGGCTATGGCTTTGGGATATTTTCAATGCGAACCAAAATGGGATTGAACCCAAAACAATTGAATGGCATTCTGATGTTCATGTAGGAAAAAAAATCAGGTCGCAAGATGGTTCAGCATACGTTCAACCTGCAAAAGACATTCGACCTCTTGAACAAGGATTCGCATTCAAAATAAATATTGCCGGGAAAACCATCATAAAAAAAATGGAGGCTTCCAACTGGGATGAAATTGTTTTTGAGGCCACCTATCCCATGGCAAGGGTGCATTATATCGATAAAAAAATGGCTGTTGAAATCACAGCAGAAATATATTCTCCTTTCATTGCCTTGGATGAAAAAAACTCATCCATTCCAGCAACGATTTATTCATTCAGCATAAAAAATAAATCAACATCTACGGTAACTGTTGATGTTCTCGGATGGCTTGAAAACAAGTCCTGCATTCGTTCTGCAAAGGAATCAGACTTAAGAAAAAATGGAGTCATGGCGTTTGATTCTTTTTCATGCATTGAATCTGGGATGAAAAACACTGCCGATGATGCAGTGAAAAATAAAGCTGATTATGGAACATTGGGCATAGCAGTTTTGACAGCAAAACAGCAGCTTCAAACAAATTTTTCATTGCCTGTCAATTTAGATTCGTTTGGAAAATCATCCACAGCAGATGTTGAAAAAACTGCCAATGAAAAGTTGTTGTCAGCCGTTTCAACTTCAATAAACATTAAGCCAAATGCAACCTCAAAAGTTGATTTTGCAATTGCTTGGCATTTTAAAAACCTTGTTTTAAATAAAAAAATTCAGGACACCGGACGTTACTACAACAATTGGTTTAAATCATCCTCGGAAGTGTTGAAATACGTTCAACAGCATTTCAATAAATTATCATCAGAAACCAAACGTTGGAAAGAAACATGGTATGATTCAACATTGCCATGGTGGTTGATGGAACGTACTTTCATGAATATTTCAACTTTGGCAACAACAACGGCTCATCGTTTTGAATCTGGTCGTTTTTATGCCTGGGAAGGGGTTGGTTGTTGCGAAGGAACATGCTCTCATGTTTGGCAATATGCACAGGCCGTGGGCAGGATTTTCCCAGCGCTTGAAAAAGACACCAGAGAGCGGATTGACCTCGGTTTGTCTTTACAAGATGATGGCATGATTTGGTACCGTGGAGAGGTGGTGAAGGGTCCAGCTATTGACGGACAAGCAGGCACAATTTTGCGGATATACAGAGAGCATCAGATGAGTGTAGATAGTGCATTTTTAAAGAATAATTGGGAGAAAATCAAGCGTGCTACGCAGTGGGTGATCAATCAGGATCGAAACAAGGATGGTATGGAGGATACTCCTATTGAAAATACTTTAGATGCAGTCTGGGATGGAGAAATTGCTTGGTTAGTTGGATTGTGTATTGCAGCAGTAAAAGCTGCGGAGCTGATGGCCATTGAAATGAAGGATGATGAATTTGCATCAACATGCACTGCTTATGTTTCAGCAGGTAGAAAGAATATGGAAGAGAAACTATTTAATGGGGAATATTTTATCCATAAACCAGATGACGAGAAAGGCCGGCAAAAGCTCGGATCTTATAATACCTGCCATATTGATCAGGTGTATGGACAAAGTTGGGCACATCAGGTAGGAATCGGCAGAACACTTGATAAGGCTAAAACGGTATCGGCCTTGAAGGCACTTTGGAAATACAATTTCACACCCGATGTTGGACCATACATAAAGACTCATTTGGGTGGAAGGCCGTATGCATTGCCGGGTGATGGTGGACTAATCATGAATACCAATCCGAAGAATGAAGAGAAACCTTATGGGGAAAATGTAACCTGGCAATTGGGATATTTTCATGAATGCATGAGTGGTTTTGAGCACCAAGTTGCTGCACATATGATGGCAGAGGGCATGGTTGAAGAATCACTCGTGATAACAAGAATGATCCATGATCGATACCATGCTGCAAAGAGAAATCCTTTCAACGAGATTGAGTGCAGCGACCACTACGCCAGGGCTATGGCCAGTTTCGGGACATTCATAACTGCATGTGGTTTTGAATATCATGGTCCGAAAGGATTTATGCGATTCTCTCCAAAGATCAATCCAGAAAAATTTAAGTCACCTTTTACCGCTGCATCAAGTTGGGGAACCTATAAGCAAGAAAAAAATGCAGCGCAACTAAAGGCTAGCTTGGAAGTAAAGTATGGAAATTTAACATTGAAATCATTCAGTGTTGATATTTCGCATAAGGCAACAAGACTTTCCGTGATGTTAAATGGAAAGAAAATTCCAGCATCTTTTCAGCAAGAGGGAGAAAATTGTACAATTTCATTTCTCAATGCAGTCGTTATACCTGAAAACCAAATATTAACCATTTTAACCTGAAATTAATGATTGTTGAAAACAACAAAGTAGTTACGATTCATTATGTTTTAAAAGACGAAGACGGCAAAACACTTCAAGGCAATGATGAATTTACTCCTGAAGAATATTTACACGGCACTGAAAGTATCATCCCCGGATTGGAGCGTGCTTTGGAGGGTATGAAAGCAGAGCAGGTTATTGAAGTTGTTGTTTATGAAGATGAGGCTTATGGTCCAAGAGAAAAAAGTTTGATTATTGAAGTTGGGATTGAAGAATTTGAAAATCCTGAATCCATCAATGAGGGTGAATACATCCAATTATTTGATGGCACTGATGCTGTTGTAATTCATAAAAATGATAATCAAATCATTGTTGATGCAAACCATCCTTTGGCAGGCAAAACCCTTTTTTTTACGGTTAAGATAATAGATATCCGTGATGCTACAGAAGAGGAGTTGCTTCAAGGTTCACCCATGCAAAAAACAAATGTGGGTTGTGGGCCTGAAGGTTGTTGTTAAAAAAGTAACATGTATAATTTATTTGACATGATAAAAAAGTTCATCTTACTTTTCTCATTGTTGTTGAGTTTCAACACGTTGTTGTCTGCTCAAGAATTATATAAAGCAGCTCCTCAATCTACCCAAACAAGGTGGATAAGTCCAGAAAACCCGACTGGTAAAAAAGGTAACGGTGGACTAACAAACAAAGGAGCAAAAGGAAGTGCTTTTTTTACCGTAAAAGCAGGCGAACAATTGGTTCTGATGGATGTGAAGGGAGCTGGAATCATTAATCGGATGTGGATGAGTGGAACCATACCTAGAAGCGAGGAACAGCGCAGGTTGGTACGTATTGACATGTATTGGGATGGAAAAGACAAGCCGGCAGTTTCTGCTCCGATAGGAGATTTTTTTGGGTTGGGTTTGGGACTTTCTGTGCCATTTGAAAATGAATTATTCTCAAATCCTGAAGCGCGGTCTTTTAATTTTACGATTCCGATGCCTTACAGAACTGGAGCGAAAATTGTGATCACGAATGAATCATCAACCCATGCACTGGTATGGTACGACATCAATTATACCACAATGGGTATGCTACCCAGTGATGCGATGTATTTTCATGCATACTGGAACAGGGTTCAAAAAACCACTGTTGGTGAAGATTATGAGGTGTTGCCAAATGTAAACGGCAATGGAAGATTCATTGGAATGAATGTGGGTGTTATTGGAGATTCAGCCTATCGAAATACCTGGTTTGGAGAAGGGGAAGTGAAGATGTATCTCGATGGAGATAAAAGCAATCCAACCCTGGCGGGAACAGGTACAGAAGATTATATAGGAACAGGGTGGGGACAAGGAGCCTACCAAAACAGGTATCAGGGGTCGTTGGTGTCTGATTCAAAAAATGATGTTTATGCATTCTATAGGTATCATATTCCAGACCCGGTTTATTTTCATCAAAACTGCAAAGTAACGCTGCAGCAAATTGGGAATACCGGCATCAAACAAATAAGGGAAATGCTTTCAAAAGGTGTAAATCTTAAACCTGTTTGGGTATTTAAGCAAGGGGATTCAGGTGATATTTTCAACCTGAAAGGGAATCCCCCTGAACAGATTTTACTCTTGGATAGAAGTGATATAGAAGGAGTTAATGACAAAAAATTTGATGAAAAAGTGTATGGTGGAAATTTTTACAGAAGTGACGATGTTTCAGCAACAGCCTATTTTTATTTGAATAAGCCTACAAATAATCTTCCTCCATTAGCAGATGTTTCTACAAGAATAAATGGAATGAAGGAAAGAGTTTGGAACATAAAAAAAAGTGAAAAATGAAATATAGACAATTAATAATCAAACATTGGTTTTCAATCTTTTTATTGATTTTGTTTATTTCCTGTAACAATGTTATTAAAGAAGAAAATAAAAATGATGTGGAACTTTCAAAAGGAACATTTGGCTTTGACCTTGATTTTTTAAAAAAATACCACAAGGATCTTGTTGTATTGGGTAATGATACCGCTGGTGCACAAATTATTATTTTGCCTGCCTACCAAGGTCGTATTATGACCAGTACAGCCGAAGGCAATGCAGGAGCGAGTTTTGGGTGGTTGAACCATGATTTGATCGCATCTGGGAAATATACTGAACACTTCAGCGCATTTGGTGGAGAGGAAAGATTTTGGTTAGGTCCTGAAGGTGGTCAATTTTCAATTTACTTTAAAAAAGGCGTTGATTTCAAATTTGAAAATTGGTACGTCCCCAAGGAATTGGATACTGAATCATTTACATTGAAGTCTTCAAGTACGACTGATGCAGCATTTGAAAAAGAGATGCATTTAGAGAACTATACAGGCACCAAATTCGACCTCAAGGTAAACAGAAACATCAGTTTATTGAATGATTCCTCAATCGAGGTTTTGCTTGGTTCAGTTCCAAACGGCATAAAAAAAGTAGGTTTTCAGTCCGAGAACATTGTTACAAATACTGGAAAAAATTCATGGAATAAAACCACTGGATTGTTGTCCATTTGGGTGTTGAGCATGCTCAATGCTGATGAAAATACAACCATAGCAATTCCATTTAAAAAGGGGGATTCTAGTTTATTGGGAAAAGTTGTTACTGACGATTATTTTGGCAAGGTACCGGCGGATAGGTTAAAAGTGATGGATGGTTTGATATTATTCAAGGCTGACGCAAAACACAGAAGTAAGATTGGCATTTCTCCGAAACGTTCGTTGCCGTTGGCGTTGAGTTATGATGCAAAAAACAATGTACTCACAATCGCACAGTTTAGTTTGAAAGAAGGAGTGCATGATTATGTGAATTCACTTTGGGAGCAACAAAAAAATCCTTTTTCAGGGGATGCTGTAAATGCCTATAATGATGGTCCAATTGAAGGAAAGCAGATGGGTAAATTTTATGAGTTAGAAAGTTCTTCCCCTGCAGCTTCTCTGAAGCCAGGTGAGAACATCACGCATATTCACCGAACAATTCATTTAAAGGGCGACAAAGAAAAATTGAATGAAATTGCTAAGAAATTGCTTGGCGTTGGATTGGATGCACTGGCCTTTTAGATGATTGATTTTATCTTTTTTTCCTATTTATTTTGTTTTTGTTCCGCATTGATTTGTAACTGTTTATAGAGATGATACAAATCAACAATTGATTAAACCTTGAAAAGAATTATCGGTCCAACCGAAGACACATTAAATAAAACCATGAAAAAAGTTTTTACATTTTTGCTTGCCAGCATTGTTTCAATCACCCTTATAGCGCATCCAGGAGGGCATTTTCAGCAAGAGGGCAAGTTAATATTGAATAAATGGACGCTTAAATCTGGTAAGGAAATCAAAGGCAATTTTAGTCATGTTAAAGACAATCGATTGTTCCTTGAAGGAATGGATGGCCATTTGGTATCGCTGCCAGTTGATGAACTTTCGGAGCTAGACATCCGGCTTGTTCAATTTAAACAGGCCAGAATGGCTAAACTGAATGGCGGGAATGAGGTTTCTGGCAGCACGGCTCAAAGCCCAATAAATATTTCAATTTATTTCATGGCTTTTCTTCTGCTTGTTTTGCTTGTCAATAAGGTTAGAAGAAAAGATCTCTTGTTTGTTCCCAAGACCATTAACATCTACCCATCAGCAAAAGCAGCCGTTGTGCTCATAATTGTCATCGTTTCTATCTACGCCTGCAAAAAAGCTATGGTTCCATTGGTAGATACTACACCACCAACGACCAATATCCCCAAGACAAGAACAACTTTTTTGGACTCATCCTTTGCTGATTATAAACCCGGTTTGGAAACAAGGTCAGACGCTTCTTATTATTATGTGGCAACATCAGGCATTCCTGCGCACAACATGATGGTCGGCATTACCAGCTGGCAGCAACAGGTGCCCATCCCACAATCCTATACCGGAAATAATAGTTGGTCCATTCCCCTTCAACCTTCCTATGCAGCAACGCCGCTCAGTACTAAATCTAATTTCATGAAAGGCGCGGTTGCAATAGCAGTCAATGGTATTCCAATTTTTAATGCGTTGAATAACCGAGGCGAAGACTCCTATTTGATTGGAGAACTTGACAACTGGGGAGGCCATTGTGGACGCGCAGATGATTATCATTATCATGCAGCACCCATGCACCTCTCAGGTAAAGCTGGACTAAAACCAATTGCCTTTGCCTTGGATGGTTTTGCTGTATATGGTTCAAAAGAACCAGAAGGAACAAACATGGAGCCGCTTGATATTTGCCATGGCCACACTGGAAAAAACGGGGTCTACCATTACCATGGAACCTCAGATTATCCTTATGTCATTGGCGCGATGAAGGGAACAGTAAGCACCGATCCTTTGACGCCTGCGCCAGAAAATCAAATCCTTCCTCAGGCGTTTGCAAAAGCCGCAAGGCCAGCCTTAACACCGCTCAAGGATGCGGCCATCACTGATTTCAAATCGACAGCATCAAATGCATATTCTTTGACATACAGGATAGGATCGAAATACGGCTATGTGAATTACAGTTGGGATGCGTTGAATAAATTCAGCTTTACCCTGATTGATACAGCTGGAAAATCAGTTACAACCGTTTACCAACGGTAAATTGAAACCAGCCATCAACATGTAAAACAATAGTTAGACTTTTTTGGAGCTTGTTTGATCTAACGCAATGATTGCAGAAATTGTAGGCTCAACGGCAACTGTGTCATCACCCTTGTAGATTCATCTTCAATAAAATAATGTTTCACACCAGCTTTTTTAGCTGCTTTCATGACGTCTTTGATATTTACATCACCTTTGCCTAATACCACATTTGTCTCTTCATCGGCACCGCCGGTATCGTTGCATTGGGTTCCGTGTTCGCGGTCTTTGAGGTGCAACATCTTCATGCGTGAAGGGTATTTCTTAATCAGCGAAACAGGATCAGCACAGCCTTGTTTAGCCCAGTAAACATCGAGTTCAAAGTTTACATAAGCAGGATCAGTTTTGGCAACAAGATCATCAAACAATGTGCCATTAACAGAAGGTCTGAATTCATATCCATGTGGATGATAACAGAAATTGAGTCCTGCTTCCTTCAGGATCTTTCCTGCGCGGTTGAACCTTGCAGATGCTTCATCAATTTCTTTGCTTCCAAATTCATTTCCATTGTGTCCAATCCAAAAACAAACCACATAAGTAGCGCCAAGTGCCTTAGCATCTGCGATGGTTTTAGTGAGGTCTCCCTTCATCGCTTCATAATCTACGCCAATGCTCACCATTTTATAGCCCATTTCATCTAACATTTTGCGGTAGGTCTGGATATCCATTCCATAAAGTTCACCACCTTCCAGTTCCTTGATATTCATGGCGCGGACCTTTTGAAGGGTGCCTTTTAGGTCTTTCTTCACTTCGTTGCGAACAGAATAAAGTTGAAGTCCAATTTCTTGTGCACCTAAGAACATTGATGATGAACATATCATCGCAATGGAAAGAATAAGCTTCTTCATAAATTTGTTTTTTACTATCGTAATTTAACCATTTTTGTAATCATTTCCAATCAAAATCCATTTAGCCATTAAAAGCAAATCAATTATACCCATGGTATAAATACAATGCTCCGTATGTCCAATTTGGCGACTGCAACCCTGGGTAATTAAACCTGTCCATCATCAACGCAACGTAGCGGAAGGGGTACCCTTCTGGAAGTTGAACAACATTTGGCCAAACCCTTGAACCTGAGGTTTCATCCCATGGCGGAAGATCCATTTTTAGTGTCCCTGCTTCTTTTAAACCTGGATATGAATAGATATAAATTTTTCGGTCCTTGCTCCCTGAAAAACAATAAAATTGGTTTCCGATTTTTTGGATTGATGTTCCTGTTGAGTTGAAAGCTACCGGACCTGCTATCTTTGTATAGCCTTTGTTCCAAGAATCGGATTCGAGCATGATGGCTTTGTATCCATCTTCTTTTACGCAGGTTAACATCCTCCATTTTTTTACTTTTGAATCGTACAAAATATGTGGGTCTTCATAATCTCCCACCATGCCAAAAGGTTTAGCCTGCATAATTGAAAATCCGAAACGGGGATCTTTCTTGCTTTCGATGGTAAGCAGTTGTTTTTTCTCTGTATTATTGGCAAATGCA
>Ga0209550_10000292_pt1 | contig 45100 bp, 49 predicted proteins | sample LauGreSuBDMM15SN_2_FD_187567 | JGI IMG/M metagenome (GOLD analysis project Ga0209550, IMG submission 187567) | Freshwater lake microbial communities from Lake Michigan, USA - Su13.BD.MM15.SN (SPAdes) (version 5) | ecosystem: Environmental > Aquatic > Freshwater > Lake | place: Lake Michigan...
ATTTTTCTGTGGGAAAGTTTTTTTAGGTTTTGAAAAATGGACAAAAAAAATGTCCAAAAATGAAAACCTAAAATATTTTTGCCCAAAATACTCATTTGTGACCATAATTGAAATTTATGGTAAGACTGCAAAATAAAAAATTTCATTTTTGTTACGATAATTTTTAAATATTTTTCAAAAAAGTATTTAAGCATAATTTTCGGTTGCTATTATATACGATGTTTAGCAACGATTTTATGCCAAAATTATGCTCGAAATTTTACTGTAAAAATTGTGACTATGGTACAAGCAAGAAAAGTAGTTACTATAATCACCTTAACAGTAACAAACATAAAATAGCAACCGTTGTCAACCAAATTATGCCCGATAGAGATAGATGCCCTGACTTTGTTTGTAATAATTGTAATAAATTTTACAAAGATAAGACCGGATTATGGAGACATAACAAAAAATGTGGACTAAACATTAATCATAATACAACAAATACGTGTCAAGAAAAAGTCACACAGTCAAATGAACCAACCGATAAAGATCTCATAATAATGCTTATTAAAAAGAATGACGAATTGCAAAACATGATGATGGAAGTGATCAAAAACGGAACCCATAACGTTACTAATAACACCAATTCAAATAACAAAACATTTAACCTTAACGTGTTTTTAAACGAGACTTGCAAAGACGCAATGAATATAATGGATTTTGTAGAGTCAATACAGTTACAATTGTCCGATTTGGAAAATGTTGGTAAACTTGGTTATGTAGAAGGTATCACAAACATTATTACTAAAAACTTGAAAGCACTAGACGTGACTCAGAGACCTATTCATTGCACCGATAAAAAGAGAGAAGTACTCTATATTAAGGACGAGGATAAATGGGAAAAGGAGGACGATGATAAAAAGAAAATAAGAAAAGCGATCAAACGGGTGGCATTCAAGAATCATCGTCTAATCCTTAAATTTAAAGAAGCACATCCAGATTGTCTCAAAGCTTCTTCCAATTATTCGGACCAATATAACAAGATTATTATAGAATCTTGTGGTGGGTCTGGAGATAATGACACTGAAAAAGAAGATAAAATAATTCGTAATATATCAAAATCAGTAATTGTCGATAAATAAATTTTGGTTGTTTATTTAGTTTCAAATAATCATAACTAAATAAATTATACTTTTTCATATTGAATATCCAAATTTTCATATATTTGTATTTTTTCATAAACTTTGTTGTTTTTTTTGGTTTCTTTGTTTTCTACTGTGGATGGTGTAATTTTAATAGTATTTTCAGGATGTGTTAATTGAATATTGTCCTTTTCCAATAATATTATAGCTTCATTTTGAGGAACAAACGTTAACTCTTTATTTTTAATAGGTGTAATATTTTCGTCGGGTCTAATATGTTGTTGTAATATTTTTTCATTTACACCATATTTTAGGTTTTCGACAATATTTTCTTTATCAACAAGATTACCTTGTTCAATTAAACTGCAATACTTTGTATTAATATTATCTAAATAAATTTTACCATTTATCATTCTATGTTGTCGTTCTATAGATAAGGTTTTAAAAATTTCACAAGATAATATATAAAATTCTTTTGATGATATTAATTCTTTCTCCATCATATTTTGCAGTGCTAAAAATAACTCTACACTAGCAATAATCCCACATATAAGTGAAATAGAACAACAAAGAATAGAAATAATTCCTTGTGATATATATGGTTGTAATCCAACACTAAAAACAGAATTCATTCCTGATAAAACAATGGTTGGTATTCTAAAATACTTGAGATAACCCTTGAAATAATAATAATTGTTTTTATGATGTTCACTTGTATTTAATGATTTTGTCCTAATATCATTTAACGCCAACTCTATACCATCCGTCCAAATATAATTATCTTCCATATATAATATTTTTTTTTAAAAAATTAACGAAAAATAACCCTTTACAAATTTAGTTTTTGTTTCCATACATTTTCATTAAACAAATACTTTTCATTTAAACTCGTTTTGGTGTGTTTATTTCTATTGATTATTTCCAATAATTTTAGATATGTTTTATTTAAATCAGAATAATCTGTTATATTTTCATTACCAATTATCTCTACAACGGCGCCAGACCTGATATCAGCGATAACAGGCGTTTCTAAATAATATGACTCAGAAAACACGCATCCAAACGTTTCTGGAAATGGTGGAGCAAAAACGCAAGAAGACTCTTGTATTATTTTACAATAATCTTTTTTATTAATTGGTCCCAAAATAGTAATGTTATTTTTGTATTTTTCTTCAATTTCATTTTTAAAACCTTCAAAATTTTTATATTCATAACCAGGAGACATTAAAATTAATTTAAAATTATTATTTTGGTTAATTATATAATCAAATATTCTAATAATATGTACAATTCCTTTATTCCAACCAGACGCATAAACTAATTGAAATTCTTTTTTCAATACATTATCTGATTTTTCAAAATATTCTTTAAATATATAATTCGGAATAATAGTCATTCTATTTTCAGATATTTTCATATTGCATCTATTTAAATTGTCAATAATGTATTTTTTTGAAAATTCACTATTAAAAATAAATTTTATATTAGTTTTTTCATTAATATATTGTAAAATTTTATTTTTATTATCTCCTACCTGGTATTGAAAAAATATACAATTAAAGTCGTAATCCTGTTGTGTAAGATATATATTTTTACTTATTATTTTGTTCAATAAATCTAGATTAGGCAATAATCTTTGAATAATTACAATATCATTTTCTCTAAAAGGAAATGTTTCAATTTCTGAAATATTAGTATATTTAATATTATCTATCGTAGAATTCTCTATTTTATTAAAACAAATAAACCTTCTGTTTGTAATTATTTTTGACAAATTAAATAATGTTATATAAAACATAAATTCTGACGCACCTATTGGTCTATTTATTACACTCTTATGTGTAAGATCACAAGAAAAATCGATAAAAATAATATTTTTCATTATACAAATAAGATAAAAAGTATTTATATAGTTTTTTCATAATATGTTACCAGTAACAACCATTTTCGATTAATTGATAATTATCGGGTCTATATTCAGATGGAATATCAGATATCCAATATTCATTACTTTTAATTTTACCGTGTTGTTTTTCTCTAGAACTAATTATACCAAACAATGTTTGTATCGATCCACCAACATAAATAGCATCTTTATTCAATTCTGTGTCTATTTTATGAGAAAGCATATGTCCATATGCGCCACACCCAAGAATGGCAATGTCAAAATCTATACCCTTAATTTCTTCAAATATAATGTCAAGTGTTTCAAAATAATTATTATGAGGACCATTGTTATGATAACAATATGGAAACTTAATCGTTTCTAGTTTAATTATATTTGGGAAATTATCATAAATTTTTTTCAAGTTACCAGATTCATATTGTTTTTTAACTAGCCCGTCAAATGATGAAATGACTAAAACCTTTTTATTATTCATCATAGTAAAAATATCATCAATTCTATCCTGAAATTCCGTACCATTAAGAATTTTAAAGTTCGTAATATTATATTTCTTCATAAAATCATTTTTATATAAATGTAATAAACTCATAACAAAACCTTCGTGTACAAAAGCCTGCGTAATCTTGCAGTTACCAACAGATTGTTCCAAATGATTTATGAATTTTAAATAATTTTTATTCATTGCAGTTACATTAAAGTTGAAATGATTACCTTGCACAGTTTTATCATAATAACCTGATGTGCTATATAACCAATTAATCATTGACATAATAATTTGTGAAATGGTTTTTTTTGTATTAGGATCTAAATTGTAATTTCTAGAGACAAATGTTAAAAAAAGAAGCGACATTTCTGTCATACCTAGCCTTACTATTTTCATTGTAATAAATATAAAAAGCAATCTTTATATTTATATTTATATATTTTCCATTTTACAATATATGTAAACGAATTTTTCTTTTAAATTTTTCTTCATCATTAAATAAAAACAGTTTAAACTTTTTACAATCAAAATTGTCTATATTCTCACGCATTGTAATTCTAGAAGATAATTTAAGTTGAGGTAAAAAAACGACGAACTGAAAGAGACCATCATTCCGACTAATTTTATCAAATAAATAACCATCATATTCTTTTTCCATTACTTCTGGATTATTATGACATAAATCAAGTAATGTACAATCACATTGAACTTTCCGAATGGAACGCATTGTTATGTTAATATAATCTAAATCACCTAACCATTTATTATAAAATTTATCTACATTTTCCGATAATTGAATAATTCCGCTAATTTGTTGAAATTTAATAATATTTAACAAATCAACCAGACGACGAATCGGACTAGTAATATGTATATAAGCATCCATATCAAGTATTTCGTGACGTGTATCTACAATTTCAGACCCATCTATGTATTGACCAGAAGAACTATTCCATATTTTAATAAATTTGCCTACTTCTTCGGGTATTTTATCAGGAACAGGAAACTCTCGTTTGATTATAGTAGAACGAAAAATTCCGGTTTTATGTTTAATTAACTCTTTTGCAGTGTGGTAATTCATAAAAATCATTAGATAACAAACAACTTCGTGACTCGTTCTAACACTATGAATATATCGATTTTTATGGGATAATTTGTTTGTAATATTTAAAATTTTCTGGTAGTTTAGGTCATCTAACATTCTTGGGTCTTCGTAACAATAATTTCTAGAAACTTTAACAAAGCAGTTTGAATATTTAATATCTATAACCTCGGTATTTTTAACAAATATATCCATTACAAAAGCAATTCGCGTAACGTTTTCTTGCAAACTACACAAACAGTCTGATAATATTGTAGGTAACATAGGGCGCTTCTTATCAGGAAGATAAATGGTAGAAATTCTACGTGAAAAAGAGTCCCACAAATTTAGAACATCCATCCAGATTGTGACATTAGATATGTATATACTTAACTGCTGTATATCATTCTCTAAGTCAACAACACTAAACCCATCATCAAAATCAAGGCTTTTAGGAGGATCAATTGTAATAATATGCCATAACTTTTGATCTGTTCTATCCTGTATTGAGGGGTACTTCGTTCGAATCGTTTCCATTATGTTTTCGTGTGATTTCTTTTCTAGTGCTTTCGATGCTTCTTTTTGAAATTTTTGAATAGATGTGTTCAAGCTTTTACAAAACAATTGATATTCATAAAAATTATCAAGAATATCAACAGGTCCAATAACATTATCTAATTTTGCCTTTGGGTGTTTTTCTTCCCATTCATCAAAAACAAATGTAACATATAGATTCTTAAAAACTTTGGTAAAGCCGATATTTTTAATTTCATATGGAATCAAAAAAGGGGGCAATCTCATATCATCAGGAATACACTTATACAATAATTTACCACACCCAGATTTACCGAATTTACCGGTTTTTTGTCTTCCATATGTTTTATTTCCAGCTAATATAAGAACGCCTGGTATAGATCCTGTTCGTATAGAAGAATGTAGTAATTTAACAGTATTTGTATCCTTACCCTTTTCAATGCTAAATACATCATTTGAAAATAATTTTGACTCAAGAGGGTTGATATCTAATTCTACCTTGTTAAAATTATTGCTTTCAAATATTTGCCAAGTAGTATAATTTCTATCGTTTACATATAATTTGTAACTTGACATATTGTAACTAGATATATGTAATATATCGTTATATCTTTAATTCATAATAACAAATTATTATAGATAAATATAGAACAAAATAATAATAAAGGTAACCTCATTTGTAAATATAATATAATAGAATGGAAAAAAATGTGGTAGCAGTCATTATGGCGGGAGGTCTGGGAAAAAGGATGAATTCTGATGTTCCCAAGGTTTTGCACAAAATAGGAGGAATTTCAATGATTAATCGAATTATACAAAACCTAATAACATTAAGTTATACGGTACATTTGCACGAAATTTATATCGTAGTTGGAAAATATAAAGACCAAATTCAATCCTCCATAGATGAAATCATAGAGTTACAAAATATATTACCAAGTGCGCCACGTGTAATATATATCACACAAGAAACACCGCGAGGTACAGGTCACGCAATAATGTGTTGCAAAGATGCGTTAACAACTCATTTAAACGCAGATGTTCTCATTCTCTCTGGTGACGTTCCATTATTAAGTGTAGATACAATGAAACGTTTATTATCTATAGAAAACGAGGCAAAATTGATTGTAACAAAGATATCTGATCCGACTGGATATGGAAGAGTTATAGTAAATAATGGTAATTTTAATAATATTATAGAACATAAAGATTGTAATTTAAAACAACTTAAGATTAGGTTAATAAATAGTGGTATTTATTGTATAGAATCGGAATTGCTATGTAAATATATTACACATTTGAGTAGTAATAATAGTCAAAACGAATATTATTTAACAGATGTTATAGAAATAATCAAAAGAGAAGAAAAAATAGAAATAGGCCTCCTTGAATTAGAGTCAGATAAAAATTATGAAATTATAGGTGTAAACACTATAGAACAATTACAAGATTTAGAAACAACATTACAAAATATCATACAATAAGTGAATAATAGTAGATACAAAATAAAATTGAAAAAGAAAACGTATAATAAGTAATAAATAAACTAACTAATTATAAAAAGATGAACTTTGAAAATATGAATCCTGAGAATCGTAACAATGGTTTAATTGGAATGGGTCAAAATATGAATATGAATACAGAGAGAAGAAATATGTATAATGTAAGGTGTTGCTCGTTTTGCAGACAGCCTGGTCATACTATTACAACGTGTAATAGTGAGAGGTTACGTGAATTTGAAGTAATATGTGCACAAAAAGTTCAAAGTATTGATCACCCAGACGATTTTAAAAATTGGTTGTTTCAAACTTATGTAAACGAACCGTTACTTTTACAGGCTTTTGTAATTGGGAAATACCCAGTTACTAGAAGAATAGAGACACTTCAATCAATCGATTTAATAACAGAATACATTTTTACAAATTATAAAAATGCATTGAATCTGGAAGAAGAAACTATGCTTGATAATAATAGTATCGAAAGAGAATTGATAACTTTATTAACTGAAATTAGAAACACTAGAAATATAGATAGCCAACCCAGTATGAATACAATTATAGATAGAGATGAAAACGATAGAAATGAAAATGCACGACTTCAACAAATTTGCCTTAGAGAAATGATATTTATGATGATGTATGCGAATGCGATAACCCAAATTAACGAACATCAACACCCCACTCCAATACAGAGACGACAATACATAAGCTCAATTAATGTTTCTTGCCAAGATCCAGATAATTTGAATGTTATCGAAAATGAAGATATGGATGAATTATGCAAATGTAATATTTGCTGGGATGAAAAAGAAAAAAGGGCCTTTGTTACGCTTGGGTGTAATCACGAGTTTTGCAATGATTGTATAAAACAAACAATACACAAAAATAACAATGAAAATGATAGCGAACACCATAATAACTCGGGTATCCATATACCACTTACGTGTGCGCTTTGTAGAAGTGAAATACAACAAATTATAACAATAACTCATGATATTCAAAATGAAATAATTGAAATGATAAATAATACATAATATAGAATAAATTCTATATCAAATAAACGCAAAATATCAATATTAGATTATAAATACGATTATTGTCATTCCAGAATTTACAATATATTTTAAAAATTTATCATTTCATACTTTAGAAGGAGTTCATTATTCCTTTTTCATAATATAGTTTCCAGTTTTCAGGAGGTATTTTTGTTTTACCATAATAAGGTACTGCCAACCTATTTTTAAGCAGGTGTTCATTTACGTATATATCATTTACGTAGACATCTGCAAGCAATCGACCATATTTTTCTGTAGTGACATTTTTAAGAACGACTTTTTTTTGCATAACCAGTTTTTCCATTTCTTTTCTTGCACAAAGAGCGATATCTTTTTCATCTTCATTTTTCCCTTGTATTTCTGGACAATCTATGCCTCTTAGTCTTACTTGAAATCGGTAGAATGGTGAATTTGAATAGGGCAATTTACTTGCTATAGTTATGGTATCACCATCATATACTTTGATTACGTGACCTGATTGAATGTTGGGTATAAATGGTATTGTTTCTTTGTAATCAATAACGCAAATTATTGCTTCTTCGTCTTGTTCTTTTTGTACGTTCTCTTTACGAAAGCTTAAATAGGCATAGGTAGTTGAATAGCATCTACCAAATAACCGTTGAATGCATTTGATTATCATTTTATTATCTTATATACTTTATCTTATATACTTTATATTAGTTTACACTATTATTACTATAATGATATAAATGATAACACCCATTATATGAAATACTAATAAAATTGAATAAAAATATTGCACAATTTTTATACATACAAATCAAAAATACATACAAATCAAAAATACATACAAATAAATAATGTCAAGTCTTATTTTAAACGATAATTATTTATTAAAGGTCATTGGCCATAGTTGTCCGAAAAATATTAAAAAGAATATAAATAAAAATTATAAATTTATCAATCGTAATGATGGTAAACTAGTTTTTATTGACAGCGAAAATAGAAACCTTACATTATGGAATAACCATCGTTTTAAAGACAATTATACTTGTTACGTAACTCTGGACAAAAATAATAACTATCGAACAACTAAATATGAATTAAACTCAAAAAGTGTTTACGTTTGGATAAGAATATTTCCTATTGAAATAAGTTATCTTAAGTCGTATGTATGCATTACTACATTAGAAAAATTTCTCTTTGTTATTGAGTTTTATAATAAAATAAATATCAAAAAAAACTTAATCAAGAGAGTTCCTACAATTTCAAAAGTGTTTCAAGACAATTATATGGTACGATACATTAGTGAATTTTTGTAAAATATTTCAAGAGAATTGTAAATAATTGAAAATGATAAAAGATGGTAATAAATCTGTTTTATATTGTTATAGGTCCACCTCATCCCCCTTTCATTACACCAGTATTTATAGAAGGAATAGCACCACCTCATCCACCTCGCATTTTATTTTTTTTACTTTTAGGCTTTTTATTTGTCCTTGTTCTTGACGTTGTCTTTTTTAGATTTTTAGATTTTGTTCTTGTTCTTGTTCTTGTTTGTTTAGTAGTTTTTCCACGTTTGTTTATTGTGGTTTTTTTAGAAAAAACATTAAGAAGCGAAAGACTTTTCAATAACTTCATACAATATACAAAGAAATTATTATAACTCACTTCCGATAATATTATCTATAATTGAAGGTTCTGGTATATCACTAATATTTGTTCCTTCAGTATTATCGAGATGAGATATACCTATTTCTTCATTTGCTTCAGTTTCAAGAGGGTAAATAATTTCATTATTTATTTCTTGGATATTAACTTTTTTTACAACATTCCGTTTGACATTTTGAATTTGTAACGCGTGCAGAGTAATATAGGGAACAATGGCAATATTATTCATATAAGTTCTATAACGAAAACAAGATATACTAGCATTTTTATGAAATTTAATGCTATACCACCAATAGGCAGGTATAAATAATGTTTTACCAGGTAATAATGTAAATTCTAAACATTTCAATTTATCAAAATCCGCAACATATTTTGCTTGAGGTTTCCAAGGGTTCACTGGTGATTTAAACTCAAAATTTTCATAATCATAAATAGGGTATAAATATTTTGTGCTATGCGGTGGCGCTAATTTAATTTGGACGCTTCCTTCTGTTAATAAGAAATAATTTCTATAGTTAATTTCGTAACGAAATGGCGTGCAAGTTTCGGGCGATCCTAGTATGATGTCATAGTTGCAGTTTGACACCATATATGGTCTTAAGAATTCGTCGTTGTACCTTAAATTTTTAATGACTCCTGTTTCTTGAAGAAAATCATTATTATTTTCAGAAAAGTAACTTGATAATGTATCTTCATCAAATAATTTAATCGCCGCGTGTATGGGCAATGGTATGTATAACTCAAGGTTAGGATCATTCTCTTTAACATTTCTTATTTTTACTTCAAATGCGTGATAGTTATTAGAAATATAGGTTTTGTTAGAAGATTCCACGATTTTTTGACAATCAAAGTCAAATAATACCGGCTGTCGAATATCACAGATTTCCTCTAATTTATCCTTTGACGGCTGTTCTACTTCGTACATTTCTAAATCTTCGCTTGTTTTAAAATGAAATTGAACGTGTAAATAAATAAACAATACGAGACAAAAAATAAAGAACCCAATTATTATTTTCATAGTAATCTTACATAAAAATAATAATAATATTTATTAACTACAACGAACTAATCATTCAGTTTTGGCGCGATAAAAAATATAAGTGAACTATCATCGCCTAAATTATAGTTAATTTTCATAGGGCAATCGTTACTCAATGAAAAATCGATTTCATTTGAAAGCTTATTCGTTATGCACATTTTATTAATATATAACAAACTATAACATAGTGAAACAACCTGACTTTCAACAATACTATAACTAGTTAAATCGTCAATAGGAATATCTACGCGCATTTCTCCATTAGTTCCGTTTGTAGTTAAACGAATATCGTCTTCAGAGCATTGGATTAAAATATCATTTCCAAAATTGCTTAATTGATTAAACATATCTGTAATTTGTTTTGATGAAAGAGAAAATTCTGCATCATAATCAACAACAGGTATAGCCATTTCTTGATAATCATAATCAATAAGATTCATTTTAAATGTTTTTTTAAATTCACCTTTTTTCGCTTCTTGTGATGAAAAAATAATATGAACAATATCTGGGTTTGCATTTTCTTCCATCATAATAATTAAATCTTGATTATCGTTTTTCGTACTTATTATAGAATGAAAAACGTTTGAATCAAATGATATTTTGATTTCTTCTTTAATATCAAATTGGTTAAACCATTTTTTGTTTATTTTAACATCAAATAAACATATATGTGATTTATCCATACCTTGAATATAAAATTCATCAAATCCAATAGTAATATTAATTATGGAAGAACAGTTTTTCAATACTTGAAACAATGAAACAAAATATTCACGTTTCTTTTTGTCTGTAATGATAATTTTCATATTGAATATAGTAAAATTATTTGTTTAATACATTTTTGTAAATTTTATATATTTACACCGATAGAGACTAAGATACAATTATTCGATATTACTAATCGATGTGAATTCTTGCTTGATTATATTTTTCAAATCGACCGACATAATATTAGTATCAGTAATATCTGATGCTTCATTTGGGGTAACGTCAGCAGGTTCGATAATGGTTGAATTTAACAAAGTTGGTTCAGGCGATTGAATATTTTTTTCCAATTCTGACATTGCATATTCAAAATCCACAAATTTACTCGTAGTTTCACTAGCAAATAAATCGTATTTCATCATAAAAGTTTTTAAAAGATCTTTTGTTTCCACAAGTTCTCTTTCAAGTTTAAGAATCTGCTCACTATGTTTTGCAATATATAAACTGTGTTTTGTTCCTTCGGCTGTAATTTTTGTTTGAACATCTTTTATGTTATTTACCTCCAAATTTAAATTGGTGTAATCTTCTGAGTTTACACACTGCGCATTAGAACCAGTATTTTCAAGTGCATCTAATCTATTAATAATACTCGCTAATACACTATTATCAATAATTTTAGAATTATCTGGTAAATTAGCCATATCAAAATCATTCTCATCAGAGTCATTTTCAGTAATCCATTTTTCAATACGTCCTAAACGTATTGTTATTAACCCAATAGCATCTCCAATGCTTAATTTAGAGGGCATTTGTTGCATTTGTTGTTGTTGCATTTGTTGTTGTTGCATTTGTTGTTGTTGCATTTGTTGTTGTTGCATTTGTTGTTGGGGTGGTCCTCTTGGCGCAACTCTTACATTGTTAGGACCATTCATATTATTTTGATAACCGGGCGGGGCCATTTGTTGTGAAAATGCTGCGTGTGAACCTATTGATGTTACTGGTCTATTTCCGGATACAGGAGGTGCATTTTCGCCGCTTCTTCTAGCTCTAGCTGCTGCAAGTGATCGTGAACTCATAATAATAATAATATACAATATGTTTTTAAATAACTTACGCGTTCGAATTATTAGTATATTTTTCTAAATAATTCAAAAATTGTGTATAATTATATTTTTATGCAACCATTTGCATTTTAATCACTTCGTGACTATTGTAATCTACTATTTCAAAATCTTCGATAGTATAATGGTCAATAATATCTCTAGTTTGCTTAATAATTACTCTTGGAAAATCAAAAGGTTTACGGCTCAAAATGTCCTTCATAGGGTCTATATGCTCTTCATATAAATGGCAGTTGCCACTAAAATAAACAAACTCATAAGCTTCTAAACCACAATGTTTGGCTATTAGATGAGTTAAAAAACTATAGGAGGCTATGTTAAAACTACATCCCAACGCGACATCAACAGAACGTTGATACATAGAACACGATAACTTATTACCATCATGAACATTAAATTGACACATAATATGACAAGGAGGGAGGGCCATTTGATGTAACTGTTTTGGGTTCCAAGCAGTCATCACTAATCTACGGCTATTGCGCGTTTCAGGATTCTTCAATTGGTCAATAATATACTGTAACTGGTCAACCCCATTAAACGGGTGGTCATCAGTAATTGGTTTACCAGTAAAACAGTGATAGTTTGCATTAAAATATCTCCATTGATATCCATAAACGGGTCCGATCATTCCTTCTGGATATAATTGTAACCCTCTAGAATCTAAAAATTCCCTAGATGAATTTGCATCCCAAATATGAACATCCTGTTTCTGTAAAACTTGTACATTTGTCTCTCCACGAATAAACCATAACAATTCTTTCAAACAAGTCTTCCAAGCAGTTTTTTTAGTGGTTAAAATAGGAATTTTACCGTCTTTTAGAGAAAACCGCATTGTATTTCCAAAAATACTTTTGACCTTTCCATTTCTACCTTCTTCCCAAAAACCATTCTCCAGAATATTTTCAATAAGGTTCAAATATTGATACTCCTCGTGTGATTTTTCTTTAATATTGTTGAAAATATTATCAGACAAAGTTGTTTTTAATTCTTCATCAACCATTTTTTCATTAACAAATTCTTCCATAATTATTATTATTATTACTTTAGTATATCTTTATACCTTCTTTTACAATAAATCAATTATGGAATTATTAATTTCTAATTATACCCTATAAGAGATATGGACAGTTCCGACGATTCAAATAAAAACTTCTTTAAGCACGTTTTTAATTTTGACGATGATTCAAAATCAGATATTTTAAATATTATTCAATATGCTTTGATTGCTATTCTTCCTGTCGTTGTTTTAAATAAAACAATCGGTAAATATGTCCCAGAGTCGGATGATAAAAAAGGAAGTTTAGAAATAACTGCCGAAATTATTATACAAGTTCTCGTTACCTTTATGGGTTTGCTTATTATTCACCGAATTATTACATTTGTTCCAACCTATAGTGGTGCGAAATATCCTGAATTCCATATTGTTTATATTATTTTAGCAGTATTAATGATTACGATGAGTCTACAAACAAAGCTTGGTGAAAAGGTAAGCGTATTAGTAGAGCGTCTTTTAGATTTATGGAATGGTACTAGTGATAAAAACAACAAAAATACAAAGGGAAAGAACAATGTAAAAGTTTCTCAACCAATTTCTGGTCAAATCACAGGTCAAACATTGAACAAAGCGGCTATTACACAATCACTCTATACTGACGGAACTGCTATTAGTTCTCTTCCTACGAGTGATGACGGATATAGTAATGGAAATAGTATGCCAAGTCAACAATTACCTAACTATAATGCAATGTACAAACAGGACACTACACCCCTAGTTGGTGCTGCAACGCCAGGAATATCTCAAGAATCGTTTGGTCCTGTAGCTGCAAGTGAGTTTTTAGGTGGAGGCAGTTCTTTTGGAAGTGCATGGTAAAAAAACCAAAAAAATATTTATACATTTTACAAATTGTAAATTAGATGAATAAAATAATAACAATTAAATACTACAAAAAATATAAATATATACAAACCATATATATTTATAATGGACATAGAAAAACTATTAAAATCGCTCGATGATGAAAGCAATGAAAACCTTTTAAATTTTACAACGGATAAAATAAAAGAAATGAATTTAAACATTTTAAAAGAACTAAAACTTTCGAGAAATGATACATTAGAATTAATGCGCAAATTAAATAACTACAAATATGTAGACGAAATGAATGATTTAAAATATGGTACATATATTCGTTGGATACCTATTGAAAACCCTGATACTATACATTTAACCAAAGGTGCAATATTTTGTGAAATGAAAATTACAGAGGATGGCGTATTTTGTGTTTGTAAGAATTTCGGTTATAATTTGCGTCACTTTCAAATTTCATTTGACAAAAATTTAATTTTCCAAAAATTAACTGATCAAGAATTAGTTCTGTTATCAGCGTTAGACCATTTAGCAAAATAATAATTTTGATATAGCAATTATATAATTAGACAATACTTTGTCATTATTTTCTATGTTTTCTTGTTTTACATTCCGAGAATAAACCAGGAATAAATTTCCCCATATGTATAAGCTGAATATGATTTTTATGAATGGGTTTTTTTACAGAAGAAACTCGTTTCCCCCTTCTATATTTTGTTACACTTTTGTATCCCTTCCCGTTTTTGATAGATACTTTACGCATTATTTTTCCTCCCATCTGTTTTTTAATTTCTGTATTTTCATAGTGAAAATTTTGGATATCAGACATAATATATTATTACTAGAAAATAATATATATTATATTATATTATATGAATATAAATAAGCTTGTTCATTTATTTCACATAATAATAGTAGGTAGTTTATTTCTTTACGTTGGAATTATTAGAGAACAAATTCCAAAAGTATTATTTCCTATATTATTGGTGTTAGGCGTAGTAATAATATTTTACCATATTTATAAAACATATAATTATATTAAAGAAGGAAAGGGTTTTTGGGTAAATTTAATTCATATATTTATAGTGGGACCATTATTAATCTTTATTGGTTATTATGGAAAGGAAACATCCAGGCTATATTTTGAGTTATTGTTGATGTTAGGGTTTGCTTCAATTGGTTATCACGGTTATTATTTGGTAAAAAATTAACACTCTTTATTCACCCATTTTTTATCTAATACATCTTCCACACTCTCTAACACCCCTTCTACCCAACCCTGGTACCTGCTAACGGCTTCGCCTACTACTAATATTCCATCTTGTGGGTGTTGTGCTCTATATACAAATTCTTCCCTACTATGAAACTCAGAACCCAATGGCTCGTAATAGTGTGTTCCTAGAGGCCAATAATAAGAACGAACAGATGTTATTTTAAGTGTATTTTTGGTAATTCCTATTGCGGTTTCAAGTAATCTACAAAAAACATCCCTGTTTGGCTGGGTATTTTCTAAATACTTTTTCAAATAAAGTGCACTTTTGTTATCACTATAAGAAATCATATAAATGCCCTTTTCAACATTGATAGGGATAATTTTTTGAAGAGGTCCTGGTAATATAGTATAACTAGTAATGTATTGTTTGATTATTTCAGAAGATTCTTTATTAAATTTAGCATAAACCCTTAAAAAAGGTTGCCCGTGAATTTGTTTATATAAACTATGTGAATTAGAGGCTCCAGGAACAATTTTGAGAATTCCTGAAATGGTCGTGGCGACAATTACTTTATTTGAATAGTATACATTACCATTTACTGTTTTAGTTTCAAACAGACAAGGTTCATTTTGTAATTTTTTTACGGATATAACATCATTGGAGAATCTAAAATGTTGACTTCCTATTTTATGATATAACTTATCAACCAAATGTTTCCAAGGAATATGCAATCCCGTCCAACCGCCATATGTATCGTCCATACCATAATTGTATATGGTTTCATATACATCTGCGTTTTCATAATCGGTATATCCTGTGCTAACTATAAAATTTTTATATAAATCTGCGCCAAATAATTTAACAAAGAATTCCTTGAAGGGTTTATTCCGTAACTCGGGATGATTTTTATATGATGTCTTTAAATTTTCCATTATTTTTATAATATTTATAGGCTGTAATAATTTTGAATAATTAATGACAGATTTATATTCAGAATATGGAATATCTAAATCCTTCATTAGTTTAATTAATAATGGGTTCGTATCTTTTCTTCCAATTCCTGCGCCAGTTACAATTTCAGTACCATAAAAATCTTCATTACTAGTTCTTCCACCGATCCATTGTTTTTTATGTTTTTCCAATACCAAAAATGTTTTTTCTGGAGAAATCCTTTTTATGTTATAAGCAGTATATAATCCACCCATACCACTGCCAACAATAATAATGTCGTAATGTTTTGTTTTTTTACTTGTAATTATATTCATAATATATATATTAGAGATATATATATTATAAATATAATTTGAGGGACAAAATAAATTTATTTTCTTGCTGTTTTAGAATTGTTTGTATTCTTTTTATGGTATTTATTTTGCTTTGTTTTATTTTTCTTTTTCTTTTTCTTTTTCCCAGCATTTTGTCCCCAAGATGGCATAGTAACTAATAAAGGGTTCTCTTTGGAGTCCTCATCAAACATATTGTACCTTTCTTTGCGTTCTCTCATATCTGGAGGACCCTTGCTAAACTCTTCGACAGCCTGAATAGGAGAAATTGGTCTTATATTATCGGTTACCATTTTAATAGGATCTTCGGGAATAGAGTGTATCGGTTTAATCTCATAAGATGGTCCCATTTCAATATCATTTATGCCACCTCGTTTTGTCCTTTTCATTTGGTTTATACGTCTTTTTGTCCTTTTAGTTAGAGTCTTATTTTTACTACGCGCCATATATAATAAAAAGATTATTTTCTTCTTTTAGTTATATTTTTTTTTGATTTATTCAATTCAATACTAGAGTTACCCCTGCAGGTAAATTTGCCTCTTTTATAACCTTTCGAATTTACAATTGTTTTTGTACAAATGCCTATAGCTCTTCCTTCATTCGTTTCATTTGTTTTATCCAATTTTTTTATACATCTGCACAACTTTTTCGATAAAATTTTTTCTGCAGTTAGTTTTATAAGACGGGTTGATTTAGGTATTTTTTCATTGTAATATTCTAAAATTTGTTTATAATCATTGATAGTTAGTTCTGTAGAAGACATATTTTCTATAATATCTACAAATAAAATAAAATCAAAACAATAAAATCAAAACAATAAAATCAAAACAAATTAAGTTTTTATAAAAGCAAATAAAATATACATATATTAGGTATGAAAATAGTTGTATTTGATTTAGATGAAACCCTCGGATATTTCACCCAATTAGGAATATTTTGGGACATTTTGAAAAAGTATTTAAAAAATAAAAACATACATTTAACACAAAACGATTTTAATGATTTATTAGATTTATATCCAGAATTTTTACGTCCAAATATAATAAATATTTTAACTTATTTAAAAGAACAAAAAAAGAATAAATGTTGTCATAAAATGATGATATATACAAATAATAATGGTCCAAAAGAATGGGCTAATCATATAATTCGTTATTTCGAAACAAAATTAGATTTTAATTTAGTTGATCAAATAATAGGCGCATTTAAAGTTAATGGAAAGATAATTGAAATATGTAGAACCTGCAATAAAAAAACGCACAATGATTTCATTCGTTGCAGTAAGATACCTGCAAATTCTGAAATTTGTTTTTTGGATGATACATTTTATCCTGAAATGGCAAATGAGAATATATATTATATAAATATTAAACCATATTATTATGATCTTAAGTTCGATTATATGATAAACAAATTTAAACAAAGTAATATTGGTAAAAAACTGTTAAATAACACAATTAATTATGATGAGGATTATAATGATAAGGATAATGATATTTTCGAAAAAACAATGATGGAAAACATCAAACTTTACAAGTATTTCTATATTAATAAAGATTTGAGAGAATATGAAATAGATAAAGTTTTAGGAAAACATATTATCAATCATTTAAAGGATTTTTTTAATAAAAAAAGGAAAAATAAAACATTTAAAAACAGAAAAAATAACACAAATACAAATAACAATAAAAGCAGGAAAAATTTATTCTTCTAGTAACATTAATGCCATAGCTGCGTAATTATGCAAATCTAAAAGGGTGTCCCTAATCCCTTCATCGTTCACTAAAACTACCCCATTTTTGGTAATAGACATCGCGCGTTGAATTTTATCTTCTATACGCATCAAGACACCAATAACACCATATTTTGCAAAAGCATCTCCGTAGTCAGCATTTTTCTTTTTGAAAAGTTCTAGACCATCACTGTGTATTTTTTGCATCTGTTCAACTCGATTCATATTATAAATAATATAATGTTAATTTTTTATATTATTTATTATACTTTTATTAGTTTTATTAGTTTTATTTTTTCAATTGTTTTCTGTGTAAAAGTTCAATGTTCTTGCACTAGGATCCGTCGCATTTGTATATTTTGGCATCCAAAAATAGGGTACTATATGTAGACAATTTGGATAATATTTCTCAAAAAGTTTCTTGTAATAAAACTTCTCTGTTTCTAGCGAAGGCATATACTTATCCGTTTGATCTTCAACATTCATATACACTGCGATATATTCTTGCAGTATTTGATACAAAGAGCGCCCGTGACCACTAACCCCATCACTAAAAGCCTCCTTCTTTCTCCATAGAATCTCAGATGGCAATATTTGTCTATTATTAAAATCTAACAAGTTGTCAGAGTGAAAACTTTTCCTTAATATATATTTTTCAATGCATTTATCATTATTATGATTTCTATAGTAAGCTGGAATAGAAAGAACCGTATTAACAAAATTTTTATCCAGAAAAGGTGTTCTTGGTTCAAGCCCGTGCGAAGAAATACATTTATCAGAACGTAAAACATCAAATAAGTGAATATCTTTCAATAATCGTCTCGTCTCTTTGTCAAATTCTATATCATCTGGGCATTTATTCATATAAAGGTAACCACCGAGCAGTTCATCTGAGCCATCACCATTAAAGATTACCTTTGCTTGAGAATGTGTTGAAATATATTTACCCAATAAATAATTACCAATACTTGCACGAACACTCGTCGTGTCATAGCTTTCAATAGCATAAATTACTTCTGGAATTGCATCAAACATTTCTTTTTCAGTAACAATAATTTCAGTATGATTAGTTCCAAGATATTCAGAAACAATTCTTGCATATTTTAAATCTTCAGACCCCTCAAGTCCAATACTGTATGTCTCTAATTTATTTGGTAATTGGTTACGATTATAAAAATCATTTACCAAAGCAGCAATTAAGCTACTATCTAACCCGCCAGATAATAAACACGCGATTGGACGTTCTGTTGTAAGACATCTTTTGTTCACGGCAGTAACCAAGTAATTTCTAATACTGATGGATATATTTTGATATACCATATGATTATGTAAATTAAACATAGTATCAATATAATTATCAACCCTCCAATTATATGAGAAAGTAGGAATAAAGTACGGAATGTTTTCTTTCAATGGTTCCCAACTAGAGTTTATTTTATTACTAAGATTAAATATGCTGTAGGTACCCGGTTGAAATTGCTCAATAGAATAGTGGTATGTTGTCATATTGTAAAACCTTTCCAAGCATTTCAACTCTGAAGCAAAACCATATAGTGGAAATATATTATAATTGTTTTTTAAACTCTTTAAATGGTATAAAGGTCTAACCCCAAATGGATCGCGAGCGATGTAAACCTTATTATTCAAGTCTTCTGTAAGACGGTTATCATATAAAACAAATGAGAATACACCATCAAGCATAGTAAGTGTTTGCTCAATACCATATTTAAGATACAGATGAATAATAACTTCACAGTCAGAATCCGTATAAGCTTCTACATTCATGCATTTGTACAAATCTCTATAATTATAAATTTCTCCATTGCAAATTAGTACAATATTATTTATAACTATCGGCTGGTTAGATTCGTCATTTAACCCATTGATTGCCAGTCGGTGAAAGCCTAGCACCATTTTCATATAATTTGTTTCTAATTTAGAGAATTCTGGCCCACGGGCTTCCCCCTTCATAAATTCTTCGTTAATTACTTCATATTTTGTATTATAATTATTTAAAAGTGTAAAAATGCCGCACATATAAGTCTATATAATTACTATAATAGCCTTTATATATTTTTATATAAACAAATAAAAATAATATATATTTATATCAATGAACAGTCAGTATAATCAATCGTATATTTCTAACTCAAATATACATAAAGAAACAAATACAAGAATATATAATAGAAATGTTCCTTCTCAAATATTGCAACCGTATTTAGATGTTCGCCCAGTTATGACAAAGTATTCTCATTTTCCTATAGTTGATCCTAGAAAGACATCAAACGTCCAATTACAACAAATACCTCAATATAATGTTAATAATGTATTTAATCCTGGAAATTCGAAGGCACCTTGGTCAGGTTTTGCATCCAACATTAATAGAGAATCCGAATTAAGAAACCAAATATATGCCCTTCAAAAATCAAGCCAGTCAGTTTATGTTCCCAATAGTAACAGTGATTTATATGAGTATAAATTTAAGACAATTCAACAAGTTAACCCTCACGAACTATTATCATATAATGAAGGATTTACAATGTTCAATCCAAACCCCGATCCGGAAACAGTAGGCACGGAGATATTTTATAATCATACTAGGGGTCAAATAAGAGGCTTAACAAAGCAAAATAACTAAATTTTTGCGTTCTACTTACACATTTATACATTTAGAACATTGTTTTTATAGTATATTTTCTTTTATAAAATTACTTATATAAATACCATTGCCAATATGAACATTACCATCACTTAAATCTTTCCTTAGAAACCCATTTTTATCTATATAATTATTATAAATATCAAAGAATATATACTCTTTTTCAATACATTTTTCTTTTAATTTTTTGTTAAAATATAAAACGTATTGTTTTCGTTCTTCATCACTTCCCAAATATGGATATTGCGGATTTTCAATAGTATTGTATTTTTGAATAGGTGGAACAACATTATAAACACATATATTTTTAAGTTTAATTTGTGAAATGGATACATTTAATTCAATTGCTTCAAAATAATTATCAACAATATTGTTTATAATATCTCGATATGTTTTTTTTTCTGTTATTTGTTTATGAATATGACATCTACAATCTATTTCACCTAAACAAAAAATAATAGTGTCTCCATCTTTAATATTAAATTTTCGAATATCACATCTATTTATTTTTTCTTTACCAAAACTATAACATAAAAGTGGTCCTAGATGATGTTGTGTTATTCCAGACCAACCATTACCTGAATGACTATCTCCAATTGTATGAATCGACATATATATATTATCTTTTATTTACAAAATAATATATAGAATTATTATGAAACATAAAAGCGAATAGTATAAATTAAGTGCTGTTGAATATTATTTATTACAAGACAAATTTCAAGAAGAAGTTTCTAAATATTCAAATTTTATCCAAGATTTTAGACTTTTTGAAATTTACACCTTTTCTCATTTCACACATTAGGAAAACACCCAAATTAAAATGTAAAAGCTTTTATTTTATATTCTAATTCATCACTTTTACTATAAAATTTATAATACACTTTTAATCCGTCTTCTATATTATATAAGGTAGGAAGGCATCTATCTAATGTCTCTTTTTCTAAATATATTTCAAAATTATCGTAATACGATATATGCTTGATTCTAATTTGCAATTTGCGTTCAAATCCTAACTCATTGTTTGTAAATACAATAAAATCTCCTATATTCATATTCGCAAAATCGCCTTTATTTAATCTTCCTTCTACTTTTTTGATACCGCAATGCATAAGAGAAAACCAAGGTTCAGATAAGTTTTTTTCATAAATAGACATTTTATAAACATATAATCGTTTTACATTTATATCATTTATATAATTTATTTCAATTTTATAATAATTATCGGCATTTTCCTAATGTGTGAAATGAGAAAGGTCTAATGTCTAAAGGTATAAAATAAATAAAAATTTTGTTCTAAAATTATGTTTTAGATGAAATTTAAGAGTAAAAAGAATAATATCACTATTATTTATGAAGAAACAAAAAATAAAAGTAGCTAATAGTAAAACAAAGAAACATCAAAAATTTGTTAAAAATAATACGAATAAAAACATTAAAAACATTAAAAATAAAACAAATAAAAGAAAATATTTAACCCTAAAAAAGGTAAATTGTAGTCCAAAACCTAAAGGAGAAATAAATGATTTTACTTGTTATACAAATAAATCATTATACCGGTTGAAAGAGCTGTGGAATGCAAGACATCCTGATGTTAAAATAAAGACGAATATTCCAAAAGAAATTCATCGTTTTATTAGTGAAAAATTAAGTGGTATTTGTCATAAAGAATCCTGTTGGTTAAAACAAAAAGGAGAATTCGGGCCAGTTGAAAGTGATATGGCCGATTCATTTGCGCCAGAATCACCTCCAGAATGGAAAAAAAATCCGAATGAATGGTTATCTAGTGTTGACATTATAAATGTAATGAAACAATACGAAAAAGCTTATAAATGTTTCGATTTTATTGGACCGTCTCCTATTGATTTCGATACACGAAAATTATATGGTGAGTGTGTTTGGGATGAATTGTGTAATTTCAATATAAAAAATCAAATTAAGCAAGGTAAAAATAAAATTGGTATTATATTTAATACTGATCCTCATAATAAACCAGGCCAACATTGGATTTCGATGTTTATTAATATTAAAAAGAAACAAATATTTTTCTTTGATAGTACAGGAGAAAAAGCATCTTCTGAAATAATGGCTCTTGTGGAGAGAATTAAAGAACAAGGTTTGCAATTAAATCCAAAAATAAATTTTAATTTTGATAGTAATGAAGGTATTGAACATCAATATGGTAATACCGAGTGTGGTGTATACTCATTATTTTTTATAGTTCATATGTTGGAGGATAAAATGACTGAGCATTATTTAAAAACTCATATTTTAAAGGATGAATATATGAAAAAATTTAGACACATTTATTTTAATGATTCTTTGTAGAAGATAATAAACAAGTAAAATACCTACTAATTACTAATAACTAAATAAATATATAAAAATAGGTTCCTCTATAATAAATATAAAAAATAATATGAGCAATAATCATTTTTTAAACAAAGAAAACATTAAAATGGTATGGGATGTCATTTCAGACGAAGATATATTTAAATTTCTTCCTAGGGATTCACAAAGTAAAGTTTCTGATATATTTTTAAATAATATAAAAGGTTTTTTTGAAACAGAGGGTAGAACAAATTCTAATTTAATTGATATTAATAAAAAATATATAATTTTGATATTAAATTGTATAAAACAAAATTTTTCCAAAAATGTTCCCAATAAAATTAAAATATTAAACGAATCACCAATAAAAGAATTAATTACTTTCGAGGAAATACAGAATGATCGCAAAACACAATTTGAAAAGGATTTTGTAAAACGCCAGCAAGAATTTACCAACTCAATGGCTTTGGATATTCCGCCGGTACCCGAGTTTACAGATAAATACGAAGAACCTCCAATTGTAGAAATGGAGAAAACAATTAAAGAAATTATTGCAAAAAGAAATTATGAGGTTGATAACTTTAATAGTATGTATAATTCGGACGCAAATAGTGAAATAAACCCAAGTAATTGGCTAAAAGCTCAAGAAACATCGATAAAAACAGAAAAACTTATAAACCAAAAAAAACAACAAAATACTATTACCGATAACAATAGTATATACCTGCAAAACAATACAAAAAACGTTACGTGGGGGGATACGACAGAAATATCTGAAACTGATAACATATTTGAAAATAATATATTTAATAAACTCAAAAGAGTTGATACAAAAGAACAACACGATGTTCAAGAACGAAATACTAAAGGCCCAAATAATGCAATGTTAACTAATGAAGAACCTACACCACAACCTCGACAAAATATACAGTACAGTCAGGATACAGAAATAACAAATAAAAATAAAATTGAAATTTTAGAAAATGAAGTTAAGAATTTAAATAATAAACTAGATATTATAATTGAATTATTGAACAAAACAAAATAAATAAATGAATATATACATTTTATACATGAATATATTCATTTTGTTATCAATTATTTACAATTTGAATGTAGCCTATTCTATAAGTGCTTTCCGCAGTGAAAATTTAAGGAATACACTTTTAAGAATCATTGTGTTTAAAGAGAAAAAAATGCCCAAATTATTAAATAAAATAAAAGATTGTTATTATGTCTATTATAATAAATCTATTGCAGTTATGGGGGAAGGAATAAATGAATATAATAACAAACTTAGTGAAGAACAAAAAACTATTATAGAAACTATACTTTCATTATGTTACTAATAATTTTAATACCTTTTCGCCTCTTTCATTTATTTCATATGTACCAACTTTTAAAGGGATAATAGATGGATCATTTAAAGCGGCTTTATATGTTGCTTTATCATACAATTCCAAAACATCCTTACCAGTTCTTCTATAAATATACTCAACACCATTAATGGAAATAGGTTTACCTGCCCATTCAATAGCTACTTTATTTGCTTGAACTGTTGCATCGTTTTGTTGATCAGCATAATCCGGAACATATGTCATTTTATCTTTTCTTGCATCACCGAAATTAACACATTTGCCGTTAGAATAAATATAACAATCAAATGCGGTTTCTTTAATTGTATCTGTTAATTGTGCCGTTAAATTTGCTTTAATCTCTGAAATTTCAAAAAGATATTGATCACTAGTAATGGGCTGTCTAGGTAGCGCCTTACTTAAATCCTTTCTTTTTAATTCAATGGCTTCGTCAGATTTTAATTGTGCCTCTGAAAATATCATCAAATAAACAAATACTTCAACCGTTTGAAGTGGCAGTGGCAAGTCCTTATGACTACAGATACGTCTGGCACGACCGATGACTTGTTCTAAACGCACTGGATGCCAATATGGTTCCATAATATGAACATATCTAGTATTTCTTAAGTTAATACCTTCTGATCCAGAAGAAGTAATCATAAAAACCTTAATGACTTCTCCCATATTATTGTTGTGATGCTTGGTTTTCAATACATTTCCAATGCTATCTGGAACGTCATCCCATTCACCATTATAAATATGACGCAATATTTCCTTTTCTTCACTGGTTTCAGTTCCTGTATATAGTGCATATGTGGGTTTCCCTTGATTATTTTCACTTATATCAATTTCCCAAAGTCCAAGTGAATTTTTCTTGATTTTAAAACGCGCGAACCCATTTTTTTCTAAAACCAAACTAAATAACCCAATACCTTCAGCTGTTCTAAACTGGCTGTACACTAAATGTAGACCTTTATTATCTTCGTCTTGTATATTTTCTAAAATATGTAAGAATTTAGGACTATATGTTTGTAGAGCTTCTGGAGTTAAAAAATCGTTGTAATGTTCTTCAATATTTTTAATAGCAGTTTCCAACCTTTCTTTATATGTAACTCCACCGATTTCATCCAATATCTCATCACCTTCAATTTCACCTTCACGTTCATCCTGTATATCTTGTTTTGATTCTGTCCGGATTCCTTCTTTAATTATTTGTGTCATTTCATTTGATTCCATATCTTTATCGTTTTTTTCCCCCTTATTATCATTCTTATTTTTAGTTTGAGGAATTGGTCTATCTGGAATAATATAGTTACAAAATAAACGAGAGAAAATACGATATGTGGATGATTTTTCTTCAAACAAATCAGCAGTCTCTGATGTAGGTTTCTTCTTCTTTTCCAACTCTCTCTCTTGCTTTCTAGCGCTTTCATATATTCTAAATTGTGTATCACTCATAGGAATTTTAACTATATGATAATCTACACCTAATTTTTTATCATATTTGGGTAATAAACTTTCTTGTGCACTTTTGAAATAAGAAGATAACCCTAAAATTCTTCTTTTTAAAGCATCAACATTTTTCAATTTTTTATCACTGTCATTAATATAACGTGATGTAAACATATCTAAATTATCTGGAAGTGCCTTTTTATTTAGCACCTCTATACCTTGTGGCATAACATCAATATTATTTCTTTTCAAAATACTCATTATTTTTCTCTCAAAATCGTTGTCAGAAATAAATTCAGTGTCCATTATTTGTTCGCCCTTTTCATTTTTAGTTATATTACTTACGCCTTGATAGCCAGAGTCTTTTTTAATTTTATTTTTGAACCCAAATGGGTTTCTTGTGATAGTGAGAGTTTTGCTTGATGGCGAGTAATCCAAGTAATCAAGCGATTTCTCGCCAAGAAGCATTTCCTGAAGTGTTTGTCTATCTATCTTGCTATTTGTATTAACAACCAAAGGAATTTTCCAAGTTTTAATATAACCGCGCAAAATATTAAAAAGTATTGCAAATTCGTTTGGGTAATTAATAACAGGTGTGCCTGATAACAATACAATTTTACAATTTTGAGCTCTTAATAACATATAATAAAGCTTTGTAGCTAGATTAAGTGGCGTATGTTCACCAAATAAGCTTTCATCTTCTTTTTCTTTTTCATTTTCATCCTTGTCATTTTTTCCTTCTTTTTTATCTTTTTTGGATTTTTTCTCTTCTTCTGGAATGGGTTTTTCTTTTTTTAATTTATTTACAATACGACTAATTAAATTATGAGCCTCGTCAATAACCACAACAGCATTATCAAATATATTTCTTGTAAATTTAGATGTCATTTCAGATAAACGCTGTGCACGTAACCCGTTGTAATTAATAAACGTATATTTTTGTTTTATCATTTCGTTCAATTGTTCTTCCAAGACTTTTTTATCAGTGTCATTCAACTCATCATAATTGGTTGGTTTTTTAACATTGATAAAAAAGGCCCCGTTATGCTTGCGAATATATTCTTGAGGTAAATTTAATAATGCAGAGATTGTTTGCAAAGCTTCTGGATTATCTATTATAGAAATCCATTCCCAATATTGATTACGTTTATATAATAAATCACCAGCTTTTTTCAATTCTTCTATATAATTTGCACGAAGTGATGCTGGAGTCATAATAATAACTCGTTTTGAATCCTTCATACCCTCTGCAATAGCAATTGAACTTGCTGTTTTTCCAGAACCTAGCCCGTGATAGAGTAATAACCCGCGATAAGGAGTATACAGATTTATATAGTCCCGTACAATTTTTTGGTGTGTCAATAAAGAAAAACCACTGCTCGTTTTTCCGATAACATCGCAAGAAATGCTCTCTTTATTTTCTTCTAATTCCTTTCGATATGGTTCAAAAATAGAATTAATAAAATTTACAAAAACCTCTCTATTATTCATATAATAACTTGAAACTTTTATTATGACTGGGAGGGTCTTTTTAGGCATCCGTTTTCGTAAATCGGTGTCACCGATTTCTACAAGTGTTTCAGGACCCAATACAGCGATACCTTTTTCAAGTTTTTTTGTTATCCTTTTCTTTTTTTCTGGTGCTTTAATTGGAATGACTTCAGTTATTTCATTTTCTTCTTGTATTTCACCTTGTTTTTCTTCAAATTGTACTTGCTTTTTAGGTTTAAAAATATATTCTTCCTCTTCATCATCTTCAATAATTAATGGCATTTTCCTCTCTAGTTTTTTTATATTTTTCGTGGAGGTAGGGAACTGAATAGGCTGCGCGCGGTTCCTTTCTTCAGTTTCTCGTAAAACGTCTTTTGTTGTTACCTTAATTTTTTTATTTTCTTTCATTTTCTGTAAAAGAGTTTCGCGGTCAAACCCTTTTTGTGTTTCATCTACAATAATAGGTTTTCTTGTGGGTACTTCTGATTGTTGTATGATTTCTTGTTGTGTATTATCTATTGGTTTATCTATTTCTTCTTTTGATTTAAGTGGTTTACTGTTTTTGATACCTTTTATAACTACTGCAACCCGTTCCCTCTCTTCAACAATTGGTTTAATCATTAATCTTTCTTTTAATGAGGCTAAAGGATTCATTTCTTATATAATTTAAATATATAAATTTTTACATTTATACATTTATAGATTAAATCCATAAAATTGTAAAAACACTCTTTTTATATTTAGGTTTAGTTTAGTAGAATATCTAGAAAAACACAATAATAATAATACAAATTTAAGCCAATTCATCTGGTGTTAATCCTATTTGTTTGAGTGCTTCATTACACGCGATTTGTTCTGCTTTTCGCTTAATTTTATGTTGTCCTTCACCCATAAATATAAAGGCCTTACCATTGTCCAGAACAAAGTCTTGAATCGTCTTGAAATTATTAAAAAATACAAAATCAACAGAGTCTTTATGAGATACACTATGAATTGGCTGTCCTAGACACAAATAGACCCCCATTTTATATCCTAACTCGTCATCGTGTTCTATTTCCAAATAATGAGGTGTTACCTTGAATTCTTTTTGTATTTTGACTTGCAAAATATTTTTATAATTATCATCATTTTGAATAAGCGCCGTCCAGTCTATATGTTTATCAAATACATTTTCTATGAACTTTTGCGCCATTTGAAATCCAGGTCCTGTAACAAACAGATTTTGAAACCAGTTTTCTTCATCTTTTACAACAATTTTATTAAAATCCAAAAAAAGTGCACCAATAAAAGACTCAAATAAACACCCCAATTTTTTTAAATTTGTACGTATTTTCTTTTCCTCTGCGTGTTTAGAAATAATTAACCATTTATGAAGACCCATTTCTAGAGCAATTTTACCAATCGCTTCATTTTTAACAATAGCAATTTTCTTTTCTGTCATAAACCCTTCGTCCGCTTTAGGAAAACGTCTATATAACAAATATTTAGTAACGCATTCTAACACACCATCACCTAGAAACTCCAAACGTTCGTTTGATTTACTACTAAGAGGCATACAGTCAGAGGGTTTTTCAACAATAGTAATATTCTGTTGAATATTCTCAAAATTAGGACGTTTAGTGTACGAACGATGAACAAATGCACGTTCATAAAGAGCCATATTATAAATAGTAGGGGGAATCCCATATTTAGAAAGAATAGATTGAACTTCATTCAATGTAATCTTAATATTTACTTGATTGTAAGGATTAAATATTAAACCATCGTCTGTTTTAATAATATCATCATCGTGATTGTGCTTTATTTCATTCATTTTTACTTATATAACATAATATAACGTCTTTATGTAGTTTTATTATATGAAATTAATGAAATAATACTAGTAATCGTATAAAATATGCAAACATATATTCAACGGTATATATTAAGAAAAATATATTAAGAAAAAATAAAATCTTTTTCTAGTATATAATATGGTTTTAATGAATGCTAGTAAAATGGCTCGTCACTCAGCTTCTTTAGTTAATCGTCCAAACTGTGGCGGAACTGCTAAAAAGACTGGAACTAGTAAAAGTGTTGGTTTATTTTTGCCTAGTCAACCTATTCTATTAAGGGGTTCAAATGCTCCAGCACCTTTTAGTTTAGATTGCAGTACAGTTACAGATTACAAAATACATACAGTACAACGTACGGGTTACCGTGCTACACTTGGTCCTTAAGTGTTTTTGTCATATATTTAAGATATTTACAATATTTTTTGAATAAATTGTTTAATTTGTAAAATGATTTAATACTATGGTATTAGATCATTTATTATATGATAATAAAAGTTGATATTCGAGAAAAAGATTTATTGGTACAAATTACACAATTACTCGACAATAATCCTATTTTTAAAGAAATTATATTGAAATCAGAAGTTTTGCCTATAGGAGATATAATTATTGAAGAAAATAATGAAGAGTTATTGATTATAGAGAGAAAAACCATAAATGATTTAATATCAAGCATTAAAGATGGAAGGTATGAAGAACAATCTTACAGGTTAAACGGTTTAAATCATCATAATCATAATATCGTTTATTTGATTGAAGGAGATATAACAAAGACGTATCGATATAAAATAGATACGAAAAACGAAAAACTTACACTATATTCTGCAATGTTCTCTCTCAACTATTATAAGGGGTTTTCTTTGTTTAGATCTTTTTCTTTAGAAGAAACTGCTTTAATTGTTTGTAATATGGCTTATAAATTAGATAAAAGTTTGAAAACAGGTAAAAAGGGATTTTATCAAAATAAAACATACACTTCTTTGTTTCAATCCCACCAATCATTTATGGAAAAAGGAACTGATAGTGAGAATCAAGATAAAATTGAGAATCAAGATAAAATTGAGAATCAAGATAAAATTGAGAATCAAGATAAAATTGAGCCCGACCCCCAATATATTAATACAGAAAAAGATTACGTAAGTGTCATAAAAAGAGTAAAAAAAGAAAATATTACAACTGAAAATATTGACGAGATTATGCTTTGTCAAATACCAGGGGTTAGTTCCATAGCCGCTCTGGCAATCATTGAAAAGTTTAAAACATTACCTAATTTAATAAAAGAAATGGAACAAAACATAGATTGTTTAAAAGATGTATCGTCCATAAATCCCAAAGGACAAGTGCGAAAAATAAACAAAACAAGTATATCAAATATTGTAAAGTTTCTATTGAAAAAATAAATATATATTATATGAAGAAAGAATTGATGAATTTATTTTTATTTATTGGTGTTAGTTTTCTAATATTTTTATTGTTTAGAAATTTCAATTTTAAAACCATGGAGGGAATGACAAATAAACCAGACAATAGTTCTTCAGGTTCAGCCTCGTCACAAAACGGTATTGCTGGAAATGCAGCATCTTACGGAGCATCATTGAAGGCAGTCGCAATAAAAACTCAAGATACTCTATTAATAACTAAATACCGCAATGATTATGAAACTGCAATATTAAATTTGGATGATTTAATTAATAATTTAATGTTAAAGACCGCTTTATCCGTAGATACTAGCAATCCAGATGTTTCTATAAAAAAATTATCCGAAATGAACAATGCTAAATTAGCTTTAAATAATGTCATGAAATTTGTGGATGCGAGTAAATGAATAAAAATTATGTAAATTTCTTACAATTACATAATTTTTAACCTATATGCAACTTTACTTCATTATCTCTATAATAACCATTATCCACCAATTTTTGTGTGTATTCCGCGCCGCCCCAATTAGGATCCATTGGATCTGGGCTAACAGGGAGTGATTCTTGTTTTACATTCATCATATCAAGAGGCGTTGTTCTACCGATATAATAATTTGTTTGGTCATGAGCAGGGTATGAATTATGATTATAAGGTGGATCATTTCGTGTTGCATCTACTAAAAGTGTTGGGTTTGGATAGGCTGGACTAGTACTAATGGGTTCCATTTCTGATTCCAAAAAAGGTGGTACTTGTGATGCAATACCTAATGGAGCTGATGCAGAAGGTGGCAACCCAGCTTGTGGCTCTGTAACGCTAGGTCGTGATTTATAAACACGTTTACCTTGGGCATCATATGTCTCTTGCAAATACAATACTGGACAACGGATATTTTGACTTCGCTGCCAATCTAAAAATTGTGTATAATCTTCTAAATTTTCAAATTCAATGGGATTTACACCAGGGACTTTTACCAATTTGGAATTATATAAATAAAATTTAGACCCCTTTTGTATAAGTAAATTTGGACACCGAGGAGTTCTATTATTGTCAAAACCTTCATTGTCAATAGATTTTGCGTAAAAATATAAACCAATTAGAAATACTAATATAGATAGAAAAAGCAAGAGGGTCATTATATATTATAAGGATAAAATTGTACACAGTATTATTTATTATTTTCTGTATATTTTATATAATGGTTTTTTTACATATTGATACAAAAAATTATGAAGAAAAAGACGGAAATAGAACATTAATAGATAAATTAAACAATATTATCCATAGCAATAAAAACAAGGTATTTATTCTTTATTATATGGAAGGATGTGGTCCCTGCAATGCAACTAGACCTGAATGGGAAAAATTGAAAAATGTATTAAAGAATACAGAAAAAGATGAAAATATAGCCATTGTTGATATAGATCAAGTATTATCTAGTAAATTAAAAGGACTCAAAGAGCCTAACAGTTTTCCTACGATTCGTTTTGTAACAGATTCCGGAAATGTTTCTGAAAATTATGAAGATAGTGAATTACCAGATGAAGAGAAAAATAGAACAATTGATTCCTTTGTGAAATGGATTACATTAAAAACTGGACAACAAATACAAAAAGGCGGTGTTTTAATAGATGCTAAAGACGATCAAGCGTTTCAACATTTTATAGAAAATGCTACCTTTTCTTATTTATCCGCAGGATCATTTGGAATAACATTCAAGGCTACTTTAAAAGAAGGCGTTGAGTCTAAGTATAAATGTCTTGAAGTGAGCAATACTTTTGATTATGGGGATGATGTAAGAACTATCATTATTAAATTCGGTTTTGTTCACGATAGTAGTAAAGGTCAAACCGAAACTACTGTTAAACTTTCAGAAGATAAAATATTTGATACTGTGGAATTACAATCTTTTAAAGATGAGGTAAATATTCAAACAGATATATTTTTAAAAACAATGAACTATTTACAACCTATTTGCCCTGCAATTGTATATTCATCAGTGTATACAGATATCGACGGTGTAAATGGTTTAAATTATTTATTTGAAATAATGTATAAAGGAAGTGAAAATACCGCAACCAGAATATTAATACAAAATATGTATAAATCAAAACAAAAACTCCAATTTTATAATATTGGCGTAATTGCTATGGAGTTTGCAGATGGGTATGTATTGTTATATAATTTAAATAAAGATTTGCTCTTTGATTTATACAAAGATATGACACTATATTTATTATTAAAGCTTGCTCTGGATACAGGATATACTCATGGCGATTTTCATCCTGGAAATATATTTATAAACACGAAATATAAAAATTATTTTAAAGGTTTAAATGGAAAACCTTTATTAATTGATTTTGGACAAGCACAAAAAATACCAATTGATATGTTAAAATTTATGAAAGAAAAGTGTAATAATGGTAACTACACAGAAGCATTAAAAAAATTATGTGAAATTAATAGACCAGACGGTATAGTTATGAATGAATTCAATACATTTTATGGCTTTGCTTGTGGATCATATGATTTTAAAAAACAAGTTCCAATTACCGAATTCCCCAAAAAAATAAATCCTATAATAAATATGTTATTCCAAGAAAGGGAGAAATCAATCGATGATATGATAAATTTATTCAAAAGAAAAAACACTGAAAATCCTAAAAAATATCCGTTGCTGCCATTATCAAATGCTGTAAAAAACAAAATGTATTCTGGATTAATTACAGGAGGTAAAAGAGGTAGAAATAATAGACAATTTAAAAAAACAAATAATAATACTAGGAAAGGTGGTAAATGGAGTTTAAAATATAAAAGAAGTATTAATTGCAATCATCCAAAAGGGTTCTCTCAAAAACAACATTGCAAATATGGTAGGAAATAGTGGTAAAACATTATTTTATTTTATTTAGTGAAATTTTCTTTGGAATATCCAATAACAGCACAAGCGATTCTTTTTCCGGCGTTACCTGTCTTAAGGCTCTCTAGGTTTCCACCTTTACCACAATCATCTTCGCCTTCGTGAATAACGAGACCTCTGCCTATAATATTACATTTAGTACCTCTAAGTTTAATAACATCGTCATAAAACGTGTAAATAGATTGACCCTTGCTATTTGTATGTAGGTTTCCAAGGTCTCCGACGTGTCTCTCTTTGTTACCCGGGCAGCCATGAGTTTTTCCATACGGGTTAAAATGTGAACACATACTCATACATTTATCTGTAAGGTCTCCTGCTTCGTGTATGTGAAAGCCGTGAAAACTATTAGGTTTTAAACCAGACGTTATTGCCACATCAATTCTTACTTCATTAATTTCTAAATCTTCCGTAAATCGGACAGTGCCAGAAATATTACCATCATTAAATACTGCAATTGCATAGATTGGTTCAACGCTCATTTGAATTATATAATAAAATATTTTTATATAATTTTACTATAAATGTTACACCTTTGGACATTTAAAACGCCATTTTTAATGTCCAAAGTTAAAACTTATACATAGCAATAATTTAAACCACAAGTTCTCTCTTCTTTTGTAAGTAATCCAAATAAAATATTAAATCTTTTTTCAATTGAAAAATTTTTAATGTTATTATAAGTATATTGTTTTAAATTAATTATAAAATGTCTATTTAAAATATTATTAAACATTTTTTTAAAGGAAAAATATGCTAATATTTCTAACTTTATAGTTGTGCTGTATTTGTCGTGCATTATTTTTGATTTTATTGTATAATAATTTATTATATCTTCTAATAATAAATTAGATTGAATATTATACGTATATGGAATAATATTGTTGATAATAATATCATATGGTATGGTTTCCATTTTATATATGAATGTAATTTTAATCTTTATATAATTTTATATTATAAATCTACATTTTAAATGTCCAAAGGTGTAAAAGGTGTAATATAATTTTTAATTATTTTATTTTAAAATTGAATAACGAAAAACAAGATAAATATTAGTCAATATATAAAATCAACAACATGGAACACATATTCAGAATCGTAGACTTTAATGTATATAACGAAAAAGATACATCTGAATCATCATCTGATGACGAAAAAAATGTTTACAAGGATACATCTAATTTCGTTATTCAAATGTTTGGTGTCGATGAGAATGGCAAGACATTTTCTTTGAATGCAGAAGGTTATCGTCCCTTCTTTTATGTAATGGTAAATGATATGTGGACCATCCAGACGAAAGTAGCCTTTTTGGAACATTTAAAAGATAAAATCGGAAGGTTTTACCAAGAATCTATTACCGAGTGTAAAATTATTAAAAGGAAAAAGTTGTACGGCTTTGATGGTGGTAAAGAGCACAAGTTTTTATTTATAGAGTTCGCAAATTTAAATGCATTCAATAAAGCTAAAAATTTATGGTATTCGAATTACAATGAAGGTCATCTTTTATTAAAAGATGGTTATCGTTTCAATGATACAGATATGAAATTGTACGAAGCGAATATCCCACCATTGTTGCGATTCTTTCATATCAGAGATATTAGCCCTTCTGGCTGGGTAGCTATTCCAAAGAAAAAAGTAACCGAAAATAAAGGTACCAATAAAAATGTCAATTGCGATTTTGAATTTAAAACAAACTATAAAAATGTTATACCCCTAAACGATAAGGAAACAAGAGTACCCTATAAAATTATGAGTTTTGATATTGAAGCTAGTAGTAGTCACGGCGATTTTCCTGTTCCAATTAAAACCTACAAAAAATTAGCTACAAATATTATTGAGTATTTTGAAGGATTAAAGATGGAACTAACAAAAGAGTTATGTCAAAACATCTTGCGACGAATTATTCTAGCCGCTTTTGGATATGAAAAAATGGATCAAATTGATTTGGTTTATCCGAAAACGAAACCATCCTCAAAAGAAGCGGTCGAAAAATTATGTGAATTATGGCTATCATCTCAAGTTAGAAATTTGAAAAAACCGGAAGATTTTGATGAAGCAAATACAATCGAAAATATGTTTGCGAAAATGACCACAAATGATGAAGAAGATGAAACGACTGATCATAAATATATTAAATCCTATACAGATAAAAAAGCAACCATTGCCGATATACTTTGTGATAAGAAATTTGAGCGTGAAGGTAAGCTTAATGAGTTGAATATTTCGTTGAATGCAAGGTTTCCAAAGTTGGAAGGTGATAAGTGTACATTCATTGGATCAACTTTTATGAATTATGGCAATAAAGACCCACATTTTAACCACTGTATAGTATTAAATACTTGCTCCAATATGGCAATTGAAAACAGTGTTGTAGAGTCATATAATACCGAAAAAGAAGTATTGCTTGCTTGGCAAAAGCTTGTCCAGAAAGAAAACCCTGATATTATTATCGGGTACAACATATTTGGATTTGATTATGAGTTTATGTTTCGACGCGCCGAAGAAAATAATTGTGTAGAAGAATTTCTAAAGTTATCTCGTAATAAAGATGAGATTTGTGGAACATTAATAAATGATGAAAATGGTAATACTACAAGAAAATACAAAATAGAAGAAAGCACACTGCAAATTGCGAGTGGACAGCACGACTTGCGATTTATCAAGATGAATGGACGTCTACAGGTGGATTTATACAACTTTTACCGAAGGGAAGCAAATCTAATTTCGTATAAACTTGATTATGTTGCTGGAAATTTTATTGGTGACTTTGTTAAAAAAATAGAATATATAACAAGTGATAGTAAAAGTGATAATATAATTACTAGTTGTAGTCAAAGTATTATAAAAACATCCAATATGACGGGTTTATTACCTGGAAGTTATGTTCATTTTGAGGAAATTGGTCATTCGGTAGATTATTACAAAGAAGGCGCAAAATATTTGGTAGTAGAAGTGGATAAAACGAATAATCAATTTATTATTGACGATATTATTGAACCTGACTTTGATAAAAAAGTTCGTTGGTGTTTGGCGAAAGACGATGTTACACCCAAGGATATTTTCAGAATGACGAACGGCACTGCAGATGACAGATCTGTGATTGCAAAATACTGTATACAAGATTGCAACCTGGTTCACTATTTATTTAATAAGTCAGATATTCTTACTGGTTTTATTGAAATGGCGAAGATTTGCAGTGTTCCCATAAATTTCTTGGTTATGCGCGGTCAAGGAATTAAGCTAACCAGTTATGTTGCAAAAAAATGCCGTGAAAAGCGTACACTAATGCCAGTTATTGAAAAGGGTGGTCTAGACGAAGGCTATGAAGGCGCCATTGTTTTAGACCCAAAGTGCGACTTGTATCTAGATAATCCGGTAGCTTGTGTAGATTATGCTTCCTTGTATCCAAGCTCGATGATTAGTGAAAATCTATCCCACGACAGCAAGGTGTGGACTCGTGAATATGATTTGGCCGGGAATTTAGTTGAAGAGTGGGGTGAAAAAGATGAGAATGGTGTATATTTATATGATAATTTGCCCGGATATGAATATGTAGATATTAATTACGATACATATAGATATCATAGAAAGCATCCCAAGGCAGCTGCGGAGAAAATTAAATGTGGCTATAAAATATGCCGTTTTGCACAACCTATAACAAACCCGACCGGTGGTGGTGAAGGAGAAGCGATTATGCCTTCTATTTTGAAAGAATTATTAAAGGCAAGAAAAGATACAAGAAAATTAATACCGCAGCAAACCGACGATTTTATGAAAAATGTGCTAGACCAAAGGCAGTTAGGTTATAAGGTAACGGCTAACTCATTATATGGTCAATGTGGCGCGAAGACAAGCACCTTTTACGAAAAAGATATTGCGGCTTGCACTACGGCTACGGGTAGAAAATTATTGACTTATGCAAAAAGAATTATTGAAGAATGTTATGGGAATAAGATATGTGAGACAGAGAAATATGGTCCCGTTCTAACAAAAGCAGAATATATATACGGCGATAGTGTAGCTAATTATACGCCTATTTATATATCTACATTTAAAAATAACAACCCAAACGAAGAAAAAAAAAGAGTATTTGATATTGTTACAATTGAACAATTAGCTCAAAAGTATGGTAATAATAGATGGACTACTTGCCGCGAAGAAGGGAAACAAGAAAAAGAATTCTGTGAATTAGAAGGAATAGAAACTTGGAGTGAAAAAGGTTGGACAAAGTTGCATCGTATTATTAGGCATAAATTAGCAGAACATAAGAAAATGGTTCGTATTTTAACACATACAGGGGTAGTAGATGTAACAGATGATCATTCATTGTTACTAGATAATGGTAATGAAATATCACCTAATAATATTAAAATCGGTACAGAATTGATGCACAACCCACTTTTAAGAAAAGTGGAGCAAAAAGAATTTCCAAAAGAATGCTATGAACAATTATTTCCAAAAACATTTAACACTATGATTGAAGCAGCTATTTATACAAATTATTTAAATAGTCAAGGAGTAAAATTTTGTTTAAATTATGATGAAAATGGTATTATTGTTGACAGTATAGATTTAATAGAATTAGAAAACGTCAAGAAAGTAATTGCCATAATCCCAATTAATTATGAAGGTTACGTATATGATTTAACAACGGATAATCATCACTTTGCTTCAGGAGTAGGTGATTTAATAGTTCATAATACGGATTCAGTATTCTTCACCTTCAACTTGCAAACACCTGATGGTGTACCTATTCGTGGAAAAGAAGCACTCGAAATTACCATTGAAATAGCGCAAGAGGCAGGTCATTTAGCATCGAAATTCTTAAAAGGTCCTCACGATTTGGAATATGAAAAAACATTTATGCCATTTTGCTTGTTATCAAAGAAAAGGTATGTTGGTATGCTTTACGAAACTGATCCGAACAAAGGAAAGAGAAAAGAGATGGGTATTGTATTAAAAAGACGTGATAATGCGCCTATAGTCAAAGATATTTATGGAGGAATTATTGACATTCTAATGAAGAAGCAAAATATCCAAGAAGCAATTGATTTCTTACAGTCGTGTTTACAAAATATTGTGGATGAAAAATATTCAATGGACAAATTAATTATTACAAAATCACTGCGCTCGGGATATAAAAATCCACAGTCCATTGCGCATAAAGTGTTAGCAGATAGAATTACTGCAAGAGATCCAGGAAATAAACCAGGACCAGGCGATAGAATACCATTTGTATATATTGCTTCAAAAGATAAAAAAGCACTGCAAGGTGAAAAAATAGAAACACCAACTTTTATTACGGAAAATAGATTAAAAATAGATTACTCCTTTTATATTACAAACCAAATTATGAAACCCGTACAGCAAGTGTTCGCATTAGTATTGGAAAAAATATGGACAATGCAAAAAAAAAGGTCAAAACTAAATCAATTTAAAAAAGCAGTAGAAAAATTACAAAGTGAATACATAGAAGACTCTGATAAATTTCAAGAAAAATTAGAAACACTGCGTTGTAAAGAAATAAAGGCGCTTCTGTTTGATGAGTATTTAAGAGAAACAAACAATGAAAAAGAGGGTGTTCAAAGTTTGACAAAATACTTTGGTAAAAAAGAATAATATAATTTACTTTTTGGAAAAGGTAAAATTCAAAAGTATCATTACAAATAATAGATAAATAAGCAGATTAGATAAATAATTAATGGTTAGAAATTTTTACTCCGTTATATCTAAAACTCTTTTTCATATATATTTCTATTGTTATCTATATAACTACCAAATCCTTTTATTTTACCATTCGAAAACATACCCTCATATTTTGAGTTATTCGGCCATTTAATAGATCCTATACCGTTAATTTCATTATTTTCAAAATAACCTTTGTAAACAGTCCCATTCGGCCAAGTCATTGTTCCATAAACCATCATATTATTTTCAAATTTTCCAGTAAAACTAAAGTTATCAAAATAATTCGTTATGGTGCCAATACCGTGGATATTGTCATCATACCATTCGCCATTATATTCAACATGTGCGTTACGATCAATATATATACCTTGTCCATTTTTTTTCCCATTTATTGCACTACCTTTATAACTTATTTTTCCATAAATAATCGTAATATCTTCATAAACGATTGGATGAATCTTTGCACTAGAAGATGAAAATAGGGTTTTGATTGACATTTATTTGTTTTGTAGTTATAATTCTTATTTGTTTGTAGTTATTTTCTTTATTTTTAAATGTAAAAAGTATGTCAATTTTATTATTTATAGATAAATTATACATTTTTATACAATTACGATTATAACCCAGTATTTATCGTTTTGCGAAGAGGTTCTCTCTTTGACTTTTTCTTTACGACCAACAGCTTGTCAAACATTTGATTTACCATTCTACCAATCGCGGTTACATTTGTTTCCAAACTCCAAATTCTATTTAGAATATTATCTAATTCTGTAGTATTATTTTCTTGCATAGATAAATAATCGGTATACTTTTCCTCATTATTGTCATTATCTATAGAATTTTTATACTCCTCTGCATCAAAACCTCTTGCATCATCCCAAGATGTAATTATTCCTTCATCTACTAACCTTATTAGAATGGCCTCAACGGTTCTATTATGTCTAACTGCGATTTTCTGAACGGTCCATTCTAAAAGTTCATATTCTCTCTCAAGCTTCAGTAATTCTGGGACCGACCATTTGTATCCATTTCTTTTATTAGTAGTTGAAATATTCATTTTTCAATACTGTTATATAAGGGTTATCTTTATATTAGTTACAAATTTGTTTCCATATTACTACCGCGTACAATCAATATAGTAGAACATAACCACGTACCTAAAATAACCCACATATTGTTAATGACATTCGCTGCATTATAAATAATCCATCTCAATCCCTGACAATGAGGGGTAGCAGTCATAAATGGAGATATTAAAAACCCGTATAAGTTATTAGGAACACAGAATTTAATGTATAAATGAGATGATACATAGTGTAAACAAATCCATAACAAATAAATACCTGTTATTTTTAAAGTATATTTGATAACTTTATATATGAAATTGAATATTCTATTTATTAAATAATATATTTGTTTTAAATAGGCGTCAAAGTTGTTTATTCTCTTTTTCAATTCAATATCTTGTAGAAGTTGAACTTCTTCTTGTGTTATTTCATTTGTTTCTGATTCACTTATTTCTTGTAATTCATTATTTACCATATTTTTTTGTTTTTTTGATTTTTTATTAATTTTTATTCTTTGTAAAGACATAAATATACAAACACTTATGTCTTTATATATTATTCCAATTGTTTTACGCTACTCTATCTTGTAGGTCTATTAAGTAATATAGTAAATAAATCTACCATATCGGTACTATTATTTTCATATGTTGAATTTCCTGATGCGTCAACCAAAGTATTTGGGGTTATCATATCTAGTAAAAGCTCGTCAGTAAAAAGACTATTTATTAAAGTATTCATATACCTTGATGTAATGTTACTACTAGAAACGGTATTATTTGTATTAGGTATAGTTGCCCTTTGCAAGTTTCTCTCCCTTCTATTTTGTGAAGAGGAATTTTCGGAATCAGTTAAAGGCGTTGATGGTATAGAAGGTTGTGGTTCATCAACGCTGTTATTATTGGTATTTGTATTGGTATTTGTATTGGTATTTGTATTAGTATTTGTATTGGTATTTGTATTGGTATTTGTATTAGTATTTGTATTGGTATTTGTATTAGTATTTGTATTATTTTGGAAAATTTCTGTAGAAGCATTAGGATTATAATTTCGAATATCATAACGACAAACAGGACATTTACAATTGGTGTGAAACCACATATTTAACTCTGATGTGTTAAAAATATGGCCGCAATATCTAATGATACTCACAATATCTGAATCATTAAAATTCTCTAGAGAAATTGGACAAGAACGGTTTCTTGGTGATGGAATATCAGAATATCTTACGCGCCGTGTAGCAGTTTCAATTTGTGCTTCATTTGGATATACCTCGATCGGTTGAAAAAAATGTTCTAATATACGATTTAAATTGTTATTTGTATTTCGTGTAGTTCTCCTAGAAGGTACTCTATATTCCTGAATACTATCAATTATATATGGACGATTATTCAAATAAATTCTTCCTATACCATTATCGGTACTAGCATTTGTAGTAGCATTTGTAGTAGCATTTGTAGTAGCATTTGTAGTAGCATTTGTAGTAGCATTTGTAGTAGCATTTGTACTAATATTATTGGTATTAATATCATCAAGTTCAGTATCTATGTCGTGATTCATATAAGTATTCGCGTTTGTAGTATTTACATTTGTGTAAGGGTTCGTATATGTATTTGTAAAAATATTTTCGCGGTTATAAATATTGCTTCTGGGTATATGCCTAAAATTACTTGTACGACGAGTTGTATGGTCTTGTCTATGCAATATATCTATTAACAAATTACGGATTTGTGTATTTGCTTGGTTCAATGAGGCGACCCTTTCGTTTAAATTATTGATTTGCCGTAAATTATCGCTATACATACCATTTAATATGTTAATAAGTAGTAAATTTTCATTACTTATATTATAAACAGGTGAATTATAACTCATAATATTTATATATATAAAATTAAATATGTTTAAATGTATTCATATATAATAAAATAATATAATGGATATCGAAAAATATAAAGATAAGGGTTTATCTGGTCTGGCAAATTTAGGTAATACGTGTTTTATTAATTCTTGTATTCAAGTTTTATCACATACATATGAATTAAATCATTTTTTAGAACAAGAAAAATATATCAGCAAATTAAAAAAAATTTATGATTCTGCATTAATCATCGAATGGGATGGTTTGAGAAAAATAATGTGGAACGAAAATTGTATTATCTCTCCAGGAAAATTTATAAAAACGATTCAAAAAGTATCTCAATTGAAAGGGGTTGAAATGTTTACAGGTTATTCACAGAATGATTTGCCTGAATTTCTCTTGTTTTTAATAGATTGCTTTCATACATCATTATCGAGGGAAATTAAGATGGTAATATCTGGGACACCAGAAAATCAAACGGACCAAATAGCAATAAAGTGTTTTGAAATGATAAAAAATATGTACTCAAAAGAATATTCAGAAATATGGAATTTATTTTACGCGGTTCACGTTTCCGTAATTTCTAAATTAGAAACAGATGAACAACTCCAAATAACGCCAGAACCATATTTTATGTTAAATTTACCCATACCAGAAAACAATAAGTCGCCGTCATTAATAGATTGTTTTAATTACTATGTAGAAGGAGAAGTATTGGAAGGAGAAAATGCTTGGTATAATGAAAATACCAAGGAAAAAACGAATATTCGTAAAAAGATTCAATTTTGGTCATTTCCTAATATTTTAGTCATTGATTTCAAAAGATTTAATCATAATTTCCAAAAAAATCAAGTTTTAATAACTTACCCAATCAATGATTTAGATTTATCTGACTATGTTATTGGTTATAAAAAAGAAATGTACAAATACGAATTATATGCTGTATGCAATCATAGTGGCGGAGTAATGGGTGGACATTATACAGCATTTGTAAAAAATGCGAATGGTAAATGGTATCATTTTAATGATACAAATGTTTCAGAGGTTTCTTCTGTTGAATCTATTATTTCACCAAAAGCATATGTTTTATTTTATAGGAAAAAGAGTAATTAACTATCCGGGTTGTTATTTATTCTTTATTCAATTTTGAATATTTTGTTTGTTTTATTTTATATATTTTGACAATATAATATATTATTTTAACTATTTATAATATAAATGGAAGTAGTAGATACAACATCAACCACAGATCCTGTAAATATGTATAATTATTTAAATAGTTACGTATTAAATCCAATAGTTTTTATCATTGTATTATTAATTATTGTAGCCTATTTCGTTTTTGCATCATCTTTAGGAGGAGGGGAAAATAGTTACGGAATGAGTATAAGCAATGATACTAGTTCTTCTGTTGGAGTTGGGTCGAACATATTAATAATTATTGTAATAACAATATTATTTTTGTTAATTGTTATAAACGCATTCCAATACTTTTTTAGTATAAACGTAACCGCTTATGTTAAAGATATTTTTACGGAAAAACCAAAGATTGACATTGTTGTAAACCAAGATATAGATCATACTGAGCCTGTTCCTGCTCTTCTTCCGGAAATTAAATTTAAAAAACAAGTTTTTAACATTCCTGGAAACTATTATACATATGATGATGCAAAAGCGGTTTGTAAAGCTTATGGAGCAAAATTAGCATCATATGATCAATTAGAAAAATCATACAACAATGGTGCAGAGTGGTGCAATTACGGCTGGAGTGCAGACCAATTAGCTCTTTTTCCAACACAAAAAAAAACATATGACAATTTACAGAAAATTAAAGGACACGAAAATGATTGTGGTAGAACAGGAATCAACGGAGGGTTTATTGCAAACCCTAATATTAAATTTGGTGTAAATTGCTATGGATATAAACCAGAAATGAGAGATGAGGAAGAAGAATTAATGAAGATAGCAACACCGTATCCTGAAACCCAACAAGATATTGATTTTCAAAATAAGGTTAATTATTGGAAGAATAAAGTAGACCATATATTAGTATCACCATTTAATTATAGCAATTGGGGGTCTTATTAGACGGTTAACCTAGATAAAAATAATTATTTTAAATTTACACCCTTGAACATTTACACCCTTGAAGATTTAAAATAGCACCTTTTACTGAGACATTTATTTTTTATATTTCTTAAGAGATTTTTTATATTCGCGTTCATCGTGTATATTTTTTTCAAATTCAAACCCAATAAGAGATAATTTATGTAATTCTCCAGTTACATCGTCTTTCAAATCAGATTTATATAAGTCTTCATCATTATATTTATTTCTATACTTATTTATGTAATAAGCCATAAAATTTTCAATAATTATATTTTGCTCTTCATCATAATTTTTCTCAATATAATCCAAAAATTCACTAAAAGCTTGAAAATTATTCATTATTTAATATTATTACAGTATCATAATATTAAATAAGTTTTAAATCAATTTTTTATTTATTAGACGTGCTATTTTAAATCTTCAAGGGTGTAAAATGGTATGCTTTAGTAAAAAAACATTTTGTCACCAAACATACTGTCTTTATAACCAATTCTAAAACATTTGGTGGTTGTGGTTTTATCTTCATCGCACTGTAATGTAAATATTATATGTCTTAATTTATGATGAACATTTCCGCGACATCTCAAATACCGAATATCAATGACAGTGTATATTTTATCATTTAAAAAATATTTATCAT
>Ga0209550_10000293_pt1 | contig 45094 bp, 46 predicted proteins | sample LauGreSuBDMM15SN_2_FD_187567 | JGI IMG/M metagenome (GOLD analysis project Ga0209550, IMG submission 187567) | Freshwater lake microbial communities from Lake Michigan, USA - Su13.BD.MM15.SN (SPAdes) (version 5) | ecosystem: Environmental > Aquatic > Freshwater > Lake | place: Lake Michigan...
GGCTGGATCACGATTTGCGCAAGCCTTGTGAAAGTAAAATCGGGGTTAATCCCTAGTGATCCTCGTTTTTCATTAACTTTTCACCCCGAGACCAGCAAGATGTCCCTCGACAACGTCACCCCCGGCAAACAAGCGCCCGAAACTTTCAACGTGATCATCGAAATCCCGATGAACTCCGACCCGATCAAGTACGAAGTGGACAAGGAAACCGGCGCCTTGTTCGTGGACCGTTTCATGACCACGGCCATGCACTACCCCACCAATTACGGTTACGTGCCCCAGACCCTGTCTGGCGATGGAGACCCGGTGGACGTGTTGGTGATCACCCCTTACGCCTTGCATCCTGGTGTGGTGGTGCCCTGCCGCGCCTTGGGCATTTTGATGATGGAAGACGAGGCCGGTGTGGATGGCAAGGTGGTTGCTGTGCCGACCAGCAAAATTTTGCCGATGTACGACCACTGGCAAGACATCTCGGATGTGAACGCGATGCGCCGCAACGCGATCGCCCACTTCTTTGAACACTACAAAGACCTTGAAAAAGGCAAATGGGTCAAAGTGCTGGGCTGGGAGGGCAAAGAATCCGCCCACAAGGAAATTTTGGACGGCATCGCCAACCACAGCAAAGCCAAGGCCTGATGCGGCAGTGTTGGCGCTCACCCCGGTGGGCGCTGGCTGTGGCACCCAACGCCTGCACGGTCTGCGCCGAGCGGGCGTTTTTTCATCGAAGCTGATTTATTGAGGTTTTTTCAGCGGCGAGTGCTGCTGCAGCGCTTCAAGGTAATTCTCCACCCCTGCTTTTTCCCGATCCAGAAACCGGGCCACCGCTTCAGAAAACGCCGGGTGCGCCAGCCAATGGGCGCTGTGGGTGGGGGTGGGCAGCAGGGCGCGGGCCATTTTGTGTTCGCCTTGTGCCCCGCCTTCAAAGCGTTTGAGGCCGTGCTGTATGCACCATTCGATGGGCTGGTAGTAGCAGGCTTCAAAGTGCAGGCAGTCGACCCGGGCAAGCGCCCCCCAATAGCGGCCATAGGCCACTTCGGGCTGGCCTTGGGCGTCCAGGTGCAGACCGATCAGGCTGATGCCAATCAGCTGGCCCGCGTGTTCGGCCACAAACAGCAGCCAGTGGGCGGCCATGTCGGTGCGCATGGACTCAAAAAACGCTGGGGTCAAATACGGCGCATTGCCGTGTTCCCAATAGGTTTGTTGGTAGCAGCGCAGCAGCAGGGCCCAGTCTTCGCCGGTCATGTCGGGGCCGCGCACGGCGCGAAAGCTCACGCCCGCCTCGTGCACTTTGCGGCGTTCTTGCCGAATTTTTTTGCGTTTTTCTTGGGTCAGGCTGGCCAAAAAATCGTCGAAGTCTCGCCAGCCTTGGTTTTGCCAGTGAAACTGCACTTGGTCGCGTTGTAGCAGTCCGGCTTGTTCGCAGGCCTGCAGGTCGTGTGGGCTGCCAAACAAAATGTGCAGCGACGGGATGTTGTTGGTTTGGCAAATGTCCAGCAAGGCGGCCAGCAAGGCTTGGCGGGCATCGTCAGATTCGGCCAGCAAGCGGCTGCCGGGCACCGGGGTGAAAGGCGAGGCGACCAGGGCTTTGGGGTAATACTCCAGGCCGTGGCGCTGGTAGGCGTCGGCCCAGGCGTGGTCAAACACATATTCGCCGCGTGAATGGGTCTTGATGTAAAGCGGGCAGGCGGCGGCCAACACATCGCCTTGCGGGGTGCTGCGCCACAGGCTGATGACTTGGAGCGTCCAGCCGGTCTCGGGCGCGGCCGATTGGCTGGTCTGCATGGCCGACAAATAGGCATGCTGCATGAAGGGGGATGGCGCGTCTTGCCGGGCAAGCAGGCCGTCCCAGGCTTCAAACGCGATGGCACCGAGGTCGTCTTGCACCCGGGTGACATAATTCAAACTCACATTTTCCAGCACCTGTATGACTCTCCAAATTCGTGTGGCCCAGCTCAACTTTGTCGTCGGTGACATGCAGGGCAATGCCCGCAAAATCATCGATTTCGCCACCCGGGCGCATGCCGAGGGTGCACGCCTGGTGCTGACACCCGAGCTGTCGATTTGCGGCTATGCAGCCGAAGACCTTTTCTTGCGCCCGTCGTTCATCGACGCCTGCGATGATGCCCTGAAAACGGTGGCCCGCGAACTGGCTGGGTTAAAAGGCTTGCATGTGGTGGTGGGCCACCCCGAAGGTGGCGGCCTGCGCACCCGCAGCGTGGCCGTGACGCGTCGCCACAACCGCGCCAGCGTGCTGTGCGAGGGGCAGGTGGTCTGCGCTTACGACAAGCGCGAGTTGCCCAATTACCAGGTGTTTGACGAGCGCCGCTACTTCACACCCGGCAGCGGTGTAGGCGTGTTTGAAGTTGAGGGCGTGCGCGTGGGCTTGCTCATTTGCGAAGACGCCTGGTTTGACGAGCCCGCCCGACTGGCGCGTGACGCGGGCGCGCAAATGCTGGCGGTGCTGAACGCCTCGCCTTTCCATGCGGGCAAGGGCCCGGAGCGCGAGCAGCGCATGCGCGAGCGCGTGGCCGATTGCGGCTTGCCCCTGATTTACGCGCATTTGGTGGGCGGCCAAGACGAGGTGATTTTTGAAGGACGCTCGTTTGCGCTCAATGCCCAAGGCGAAACCGTGGCACGTGCCGAGGGCTTTCGCGAAGCGGCCATGACGGTGCAGGTGCAGTCTGCGACATCGGGTGTGACCTTGAGCGCTGCGCCCGAGGCCTTGGTGCCCATGGCCAACGCAGACGCCGAGCTGTGGGACGCGCTGGTGCTGGGCGTACGCGACTATTTGGGCAAAAACGGTTTCAAGGGTGCGCTTTTGGGCCTTTCGGGCGGCATCGATTCGGCGCTGGTGCTGGCGATTGCGGTGGACGCGATCGGGGCCGACAAGATCCACGCGGTCATGATGCCTTCGCCCTACACGGCGGACATCAGCTGGATCGATTCGCGTGACATGGTCAAACGCTTGAACGTTCGTTATGACGAGATCTCGATCGCGCCGCTGTTCGATGGCTTCAAGCAGGCGCTGTCGGCCCAATTTGCGGGCTTAAAAGAAGACACCACCGAAGAGAATATCCAGGCACGCATTCGCGGCACGCTGCTCATGGCGCTGTCCAACAAAACCGGGGCGATTGTGCTGACCACCGGCAACAAGAGCGAGATGGCCACCGGTTACTGCACGCTGTATGGCGACATGGCGGGTGGCTTTGCGGTGATTAAGGACGTGGTCAAAACCCGTGTGTTTGACCTGGCCCGCTGGCGCAACCTGAACGACCCGTATGGCACGGGCAGCCAGCCGATCCCCGAGCGCATCATCACCCGCCCACCCAGCGCCGAGCTGCGCCCCGACCAAAAAGACCAGGACAGCCTGCCTGCCTACGAGGTGCTGGACGCGATCATTCAGCGCTACATGGAAAACGACGAGGGCGTGGAGGCGCTGATTGCCGACGGCTTTGAGCGCGTCGATGTGGAAAAAGTCACGCGCCTGATCAAGCTCAACGAGTACAAACGCCGTCAGTCGCCCGTGGGCATTCGCGTGACGCACCGCAGTTTTGGTAAGGATTGGCGTTATCCTATGACCAACAAGTTTCGGGCCTGAATTTAGGCGCTCTCAATCTTTCGAGGATATTTCACATGAAGCAGATCACCGCCGTTATCAAACCTTTCAAATTGGAAGAAGTGCGTGAAGCCTTGGCCGAATGCGGCGTGACGGGCCTGACCGTGACCGAAGTCAAAGGTTTTGGCCGTCAAAAAGGCCACACCGAGTTGTACCGGGGTGCCGAGTACGTGGTCGACTTTTTGCCCAAGGTCAAGGTCGAGGTGGTGGTCAAGGACGAAGATGTGGACAGTTGCGTGGACGCCATCATCAAGGCGGCGCGCACCGGCAAGATCGGTGACGGCAAGATTTTTGTGACCTCGGTCGAGCGCGTGGTGCGCATCCGTACTGGCGAGCAAGACGAAACCGCGGTTTGATGGGCTGGGCTGCAGGCGGGGCAACACCACCCACGCCTTCAAGCCCGATCAGAGCAGTTCAACTTTGGCCCGGGGTGAAAAGCCCGCTTTTTGCACCAGGCTTCGCAGCAGCCCATCTGGCTCGGTACCCAATGTCACCAGTTCTGTTTGCCAGTCAGCCATGAAGCCTTGAGCAACCACCTGCCCAATGAAGGCCATCAGGCCATCGTAATAACCCAGGCTGTTCAAGATGCCCACAGGTTTGTCGTGGTAGCCCAGTTGACGCCAAGTCCAGACTTCAAACAATTCTTCAAACGTGCCGATGCCGCCGGGCAGGGCCAAAAACGCGTCGGCTTTGTCGGCCATGAGGCGTTTGCGCTCGTGCATGGTGTCCACCACATGCAGTTCGGTGCAGCCATGGTGCGCCCATTCTTTTTCGACCAAGGCTGTGGGGATGATGCCGACCACCGTGCCGCCTGCGGCCAGCGTGGCTTCGGCCACCAAGCCCATCAGGCCGTTGCGCCCCCCGCCATAGACCAGCTGGCCGCTGTGCGCGCCGATCCAGGTGCCGACTTGCACCGCGATTTGCGCAAATTCGGGCTTGTTGCCGGGCTTCGAGCCGCAGTAAACGCAAATTGAGAAGGCAGGTTTTTCTTCTTGGAGAGGGCGGGGCGTGTTCATGGTTTTTTCATTTGGAAGAAACCAGCCGGGTGCCAGCCCAGGCGTCGTGCCAAAACTGGCGCTCTGGGTGAAAGCGGCTGAGCAAGGCCCAGATCAGTACCCAGACAAAACTGAGCAGACCCATCGAGCCGGGTGTCAGGCCTAAGGGAATGGTCAGCAGCAGCGGCGGCAAAAACCACATCCAACTCAGCAGGTAGCGCAGCAGGGCTCGGGTTTGGCTCAGGGGCAGACCTTGCGCACTGACGACTTTGACATGCCAGGTTTTCATGGCCAGGGTTTGGCCGCGGTGCCAAAACCAGGTGAAGTAAATCCCAAGTATCAAAAACAGAAAAGCCTGCAAGCCTGGACGGTTGTCCAAGGCGTGGCGGGTCTGGCTCAGCGTGCCAAACAAGTAGCCGGCGATGAACACGACACCGAAGAGCAGCATGCCTTCGTAAAGCCAGCAGGCCATGCGCCGTTTGAGCGATGGGGCGGCCAGCGGTTCGGCGGCAGGCGGTACGGGGTGTGTCGGTTTGGCGGGCACGCGCTGGGTCATGGCAGCAATGAATGATTGAAGATCGGATGGCGAAGGGGTTCAGCGCTGCCAGCAGGCGCAGGCCGGATGGTTTGTGCGTCACAGCGTGAGGGATTGAGCGCTCAGATGTCGCACCCGATTGTGGCTCAAATGCGCGGATGAACCGGGCTGCATGGATTCAAGAGGGCTGAGGCAACAAGGTTTTGGGGTGGATCGGTTTTGAGGGCGCCACACGCTGAATCGCTCGTGTGGCATTGACGGGCAGCAGCGGGGGACTGACCAAGCGGGTGCTGGGCGCCGCAAAACTGCGGGCGGCACTTTTGGCAGGCGGTTTGGGGCCCGAAGACAGCTTGTCTTTTTCCTGATCGGACAGCGCCTGGTAGGCCTCCCACTGGGCCCGCTTGTCTTGGGAAGACAGGGATTGGGTGGTGTTGAAGTGGAAGCGCGCCTGGCTGCGTTGGCGAGGACTGAGCGCCGCCCATTCCCGCATGCGGCTGTGCAGGGTCATCTGTTCCTCGTCACTGAGCTGCAGAAAATTTTTGGACAGAGTCAGCCATTTTTGGCGCTGCTGTGCCGTCAGCTCATGCCATTCCTCGCTCAATGGGGCCAGGGCTTGTTTTTGACGTTTGCTCAAGGACTGCCAAGCGCTAGAGTCGGGGGCGGGTGAGCTGTTGGAGGCGCTGGAAGTCAAGGGAACTTGCACACTGTGCCCCAATGCCGGTGTGGCCGGCAAAGACGGGTCGGTGACAGCATTCATGCTGGCTGGCACGCTCGAGTTGGGCATAGACGCTTGTTGTTCAGCCGGGGTTGGGGCATTTCCCATTGGGGTCTGTGTTTGTGCCCAGGCTTGCATGCCCAAGCTCAGTGCCAAGGTGGCCAGGCAGCTGATGCCCCACCCTGGTCTGAACCAGCTCAGACCAAGTCGACACACAGGCTGCTCGGCCGTGTGCTGAAGGCCAAACTTGCAACCCGTTTCAGTCATGCCGTGCGTGTTGCTGAAGCTTGAGGAACTGGGCAAAGCCTGGATCGGTGTAGGCGTCCGGTGGCAATTCGTCCAGCAGCAAGGCCGAGTCGAGGCGGGCGATGTCGGTCTCTGCCAAGTCTTGTTGCAGGGCCTGGATGAACATCAGGCCCGACACCAGGGCCAACAAAGGCAGGGCCGAGGCCAGGATGCGCCAAAGGTTCAGGCCCTCGTCGGGTGGTCCGCTGAGCGTGCCATTGGCTTGCAAGGCCAGGCTGTGGCGCAGCAGGCGTTGCGGCATGGGGCGGGTCTTCAAGGCCATTTGGCGGGCCACGCGCAGCCTCTCGCCGATGTCATGCCCCAAATCCTGCGAGGCCACGTCCAATTGCGCGGCCAGGGTTCGACCCCAAAGGTCCATGTCGGCGGTGATGGCAGTGGCGGATGTCTGGAAATTTTTCATGGTTTCATGCCTTGTTGGGCCAAGGTTTTACTCAAGGACTGGATGGCGCGGGAGCAATGGGTTTTGACGCTGCCTTCGGAGCAGCCCATCACGGCGGCAGTTTCAGCCACGTCCAGCTCCTCCCAATAACGCAGCAGGAAGGCTTCTCGTTGACGTGCAGGCAGGCTCATGATGGCTTTTTCAATGTGTTCCAGGGTTTGCACCCGCCCCAACCATTGCTCAGCACTTTGACTGGCGGGGGCGTCGGCCGCACCCGTGGTGACTTCGAGCAGGTCAAAGTCGCCCAGGTCGTCGCGGTGGTCAAAATCGTCCAGGTTGGAAAACAGGGCGTTGCGGGTCTTGCGACGGCGAAACCAGTCGAGCACGGTATTGGACAATATTCGCTGGAACAGCAAAGGCAGCTCGGGTGCCGATTTGTCCGAGTAGTGGCTGCACAGCTTGATCATGCTGTCTTGCACGATGTCCAGGGCGCCTTCTTCATCGCCCACGTGGTAGTAGGCCCGTTTGAAGGCTTTTTTCTCCACGCTTTTGAGAAAGTCAGAAATTTCGGTGTCCGAGGCCAAGTTGCTTGCAGCGGCGGGCTGTGTCCTGTGTTGGCGAGATGGGATTGCGGGTGGCGAGACTTGAAATAATGCAATGCAATTATGTCACTGACCCAGATGTGGGCGGTCTGTTTTTAAAGACCCGCCGTCAACGGTGCGATAATATCGGGTTGCAATTGAAAAAAAGCAAACGGATCACCGTCCGGCACTTTTACAGTCTGGTGCCCATGTCTGTGGTCTCAAGTCCCAAAGCCACTTCACAAGAGTCGAGCCAAGGGGCACCCAAGGTTTTTCGTTAGAGAAATTCACAAAGGTTCAAAAGGTTGAATATGGAAATCAATAAAGCCGAATTGGCATCTGCTGCGTCCGCCGCGGCCACATCTCAAGAGTTGCGTGGGGCCGAAATCCTGGTCAAAGCGCTGCAAGCCGAAAACGTTCAGTTCGTTTGGGGCTACCCCGGTGGGGCCGTGCTCCACATCTACGACGCTTTCTATAAACAAGAAACCATTCAGCACGTGCTGGTACGCCACGAGCAAGCGGCGGTGCACGCGGCCGATGGTTACGCCCGTGCCACGGGTGAGGTGGGTGTGGCCTTGGTCACTTCGGGCCCCGGCCTGACCAATGCCGTGACCGGCATCGCCACCGCCTACATGGACAGCATCCCCATGGTCATCATCAGCGGGCAGGTGCCCACTGCGGCCATTGGTCTCGATGCCTTTCAGGAGTGCGACACCGTGGGCATCACCCGCCCCATCGTCAAACACAACTTCTTGGTCAAAGACGCCAAGGACATGGCCGAGGTCATGAAAAAGGCCTTTCACATTGCGCGCACCGGCCGCCCTGGCCCGGTCGTGGTGGATGTGCCCAAGGACGTGTCTTTCAATAAAACCCTGTACACCGGCTACCCCGACAAGGTCGAGATGCGCTCGTACAATCCGGTGCGCAAGGGCCACGGCGGCCAGATCCGCAAGGCCATGCAGTTGTTGATGTCGGCCAAGCGCCCGTACATCTACACCGGCGGCGGTGTGCTGCTGAGCAACGCCAGCCCCGAGTTGCGCGCTTTGGTGGACATGCTGAACTTTCCAGTCACCAACACCTTGATGGGTTTGGGCGCGTTTCCGGCCAATGACCGCCGCTTCTTGGGGATGCTGGGCATGCACGGCACGCTGGAGGCCAACAACGCGATGCAAAACTGCGACGTCTTGCTGGCCGTGGGCGCACGCTTTGACGACCGCGTCATTGGCAACCCCAAGCACTTTGCGCAAAACGAACGCAAGATCATCCACATCGACATCGACCCGTCCAGCATTTCCAAGCGCGTCAAGGTGGATGTGCCGATCGTGGGCGACGTCAAAGACGTGCTGATCGAATTGATGGGCATGATCCGCGAATTCGGTCTCAAACCCGACAGCCAGGCGCTGGCGCAGTGGTGGGAAACGGTTGAAGGCTGGCGCAGCCGCGATTGCATGAAGTACGACAGCAACAACAGCTTGGTCATCAAGCCGCAAAAGGTCATCGAGACCTTGTGGGAAATGACCAAAGACGCCGACGCGTACGTCACCTCCGATGTGGGCCAGCACCAGATGTGGGCCGCCCAGTACTACAAGTTCAACGAGCCACGCCGCTGGATCAACTCCGGCGGTCTGGGCACCATGGGTGTGGGCATTCCTTACGCCATGGGCATCAAGCTGGCCAAGCCCGACAGCGAGGTGTATTGCGTGACCGGCGAAGGCTCGGTGCAAATGTGCATTCAAGAGCTCTCGACTTGCCTGCAATACAACACGCCCATCAAAGTTGTGGCCCTGAACAACGGTTACTTGGGCATGGTGCGCCAGTGGCAGGAGATTGATTACTCCGGTCGTTACAGCCACAGCTACATGGATGCTTTGCCCAACTTCGTGAAGTTGGCCGAGGCCTATGGCCACGTCGGCATCTTGGTGGAAAAGCCCGAGGATGTGGAGCCTGCTTTGCGCGAAGCACGCAGGCTCAAGGACCGCACGGTTTTCTTGGACATCCGTACGGACCCGACTGAAAACGTGTTCCCCATGGTCAAGGCTGGCAAAGGCATCACCGAGATGCTGATGGGCTCTGAAGATCTTTAAATTTTTCCCACTGGACGAATCTATTGCCCGCCAAGCCTGAGCATTACCGTGCGCAGGGGAGGGCGGCGAGAAGAGGAATCACACATGAAACACATCATCGCTGTATTGATTGAAAACGAAGCGGGCGCCTTGTCCCGCGTGGTGGGGCTGTTTTCGGCCCGCGGCTACAACATCGAGTCGCTCACGGTGGCACCGACCGAAGACCCCAGCCTGTCGCGCATGACCATCCAGACCGCTGGCTCCGACGACGTGATCGAGCAAATCACCAAGCACCTGAACCGCCTGATCGAGGTGGTCAAGGTGGTCGACCTGACCGAAGGTGCTTACACCGAGCGCGAGTTGATGCTCGTGAAGGTGCGCGCCGTGGGCAAGGAACGCGAAGAAATGAAACGCATGGCCGACATCTTTCGTGGCCGTGTGATTGATGTCACCGACAAGAGCTACACCATCGAGCTTACTGGTGACCAATCGAAGAACGACGCCTTTTTGGAGGCGATCGACCGCAGTGCCATTTTGGAGACCGTGCGCACCGGTGCATGCGGTATCGGGCGCGGCGAGCGCATCTTGCGCGTCTAAACTCAACCCTTGAACCTGTTTTATTCCTAAGGAGAACCCTGTGAAAGTTTTTTACGACAAAGATTGTGATCTGAGCGTTATCAAGGGCAAGACCGTTGCCATTCTTGGTTATGGCTCGCAAGGCCACGCACACGCCCAGAACCTGAACGACAGCGGCGTCAAAGTGGTCGTGGGTCTGCGCAAAGGCGGCGCATCGTGGGACAAAGTCGGCAAAGCCGGCTTGACCGTGATGGAAGTCAACGACGCTGTGAAGGCCGCTGACGTGGTCATGATCTTGTTGCCCGACGAAATGATCGCCGAGGTCTACAACAACAATGTGGCCCCCAACATCAAGCAAGGCGCTTCGCTGGCGTTTGCCCACGGTTTTAACGTGCATTACAACCAGGTCGTTCCCCGTGAAGACCTGGACGTGTGGATGGTTGCACCCAAGGCCCCAGGCCACACCGTGCGCAACACCTACACCCAAGGCGGCGGCGTGCCCCACTTGGTGGCCATTCACCAGGACACGAGCGGCAAAGCCCGTGCAATGGCCCTGAGCTACGCCATGGCCAACGGCGGCGGCAAGGCTGGCATCATCGAGACCAACTTCAAAGAAGAGACAGAAACAGACTTGTTCGGCGAGCAGGCTGTTCTGTGCGGTGGTGCCGTTGAGTTGATCAAGATGGGTTATGAGACCTTGGTGGAAGCCGGTTACGCCCCAGAAATGGCTTACTTCGAGTGCTTGCACGAGTTGAAGCTGATCGTGGACCTGATCTACGAAGGTGGCATTGGCAACATGAACTACTCGATCTCGAACAACGCCGAATACGGCGAGTACGTGACCGGTCCTGAGATCATCAACGAGCAGTCACGCGAAGCCATGCGCCACGCATTGAAGCGCATCCAGACGGGCGAATACGCCAAGATGTTCATTTTGGAAGGCCGCACCAACTACCCAAGCATGACCGCGCGTCGTCGTTTGACTTCCGAGCATTCCATCGAAGTTGTGGGCGCACAATTGCGCGCCATGATGCCTTGGATTGCCAAGAACAAGTTGGTCGACAAAACCCGCAACTGATCTGGCCCTTGGGCAAGAATGGAAAAGGCCACTGCGGTGGCCTTTTTTCTTGGTCGCTGTGTTACCTTAAACTCTGTGCCCACGGTATGAATCCGAAAAACCGCAACAGGAATGGACGATGAACAAAGCCACCGACACCGCTGAAGACGCAGAAGGCCCTGTGCCGGTGCGTAAACCCTCCAAGGGCATTTACATGCTGCCCAACATGGTCACTTTGGCGGCCCTATTTGCTGGTTTCTATGCCATCGTCATGGCCATCAATGGCCGGTTTGACCTGGCCACAGTGGGCATCTTCAGCGCCATGGTGCTTGACAGCCTGGACGGTCGCGTGGCCCGCATGACCAACACCCAAAGTGCCTTTGGCGAGCAGATGGATTCGCTGTCGGACATGGTGTCCTTTGGCGCGGCACCCGCGCTGATCGCTTATGTCTGGACACTCAAGGAGTTGGGCCGTTGGGGTTGGATTTCGGCCTTTGTCTACTGTGCTTGCGCGGCGTTGCGCTTAGCGCGCTTCAACGTCAACACAGGCGTGATCGACAAGCGTTATTTTCAGGGCCTGCCCTCGCCTGCGGCTGCGGCCTTGGTGATGGGCTTTGTCTGGATCATGTTTGAAAACGCCGTACCCGCCAAAGCCGTGTCTTGGGGCATGTTTGCCGTGTGCCTGTTTGCAGGCCTGACCATGGTGACCAATGTGCCGTTTTACAGTTTCAAGGACATGCACATGAAAAAGAGTGTGCCTTTTGCCACATTGGTGCTGGTGGCTTTGGGCATTGCGGCCGTGAACATCGATCCGCCCACCGTCTTGTTTGGCGCGTTTGTGGCTTACGGCTTGAGTGGCTATGTGATTTATGTCTGGCGCAAGGCCAAAGGTCAGCCCACCAGCATGATCAGCACCTCCACTGACGAGCCCGACGAGCGGGGGTTGCACCAGTGATGTCAACTGCAGGACAGTTCGGGTTTTGAACTGTGCTACATTAACTGTATGAATTTCTCCTTGTTTGCTCTACTGCTAACGCCCCACGGGCGGGATGTGTAGCGCACGCAAACATTTTCCCAAAAGGCCCGTATGCCATCCGCAACGGGCCTTTTGCATTTTTGCTTGGACTTGCGGGTTTTTGACCAGGAGTGAACATGGCTGACAAACTGATTATTTTCGACACCACCTTGCGCGATGGCGAGCAATCGCCCGGCGCCTCCATGACCCGTGATGAGAAGCTGCGCATTGCCCGCCAACTGGAGCGTCTGCGCGTGGACGTGATCGAAGCCGGTTTTGCGGCCAGTTCCAACGGCGACTTTGAAGCGGTGAAAGCCATTGCCAATGCGATCAAGGATTCCACCATTTGCTCTTTGTCACGCGCCAATGACCGCGACATCTCACGCGCTGCCGAAGCCCTTAAAGGTGCCAACAACGGACGCATTCACACCTTCATTGCCACTTCGCCCTTGCACATGGAAAAGAAGCTGCGCATGACACCCGACCAGGTGTTTGAACAAGCCAAGCAGTCGGTGCGCTTTGCCCGCAACCTGGTGAGCGATGTGGAATTCAGCCCGGAAGATGGTTACCGCAGTGACATGGATTTTCTGTGCCGCATTCTGGAGGCCGTGATTACCGAGGGCGCCACCACCATCAACGTGCCCGACACGGTGGGTTACGCGGTGCCCGAGCTCTATGGTGAGTTCATCCGCACTTTGCGCGAGCGCATCCCCAACTCCGACAAAGCGATCTGGTCGGTGCATTGCCATAACGACTTGGGTATGGCGGTGGCCAACTCCCTGGCCGGTGTGAAGATCGGCGGGGCACGTCAGGTCGAGTGCACCATCAACGGGTTGGGCGAGCGCGCAGGCAATTGCTCGCTGGAAGAAGTGGTCATGGCCGTGAAGACGCGCCGTGACTATTTTGGTCTGGATGTGGGCATCGATGCGAGCCACATCTTGGCCGCCAGCCGCATGGTCAGTCAAACTACCGGCTTTGTGGTCCAGCCTAACAAAGCGGTGGTGGGTGCGAACGCTTTTGCCCACGCCTCGGGCATCCACCAAGATGGCGTACTCAAGGCCCGCGATACCTACGAAATCATGCGTGCGGAAGATGTGGGTTGGTCCAACAACAAAATCGTGTTGGGCAAACTCAGCGGTCGCAACGCGTTCAAACAACGTTTGCAAGATTTGGGTGTGACACTGGACAGTGAAACCGAAATCAACAACGCTTTTGCCAAGTTCAAGGAGTTGGCCGATCGCAAGAGTGAGATCTTTGACGAGGACATCCTGGCCTTGGTCAGTGACGAAAGCGTCAGCACCGAAAAAGAGCAGTACGGCTTTGTCTCGATGTCCCAGCACAGCGAAACTGGCGAGCGCCCTCATGCGGCCGTGGTCTTCACCGTCCAGGGCAAGGAGGTGAGCACCGAGTCGGATGGCAATGGCCCGGTGGATGCCTCCCTCAAGGCGATCGAATCGTATGTCAAAAGTGGCGCAGAAATGGTGCTGTATTCGGTCAATGCCATCAGTGGCTCCACCGAAAGTCAGGGCGAGGTGACCGTGCGTTTGCAAAACAGCGGGCGGGTGGTCAACGGTGTCGGGTCCGATCCGGACATCGTTGTGGCTTCGGCCAAGGCCTACCTGAGTGCATTGAATAAATTGCAGAGCAAAGCCGATCGGGTCGCTGCGCAGGGGTAAAATGCATTCTATATAAGTAATTATTTGCTTTATAAAAGTCACGTAAGTTATTGTTCTTGCGTGACTTTTTTTATTTCTATACACTGGCATTCATATTTGAAAAATCAGACCATCAGGACATGCCATTGAAATCAGCTTCTATTTTTCCTGTGCCCAAATCCTGGTTTCGCATTGCTGTATTGGCCATGGTGGTGGGTTTGGTCACCATCGTGTCGGGCCAGTTGAGTCTGGCTTATGCGCAAAACAGTCAGCAGACACCCGCCAAAGCGCAAAAGGACAAAAAAAGTGCCGAAAAGTCGGTCGGACCCCGGAAAGCTCAATCGGGTCAAATTGCATCAGCAAGAAAAAATCAAACAGCCAACTCTTCAGGTCAGAAAAGGCAAACGTCCAAAGCCACCCTGAACGCTAAAAATCTGAAAGCCAGCCAAAACGCGCGCCCCATTCGCGCATCTTTTGGTCAAATGGCGGGTCTGCATGCCACTTCAGACGCACTGGGCTTGCACTCCAGCGTCGCCTTGGTGGTGGACCAAGATACGCAGGAAGTCCTTTACAGCAAAAATGACCATGTGGTTTTGCCCATCGCTTCCTTGACCAAACTGATGACGGGCTTGGTCATCGCTGAGGCCAATTTGTCCATGGACGAACGCATCCGCATTACCCAGGCCGATGTGGACACCGAAAAAGGGAGCTCTTCCCGTTTGGCTGTAGGCACAGAACTCAGCCGCGGTGACTTGATGCACTTGGCCTTGATGTCCAGCGAAAACCGCGCAGCGCATGCACTGGGACGCACTTTCCCGGGCGGCATGGATCTGTTCATCAGTCGAATGAACCAGCGTGCCCGTTCATTGGGCATGACGGACACCCGCTATGTCGAGCCAACGGGTCTGTCCAGCCAAAACCAGTCCAGTGCCAATGATTTGGTCGTTTTAGCCGCCAAGGCCTACAACGAGCCCATGCTCCGAGAGTTGTCCACCTCACAAGGCCGTGAGGTCGCGGTGGGCAGCAAAACATTGCAGTACAACAACACCAACGGATTGATCAAAAATCCACAATGGGACATTGGCCTGCAAAAGACCGGTTACATCTCGGAGGCCGGTCGTTGCTTGGTCATGCAAGCCCAGGTGGCAGGTCGAAAGTTGATCATGGTTTTTCTCGATTCGACGGGAAAGTTCAGCCGAATGGGTGACGCCGAGCGGGTGCGCAAGTGGCTAGAGCAAAAATCGTCCATGGACCAGCGCTTTTTGACGTCAACAGTTCAGATGCCAAGCTGAAAGCGGCCAAGTCAATCAACAGGACCGGCCTTCAGCGTGATTCGTGGTGACCCAACGTCTCGGAAATCGCTTTGGCGGTTTCTTGTAACTTGGGCAGCCAGCTTTCATCCAGCCGATCGGCCGGGGCAGAGATAGACAAACCTGCCAGCAGCTTACCCTGGTCATCGTAGATGCCCGCTGCGATGCAGCGCACACCCAACTCCAACTCTTCATTGTCACGCGCAAAGCCGGATTGGTTGACGCGCGAGAGCTCTCTTTCCAGCACTTGCAGTTGCGTGATGCTGTTGCGTGTCTGGCCAGCCAAGCCGGTGCGCGTGGCGTAAGAGCGTACGCGCAAAGGGTCGTCTGCGGCCAGGAAAAGCTTGCCCACCGACGTCAGGTGCAAAGGGGCGCGACCACCAATGGCACGGACCACCTGCATGCCCGAGCGTTCGCTGTAGGCGCGTTCGATGTAAACGATTTCGTCACCTTGGCGCATGCTCAAGTTGACGGGTTGTTGAATGAGTTTGTGCAGGTCACGCATGGGGGCAAGGGCCGCATCGCGCACATTGAGCCTGCCCTTGACCATGTTGCCCAATTCGAGCAAACGCATGCCCAGGCGATAGTGGCCAGCCTCAGGGCGGTCTACAAAGCGGCCAGTAGCCAGGTCGTTCAGGATGCGGTGCGCCGTAGAGGGGTGCAGCCCGGTTTTTTGGCTGATTTCCTTGAGCGAGATAGCTTCTTCGCGGGACGCCAGCACGTCGATCAGGCTGAACATGCGTTCAATCACCTGGATGGTGGGCACGGTCGTGAGGGCGGGGTCTTTTTTCATTGTGTCATGCCAAGACGTATCATTTTACACAGTGAAATGAAGGGGGTCTGTACAGTTGAGAGGTAAACGAATTGTCCCTCGATAAAAGGGTCAAACAGTCGCCTCAATCAAAAGCCTGCCATTGGCCCTGCACCCTGAGTTCGCAGGGCTTGAAGCGGGATTTGTAATTCATTTTGGGACTGCCATCGATCCAGTAACCCAGGTAAACATAGGGTAGACCCAGTTGGGCCGCTTGCTGGATTTGCCAGAGTACCCCAAAGGTGCCAAAGCTGGCCGCTTCATCGGGTTCGTAAAAGGTGTAAACCGCCGATAAACCGTGGTTGAGCACATCGACGATGCTGACCATTTGCAGTTCACCGAGTTCCTCGCCAATGCCTGGCGCTCTGAACTCCACAATGCGCGAGTTGACACGGCTTTGCAGCAGGAACTGGGTGTATTGGTCCACGCTGTCGTGGTCCATGCCGCCACCCGAGTGACGCGTGTTCTGGTAGCGCAAGTAGAGCGCGTAATGCTCCGGGTCGTAATGCAAGTCGAGCACACGCACCCGCAAATTTCGGTGCGCTTGCCAAGCGCGACGTTGGCTGCGGTCGGGTTTGAAAGCGTCCACCCGCACGCGCAAAGGCTGACAGGCTTGGCAGCCATCGCAGTAAGGGCGGTAGGTGAACAGGCCGCTGCGCCTGAAGCCTTGCTCCACCAGATCGGCATAGACCTCGTTGTGGATCAGGTGGCTAGGGGTGGCGACTTGGGAGCGAGCGGAGCGGTCGGGCAAGTAGCTGCACGTGTAAGGGGCTGTGGCGTAGAACTGCAAGGCCTGCAGCGGGAGTTCTTTGAGTTGGGTCATTTGGAGGGGGTCGCCAATGAAGCCAGAGCCGGCCAATTCAGGGACTGACGCGCCCAGTCAACGGGGCCTTGTTCGAGCCCTTCGTGCACGCCGCGCACAAAGCAGCTGCGCGGCATTTCACGGGCCCCCAGCGAGCCCAGGTGACGGGTGTTTTGCTGGCAATCAATCGCTTGGATCCCGTGTTGCAAGCAGACACTGACCAAGCAGGCCAGCGCCATCTTGGAGCCATCGCTGACGGTGGTGAACATGGACTCGCCAAACACAGCGCGGCCCAATGCCACGAAGTAAAGGCCAGCCACGAGTTCGCCATCGATGCGCAATTCACAGCTGTGGGCTAAGCCCATGCGGTGCAGTTCTTCGTAAGCATCCACCATTTGGGGCACGATCCAAGTGCCTTTTTGGCCGGGGCGGGGCGATGAGGCACAGCGTTGGATGACCTGCGAGAAGTCGCGGTCAAAGCACATTTCAAACTGGGGTGTCAGACTCCAGCGTTTGAGGCTTTGCTGCAGCGATCTGTGCAAGCGGAAATCGCGCGTTTTCAGCACCATGCGGGGGTCGGGGCTCCACCAAAGGACAGGCTGGCCCACGTTGAACCAGGGGAAAACGCCTTCGGCGTACGCTTGCATCAAACGCGCGGCCGACACATCGTTGCTGGCGGCCAGCAGACCTGGCGCGGGCGATGAGGCCCCCCAAGCCTGGCTGACTGGCGGGAGGGCCTGGCCCTCCGCAATCCAGGGCAGTTCAGGGGCATGTGCGTTTGCTTCGGCTTCGCTGGTCATGTTGCAATTACACAATAAAAGCAGCAGTGCGGCGTGGCGCTATGATTTTGCGGATGCAAAACCTGCCCGCTCACTGGATACAACCCGATTGGCCGACCCCCACCCGCGTTCGCGCGCTCATGACCAGTCGCCAGGGCGGGGTTTCGGCCGCCCCTTGGGACAGCATGAACCTGGGGGACCATGTGGGTGACCAGTCGGCCGATGTGCACACCAACCGCGAGCGCCTGGCGGCGCAGATCGGGCAGAGGCCGGTGTTTTTGCAACAAGTGCACGGGGTGGCCAGTCTGCAACTGGGCACGGCCACGCCCCAGGGGCTGGTGGCCGATGCCTGCTGGAGCCGCGACCCGGGTGTGGCCTGCACCATCATGGTGGCCGATTGCTTGCCGGTTTTGCTTTGCGATGCAGCAGGGCGGTGGGTGGCTGCAGCCCATGCGGGCTGGCGTGGGCTGGCGGGGCCGGCTGTGGCCACCCCGTCAAAAAGGTTGGGCGTGCTGGAGAGCCTGTGGGCCGACATCCAGCTTGCGGGGGGCGATGTGTCAGACGTGCTGGCGTGGCTGGGGCCCTGCATCGGGCCGCAAGTCTTTGAAGTGGGGCCAGAAGTACGGGCCGCTTTTGACGATGGCTCGCCCGAGGTACAGGCGCTTTTCACGCCGACAGGCCAAGGAAAATTCATGGCCGATCTGGCCGGTTTGGCTCGGGTGCGCTTGCAGGCCTTGGGCGTCACACGCGTGTTTGGCAACGACAGCAGCCTGCCGTGGTGCACAGTCTCAGGGTCGGCGCTCTTCTTTTCCCACCGCAGGGACAGCCGCAACCTCGGGCAAAGCGGCCGCATGGCCGCCTGCATCTGGCTGGACCGCTGAGTCGGTCTGGATCGGACCCTCCGCGCCCTCTTGCCTGGCCTGTTGTTCCTGTTGGCGAATGGCCTTGCAGCGCAGGGGTGTGCCCATCAGGTAAACGACCAAGGCCATGGGCAGCAAGCCATAGAACACAAAGGTGATGATGGCCCCCAGCACGCTGCCTTGCGAGCTAAAGGCTTCAGCCAGGGCCATGAGCAGGGTGACGTAAAGCCAGCCGATCACGATCAAATACATAATTTTTTAGCCCTTGTAATTTAGGTGAAAACAAACTGAAAGATACTTGGAACCAGAGATTTGAGAAAAACGATCGATTCAGGAGAAAAACGATGAGCACTTCCACGCCGGATTTTTGGTCCCAAATGAGCGAAGGCTTTCAGCAAGACCTGAGCAAAAGTTGGGGTCAGGCGATGCAGCATTTTCAGACCATGGATCTCGGTGGCTTGAAGCCATCAGCCGATGCGGCTGTGCCTCAGATCAAATTCTCGCCTGAAAAGCTCCAGACCCTGCAAGGTCAGTACTTCAAAGACGCCTCTGAAATGTGGAATCAGAGCTTGCACAACAGTTTGCAAGTCAAAGACCGACGGTTTTCGGGCGAAGCCTGGGGCGCTAACCCCATGGCCGCCTTCAATGCCGCTTCTTATTTGCTCAATGCCCGAACCCTGATGGGGCTGGCCGACGCGGTGGAAGCCGACGAGAAAACACGCACTCGCATCCGGTTTGCCATCGAGCAGTGGGTGGCTGCCGCTGCGCCCAGCAATTTTTTGGCCTTCAATGCCGAGGCGCAAAAGAAAGCCATCGACACCCAGGGCGAGAGCATCGCCAAGGGCGTGCAAAACCTGGTGCATGACCTGCAGCAAGGGCACGTTTCGATGACCGACGAAAGCCTGTTTGAAGTGGGCAAAAACGTGGCCACCACCGAAGGTGCGGTGGTTTTTGAGAATGAGCTTTTCCAGCTGATCGAATACAAGCCGCTCACGCCAAAGGTCTATGAAAAGCCGTTCTTGCTGGTGCCCCCTTGCATCAACAAGTTCTACATCCTCGATTTGCAGCCCGAGAACTCGTTGATTCGTTATGCGGTCAGCCAAGGCCACCGCACTTTTGTGGTCAGCTGGCGCAACCCTGACGAGTCGATGGCCCAAAAGACCTGGGACGACTACATCGAGCACGCGGCCATTGAGGCCATCCACACCGTGCAGACGATCACCGGGGCACCCAAGATCAATGCGCTGGGCTTTTGCGTGGGCGGCACCATTTTGTCCACCGCGCTGGCTGTGCTGGCTGCGCGGGGTGAAAAGCCGGTGGCCAGCGTCACGTTCCTCACCACGCTGATCAACTTCACCGACACCGGCATTCTGGATGTGTTCATTGACGAGAACTTCGTCAAATTCCGCGAGCAGCAAATGGGCAAGGGCGGTTTGCTCAAGGGCCAGGACCTGGCGTCCACCTTCAGTTTTCTGCGTCCCAACGACCTCGTCTGGAACTATGTGGTGGGCAACTACCTCAAGGGCGAGACGCCTCCGCCATTCGACTTGCTCTACTGGAACAGCGATTCGACCAACTTGCCGGGCCCTTTTTACGCTTGGTACTTGCGCAATACCTATCTGGAAAATAACCTCGTCAAACCGGGCAAAACAAAGGTGTGCGGCGAGGCCATTGATTTGCGTCAAGTCGATTTGCCCGTCTATGTTTATGGTTCGAGGGAAGACCACATCGTGCCGATTGGCGGGGCTTATGCCAGCACCCAGGTGCTGCCGGGCAAGAAGCGTTTTGTGATGGGGGCCTCGGGCCACATTGCGGGCGTGATCAACCCGCCTGCAGCCAAAAAGCGCAGCCACTGGTTGAGCGATGGCACCCAATTTCCAGCCGATGTGAACGACTGGATCGCCAGCGCCAAAGAGGTGCCTGGCAGCTGGTGGACCGATTGGTCGGACTGGCTCAAGGGCCATGCGGGCAAGCAAATTGCTGCCCCCAAGTCCTACGGTAAAGCCAGCAAATTTAAAGCCATCGAAGCGGCTCCGGGCCGCTACGTCAAGGCCAAGGCCTGATTGATTTTTTTTACTGGAGACACAAATGAAAGACATCGTCATCGTTGCAGCCGCACGCACCGCCGTGGGTAAATTTGGCGGCTCGCTCGCCAAAACCCCCGCCACCGAGCTGGGCAGCATCGTCATCAAGGGTTTGCTGGCGCGCAGTGGCCTGCCCGTGGACGCCATTGGCGAAGTCATCATGGGCCAGGTGCTGGCCGCAGGCGTGGGCCAAAACCCCGCCCGCCAAGCCATGATGAAAGCCGGTGTGGCCCAAGAAACACCTGCTTTGACCATCAACGCCGTGTGCGGCTCAGGGCTTAAAGCCGTGATGCTGGCCGCGCAAGCCGTGGCCTGGGGCGACAGCGAAATTGTCATCGCTGGTGGCCAGGAGAACATGAGCGCCAGCCCGCATGTGTTGAACGGCAGCCGCGATGGCCAGCGCATGGGCGACTGGAAGATGACCGACACCATGATCGTGGACGGCCTGTGGGACGTGTACAACCAGTACCACATGGGCATCACTGCAGAGAACGTGGCCAAGGCCCACGGCATCACCCGCGACATGCAAGACGCTCTGGCCGCAGGCAGCCAGAGCAAAGCCGCTGCCGCACAAGACGCGGGCAAGTTCAAAGATGAAATCGTTGATGTGCTGATCCCTCAGCGCAAGGGCGATGCGTTGGTGTTCAACACCGACGAGTTCATCAACAAGAAAACCACCGTGGACGTGTTGGCAGGGTTGCGCCCGGCCTTTGACAAGGCGGGCAGCGTGACGGCGGGCAACGCTTCGGGCATCAACGACGGCGCAGCCGCCGTGATGGTCATGTCAGCCAAAAAGGCCGCTGCCTTGGGCCTCAAGCCTCTGGCCCGCATTGTTGCTTTTGGCACCAGCGGCCTGGACCCGGCCACCATGGGCATGGGCCCGGTGCCTGCGTCACAAAAAGCGCTGGCTCGCGCCGGCTGGAAAGCCCAAGACGTGGACCTTTTCGAGCTGAACGAAGCCTTTGCCGCGCAAGCCTGCGCCGTCAACCGGGCGCTGGACATCGATCCGGCCAAGGTCAACGTCAATGGCGGTGCGATTGCCATTGGTCACCCCATCGGTGCGTCCGGTTGCCGCATTCTGGTGACTTTGTTGCACGAAATGCAGCGCACCCAAGCCAACAAGGGCTTGGCCGCGCTGTGCATTGGCGGCGGCATGGGCGTTTCCTTGGCGATCGAGCGCAACTGATTCGATTTCTTTTCGTTTTTCAACAACTCATACAACAGGAGACAACCTCATGAGTCAAAAAGTAGCGTACGTCACGGGCGGCATGGGTGGCATCGGTACCGCCATCTGCCAACGACTGCACCAAGATGGTTTCAAGGTCATTGCCGGTTGCGGCCCGACCCGGGATTTCACCAAATGGATCGATGAGCAAAAAGCGCTGGGCTTCACCTTTTACACCTCGGTGGGCAACGTGGGCGATTGGGAATCCACCGTCGCTGCATTCACCAAAGCCAAAGAAGCGCATGGCGTCATTGATGTGCTGGTGAACAACGCCGGCATCACCCGGGACCGCGTGTTTTTGAAGATGACGCGCGAAGATTGGGATGCGGTGATCGATACCAACCTGAACTCTATGTTCAACGTGACCAAGCAGGTCGTGCCTGACATGGTGGAAAAAGGCTGGGGCCGCATCATCCAGATCTCGTCGGTCAACGGCAACAAGGGCCAAGCAGGCCAGACCAACTACTCCGCAGCTAAAGCGGGCATGCACGGTTTCTCGATGGCCTTGGCCCAAGAGATGGCCACCAAAGGCGTGACCGTGAACACCGTCAGCCCCGGCTATATTGGCACCGACATGGTGAACGCCATCCGCCCTGATGTGCTGGAGAAAATTGTGGCCACTGTGCCCGTCAAGCGTCTGGGCAAGCCCAGCGAAATCGCTTCCATCGTGGCCTGGTTGGCCAGCGAAGAGGGTGGTTACGCCACGGGTGCGGACTTCTCGGTTAACGGTGGTTTGCACATGGGCTGATGCCCTGCCTGCAGGGTCGTAGTCACAAAAAAACCCGCTTCGGCGGGTTTTTTTGCGTCTGCATGCGCAGTGAGGTCAATTGCCCACTTGTTTCCCTGTGCCCACCATTTGCATGGCTGAGGCGATCAAGCCAGACACTTCCGTCATGTTGCCCGGCACGATGAGGGTGGTCTTGGCGTCTTGCGCCACCTTGCTGTAGGCCTGTACGGCTTGCTCAGCCACCTTCAGTTGCACCGCCATTTCACCGCCGGGTTGCCGGATGGCGATGGCAATGCGTTCAATGGCTTGCGCGGTGGCATTGGCCATTTCGGTGATGGCGGCAGCATCGCCTTGGGCCTTGTTGATGGCCGCTTGTTTTTCACCCTCGGATCGGGCGATGAAGGCTTCTCGCTCACCCGTGGCGATGTTGATTTGCTCTTGGCGTCGCCCTTCTGAGGCGGCGATCAGCGCACGCTTTTCGCGCTCGGCCGTGATTTGCGACTGCATCGCCAGCAAAATTTCCTTGGGCGGTGTCAGGTCCTTGATCTCGTAGCGCAGCACCTTCACGCCCCAATTCAGGGCCGCTTCGTCGATCGCGGCCACGACCTGCGAGTTGATGATGTTGCGCTCCTCAAAGGTCTTGTCCAGCTCCAGCTTGCCGATCACGCTGCGCAAACTGGTTTGCGCCAATTGGGTCACGGCCACGATGTAATTGGAAGAGCCGTAGCTGGCCAGTTTGGGGTCGGTCACCTGAAAGTAAAGGATGCCATCCACTTGCAGCTGCGTGTTGTCGCGGGTGATGCAAATCTGGCTGGGCACATCCAGTGGAATTTCTTTCAGGCTGTGCTTCTGGATCACTTTGTCGACAAAGGGCACCACAAAGTTCAGGCCGGGTGACAGGCTGTCATGGAATTTACCCAACCGCTCCACTACCCATGCCTCTTGCTGTGGCACGACCTTGACGGTTTTGACGATGAACAGGATCGCAATGATCACGAGAATGGCAGCGATTTCCATGGATGAATTCCCTTTGAAGTGGTTAGAGCAACGTGCTCATGTTTTCTCAAGTACCAAGCGGTTGCCCGCCATGGCCTGAATTCGGTAAACGCCTGGGGTCGCGGTCTGGCCTGGCGCCAGCACCGCTGTCCAAGCCGCACCACGGTGCTTGACTTGCGCCGAGCCCATGGCATCCCATGTCTCGACTTCTACGGTGGCACCCAGGTCCAGATGTTGGTCATGGTCTTGCGTGGCGGTGGTCCCCTGGCGTTGTCGCCATTGACCCAGCAGCAACGCGCCTGCGCCACCGACAAGGGCGGCCGCCACCAGCTGTGTGCTGATGTTGTAACCCGCCATGGCGGCCAGTGCTCCCGCCGCAGCGCCCAAGCCCAGCATGAGCAGGTAAAACGTACCGGTCGCCAGCTCCAATGCCACCAAGGCGCCCGCCAGAACCCACCACATCGTTGTGTCGTTCATGCCTGTCCTTTCTGTTTTGATGCACGCATTGTCGTGGCTTTGTGCATGGGTCTTTATAGACCAGCCCGTGGGGCACGCTTCCCTGTGCAACCCAAGCCCTGCACATGGCAAGGACAATCGGGGCCCCTGCATTTCCCTGAACCCCGACGTGGGTGCCTGTTGCTCGCGTCCATGCTACGTTTTGGCCGAACTGCTACGAGGGATTGATGGACAAAGTTTGGTCATAATGGTTTGACATTTTTTTGAGTTGCCCTGCTGGCACGACGAAGCGCAAAGGCAAGATTCAAAGTCAATCACTTTTTGACCCTGCTGGGAGTTCACGGCGTGACCACAGATGAAACTTCGGGCCCTGAATGGCGCTCCAACACCCATGCGCCATGGTCCATTCACGACCCTTTGATGGGTGAGGAAGTCCATTCCCCGAAGCGCGTGCTTTTGTTGGGGGCGACGGGCACGATCGGCATGGCCACCGCGTGGGCACTGGTTCAAAGGGGTCACCAAGTGGTGTGCCTGCTCAGGCCGCGCCGAAGTGATCAACATCTGAAAGCCAACGAGGCCCGACCAGGAAGCTTGGTCGGGGTCACGGTTTTGTGGGGTGATGCGTCCGATCCAGAAGTTTGGACCCAGCCGTCTTTTACGGGGGGCCATTTTGATGCGGTGGTCTCTTGCATGGCCTCGCGCACGGGTTCTCCTCAAGATGCGTGGCGGGTTGATCACCAGGCCCATGTGGACGCGTTGAAAGCGGCACAAACGATGGGCGTGAGGCATTTTGTGCAACTGTCGGCGATCTGTGTGCAAAAGCCCTTGCTGGCGTTTCAACATGCCAAATTGGCTTTTGAAAAAACCTTGATCGAATCAGGCATGACCTATTCCATCGTGCGCCCCACTGCTTTTTTCAAATCGCTGTCGGGCCAATTGGAGCGGGTCAAAAAAGGCAAGCCCTTTTTGATTTTTGGCGACGGTCAGTTGACCGCTTGCAAACCCATTAGCGACGACGATTTGGCCGATTTTCTGGTGGGGTGCCTAGACAATGTGTCGCGGCACAACCAGATCTTGCCCATCGGCGGACCGGGGCCTGCCATCACGCCGCTGGCGCAGGGCGAGCATTTGTTTGCTTTGCTGGGAAGGCCGCCGCGTTTCAAGCGTGTTCCGGTGGGCCTGATGGACGCCATCGTGGGTGTGTTGAGCGTGTTGGGCAAGCTCATTCCTGCTGCTGCGGCCAAGGCCGAGCTGGCCCGCATTGGGCGGTATTACGCCACCGAGTCCATGTTGGTGTGGGACGCTCAGGCGCAGCGCTACGATGAGCAGGCCACCCCCTCACATGGCTCACAAACGCTGTTTGATGCCTATGGCCGTTGGGTCAAAGGGGAGGGCGCGCCCGATCGCGGGGAGCACGCCGTTTTTTAAGCGGCGTTCTTCGGCAGATCATGCAATGGCGAGTCAAGTCACGACGATGCCCCGTTGACGCTCTCAAGAGGGCTGAGGGGCTTTTTCACTGGCTTTGTAGTGAAGGTGCAACGCGCATGTTCATCGCCAGTCGATCACCATTTTCAAGCACTCAGGGTCGCCAAAGGCCACCTCATATGCGCGTTGTGCGTGCTCGGCGGTTTCGGTGTGGGTCAGCAAGCCGTCCAGGGGCAATGAGCCATCGTGGAACATGGCGACCACCGCGTCGAGGTCGTGTTTTTTCCATTGCGCGGCGACACGCACCGTGGCTTCGCGCATGAAGGCAGGGGCGTAGGCAAATGACAAGTCTTGTTTGTAGAAACCGGCCAACACCACTTCGCCGCCAGGGGCCATCTTGGCAATCACTTTGTTCAAAATGCTGGCGTCACCGCTGACATCGCAAATGCAGCGGTAGTCCTTGCGCACATCTTGGTCGGGGTGGATGACGTCGTAGCCAAGCGCGCCTCTTTGCCTCACCGTTTGGGTTTCCCAGACCACCGGCGCAGGTCGGCCTGCAGCCACCACCATGCGCGCCAACAGTCGGCCCATGATGCCGTGGCCAATGATGAGGTCGGGGTAGGCCAACGGCATGGCCTCGTGGCCCACGGTGAACACATGGTGCGCCGTGGCAGCCAAGGCCAGCAGCACGCCCTTGGCACCCAAGGCTGGGTCCAACTTGACGGCCCGCTCATGCGGCACCACCAAACGCTCACCCGATCCGCCAAAGATGTTTTGCACCCCTTGGAATGCGTAAGAGCCGGGTAAAAACACCACGTCACCGACGGCCAAGCCCGTGACTTCGGCGCCTGTTTTTTCAATGGTGCCCACGGTTTCATAACCCGGCACCAAGGGGTACGATAAGCCTGGAAAGGGCGGCATGGTGCCCTCCCACAGCAAGCGTTCGGTGCCGGTGCTGATGCCGCTGAACGACACCGCCACCTCCAGGTCACGAGGCCCCATGGGGGCGAGTTCCAATTCACGAACACTCAAGGATTGGGGCGCTTCAAAAACAATGGCTTTGGATTTCATGGGGGATATTTTGACGTACTTGAAAATTTGTCGCGTGCAAGACCATCCTCGCCTGCATGTATGACATCAGGGCGCAAAGTTCACCGCACAGTGGCATCATTGCGCTGGCTACGGTCCGTGTGTGCCCCATGGTTTAGCTCACATAATGGGGCGTGAAATCAGATGGACAGGTTGGCAGCATGACGATGAAGTGGGTGTTTATGGGTGTTTTGATTTTTGCCGCTGTGGTGTTTGCATTCTGGACGCCAGACATGTCCGCAATTGACCTGGAGAAACGGTACGCCAAGCCTGGGCTGGAAGTGGTTGAAGTCGATGGTTTGAACATCCATTACAAAGACACTGGCCCCAAGAGCGCGCCGGTCCTGTTGTTGTTGCACGGCTTTGGCTCCAGTTTGCAAACCTGGGACGATTGGGCCGCCCAGCTGGACAAGCATTACCGTGTGATCAGGCTCGATTTGCCGGGCTTCGGCTTGACGGGCCCCAGCCCGGTGAACGATTACTCCGAAGATAAAGATTTGGCCACCTTGACCCATTTCGTGGACAAGCTGGGTATCGCCGAGCTGTCGGTCGTTGGCCACTCCATGGGCGGCAAAATGGCCTGGATGTTCGCGGCCGACCAAGGGCCACGTGTCAAAGCCATGGTCTTGATGGCGCCAGACGGGTACCCCCAAGCCAAAGACATAGGTTCCAGACCCTATGCCATGCCAGCGGTCATGGGTTTGATGAAGCTTTTCTTGCCCAAGTACTTGGTTCGAAAATCTCTGGAGCCTGCCTTTTTCGATCCCACGGCCTTGGACGAGCGCTTGGTTGAGCGTTATTACGACATGCTCAGAGCGCCGGGTGTTCGAGGAGCCATTTTGGAACGAGGCCAACAGACAATTTACACCGACCCCGTGCCCCGTTTGAAAAAAATCACCGCCCCGACATTGCTTCTTTGGGGGCAAGACGATCTCATGATCCCCAGCAGCAACGCCCAAAGCTATGCGGGTGTTTTGGCAAACGCCCAAACCGTGTTGTTGCCCAATCTGGGGCATTTGCTGCAAGAAGAGCAGTCGCACCTTGGCTTGGAACAAGTGACCCAATTTCTTAACAAAAAACTGCAAGCGGTGAAATAAAAGTCTTTTTGGATCGATGCTTGAGCCCCATCACAAGGCTTGAGAAACCCAGGTTTTGCGCCGTACCCAGTCTATTGGGTCATAAGCGCAAGGCCAGCCACTAGCCCGCGTTGATCCAGGGTCTGGGCACCCCGCCCCGTCTTTTTTGCAGACGACGCCGACGTGGCGTGGGTGCAACGCATCAGTCGGGATGCGCTTGTACCGTTCACCCGCCCGAGAAAACATCCCTTAGCCCTGCACGCCGTGCGCTTGCGGGTCCAAGCGGCTTATGCCGTTGGGCTGGTTCGGCGGCGCATGCCAGCCAAGTTCGTCGGAAAGCCGAGTGTCTACATGTATTGACAACCCGTACAGTCTTGTTATATTGACATTTGGGTGTGTCATGTTTTATTGACAGACTCCTGAAACAAGGGGGATGTATGGGTCTGATGACGCGAGCAGAAGAGGCGCTTAATTTTTACTTCAACGCGGCGGCCGGGGTGGGGGCGCCACCCAGGTTACAGGCTGCCATGGCACATGCCGTTTTTTCTGGCGGTGCACGGATTCGGCCACAACTGTGCTTGGCCGTGGCCACAGCATGTGGGGATGACGCTCCGGAATTGACCAATGCCGCTGCCGTGGCCTTGGAGTTCATGCACTGCGCTTCGCTGGTGCACGACGACATGCCCATCTTTGACAATGCTGATTTACGGCGCGGCCAACCCACGGTGCACAAAGCCTTCAACGAGCCGTTGGCCTTGTTGGCTGGCGACGGCTTGATCGTGATGGCTTACCAAGTCTTGTTGCGGGCGGGACGCCAGCACCCTGAGCGCTTGTTGGACTTGATGGACAACCTCTCGCGCGGCGTGGGTTTGCCCTACGGCATTGTGGCGGGACAGGCTTGGGAGTGCGAAACCACCGCGGATTTGGCCCAATACCAACGCGCCAAAACAGGTTCTTTGTTTGTCTCTGCAACCTGTGCCGGCGCCATTGCCAGCGGACATTCGCCAGAGCCATGGGCACCTCTGGGGGCCTTCTTGGGAGAGGCCTATCAGGTGGCCGATGACATTCGCGACGTGCTGGGGGATGTTGCCAGTTTGGGGAAACCTGTGGGGCAAGACACGCTCAACGAGCGCCCCAGCTCTGCCCAGGCCTTGGGTTTGGACGGCGCTATCAGGCACTTTGATGGACTCATCGCGCAAGCCGCCCAAGCCATTCCGGATTGCTCTTGCCGCGACATGCTCCGTCAATTGGTGATGCTGGAGTCTGAGCGCTTGGTGCCCAAGTCCATGTGCGAGAGCTACCGGAAAAAGGCTTTGGACTTACAGCGCCCAAAAGCCAAAAAACCATCCTCTGCCTTGGTCCGTTAACCCTCACTCAAGCCTGCCATGACTCAGCCTGCGGACATCACCCATACGCCTTACTCCTTGCCTGACGTGACGACTTGGCATGACCGTTTTCTTCAATGGCTTGAACGCTTGTATGCCAGCCCCAAGCTTTACCAATGGTCGATGAGCAACCCTTTGACGCGTTGGATCCCGCGGCGTCGCACACAAAAGTTGTTTGATTTGATGTCGGGCTTTGTTTATTCGCAGGTTTTGCTGGGCTGTGTGCGCTTGGATTTGTTCAAAATGCTGCAGCAAGCACCGGCTGATTTGAAGCAAATCTCGCATCGCGTTGGCGTTCCCGAAGCCGTCTTGCAGCGCTTGTTGCTGTCTGCAGTGTCGTTGGGTTTGTTGGAGTTCAGAAGCCAATCCCGCTATGGACTGGGCCCGCTGGGCGTGCCCTTGGCGACCCACCCCGGTATTGGCGCCATGATTGAGCACAACCACTTGCTCTATGGCGACATGCAAGATCCCTTGGGTTTCTTGAAGAACGCTTGGCAGGGCGGCATGGCAGAGTATTGGCCTTATGCGCACGACGAGCAGGCCGCTGACCGTGCAGCGCAAGACAAGTTCAGTCGGTATTCCGACTTGATGGCCGCATCGCAAGGTTTTGTAATCCAAGAAATTTTGTCGTCCTATGCTTTTGATGAACACAAGTGTGTGCTGGACGTGGGGGCTGGTAAGGGGCGGTTTGCCAGTGAGTTGGCCAACCACGCGCCTCACTTGTCGCTTCAGTTGTTTGATTTGCCCCCGGTCTTGGCCTTGGCCAAAGCCCATGTCAGCGCACAGGGCTTGCTCGAGCGGATGCGCTTGTGTCCTGGCAGTTTTTTGCACGACCCCTTGCCCCAAGGCGCCGACCTGGTGACCTTGGTTCGGGTGGCCCATGACCATCCCGATGAGGTGGTGAAACTTTTGCTCAAAAAAATCCACACCGCTCTGCCTGTGGGGGGCGTCTTGCTTTTGGCTGAGCCCATGGCCCAAACACAGTCAGGTGCACAGGACAGCTATACACAGTCGGATGCCTATTTCCATTTTTACCTGTTGGCTATGGGGGCGGGTCGCCTGCGCACCCCAGAAGAACTGATGGGCTTGATGCAAGAGGCGGGATTCGCACAAATCGAGCGCGTTCCCAACACCATGCCCATCCATGCGCAGATTCTCGTGGGCCGTAAGCGTCAGTGTTTACCCTAAAATTCTTCAATTTGTGTAAATCTTGTTTGACACCACTCTGTGTAAGTTCAACAATACAGTCATGAAATCAAACGCAGTCGTTTTTGACCAACCCAGACAGTTGTCCTTGCAGGCCTTGGCCCTGCCGCAACTGCAAGCGGGTGAAGTGGAAGTCGCCGTGCAGTACAGCGGCATCAGCACCGGGACTGAACGGATGTTGTGGGACGGCAGCATGCCTGCATTCATGGGCAGTACCTATCCACTGGTGCCCGGCTACGAGACCGTGGGTCAAGTGGTCAAAGCGCCACTCGGCGCGAAACTCAAAGAAGGTCAAACGGTTTTCGTTCCGGGTGCCAATTGCTTCACGGGCGTGAAAAGCCTGTTCGGAGGAGCGGCCTCTCGTTTGGTCGTGTCAGATCAGAAGATTTTCCCCATCGCTGACCAGCGGGGCCCAGATGCTGTTTTGTTGGCGCTGGCTGCAACGGCTTACCACGCCGTCTCGGGTGGTGGTGGGCAAGAGCCTTTCACCCCGCCCGATTTGATCGTGGGTCACGGTGTGATGGGCCGCTTGCTGGCACGCCTGACTGTGGCGGCTGGTTTTGCCCCCCCCACGGTTTGGGAAACGCAGCCTGAGCGCGCGCAGGGTGCTGAAGGCTACAACGTCGTTCGGCCAGAAGACGATGACCACAGGGCTTACCAAGCCATTTATGACGTCAGTGGGGACACCCTGCTCTTGGACACGCTGATCCAAAGAATTCGCCCAGGGGGTGAGTTGGTGCTAGCAGGTTCGCTCCATCAAAACTTGCACTTCTCGTCAGCTCAAGCCGTTTTGCGCGAAGCCCGAATTCGCTTGTCCGGTGAATGGATGCGTCCTGATTTGTTGGCGGTTAACCAGTTGGTCGACACAGGGCAACTGTCTCTCAAAGGTTTGATCACGCATGTTCAAACCGCCGAATCTGCCACCGCTGCTTACGAAACAGCATTCGGTGATGTTGCTTGTCTAAAAATGGTCCTGGACTGGAGCGCTCACGCATGAAAACACAATCAACATCAACAGAGCAAACCATTCAATTTGTGGATCGCCTTCGCCAAGAGGCGGCCTTGCCTATTGAGACTGTCAGCACACAGGCGCCCACCAAAGAAACGCAAATTATTGCGATCTACGGTAAGGGCGGTATCGGCAAAAGCTTCACGCTGGCCAACCTCAGTTACATGATGGCGCAGCAAGGCAAAAAGGTTTTGCTGATCGGTTGCGATCCAAAAAGTGACACCACCAGTTTGCTGTTTGGTGGCCGTGCATGCCCCACCATCATTGAGACATCTTCCAAGAAAAAATTGGCGGGTGAAGCCGTTGCCATTGGCGATGTTTGCTTCAAGCGCGATGGCGTGTATGCCATGGAATTGGGCGGGCCCGAGGTGGGTCGTGGCTGCGGTGGCCGCGGCATCATTCACGGTTTTGAGTTGTTAGAAAAGCTGGGCTTTCACGAGTGGGGCTTTGACTATGTGCTGCTCGACTTCTTGGGCGACGTGGTCTGCGGCGGCTTTGGTTTGCCCATTGCGCGCGACATGTGCCAAAAAGTGATTGTGGTGGCCAGCAACGATTTGCAGTCACTGTATGTGGCCAACAACGTGTGCTCAGCGGTTGAATATTTTCGCAAGCTCGGCGGCAACGTGGGCGTGGCCGGTATGGTCATCAACCGCGACGACGGCACGGGCGAAGCTGCCAACTTTGCCGAGAAGGTGGGCATTCCAGTGCTCTCCACCATCCCTGCCAATGAAGACATTCGCAGAAAAAGCGCCAGCTACGAAATCATTGGCCGCCCTGAATCCGTCTGGGGCCCGATGTTTGCCGAGTTGGCCGCCAACGTCCATACTTCAGTGCCGATCCGTCCCAACCCCATGACGCAAGATCAGTTGTTGGGCTTGTTTGCGGCATCAGCTGTCGGTCGCGATGTGATCCTCGAGCCAGCCACCCAATTTGACATGTGCGGCAAGACCGACACCAGCAAGCCCACGCTTGAAGTTGTGTACGACGAAGTCTGACACCATGAGCAAAACGATCCCTATCGTCCCAGCCTCTCAAGCCCCAGTGGGCATGAGCACCACCATCGAGGGTGATGGCATGGGTTGCCACTCGGGCGGCGAAAAAATGCTGGCAGCAGCCAAGGCCTCAGGCAAATCTGAAGTGTTGGCGCAATATGCCAAGGACTATCCGGTAGACCCTAAAGCGGGTCCGCACGATCAGCCGCAAAGCATGTGTCCTGCCTTTGGCTCTCTGCGCGTGGGCCTTCGCATGCGCCGCACCGCCACCATTTTGTCGGGCTCTGCTTGCTGCGTGTATGGCCTGACTTTCACTTCGCATTTTTATGGCGCACGGCGCAGTGTCGGCTACGTGCCTTTCAACTCAGAGTCCTTGGTGACGGGAAAGTTGTTTGAAGACATTCGCGAGACTGTCTTCGACCAGGCCGATCCGGAAAAATACGACGCCATCGTGATCATCAATTTGTGCGTGCCCACAGCCAGTGGTGTGCCCTTGCAATTGCTGCCCAAAGAGATCAACGGTGTTCGCATCATTGGTGTAGATGTGCCAGGCTTTGGCGTGCCCACGCACGCAGAAGCCAAAGATGTGTTGGCTGGCGCCATGCTGAAATATGCACGCGAAGAAATTGTGGCGGGCCCCGTTCAAGCACCTCGCACAGGCCGCTCTGACAAGCCGACCATCACCATGATTGGTGAAATGTTCCCTGCCGACCCTATGATCATTGGGCGCATGCTGGAACCCATGGGCCTTGCTGCTGGCCCCGTGGTGCCCACACGCGAATGGCGCGAACTGTATGCGGCACTGGATTGCGCCGCAGTTGCAGCCATCCACCCGTTTTACACCGCGAGCGTCCGCGAATTTGAAGCCGCGGGGCGCCCCATTGTTGGATCAGCGCCAGTAGGCCACGACGGCACAGAAGCTTGGTTGCAAGCCATTGGCAATGCGGCCAATGTGCCGCAAGCCAAAATCGACATCGTTAAAAACATCATGCTGGGTGCCATCAAAGGCGCCCTGGCCAAGTCACCCATTAAGGGTCGCATCACGCTCAGTGGCTATGAAGGCTCTGAGTTGTTGGTGGCACGTTTGCTGGTGGAGAGTGGTGCTGATTTGCGCTACGTTGGCACGGCCTGTCCAAAAACGCCTTGGAGCGCAGCGGATTGTGAGTGGTTGCAAGCCCACGGTGTGCACGTTCAATACCGTGCATCGCTGGAGCAAGACCTGGCCGCCATGCATGAGTGGAAGCCCGATTTGGCGATTGGTACCACACCGGTGGTCCAAGCGGCCAAAGAGCTCAGTATTCCAAGCTTGTATTTCACCAACCTGATTTCTGCACGCCCTTTGATGGGTCCAGCGGGTGCAGGTTCATTGGCGCAAGTGATCAATGGCGCGATTGCCAACAAGTCGCGCTTTGACGAAATGAAAGCCTTCTTTGGCGACACCGGCACCGGCCATGCAGCAGGCGTTTGGGAGGCCTCTCATGGTGTGCCACAAAACCGCCCTGAGTTTGAAGCCGAAACGCGCAGACAGCTTGAAAAGCTGGCCAAAAAACGCAAAGCGGAGGCCATGATCTGATGCTAGTTCTTGACCACGATCGCGCAGGCGGCTATTGGGGTGCGGTGTATGTCTTCACCGCCATCAAAGGCTTGCAAGTTGTCATTGACGGCCCCGTGGGCTGCGAGAACTTGCCTGTCACTTCGGTGCTGCATTACACCGATGCACTGCCGCCTCATGAGCTGCCGATTGTGGTGACCGGTTTGGCAGAAGAACAATTGGGCCGAGAGGGCACCGAAGGTGCCATGCGCCGTGCGCACGCCACACTCAACCCCGATCTGCCCTCCGTGGTGGTGACGGGCTCGATTGCAGAAATGATTGGTGGTGGCGTCACGCCCGAGGGCACCAATCTGCAACGCTTCTTGCCGCGCACCATCGACGAAGACCAGTGGCAATGCGCCAACCGTGCCATGTATTGGCTGTGGCAGCAATACGGCATCAAGCATGTGCCCAAGCGCGAGCGCAAAGAGGGCGAGCGTCCACGCGTCAACATCATTGGGCCCAGCTACGGCACCTTCAACTGCCCCAGCGATTTGGCTGAAATTCGCCGTTTGGTGCAGGGCATTGGTGCTGACGTCAATATGGTTTTTCCATTGGGTTCACACCTTGCTGATGTCTCGCGTTTGGTCGAAGCCGATGTGAACATTTGCATGTACCGCGAATTTGGCCGCATGTTGTGCGAAGCCTTAGAGCGCCCCTATTTGCAAGCGCCCATTGGTTTGCACAGCACCACCAAATTCCTGCGCTCTTTGGGCGAGTTGCTCGGCCTCGATCCAGAGCCTTTCATCGAAAGAGAAAAGCACAGCACCATCAAACCCATTTGGGATTTGTGGCGGTCTGTGACACAAGACTTTTTTGGCACCGCCAACTTTGGCGTGGTGGCCAACGAGACCTACACGCGTGGCATTCGCCACTTCTTAGAAGACGAGATGGGCTTGCCTTGCAACTTTGCCATCTCGCGCATAGCAGGTGCTAAAACAGACAACGCAGAAGTGCGCAAACTGGTCACCGAAAAAACACCACTCATTTTGTACGGCAGCTACAACGAGCGCATTTATTTGGCCGAGTGTGGCGGTGGCGGGATGATGAAAACCAGTTTCATCCCGGCCAGTTTTCCCTTGCCCATCATTCGTCGCCATACCGGCACGCCGTTCATGGGCTATGCGGGTGCAACCTACATCATCCAAGAGTTTTGCAACGGTCTCTTCGATGCACTTTTCCATATCCTGCCCTTGGGTACAGAGATGGACAAGATCGAAGGCACCTTGGGTCGCTCTGCGCCCAACACCACCATGCCGTGGGAGCCAGAGGCTCAAGACAGATTAGACGCTTTGCTAGAGCAGCAACCGGTGTTGGTGCGAATTTCAGCAGCCAAACGCATGCGCGATCAAGCAGAGCGAGATGCACGGGAAACCGGCCGCTCTCATGTCGAAGCAGAAAGATTCACAGAATTGTTCGGAATAGCGAATGAAGGAGCACATGCATGAAAGATGCGCACCTGAATTCGTTGAGCCGATCAATCCTTCGGCCTGGCCGAGGGTCCACCTGTTGCGGTGTCAAAGCCACAACAGTTCATCCTGAAGTCGCAAGGGTTCAGGCAGTTGCCGCAAGGCATTTTGAAAGAGGCACAAACTATGACTGATGCAGCTAACCCTACAGGGCTGACAGACCAAGAAGCCCAAGAGTTCCACACGTACTTCACACAGGGTTACCTGTTGTGGGCTGCTGGAGCTTTTTTCGCCCACAGCTTGGTGTGGATCTGGCGTCCCTGGTTCTAAAAGAACCATAACAAGGAGGTATGTATGACAAACCCCAACGCTGTCAAAACAAACAATGACCCAATAGACCATTACGAAGGTTATTGGATGATTTTTGTTTTGCTTTTCACGATGTTCACTGTGATTGCTTTCGTCGGCCAAATGTTCTTTATTAATTGGCGCATTTGGCTTCCTGGAGCGGAAAAATCCATGACCATGTATGAAGGCGTGAGTGCTTCCGTGCATACCGTCATTTCTCAAGTAATCTGAAAAAAGGAAATTATTATGTGGCGCATTTGGCGAATGATAGATCCCCGACTCGCGGTTGTCTGTGTAGGACTCCTGATCGCTTTTGTATCAACAACGATTCATCTGGTTCAAATCAGTGGCGATCGTTACAGCATCAACAGCTGGCATCCCGACACGGCCAAGATGGCGGCGAGAGCTCAGCCTCAGAACGCGGCTTTGCCTCAAAAGTAAGGACCCTTGGTCTTTATTCAGACAGACGTACATCGCTCACATTGAACGGTACGTCTGTCCTTTTTAAAAAATTTAAGCCTACAAGACCTCTCAAACAGTCACCCGGTCGGAGGATGCAACCATGTCCATGTTAAGTTTTGAACGCAAATACCGTGTGCGCGGCGGTACCCTTTTTGGGGGCGACCTGTTTGATTTCTGGGTCGGTCCTTTTTACGTTGGATTCTTTGGAATCACAACCTTGTTTTTTGTCCTTTCGGGCACCGCGTTGATTTTGTTTGGAGCGGCCATGGGGCCCACTTGGAACGTTTGGCAAATTAACATCGCGCCACCAGACCTTTCCTATGGGTTGCGATTCGCACCCATGATGGAAGGGGGCTTGTGGCAACTCATCACGGTGTGTGCCCTAGGCTCATTTGTCTCTTGGGCGTTACGCGAAGTTGAGATTTGCCGCAAATTGGGCATGGGCTTGCATGTGCCTGCGGCATTTTCGATGGCCATCTTGGCGTATTTCAGTTTGCAAGTGGTGCGTCCCGTGTTGATGGGAGCTTGGGGACATGCTTTCCCTTACGGTATTTACAGCCACTTGGACTGGGTGAGCAATACCGCTTACCAGTACTTGCATTTTCACTATAACCCGTGGCACATGATTGCTGTCACTTTCTTCTTTGCAACGGTGCTGGCACTGTCAATGCATGGTGGCTTGGTGCTCTCAGCAACGAACCCCGGGAAAGGCAAGACTGTGAAGACCCCAGAGCATGAAGACACGTTCTTTCGCGATCTGATTGGTTACTCGGTGGGCACCTTGGGCATTCACCGCTTGGGCTTGTTTTTGGCGCTCGCCGGTGTTTGGTTTGGCATCGTCTGTATTGTGGTCAGCGGACCCTTTTGGACCGGGGCTTGGCCTGAGTGGTGGAGCTGGTGGCTGAACATGCCCATCTGGCGCACTTGATTCATAGAGAGGAATTGAAATGGCTCAATATCAAAATCTATTCACTTCCGTGCAGCCTGTAGGGCCCTTGCACGACGGGATTGAATTGCCTCGCGGGAACGCCAGGCGATTAGGCAAACCGTTTTTGGTGCACCTTTTAGGTCGCATTGGCAATGCCCAGATCGGCCCCGTCTATTTGGGAACGCTGGGACTGGCGTCCTTGATTTTCGGCATCGCTGCTTTCAACATCATTGGCTTTAACATGCTGGCTTCAGTGGACTGGAATCCTATTCAGTTTATCCGTCAGTTGTTTTGGCTGGCGCTGGAGCCACCAGCACCTGCTTACGGTTTGAGTATTCCGCCCCTGCAACAAGGCGGATGGTGGCTCATCACGGGATTCATGCTCACCACGTCGATTCTGCTGTGGTGGGCGCGCACTTACCGTCGTGCCCGTCAACTGGGCTTGGGAACGCATGTGGCTTGGGCTTATGCGGCAGCCATTTGGTTGTTTTTGGTGTGTGGTTTTTTCCGTCCCGTCATGATGGGCAGTTGGTCTGAGGCAGTGCCTTTTGGCATATTCCCTCACCTTGATTGGACGTCGGCCATCTCCCTGCGTTATGGCAACTTGTTTTACAACCCCTTCCATGCCCTGTCGATCGTCTTCTTGTATGGATCGGTGCTGCTGTTTGCCATGCACGGTGCCACCATTTTGGCGGTGACTCGGTATGGCGGAGAGCGCGAGATTGAACAGATTGTGGACCGCGGGACCGCGTCTGAGCGTGCTGGCTTGTTCTGGCGTTGGACCATGGGCTTCAATGCCACGATGGAGTCCATCCACCGTTGGGCCTGGTGGTTTGCTGTGCTGTGTCCTTTGGTCGGTGGTGTGGGTATTTTGCTCACGGGCACCGTGGTGGACAACTGGTATCTGTGGTCGGTCAAACACCATGTGGTGCCTGCGTACCCCCTGGGCAGCCCAGTTGTCCTCGATCCTGCGTTGATGGGAGTGAAACCATGAAATTCATGTCTAAATTAGCGCTTTTGCTGGGAACCGTTGCCATGCTGTCAGGCTGTGAGCGGCCTCCGATTGAAACGGTCCAAACCGGGTACCGTGGCACGGGCATGGAGCAAATCTACAACCCCAGAACCTTGGCCAAGGAAGCCGCTTTGAACCAAGCGCCTGTCGCGGCAGAAGCCGCTTCGGCGGAGGGTCCCAAAGCCAGTGAGGTCTATCAGAACGTGAAGGTTCTGGGAGATTTGAGTGTGGGCCAATTTAACCGTCACATGGCGGCCATCACGCAGTGGGTCGCACCCGATCAGGGCTGCGCTTACTGCCACAACGTTCAAAACTTTGCAGATGACAGCATGTACACCAAGGTGGTGGCCAGACGCATGATTGAAATGACCCAAAAAGTCAATCAGGACTGGAAGACCCACGTGGCGGATACGGGTGTGACGTGTTACACCTGCCACCGTGGCAACAACGTGCCCACGCAAGTTTGGAATGCGCCCAAGGACCGCAAGTATGCGAACAGCTTGTTGGGTGATTTGGCTGGGCAAAACATTGCCACCAAAGCAGCTGGGCTGTCGTCGTTGCCGTTTGATCCTTTCACGCCTTACCTCAAAGATGCTTTGCCTATCCGGGTCAATGGCAATGAGGCGATGGCGGGTGTGGGGTCCAATGCCAACCGTTCATCACTCAAGCAAACGGAGTACACCTACTCCTTGATGGTGCACATGTCCGAGTCCTTGGGTGTGAACTGTACTTACTGCCACAACACACGCAACTTCCAATCTTGGGAGGAATCCAGGCCGCAACGGGTGACTTCTTGGTACGGCATTCGGATGGCGCGTGAATTGAACAACGAGTACATCACGCCCCTTACCGATGTCTTTCCAGCGCACCGCTTGGGCCCCAAGGGCGATATCGCCAAAGTCAACTGCACCACTTGCCACCAAGGCGCTTTCAAGCCGCTTTACGGTGCCCAGATGGCCAAAGACTACCCTGAGCTCCAAGTTTTAGCCAAGCCTTAAACTCTGGATTTCACAAGGCCTGCACCTGTTGTGGTGCAGGCCTTTTTTACGGAAATTGGGCACATGCATTTGGGACTAACAGAACCTGTCAATGGCCAAGTGGTCGTTGTCTTGCTCGCTGACATCGTCCAGTCTTCAAGGTGGTGGGGTTGGTTGCGCATAGTCCAAGGTTCCGCCGCTTTGCGCAGCGTCCCAGGTTTGCTGTTTGCCAAACTGCTGGGCAGTGGCCACGAAGGCGGCTTTGGCTTGAAGCCCAGTGCTTCGCGCCAAGGTTTGTTTGCCTTGTTTGAATCGGCACAGACAGCCGATGATTTCGTGGCGCATACCCAATGGGTTCAAAATTACCAACAAAGATCTGCCGATTTTTGCTGCGTCAAACTCCAAACATGGTCGTGTCGTGGCACTTGGGATGGCTTTTCGCTAAGTGAAGCTGCATTGGAACCGATCCATGGGCCGGTGGCGGCCCTCACACGTGCTTCGATCAAGCTTGGCAAAGCCCCAGCTTTTTGGCGACATGCGCCCCCGTCTGAGCGTGCCCTGGAAAGGGTCCAAGGCTGTCAATTGGCCGTCGGCCTTGGCGAAGCACCTTTGCTCCGACAAGCGACCTTCACCATCTGGGACAGCGTGGCCGACATGAACGCCTATGCACGCTCAGGCGCCCATTTGCAAGCCATTCAGGCGGCTGCACAACATGGTTATTTTGCCGAGTCCATGTTTGCCCGGTTTGTGCCTTTGCAGGTGAAGGGCCAGTGGCAAGGCAAGTCCTATGCATAAAACGGATCAAACTCCGCGTGTGGCGGTGGTAGGTGCCGGCATTGGGGGATTGGTCAGTGCGCTGGTTTTGGCTCACCACGGGCTGGATGTCACGTTGCTGGAAAGTGCCAGCACCCCCGGCGGGAAAATTCGTCAAGTGCAGGTCGACGGTGTCGGCGTCGATTCTGGCCCCACGGTGTTCACCATGCGTTGGGTTTTAGACCAAATGCTGCAAGAGTTGGGCACTTCACTGGAAAATATATTGCCGCTTGAGCCCATTGGGGTTTTGGCGCGCCATGCTTGGGATAGCAGCTCGCCCACACTCGATCTGTACGCCGACACGTCCCGCACCGCCGATGCCATCGCCCAATTCAGCAGCCCCCAGGAGGCGAGGCGCTTTTTGGGCTTTTGCAAACAAGCTCGAAATTTGTACAACGCCCTGGAAAAACCCTATATCCGAAGCGAACGCCCCGACCTGCTCAGCATGGTGGGTGATTTGGGTTTAAAGGGCATGGCCACACTGACGGGCTTGGGCCCATTTGCCAGTTTGTGGCGCAGCCTGGGGCGGCACTTTCACGACCCGCGTTTACAGCAGCTGTTTGGCCGATATGCCACTTATTGTGGTTCTTCACCCTGGTCCGCACCCGCCACTTTGATGCTGGTGGCGCAAGTGGAGCTCGACGGCGTTTGGTCGGTCGCAGGCGGCATGCACCGGGTGGCGCAGGCGCTGGCTCAGTTGGCTGAAAACCGGGGTGTCAAGCTGCGCTACAACAGCCGCTGCGAGCGCATTGAGACGGACGGCGGCCGAGTCAGTGGCGTGCACCTGGCATCGGGGGAGCGGGTACCCGCCGAGCATGTGGTTTTCAATGGCGATGTCGCGGCGCTGGCCCAAGGTCTTTTGGGTCAAGACTTGCGTGGCCGCTTTGCGCCTGTGCCGCCAGCGCAGCGTTCTTTGTCGGCTTTCACCTTGTCCATGCATGCGCAGACCCAGGGTTTCGACCTGGTGCGCCACAACGTATTTTTCAGTCAAGACTACCGCCGTGAATTTGACGATATTTTCAACAAACGCAATTTACCCTCACAGGGAACAGTCTATGTCTGCGCTCAAGACCGCAGTGACCAAGGTCTGGCCCAACCAGGCTTGGAAAGGCTGTTGTGCTTGGTCAATGCGCCAGCGGATGGTGATGCGCGCACATTCAATTTTTCGGAGGTTCAAGCATGCGAATCGAACAGTTTGGCGCTGATGCGCCGCTGTGGCTTGGAAATAACAGCCTCGCCCCAGCAGGTGGTGCGCACCTTGCCACAGGACTTTGCCCACCTGTTTCCAGGCAGTGGGGGAGCGCTTTATGGCCAAGCGACACACGGTTGGATGTCGGCCTTCTCGCGCCCCAGTGCGCGCAGCAAAATACCGGGCTTGTACACAGCGGGGGGCAGCGTGCACCCGGGGCCGGGCGTACCCATGGCAGCCATGTCGGGGCGTCTGGCGGCCGCGACGCTGATGGCGGACCTCGGTTTGACCAAACCGTCGCGCCGGGTGGTTATCTCTGGTGGTACGTCGATGCGTTGAGTGATGATGGCCAACACGGCCTGACCATCATCGCCTTTGTGGGCAGTGTGTTTTCGCCTTACTACGCCTGGGCGCGCCGCCAAGGCGGAGGTGTGGCCGATCCCGAAAATTTCTGCGCCTTAAACGTTGCGCTGTACGGCAAAGGTGGCAAGCGCTGGACCATGACCGAGCGGGGGCGTCAACACGCATCGCGCAGTGCGCAGCAATTCAACATTGGGCCCAGCAGCTTGCATTGGGATGGCCAAGCCCTGACGATAGACATTGACGAAATCAATGTCCCATGGCCCATGCGTGTGCGCGGTCGCGTGACGGTGCGCCCTGAGGGGCTTTGTCGTTTTGTCACGCCTTTGGACAACGCGGGTCGCCACCGTTGGGGCCCGATTGCCCCCTGTTCGCGCATCGAGGTGGACATGAGCAGCCCGGGCCTGAGTTGGCGAGGGCATGCCTACATGGACTCGAATGAAGGCGATGAGCCGGTAGAAAACGGTTTCAAAGACTGGGATTGGGCACGTGCAGAGATGGCCAATGGCGATACCAATGTCGTCTACGACGTCAGGCCTTTGACGGGGCCTGGGCGGGTGGTGGCTCAACGATTTTCGCCGGATGGCAGCCACGTGGCCTTCGACGCGCCGCCGCGGCATGCTTTACCCTCCTCGGGCTGGCGCATTGCCCGCAACATGTCCGGCGAAGCGGGCCATCCACCAGAAATCATCAGCACCTTGGAAGACACGCCTTTTTATGTGCGTTCATTGCTGCGCACCCAATGGCAGTCTGAGCCAGTGACTGCAGTGCACGAGTCTTTGGACATTCCAAGGCTGGTTTCATGGCCGGTGCGGTTCATGGTGCCTTGGCGCATGCCCAGGCGGGCGTGAACAGATCAGCTTTTTTGTCGGGTCCGCTGCAGAGTGCGCTCGCGTTCTCGGGGGCCAAAGCTGGAGGCCAAAGCCCCTTCAGAGGCCAAACCCTTCAAATAAAGGGCCTCAATTTCAGGGGCTGCACGCAGCAACTGACGCTCGGCAAAAGGCATGTGCAAGAGGGCCCGCAATGCAAACAAAATGCGCATCCACCCGGGCAGCCACACCCTTCGCTCTCGCTTGGCCATGGCACGCACAATGACACGCGCTGCATCGGGTGCCGATGATTCACCGTTCAACGGACCCGGCATGGTGGCGCGCAAGCGAACAAAACCAGGGTGCAGCGCCCCTTCTGTGACCAAGGGAGTGCGCACCCACCCGGCGTGCAAGACGCCCACACCGACGCAATGCGCTGCAAGCTCAATGCGCCATGAATTGCCCATGGCCTCTACGGCCGATTTGCTGGCCGCATAGGCCGACATCACCGGTGGGTGGGCAAACGAAGACACGGAGGCATTGATCAACACATAGCCTTGCTGTTGCATCAGGGCCGGCAAGGCCGCTCGCACGGTGTTGAAAACACCAAACACATTCACCTCAACACATCGACGCCATGCGCTCGGGTCGACATGGGCCAAGGGCCCAAAAGCGGCCACCCCCGCGTTGGCAAAGACCACGTCGATTTGGCCATGTACCGACAGTGTTTGGGCCACCACCTCATGCATGGCGTCGAGGTGTGTGACATCGGCCACGCAAAACAAGGTGTTGGGACCACAGCGCAGCGCCATGTCGGCCAAGGGCGCTGCATCGCAATCCACCAAAACCGGAGTACCACCCTGTGCCACCACCTCCAAGGCTGTGGCCGCGCCAATGCCAGAGGCGGCACCGGAGATCAACACCACGTGCTTGCTTTTGCCCCAAAAGGGCGTCAACGGAGGGTCAGGCGCGGTCATGCCAGGGTCTGTTTCAAGCAGCTTTGGTGACCATCAGGTAAACAATAGGCAGCGGCAACAAGGTGGCAATGGCGCCCGAAATTTGCCAGATGCGTGACAAACGCCAATAGTCTTTACCCAGTGTGGTGCTTTTGCGTAGCAAGGCGCGTTGTTTGAGTTGAATGGGTACCAAGACGCCGATCCAAATCAAGCCTGAAAAACTGAGCAAAGCATAGGACCATTGAATCCAAAGTTGATCGGCCTCACCGCCAAAAGAGTGGGCCATTAGATGACCTGTCCACACCACGCCCACGGCACCTGTGAAGGTGAACAAAGCATCGGTGATGAGCACCAATCGGTTGCTGAATGCGATGATGGTGTGGTTGCGCGTGCGTTCGGCCAACAAAGCCCAGATGCCGCTGATGATCACATTGCCTAAAAACAAACAAGCACACACCAAGTGCAAAATTTTCAGATTAACCCCCATCTGACCCTTTCTCAGTGCCCGGAGGTTCTGTGCTCTGTTGAGCGGACTTGTTTGAAGTAGGGGCAGGCTCAGCACGAGCCTTTTTTTCATTTTCCAGGCGAGTGATTTCCTTGGCTTTTTTCAAATCTCGCCATTGCCAGGCGAAAAACAAAACGCCAGCGATCAGCAGCACCAGGACTTCAATGACTTTCAGTGACACGGCTGTTCAGCGCTCCGTTCTTTCACGTTGCTCCAAGCGGGCGAACAAATCTACCACCCAAGCCACGCGTTCATCAAAGCTTCGAGACGGCACAGTCCAAGGTATTTGGATGTCCAGTAAGTGTCGTTCTGCGCTCACGATGTCCACCAAATAATGAATGGCGGGAACGGGACTCAAAGGGACATCGGGCAACGCTGGTGCTTTGACTGCCACAGCAGTCGCTTTGGCGATCAGGGCCAATTTGCGTGCTGTTGAAACCACCGTGCGGTGGTTCACAGAGTTGAGGCCTTCACGGTCCAATTGTTTGCCGATTTCGGCATAAACCAAACGAGCGGCCTGTATCGCCGGGCGGCAATCCCAGGGCAATTCAGCCAGACCAAATTCACCGCGGCGGTACAGGGCGTCTGCACGCAACAGCAAGCGTTGCGTGAATCCCGCAATGCGTGAATCAAAAACAGGGTTGGTCAACCAAGCGTCTGCGTCCATGCCAATTTCGCGGAACCACGCCCGGGGAATGTACAAGCGCCCCATGCGCGCGTCGTCGCCGATGTCTCTGGCAATGTTGGTCAGTTGCATGGCCACGCCCAACTCACTGGCGCGTGCAATGGCGGTGTCTGTGCTTGCGCCCATGATGATGGACATCATGGCACCCACGGTGCCCGCGACCCTGGCGCCATAGGCTTCCACATCGGCCAGAGTTTCGTAACGGCGGCCTTGTGAGTCCCACAAGAAACCATCCAACAAGGCTTCCAGCAACCCAGAAGGAATACCGTAGCGGTGAACTACCACCGTCAAAGCGCGGTCGGCGTCTTCGGTGCCGGGACGCCCTGCATAAATCGCCGTTAAGCGTGACTTCAAATCGGCCATGGCCAAAACCGGGTCATCGCCATCGTCAATCGCGTCGTCGGCCAAGCGGCAAAATGCGTATAGCGCGATCGCGGGTGGTCGCAAACGGGCCGGCAACAACCTGGAAGCTGCAAAAAAAGATTTGGAACCTCCGCGCATCAGTTCTGTACAAGCCTCTAAGTCATAAGGCATAGACACGGGCGTTGATTTCAAGCTGGGGTCAGACGAAAGATTTGACATCGGGAACCACCTGTTCAAGCATTTTTGCGGACATCAAGACACTGGGTACGCCTGCGCCGGGCTGGCTGCTGGCACCCACCATGAATAACCCTTCTACATCTTGGCATCTGTTGTGCGGCCGGAACCAGGCACTTTGAACCAAGATGGGCTCGAGACCAAAACCTGCCCCTTTGTAGGACCACAAACGGTCTTGGAAATCTTGCGGCGTGGTGACCTTGGACGACACCACGTGCTGCTTCAGATCGTGCAAAACACTTTCTTGCAGCACGGTGGCAATGGCATCGCGGTATTGCTCAGTGATGGCAGGCCAATCGGTCTCACTGCTCAAGTTGGGCACCACCGAGAGTGCATAAAAACTGTCGCAGCCCTCAGGCGCCAAAGAAGGGTCGGTGGCAGTGGGACGGTACAAATACAAACTGAAATCTTTGGACAGCTTGTGGTTTTTGAAAATATCTTGCAGCAAGCCTTTGTAGCGAGGGCCCAAGACCATCATGTGGTGCGGCACATCTTCGTACTTTCGGTTGGTGCCGAAGTACCAAACAAACAAACCCGACGAATATTTGCCTTTGGCAATCCGTTTGTCGGTCCAATGCTTGCGGTGCTGTGGGTCAATGAGGTGACGGTAAGTCCAAGAAGCATCGCCGTTGCTCACCACAATGTCGGCCGGCAAATATTCACCACTGGCCAACTCAACCCCTTTGGCTCGGCCGTCCTCGACACGAATGCGTGTGACGGGCGCGTTG
>Ga0209550_10000294_pt1 | contig 44931 bp, 42 predicted proteins | sample LauGreSuBDMM15SN_2_FD_187567 | JGI IMG/M metagenome (GOLD analysis project Ga0209550, IMG submission 187567) | Freshwater lake microbial communities from Lake Michigan, USA - Su13.BD.MM15.SN (SPAdes) (version 5) | ecosystem: Environmental > Aquatic > Freshwater > Lake | place: Lake Michigan...
ATTGTGTATTTGGAGTTGCACATTGAACTGGTTGCTCGAGAGTTGTACGGTCAAGCTTTCTTTGGCGGACAAGCCAGCGACGGCACTAAAGAGCGGGTTCGTAAAAATTTGACCAAAGGTGTTGCTGCTTTTGCAAAATTGGCTAAATTTTCACCTTTTATAGGCGGTGAAAACCTGAGCTTGGCAGATTGTGCTGCGGCGTTCCATTTGCCTATAGCGTCTAACGCCAGTAAGTTGGTGCTGGGCGAAGACTTGCTGGCCGATTTGCCTGTGAAGGTTTATGGCCAAAAATTGGCCGAAAACCCCCATATGCAAAAAGTGCTGGCTGATCGCAAAGAAAATGCGCTTTTGATGGCCAGCCTAGCGCCTAAGAAAACTTGAAGGTCTTAACGCTGCGATTTGCTGGCCTCTAAATGCACCAAGCGGTCTAGCTCGGCGCAAATATCGGCCATGCGACCCGACATGACCATGCGCCCGGCGTTATAAGGGGAATTGGCACCATCTTCAGCGATACGAACGACCCGCAAAGGCTTTTGGGGTGCTGTGGGCAAGTCTTGGACAGTCATGTGCGGATCGTTGGCTGGCCAAAACGCTTTGTAGGCGGCATCGATGCGCTGAAACAGTTGATGGGTGGTGATGAGTGCGAGATTCATGGTTTGCTCCAAAGGGGGTTAAAACTGGTGGCGAATGAGGCCAACTGCCAAGCCTTCGATGTGAAAAGAGTCGCTTGGGTTGACGTGGATGGTGGAGAAATCGGGGTTTTCTGGATGAAGGTGTATGCCTGCGGTGTTTTTCTCAAAGCGCTTGACCGTGACTTCTTCGCCTAAGCGGGCCACGATGATTTGGCCGTTGCGAGCATCGGAGGTGGACTTGACCGCCAATAAGTCGCCATCAAGAATGCCGATGTCGCGCATGGACAGGCCGCGAACCTTGAGCAAATAGTCGGGAGTTTGAGAAAAAAGTGAATTTTGGACCGCATAACTTTGCTCTATGTGCTCTTGCGCCAAGATAGGCGAGCCAGCAGCCACACGGCCGACCAATGGCAAAACCAATTGGCCTAAACCGGGCAGAGACAACGAATAGGGGTTGCGGGCAACACCGAGTGGGTTGGCGTAGTCTGGGCTTTTGAGGCGAATGCCCCTAGAGGTTCCGCTGACAAGTTGTATATAACCTTTGCGGGCCAAGGCTTGCAAATGTTCTTCAGCTGCATTAGCCGACTTGAAGCCCAGTTCTTTGGCGATTTCAGCTCTGGTGGGCGGCGCCCCGGTTTGGCGAATGGCTGTTTCGATCAAAGTGAGAATTTGCTGCTGTCTGGCGGTAAGCTTGTTTTGTTCCATGAGGGGCTCCCTGTTGTCGGTGAAAATGGATTGACCAATTTGCTTTGAAAACACTGTTTGGACATCCAGTAGCTGTATTTTTAACCAGTTTTAAACTTTCTACAAGCCCATGACCTCAAAAAAACTTCAAAACATCACAGTTTTAGGCATGGGAGGCACCATTGCCGGATTGGCTGGAGACCCAAATAACCCAAAAGAATATATAGCTGGCGAGTTAGGGATTGCTGACTTAATCAAAGATTTAAGCCATGCGAATGAATTTAAGTTGGATGTTCTGAATGTGGCGCAAATCAACAGCAAGGACATGCAGGTCGGCCATTGGCAGGCCTTGTTGTCAGCGGTGCAGGCCGCTATGGGCCAGACACATACCCATGCGGTTGTCATTACTCACGGCACAGACACTTTAGAAGAAACCGCCTATTTGCTGCAAGCCATGGGGCCTTGGCCCAAACCATTGGTGTTGACCTGCGCCATGTTGCCTGCCAATGCGCCTGATGCAGATGGGCCTGGCAACCTTAAACATGCCCTGAGTTGGGCCTTGCAAAGCACTACGGGGGTTTTTGTGGTCTGCGCTGGCAAAGTTCATGCGTCTCACGATGTACAAAAAATCACCACCGAAAGCGTTGACGCTTTCACCAGTGGTCCTCAGGGCTGTTGGGCCACTTGGGTTGACGGCCAGTGGAACATCCAAGCCAGACCTGATAGGCCCAAGCAAGCAGAACCGCGCCCCAGTTTGGCTTATGCCTTGGCTGCAAAGAGTTGGCCCCGAGTGGAAATGGTCATGAACCATGCATTGAATGACGGTGCAGTGGTCAGGGCTTTGCTGGCAAACAGTGATGCCGAGGAGACCCCGCTCGCCGGCATTGTGCTCGCAGGCACGGGCATGGGAACGGCCAGTCAGGCGCTAGAGCAAGCTTTGCAAAAAGCGGTAGACGCAGGGGTGCGGGTGTGGCTGAGCAGTCGATGCATTTTCGGCCTTGCCCATGCACAAGCCAATACCCGCTGGGGAGCAATTACTTTGTTGAGTGCAGCCAAAGCCAGAACGGCCTTGTGCTTGAGCCTATTGGCTGAAAAAGAGCGTCAGTCTTGAAGGGCTTTGAAGGCGCGGGCGGTGATGTCTTCGACACTGCCTTGCCCACTGATGGCGCGGTAGCGGGGAGCCAAAGCGGGCTCTCTCTCAGCCCAAGATGAATAATATTCAACCAAGGGTCGGGTTTGTGCGCTGTAAACCTCTAGACGCTTTTTAACCGTGTCTTCTTTGTCGTCATCGCGTTGGATCAAAGCTTCGCCGCTGAGGTCATCAATGCCTTCGCGCTTGGGAGGGTTGAAGCGCACATGGTAGGTGCGGCCACTGGCCACATGCACACGGCGACCACTCATGCGCTCGATGATGGCCTCAAAAGGGACATCAATTTCCAACACGTAATCGAGTTTCACGCCCGCATGTTTCATCGCATCGGCTTGGGGAATCGTTCGGGGGAAACCATCGAATAAAAAACCATTGGCGCAGTCTGGCTGAGCAATACGTTCTTTGACCAAGCCAATGATGATGTCGTCACCCACCAAGCCGCCTGCATCCATGACTTTTTTGGCAGCCAAACCCATTTCAGTTCCTGCCTTGACAGCGGCACGCAGCATGTCGCCGGTGGAGATTTGGGGAATGGCGTAGTGTTGGCAAATGAAAGAGGCTTGTGTGCCTTTGCCCGCACCAGGTGCGCCCAACAGAATCAGTCTCATTGTCTTCCTTGCTTTTACTATGGCACTGTCTTGGCAGTACGCTTCTTTAAGTCAGATAAGAATAACACGCAGAGCTCTCCCCAGACTGTCAATTTGGCGGACTCAGCATCTGGCGAACACGCTCTAAATCTGCTGGCGTATCTACACCTGCAGCGCTGGGCATATCCGAAACATGCACCGCAATGGAATAACCATGCCACAACACCCTTAATTGCTCCAAGGCCTCGGCTTTTTCAGCAGGTGCAGGGGAAAGGGTCGGGTACATCTTGAGAAAGTCGCAGCGGTACGCATACAAGCCGACATGGCGGTAAACGGGGTAGGGGGGCAGTTGATGGTCCAAGCCGCCTCGAAAGTGAGGGATGCTGGCGCGGCTGAAATACAAGGCTAGAGACTGCGCGTTTAAAACCACTTTCACGCAATGCGGGCTTTGCCACTCCTCAAGGGTGTTGATGGGGTCTGCCAAGGTGCTGACGGCGCATGTGGGGTGGTCATGAAGCAATTGCGCCACAGCATTGATGTTGTGCGGCTCTATCAGTGGTTCATCCCCCTGCACATTCACCACAATCGCGTCATCTGGTAAAGCCAGCTGGCTGGCGGCTTCTGCCAAGCGGTCGCTGCCGCTGGGGTGGTCAGCACGGGTCAGAATGGATTGAATGCCGAACTGTTCGCACACCTGCATGATTTCAGCGCTGTCTGTGGCCACCACGGTTTGGCTGGCTTGGGACAATTGCGCACGTTGCGCCACCCGCACCACCATGGGAATACCCGCCAAATCGAGCAGCGGTTTACGCGGCAATCGGCTGGCCGACAGCCGGGCTGGAATCAACACCACAAACTTCATGGAATTCAATCAGCGCTCTAGCTCTGTGTCGCTGAGGGTTCGAGCTTCCATTTCCAGCAACACAGGAATGCCGTCGCGTATGGGGTAGGCCAGCCGCGCGCTGCGAGAGATGAGCTCAGATTTCTCTCGGTCGTATTCGAGACTGCCTTTGGTTACCGGGCAGACCAACAATTCAAGCAGTTTGATGTCCATGGGCCAATGATAATCTGTGCAAATGCGGCATCAATTCGTCCCAAAAAACCACGGGCAGTTCGCATTCCAATGGCACGGCCCAAACATCCGGGTGATGGGGCCACAATTTCACCGCGTCTTTTTCCGTACAGAACACATCGTTCGCAGAATGGGGCTGCCAATGGTCAAGGGGGGCATGGTCGGGGAATGCTTGCGGGTGAGCCAGCAAAAGATCTGCTTGTCGCAAGGCAGAAAAAAACAACTCGGGCTGGGCAATGGCTGCCACAGCGTCCACAGCTTGATGCTGCCAAGTGTGCAAAGCACGTTGTTCGCCTAGCCCATTCACTGCGTACCCAGCCAGTTGTCGATGAGCCGCGAGACTGCCCTCAAAGGGCTTGCTGCCAGAGTGAACCGTCATTTGAACAACGCTTTCACTTAATTGCCTAGGCCAGATCTCCCGCAAAGGACCGGCGGGCAGCAAGAAACCATTGCCCAAGCCTCGGTCATCAAAAACACACAGGGCTATATCGTGGTGCAGGGCGTGGTGCTGCAGACCGTCGTCGCTGATGATGAGTTGCGTTTGCGGGTAGGTTTGCATCAATTGCAAAGCAGCTTGGGCGCGCCGCTTGCCGATAAAAACCGGCAGACCCAGACGGTGCTTCAACAGCAAAGCTTCGTCGCCTACTTCTTGCGCCAGACTTTGCTGTGTGACCTCGGCGCAGTCCGCGTGATGGCCACCATGACCGCGTGCAATGACGCCCACTTGCCAGCCCATTTGTGTCAGTCGTTGCGCGAGGTGCATGACGATAGGGGTTTTGCCCGTGCCGCCCACCATCACATTGCCCACCACGATCACGGGCACGGGTAGTTTGGCTGTGGATTTCCAACCCCATTTATAGGCTAACTTGGCTAACCGAATGTAAGCGTGGCTAAGGAGTGTGAGGGGAAACAAGCACCAAGCGACCGGCCCAGATTCGCGCCAAGCGTCTGACAAAAAATCGCTGGGCCTGGTGGGCATCGCAGCTCAGGGTAGGGCGGTCGCTTGAGAGCGGCTTTGGGCGGTGAAAGTAACTTGTTGCAGGCCGGCGTTTTGAGCTGCTTCAAGGACTTGTATGACCGATTGGTGACTGGTGCGTGCGTCAGCACTGATGACCACCAAGGGGTTGGCCACTTCTTTAGCCGCTTCACTCAAGGCCGCACCAATGGCTTGAAAATCCGCACCTTCTAAAGCCTTTTTTTGCACAATGTAGCGCCCGTCACTGCTGATCAGCACCCGAATTTCATTGGGTTTTTCTTGAATCTCGGCAGAGTCGGCGTTGGGCAATTTGAGGTCTAGTTGGGTTAGCCTGCCATAAGTGGTTGAGAGCATTAAAAAAATAAGCACCACCAATAAAACATCGATAAATGGAATCAGGTTGATTTCCGGTTCACTGCTGCGAGGGCGACCGAACTTCATGGTGTAGGTGCACTCGAGCGCTGGGAGAAAAAATGGTGAACCATGCGTTCGGCGGCAATCTCTAATTCGACAACGAAATTGTCCACCCTTGATCGCAAATAACGCCATGCCACCAAACTGGGAATGGCAATGATGAGACCAAAAGCGGTGTTGTACAGGGCGACTGAGATGCCATGCGCGAGTTGCGCAGGGTTACCCGCGCCAGGGGTCTGGGAGCCAAAAATCTCTATCATGCCGACCACCGTGCCAAACAATCCCAGCAGTGGGGCCGCCGAGGCAATTGAGCCCAAGGTGTTCAGATAACGCTCGAGTTTGGCCGCTACACGTCGCCCACTGGCTTGCATTTCACTGACAAATTCTTCTTTGGTAGACAGAGGCTGGCTTTGCAGCCATAGCAAGCCCGAACTGATGACCTCGCCTAAAGCCGAAGTGGATTGAATATGTGCAATCGATTCAGAGCGGGGTAAACCTTGCTTGGAAATGGACAAGACATCATCGAGCAGCGTGGGGGGTAAAACAACGCTGCTTCTTAGGTTGTAAAAACGCTCGATGATCAAAGCCAAAGCAAGCACAGAGCAAAGCAATAGGGGCCAAATAGGCCAGCCGGCGGCTTGTATGATCCCGAACAAAAGCGTCCCCTTGAATTAAGTTAACCAATTATCACCTAGCTTTTTAGCTTTAATCAATCCTCCATGTCACTCGACAATGCTCTCCCTCAGGTTTGGTCTGTCAGCGCTTTAAACAAAGCCATTGCTGATTCGCTTAAAGCGAGGTTCAGCATGGTCACGGTTCAGGCCGAGCTTTCAGGTTTCACGCGGGCCAGCAGCGGGCATTGCTATTTCAATTTAAAAGACAGCGGCGCGCAGATTCGCTGCGCCTTGTTTCGTCGCACTGCGGAGCAACTGAATTTTGTGCCTCGCGATGGGCAGTTGGTCCAAGCGCAGGCGCGTGTCGCGGTGTACGAGCCCAGAGGCGAAATGCAACTGGTCGTCGAGGCCCTGCGCCCCGCAGGACTTGGGCAACTGCATGAAGCCTTTTTGCAACTCAAAGCCAAGTTAGAGCTCCAAGGTTTATTTACGCAAGAGCGCAAGCGCGCTATCCCCATGTATCCACGCGCCATTGGCGTGGTGACTTCTTTGGCTGCTGCAGCCTTGCATGATGTGCTCACCGCTTTGAAGCGGCGCGTACCGCATATTCCCGTGCTTATTTCGCCCAGCCCGGTTCAAGGGGCGGATGCACCCCAGCAGTTGGTTCGTGCTTTGCAAGCTTTATCAAGCAGGCCTGACATAGAAGTGATTTTGTTGGTCAGAGGTGGAGGGTCTTTAGAAGACTTATGGGCTTTCAATGACGAGCAACTGGCCCATGCCATTGTCAACAGCCCTATTCCTGTGATTTCAGGCGTGGGTCACGAAACCGACTTCACGATTGCCGATTTTTGTGCCGATTTGCGTGCCCCCACTCCGACAGCGGCCGCTGAGCTGTGCGCTGTTTCGCGTGAGACTTTGTGGTTGGATTTGCAAGCCACCCAATCCCTTTTGTCTAGCCAACTGGGACAAGACATGGACGGGCGAGAGCAGCGTCTTGATCGATTGCAAGCGGTGTTGGCCCGTCCGTCCACATGGGCAAATAAACAGCAGCACAGCGTGTCTATGTGTTCATCTCGACTGGCCAGAGCTTCGCAGCAAATGTTGAGTCGCCAAGCCATGGCGCTTCAACCTGCAGGGCTGAGACTGCAGCGTGCAGCCCTTGATACGCCCAAGGCGCACGATTTACGCTTGTCGCGTGCGGCCTTGCTGCTGCGTTCTTTAGACCCCGCTTTGGTTTTGCAAAGAGGCTATGCATGGCTAGAAAATTCGCAAGGACAAGCCATAGCCTCGGTGGAAGAAATGCAACTGGGTGAGCAAATTCAGGCGCGTCTCGCCGATGGCTCAGCAGAGATGCAGGTGTTAGCGACCCGCAGCCATGAGCAGTGATGGTCTCACTTAGCTGAAAAAATCTGTGATTTGAGCTTGTAGCCTTTGCCTATTTTCTTCTTGGCAAACCAGCCTTGGTTCATCTCAAGTACGTAGCGCACGGGTTTTTCTGAGCAATGCGAATCAGTGCTTTGTGGCTGCATATCCACCAAATTCACGATTGCTCCGTCGTCGTCTACAAAAGCGGCGGTCAGCGGCAGCAGGGTGTTTTTCATCCAAAAACATAGTTTTTGCGGCTCTTCAAAGATAAACAGCATGCCTTCATGTGTGGGCATGTCTTTGCGAAACATCAGGCCGACCTGCCTTTGCTGAGGGGTGTTGGCAATTTGCGCATCTATTTGAAACATTCCTGCTTGAATCGCTGTGCGCTGCAAGTTGGTTTGCGGTTCTTGCGCCTTTGCTGACGTCGCCACTGCAGTCATCAACACGGCCAGCAGGGATGCGACCCAGAAGCCCCTCAGGCAAGTCAATCGGTCAAGCGTCAGCTGGTTCATAGTCTGCATGGTTAGAATGATTTGAAGTTGTTCATTGTTTGGAGTTTGTTTTGTATCAGCATATTAAGCTGCCCGCCAAGGGCGAAAAAATCGTTGTCAACAAGGATATGTCTTTGACTGTTCCTTTGCAACCCATCATCCCTTTTATTGAAGGCGACGGTACGGGTTTTGACATCACACCGGTCATGCGCAAAGTGGTTGATGCGGCGGTTGCCAAAGCCTATGCAGGCAAGCGACAAATCCATTGGATGGAGGTCTACGCAGGCGAAAAATCCACCCAAATTTATGGCCCTGATGTGTGGTTGCCTGAAGAAACCTTGGCCGTGTTGAAAGAGTATGTGGTGTCCATCAAGGGCCCTTTAACCACACCTGTGGGCGGCGGCATTCGATCTTTGAATGTGGCTTTGCGCCAAGAACTCGACCTTTACGTTTGCTTGCGCCCCGTTCAGTATTTCAAAGGCGTGCCTTCCCCTTTGAAAGAGCCCGAGAAGACCCACATGGTGATCTTCCGCGAGAACTCAGAAGATATTTACGCGGGCATCGAATACGAGGCCGAGAGCGACAAAGTCAAAAAACTCATCAAATTCTTGATTGACGAAATGGGTGTCACCAAAATCCGCTTTCCCAACACCTCGGGCATTGGCATCAAACCTGTTTCACGCGAAGGAACCGAACGCTTGGTTCGAAAAGCCATTCAGTACGCCATTGACAACGATAAGCCCAATGTGACCATCGTTCACAAAGGCAACATCATGAAATACACCGAGGGGGGGTTTCGTGACTGGTCTTACGCATTGGCGCAAAAAGAGTTTGGCGCAGAGTTGATTGACGGCGGTCCTTGGTGCAAATTTAAAAACCCTAAAACCGGCAAAGAAATCATTGTCAAAGACAGCATTGCTGACGCTTTTTTGCAGCAAATTTTGCTGCGTCCTGCGGAGTACAGCGTGATTGCCACCTTGAACCTCAATGGCGACTACATTTCAGACGCTTTGGCGGCTCAAGTGGGTGGCATTGGCATAGCCCCAGGTGCCAATTTGTCTGATTCGGTGGCTTGCTTTGAAGCCACACACGGGACCGCGCCAAAGTATGCAGGCAAGGACTATGTGAACCCAGGATCCCTCATTTTGTCTGCAGAAATGATGCTGCGTCACATGGGATGGACCGAAGCGGCCGATCTGATTATTGCTTCGATGGAAAAATCCATTCACAGCAAGAAGGTGACTTATGACTTTGCGCGCCTGATGGAGGGCGCTACCCAAGTCAGTTGCTCAGGTTTTGGTCAGGTAATGATTGACCACATGTGAGCGGCTCTTTGGGTTTTTCCAAAGTTTTCCAAAGTTTTCAAAGGCGTTGAGCGCTCAAACTTGCGCCGAATTGAGGGGTTCTCAATCCTGAGTTTCTGGTGCTTACACGGGGTTCAACTGCTTCGTCGGGACCGGCTGGTGCGGCAATGACTTTGATATTTTGAGCCATCCATCCCCTAGGGCCCTCAATGAGCTCATACATGACGCTGGCGCCTTGTTGTAGTGTTTTAAAGCCCGTCATATCGACTTGGCTGAAATGAGCAAATACATCCTGACCTATTTCTGAGGACTCGATAAAGCCAAAACCCTTGTGGTTGTTAAACCATTTCACAATGCCAAAAGCCATGGAACTCTCCTTTTATATACCTGTTAATTATCTATTATATAAACTAAATGAATACTAAAATATTAGAATATAGTTTTCTTTTTTTGTAAAGAAGTTTTTAATAATTTTCCATTTTTTCTCGGACAATTTTCAAAATACTTTGGCTCTTTAAGGGCACCGATAGAATGGGCGCATGGCAACAAATCCTTCTAAACCTGACATTACCCCGGCCAGAACTGGGGATTCCGACTCAGTGGTGCTTGAGCGGCGCACCCAAAAAACCCAACCGCCCCAGATGTACCAAGTGGTTATGCTCAACGATGATTTCACTCCCATGGAGTTTGTGGTCATGGTGTTGCAAGAATTTTTTGGCAAAGACCGCGAAGCCGCTACCCAAATCATGCTGAAAATCCATTTGGATGGCAAAGGGGTGTGTGGGGTTTACACACGAGATGTTGCTACCAGCAAAGTTGATCAGGTCCAAGACTCCGCCCATCAAGCCGGACACCCGTTGCAAGCCGTGGTTGAACCCATTGAATAATCGAACATCGTTTCCATATACAGTTAAACCTACAGAGACCGCCAGAAGGAAATTCTCATGATCGCCCAAGAACTTGAAGTCAGCTTACACATGGCCTTTGTAGAGGCCAGGCAACAGCGGCATGAATTCATCACCGTAGAGCATTTGCTGTTGGCCTTGCTGGACAACCCCAGCGCCGCAGAAGTTCTTCGCGCTTGTTCGGCCAATATTGACGACCTGCGCAAATCGCTTTCCAACTTCATCAAAGACAACACGCCGCAAGTCGCCGGTTCGGACGAAGTTGACACCCAGCCAACGCTTGGCTTTCAGCGTGTGATTCAACGCGCCATCATGCATGTGCAGTCGACGGGAAACGGCAAAAAAGAAGTCACTGGCGCCAATGTGTTGGTAGCGATTTTTGGAGAAAAAGACTCGCATGCGGTTTACTACTTGCACCAGCAAGGTGTGACCCGTTTAGACGTGGTTAATTTCATTGCCCACGGTATTAAGAAAAATGACCCGCAAGAGCCGACCAAAAGCGCAGATGCGTCTCCCTCAGAAAACGAAGAATCCAACGATAAGTCTGACAAAGCATCTCCTTTGGAGCAATTCACCCAAAACTTGAATCAGCTGGCTAAAGAAGGCAAGATCGATCCGCTGATTGGGCGCGAATACGAAGTTGAGCGTGTGATTCAAATTCTGTGCCGTCGCCGCAAAAACAATCCTTTGTTGGTCGGAGAGGCGGGTGTGGGCAAAACCGCTATTGCCGAGGGCTTGGCTTGGCGCATCACCCAGAAAGAAGTGCCAGAAATTTTGGCTGATTCTCAGGTCTATTCCTTGGACATGGGCGCATTGCTGGCCGGTACCAAGTACCGCGGGGACTTCGAACAGCGTCTCAAAGGCGTTTTGAAGTCTTTGAAAGATAAACCGAATGCGGTTTTGTTCATTGATGAAATCCACACCTTGATTGGCGCAGGCGCCGCATCTGGCGGCACCTTGGACGCTTCTAATTTACTCAAGCCCGCTTTGAGTTCGGGTCAATTGAAGTGCATTGGAGCGACCACTTTCACTGAATACCGAGGTATTTTTGAAAAAGACGCGGCACTTTCCCGTCGCTTCCAAAAGATCGATGTGGTCGAACCTACCGTCGAGCAAACGGTTGATATTCTCAAGGGCTTGAAGTCGCGTTTTGAAGAGCACCACAGTGTGAAATATGCTTTAGCGGCGCTGCAAGCTGCAGCAGAGTTAAGCGCGAAGTACATCAACGACCGCCACCTGCCAGACAAGGCCATCGATGTGATCGATGAAGCTGGCGCTGCACAGCGCATATTGCCGGTGTCCAAGCGCAAAAAGACCATCAGCAAAACAGAAATTGAAGATATCGTCGCAAAAATTGCGCGCATACCGCCAGCCAGCGTTTCCAACGATGACCGCGGAAAATTGCAAACTTTAGAGCGTGACCTCAAAAGCGTGGTCTTTGGTCAAGACAAGGCGCTTGAAGTTTTGGCCTCTGCGGTCAAAATGGCGCGCTCAGGTTTGGGCAAAGCCGATAAGCCCATTGGTTCCTTTTTGTTCAGTGGCCCCACAGGTGTCGGCAAGACCGAAGCAGCCAAGCAGCTTGCTTATATCTTGGGTATCGAGTTGATTCGCTTCGATATGTCTGAGTACATGGAGCGACACGCGGTTAGCCGACTGATTGGTGCGCCTCCCGGCTATGTGGGTTTCGATCAAGGCGGATTGCTCACAGAAGCGGTCACCAAAAAACCGCATTCCGTGTTGCTGCTCGATGAGATTGAAAAAGCCCATCCCGATATTTACAATGTGCTGCTGCAGGTCATGGACCACGGCACCTTGACCGACAACAACGGACGCAAGGCTGATTTCCGCAACGTCATCATCATCATGACGACCAATGCGGGCGCTGAGACCATGAACAAGTCAACCATAGGCTTTACCAATGCGCGTGAAGCGGGTGACGAGTTGGCCGATATCAAACGTTTGTTTACCCCTGAATTCCGTAACCGTTTGGACTCCACCGTCAGCTTCAAGGCCTTGGACGAATTGGTCATCATGCGTGTGGTGGACAAATTCTTGCTGCAACTGGAAACCCAATTAGCCGAGAAAAAAGTCGATGTCACTTTCACCGACGTGTTGCGCAAGTTTTTGGCCAAAAAAGGTTTCGATCCACTCATGGGCGCCCGACCCATGCAAAGACTCATACAAGACATGATTCGCCGTGCTTTGGCCGATGAATTGTTGTTTGGCCGTCTCACAGAAGGCGGTCGATTGACGGTGGATATCGATGACAAAGATGAGGTTTTGCTCGATATTCAACCTTTGCCCAAAAAAGAATCCAGAGCGTCAAAATCTGAGCCAGCCGAACCCGAAGAAGCTGAGGCTGGCTGAGCGTGGCGGGACATAGCAAATGGGCCAACATACAGCACCGCAAGGGCCGTCAAGATGAAAAACGCGGCAAAGTTTGGACCCGCGTCATTCGTGAAATCATGGTGGCCGCGCGCACGGGTGGTGCAGATTTAAGCGCCAATCCGCGCTTGCGTTTGGCAATTGAAAAGGCCAAAGCGGTTAATTTGCCAGCAGACACTGTCAAGCGAAATATTGACAAAGCCACGGGCAATTTGGAAGGCGTGAACTATGAAGAAATACGCTATGAAGCTTATGGTGTGGGCGGCGTCGCACTGATGGTTGACACCATGACCGATAACAAGGTGCGCACCGTTGCCGAGGTGCGCCATGCCTTGAACAAACATGGGGGCAACTTAGGTACCGAGGGATCGGTCGCTTTTCAGTTTAAACACTGTGGCCAACTGATTTTCGCACCAGGCACATCTGAAGATGCCGTCATGGAGGCCGCCTTAGAAGCGGGTGCTGACGATGTATTGATCGATGAAGATGGCGCCGTTGAAGTCTTAACCCCGACGACAGCCTTTGAGGCAGTCAAAGCGGCTCTCGATGCAGCAGGTTTGCAAGCGGGCATGGCTGAAGTCACTTTTCGAAGCGAAGTCAGCATCGAATTGAATGACGATGACAGACTGAAAATGCAAAAAATCATTGATGCTCTTGAAGAACTTGACGATGTTCAAGAGGTTTTTCATAACGCCGCGCTATGAAAATACTCATGGTTGGTGGCGGCGGTCGAGAACATGCCTTGGCATGGAAACTTAATCAGTCCCCGCTAGTCCAGCGCATTTATGTGGCACCTGGTAATGGTGGAACCGCCTCTCACAAAGACCTGACCAATTTAGCTCTCACCGACAAAGTGGTATTGCGGGAATGGGCCTTGGCCAACGGCATTGACCTGACCGTGGTGGGCCCCGAAGCCCCTTTGGCCTCAGGTATCGTTGACGAATTTCGTCAACATGGCTTACGCATCTTTGGGCCTACGCAGGCCGCCGCGCAGCTTGAAAGCTCCAAGGTTTTTTCCAAAGCCTTTATGCGTAAACACGGCATCCCCACAGCGGATTACCAAGTCTTTGAGGATGCCGCTCAAGCCCATGCATATGTCGACGCCAAAGGCGCGCCCATTGTGGTCAAAGCCGATGGCTTGGCTGCTGGCAAAGGGGTGGTGGTTGCCCTGAATGTGCAGGATGCGCATGCGGCCATTGACCACATGCTTGCCAATGACGGCGCTGTCCAACACCAGCAAGGTGTTGCGCGCGTGGTGATAGAGGAATTTTTAGACGGTGAAGAGGCCAGTTTCATGGTGGTTGCCAATGGCTTGGCTGCCGTTTCGCTGGCGACATCACAGGACCACAAACGCTTGCTCGATGCCGATCAAGGCCCCAACACGGGCGGCATGGGGGCCTATTCCCCTGCGCCTGTCGTAACGCCAGAAATTCACGCCAAAGTCATGCGTGAAGTGATTTTTCCTACCCTTAAAGGCATGCAGCAAGACGGCATCCCTTACACCGGCTTTCTTTATGCAGGACTCATGATTGACCGGGCTGGCAGAGTTTTGGTGCTTGAGTTCAATTGTCGAATGGGTGACCCAGAAACTCAGCCCATCATGATGCGTCTTAAAAGCGATTTGCTTCAGTTGCTTTGGACAGCCACCGATCCGGACACCCATTTGTTGGCAAATACCGAACTGCAATGGGACAGGCGTTGTGCTTTAGGCGTTGTATTGGCCGCTGCCAACTACCCAGCCACACCAGAGCTAGGGCAAGAGATACGTGGGCTGGGGCCGGACAGCGAAGAAGCCATGGTGTTTCATGCGGGCACTGTACAAAAGGACGGCAAGCTGATCACCAGCGGCGGACGGGTCTTGTGTGTCACGGCCTTGGGCGACACAGTCAAACAAGCGCAAACCCGGGCTTACGAGCTGGCCGACAAAGTACTTTTTCAAGGCATGCAAATGCGCCGAGATATCGGCTACCGAGCTATTCGACGCTAAAGCCCTCGTCTTCAACTTCAGGCCGGATTGACTATGAACCCCTCTTTTGCCCCCGTCAGAGCCTATTTACTCGGCTTGCAAGAAAGCATTACCTCGGCCATATCGGCCATTGACGGCAATGCTTTTCTGGTTGATCAATGGGAAAAACCTGCAGGTGAGACACTGCAAGGCAACGGAATCACACAAATTCTTGAAAATGGCCGTGTGTTCGAGCGAGCCGGTTGCGGTTTTTCTCATGTGCGCGGCCCCAAACTTCCACCGTCTGCAACCCAGCATCGGCCTGAGTTGACGGGTTCATCGTTTGAAGCCATGGGCGTGTCTTTGGTGTTTCATCCCCGCAACCCCTATGTTCCCACCGTGCACCTGAATGTGCGGGCCTTGCTGGCTCAGCCTGAATCGGGCGAGGCTGTGGCTTGGTTTGGGGGCGGCATGGATTTGACGCCGTACTACGGATTTGATGAGGATGCCAGTCACTTTCATACCCAATGTAAAAAACCCTTAGATGGTTTTGATGCCAGTTACTATCCCCGATTTAAAAAATGGTGTGATGAGTATTTCTTTTTGAAGCACCGCAATGAACCGCGTGGTGTGGGCGGTATATTTTTCGATGACTTTTCAGAACTGGGTTTTGAGAAAAGCTTTGCCATGATGCAAAGTGTGGGCGACGCTTTCAACCACGCGTATTTGCCTATCGTGGAAAAACGCATGAACATACCCTATGGTGAACGCGAGAGAAACCATCAACTCTACCGAAGAGGCCGCTATGTAGAGTTCAATTTGGTGTGGGACCGCGGCACACATTTTGGTCTTCAGTCGGGTGGGCGAACAGAATCTATTTTGATGTCTTTGCCGCCCATGGTGAGTTGGTCTTATCAGCAAACGCCCGAACCAGGTTCGGCTGAAGAAAAGCTCTACACCCACTACCTCGTGCCACAAGATTGGGCAAAGGCCACTTGAGTTTGCTTCACCGCATTGGACTGCTGGGTGGCTCTTTCGATCCACCTCACCGCGCGCACGAAATCTTGGCACGAGAGGCTGTCGCGCAACTCAAACTCGATCGCCTCTACATTGTTCCCACCGGTCAGGCTTGGCATAAATCGCGTGTCTTATCAAAGTCAGTACATCGCTTGGCAATGGCGCGATTGGCTTTCGAAACTTGCCCGCAGACTGTTGTAGATGAGATGGAAATATTGCGTGCGGGTCCTAGCTTCACCCTGCAAACCCTGTCTGAGTTGCAGGCGCGTCATCCTGATGCGGTTTTTTATCTTTTGGTGGGACAGGATCAGGCCGAAAGCTTTAGCCAATGGCATGAATGGCAGCGTATTTTGCAAATCGCTCAACTCGTGGTGGCTGCGCGCCCCATGATGTCTTCTGAAACCGCCGCTGTTCACCAGTGGCACAATCTCCCCTCCGAACGGGTGATTCAAATGCATATGCCTTTGATGGGTATCAGTTCCTCGGAGCTGCGAGCCAGTTATGCGTGTGGCCACCCTGACTCCGATCTTGTGAGCCCCCTCGTTGCCGATTACATCCAACAAAACCAACTCTATTTGGAACCCCATGACAGAAGCCGCTGAAAAAAAAGATGTTCAAAAACTGCAACGAAGCATTGTCGACAGTCTGGAAGATGTCAAAGCTCAAGAGATTGTGGTCTTCAACACAGAACACTTGTCTTCATTGTTTGAGCGGGTGGTGATCGCCAGTGGCACATCCAATCGTCAAACCAAAGCTTTGGCCGCCAGTGTGCGCGATGGTGTGAAGGAGTCGGGCTTTGGCAAGCCGCGCATGGAAGGCGAAGACAATGGCGAATGGATTATTGTGGACTGCGGCTCTGTGGTGGTCCACATCATGCAACCGGCCATTCGCACCTACTACCATTTAGAAGAAATTTGGGGTGAAAAACCTGTTCGTATCAAACTCGGTGCGCCCAAACCCGCTGCGCCCAAGCCAGTTGAAGCTCCCCCGCCTGTTGCCAAGAAAGCACCCGCAAAAAAAGCAGCTGCCAAAAAAGCATCCGCGACCAAAACCCCTGTTCGCAAGACCCCCGCCAAGAAAACCAGTCCTCGTCAATCGCGTAAAGCATGAAGTTATGGGTGGTTGCTGTGGGTATGCGCATTCCTGACTGGGCACAAATGGCCTGGGACGATTACCACAAGCGATTTCCCGCCGAGGCTGCAGTCAGCCTCAAAACCGTCAAAGCCGAGCCTCGTGGTTCGCGCACCAAGGCGCAAATTTGGGCGGCAGAGGCAAAACGCATTCAAGAAGTTTTGCCGCGTGAGTGCCAGAAAATTTGGCTTGATGAACACGGTCAACACACCACCACCAAAGCGCTAGCGCTTCGCTGGACTGATTGGCAAGCCCAAGGACAAGATGTGGCAATGATTATTGGCGGCGCTGATGGGTTTGACCCTGCTATTCGTCAGGATGGCAGCACGCTGATGCGTTTGTCTGACATGACCTTGCCCCATGCCATGGTCCGAGTTGTACTGATTGAGCAGCTCTACCGTTGTTGGTCCCTCATGACGAATCACCCTTACCACCGCGAATGAGTGCTTCTTCTTTCATCTATTTAGCGTCGCAAAGCCCAAGACGGCAGGCTTTGCTCGAGCAAATTGGGGTGGCCTTTAAGTTGTTGTTGCCCCCCGATTTAGCCGCCGCTGAAGCCCTTGAAGAAGTGTTGCCCCAAGACTCGGCGCTGAAGTATGTCAAGCGTGTCACCCGTTTGAAATTGAAAGCGGCCATGCAGCAGATGCAGCAGCAGTCATTGCCTGTGAGACCTGTTTTGTGTGCCGACACCACCGTGGTGATTGATCAGCGTATTTTGGGTAAACCCGCGAATGCCACCCAGGCTATTGACATGCTGACTCAGTTATCGGGCAAAACCCACCAAGTGTTGACCGCTGTGGCTGTGGGTCATCATGATCGCTTTCACTTGGCTTTAAGCCGTTCTAGCGTTAAATTTGTAGCGATGACTGCTGCTGATATTCAAGCTTATGTGGACAGCCACGAACCCATGGGCAAAGCCGGCGCTTATGCCATTCAAGGTCGCGCCAGTGCTTTTATCCAAAAAATTTCAGGCAGCTACTCTGGCATCATGGGCTTGCCTTTGTATGAAACCAGCCAATTACTCAAATCGATTGAGGTAGCCTGAATGCAGCAAGACATACTCATCAATTGGGCACCGCACGAGAGCCGAGTCGCGGTGGTTGAGAACGGCGCTGTGCAAGAAGTGCATATAGAACGCTCACTCGAGCGTGGCTTGGTGGGCAATATTTATCTAGGCAAAGTCGTTCGTGTTTTGCCCGGCATGCAGTCAGCATTTATTGACATTGGTTTAGATCGCTCGGCTTTTTTACATGTCGCAGACTTAATGAGCAGTCTCAGCGCAAAGCACGCAGAACCCGATGCGCCACCGCCTCCTGTGCTGCCCATCGAAAAGCAGGTGTTCGAAGGCCAATCGATGTTGGTTCAGGTCATGAAAGACCCATTGGGTTCTAAAGGCGCACGTTTATCAGCTCAACTCAGCATCGCAGGACGGTTGCTGGTGTTCTTGCCGCAAGATGATCACATTGGTGTGTCTCAAAAAATTCCCACCGAACAACGCTATCTTTTGCGCGACAGACTTTCTCAATTGGCGCATCAAGGCGAGGCCAAGGGCGGTTTTATTTTGCGCACCAACGGTGAAGAGGCAACGGACGCAGAGCTCAGTGAAGACATTGCTTACTTAAGAAAAACATGGGAGCGTATTCGTTTGGCGTCTGTCAACCAAGCCGCCAAGTCACTGCTACACCAAGATTTGAATCTGCTGCAACGGGTCTTGCGTGATTTCGTGACCGAAGGCACGCAAACCATTCGCATTGACTCTGGCGAACAGTTTTCTATGTTGAAGGCCTTTGGCGAAGAGTTCATGCCGTCTTCTGTGGGCAAGCTCGTGCACTACAAAGGTGAGCGCCCGATTTTTGATTTATTCAATATTGATGCAGATATTCAATCCGCATTGGGTCGAAGGGTTGAGCTCAAATCGGGCGGCTATTTGATCATTGACCAAACCGAAGCCATGACCACGGTGGACGTCAACACCGGCGGTTTTGTGGGTGTAAAAAGTTTTGATGAAACTATTTTCAAAACCAATTTAGAAGCCGCTGGTGCTATTGCTCGTCAATTGCGCTTGCGAAATTTAGGCGGCATGATGGTCATCGACTTTATCGACATGCAAAAGCCAGAGCATCAATCTGCTGTCCTGAGTGAGTTTGCCAAGCAACTTGCCAAAGACCGAGTGAAAACTTCCTTCAGTGGTTTTTCACCTTTAGGACTGGTTGAGATGACCCGCAAGCGCACACGAGAGTCACTTGCACATTTGCTGTGCCAACCGTGTGCGAGTTGTCAAGGGCGCGGCATTGTCAACACTGCCCGCAGCGTGGCCTATGACATTTTGCGAGAAATTTTGCGTGAAGCCAGACAATTCAATCCCCAAGAGTTTCGTGTGCTTGCTTCGCCGGCGGTCATCGAACTTTTACAAGAAGAAGAAAACCACCACTTGGCAGGACTGAGCGACTTTATTCGCAAACCCATTTCTTTGATGGCTGAAACGGGTATGGGGCCAGAAGACTACAACATTGTGTTGCTATGACATTGCCTGCCTCTGTTCCTATTCTTACCTATCACCATACGCAAGAGCCGCCACCCAAAGGCGCGCCTATGCGAAGCCTGTGGGTGTCACCCACTGCCTTTGCATCGCAAATGCGCTGGCTGCATCGTCTTGGGTTTCAAGGGCTGGACATGACGGCGTTGATGCCCTATGTGCGCGGTGAAAAAAGCGGCAAGGTCGTGGGCATCACATTGGACGATGGCTACCAAAGTAATTTGCATCATGCGCTACCCATTTTGAAGCTTTATGGTTTTAGCGCAACTTGTTATGTGGTGAGTGGTTTGCTGGGTAAGTCCAACCAATGGGACAGTTCTTTAGGCATACCGCAAGCCCCACTCATGACATCCCAAGAACTTCAAGCATGGGTGAATGGCGGTATGGAGGTCGGGTCGCACACTTGCAACCATGCAAACTTGACGCAATTGACCTTGATACAAGTGCGTGAAGATTTGCGTCAAAGCAAATGGGATTTGGAGCAACTGCTGCAAAAACCGGTGACGCAATTTTGTTATCCCTATGGACATTTCTTAGCCGAGCATGAAGACTTGGTTTTTGAAGCAGGTTATGTGGCAGCCACCACCACCCACAGAGGCAGAGCCTGTGCGGCAGACCGAATGTCTGCACTCCCGCGTGTGCCGGTGGTTCGCTCAACCCACACTGCGCAATTTTTGCTTAAAGTGCTGAGCAACTATGAAGACAGCAAGAGAGGGAAGTAGCTAGCATGGACAGCTTGCGCAAGCGTCTGAAAATTGCTGTGTTGCACCGTACGTTTTGCACCAGTGCAGGTGGTGCAGAGGCCTACGCGGTGGCGCTGGCATTGGATTTATCGCAAAGGCATGAGGTTCATGTGTTTGCGCAAACCATAGATGCTTCTTTGCCGTCAGTCATATTTCACCCGATTGCATTGATTTTAAAAAGACCGCGTTGGCTCAATCAACTTTGGTATGCGACGGCCACTTGGTGGTTAACCCGTGAAGGCTTCGACATTGTCCATTCGCATGAAAATACCTGGCATGGGAATATTCAAACTATTCATGTGATTCCTATGCGATGCAAAAACTCGGCTGATGGTTTATGGCGTAAGCTGAAATTTTTCACCAGTCCTCGCTTATGGACATACGCGGCTTTAGAGTTTTTTCGGTTTCGTGTTAAGTCAAACCGTTTATGGGTGGCGGTATCCAGCCCGTTGATGCAGCAGTTGCAACAAATGCGCCCGACCTTGCCCGATGGCCAGTTGTTTAGCATTGCGCCTGGCATCTACCCGCGCACCAACGAAGACCGTGGCACGACACCAAAACCACATATTTTTAAAGACACCACATCTAACTCCAAAATACTGTTGTGGGTGGGTAATGATGCAGTGAAGAAAAATTTGCAGACAGTTTTAAAAGCTTTGTCTGCTTTAGATTCGTCTTACAAACTGTTGGTTGTCGGTCAAGCCAGACCCTTGACACACTGGCAAGATCAACTTAAGGCTTTAGGTATTGCTGACAGAGTTAAATTTTTAGGCGTGGTCAGTGCCATGAGCGAAATTTACGCCTCAGCCGATATCTTGCTGCATCCCACTTTGGAAGACACCTTCGGTATGGTGGTGCTTGAAGCCATGTCACATGGCTTGCCGGTGGTGGTCAGCTCATCAGAGCACTGCGGCATTGCGGCAGATTTACAGCATGGTTTGAATGCTTTCATTTTGGCTGACCCAAAGGATGCCATGGCGTTGAAAGCTGCGGTTGTTGAGCTTTCTCAACCTATGGTTCATGCCACATACAAAGCCAATTCGGTTGCATTTGCCAACAACTGCCTTTGGCCCCATGTGGCCGAGCAATATGAAGTTCTTTATCAGCAGGTTCTTTCGGCGTGATACCTGATCCGCAATCGATTCTGATGATCAAGTCGCACAGCCTAGGCGTTGGCGATTTGCTTCGAAGTTCAGCTGCATGGCGGGTTCTCAAAAACCGCTGGCCGAATGCCAAATTGCATTTGGTTTTTTTAAGCAAGCACCCTGGCTACCCAACAGAAGCATTGATTCAGCAGCACCCCTTATTGAGCAGCGCACACTTCATCACGGTGCGAGACAAAGACCCCTCGAATCCCCAAGGTCAAAAAGTGCCTTTCAAAGACATATGGAAATCGTTTAGCAAGGTTTTAAAAGAGGTAAAGGCTGACCGAGTGATTGATTTTGAACCGCATGGCATCAAAACTTCGCTGTTAACTTGGCTTGCTGGCCAAACCTTGGGCGCATCCACTTGGGGTATTGCACAGTTTCCCTTGCGATCTCTTTTTTACCAGCACACATCGCCAAGCGTTCAAGACTATGCGCGAAGTCATGGCCTAGAGTTGCCCATGGACTACACCCACCGAGATTTTGTGGTGCTCAAAGCGCTGGGCTTGGACAGAGGCAGGACGCCCATAGAAATGCAGGTGACTGAGGAGGGTAAAGCATGGCAATCTACCTACAGTCATCACTTTCAAAATGATTTACCTATCATTGGATTGAACATTGGTTGTGGCACACCAGACGCCATGCATAAAAGACCCTCTTTGCCGCACTTGGCAAAGTGTTTCCATCAGTTACTGCAAAAACATCCTGCGCAATTGCTGTTGAGTGGTGCCCCCTTTGAAAAAGAGGTGAACCAAGAATTTATCAAGCTCTTCAACAGTATCAGCAAACAAGCTGTTCACATCATGGATGCAGCAGGCCAGACCTCCTTGAGCAGTTCAAGCGGCTTGATTGATGCTTGCGATGTTTTCATCTCAACCGACTCAGGCCCCTATCACATGGCTGTGGCTTTACGCAAACCTACTTTGGTTTTATTCACTTACCCAGAGCAAACATCGTTTCACAACGAGGCTTGGTGTCGTCGTTTGATCAACCCAAATGCAGACGAGTTTGTATCTGAAGTAGCGTCTTTATTGCGAGGGCGCGACGCCAGTTGATTGGCTCAGCTTGAACATCGCTGCATAAGCGCCTTGTGCTTGCAGCAATTGCTGGTGCGTGCCTTGCTCAACAATGCGCCCATGCTCCATCACAATGATGCGGTCTGCTTTTTCTATGGTGGTTAAACGGTGGGCAATCACCAAAGTGGTTCTGTTTTTTTGCAGACTTTGCAATGCGTCTTGCACCAGTCGCTCAGACTCGTTATCCAAGGCTGATGTGGCCTCATCCAAGATCAGTACAGGAGCGTCTTTGTACAAGGCCCTCGCAATCGCCAGTCGCTGTCGTTGACCGCCCGACATGGTGGACGCGTTGTGGCCCACAAGCGTATGAATATGCTGGGGCAGGGTGGCCAAGTAGTCGCTTAAATGCGCAGCCTTCAGGCAGGCCACCACGCGTTGTTCATCTGGCGTTTGTCCCAGTGCGACATTGGCCGCCAAGCTGTCGTTGAGTACAACCACGTTCTGGCTGACCAGTGCAAATTGCTGACGCAATGACAACAAGTTCCAATCTTGCACAGCAACCCCATCTAAGCGTGCTTTTCCCTGCGTGGCTTCGACAAAGCGAATCAACACATTGGCTAAAGTGGTTTTGCCGGAGCCTGATGAGCCTACCAAGGCGACTGTTTCACCTGGCTCAATCTTCAAGTTAATGTGTTGCAAAGCCCAAGGCAGGTCATCTTGGTAGCGCACTGAAATATCTTCAAAAACAATTTGGCCACGTGCTTTTTCTGAGGTGTAGCTGCCGCCAGTTTCTGTGGGCGTGTTTTCTATCAATTCAAATCCACGCTCCAGCGCCGCCAATCCACGGGTGAGTGGCCCTGTAATTTCCGACAGGTGTTTGATCGGCGCGACCAGCATCAACATGGCTGTGACAAAAGCCGCAAACCCACCCACAGTCATGCCGGTTTGATGGCTTTGCAGCAAGGCCACGCTAATGACCCCAGACAAAGCGATGGCCGACAAAATCTGCGTCATGGGCGTGATGCCCGAGCTGGCAATGGATGTTTTCATCGCCAAGCGTTGAAGTTTTTGAGCCAATTTTTGAAAACGCCCCACTTGCATAGATTGGGCTTGGTGAAGCCGGATCTCACGATAGGCCAGTGCGTTTTCTTCCACCACATAAGCCAGCTCATCTGTTGCGGTTTGTGTGTCTCGCGTGATTTGGTAAAGACGCTTGCTCATGATTTTCATTAACCACGCAACGGCGGGGAAAAGCAGGGCCACGATCAGACTCAGTTGCCAGTTCAAATACAGCAGGTAGGCCACCAATGCGATCAAGGTCAAACTGTCGCGCACCAAGCTCATGACAGAGCTGACCATCAGCAGTGCGCCGTTTTGCACCTCAAACACCAATGTATTGCCCAGTGCGCTGGCCGATTGGTTTTTGAACAAAACTAAATCTGCATTTTGCATACGCGCAAACATTTGCAAACGCAGTTTCACCAAGCCTTGGTTGGTGGCCTTGGCCACAGCAACTTGGCTGAGAAAAACACCTATGCCTCTGAGGCCAAATAAGCCAATCAACGCGATGGGTACTTGCCAAACAGGAAAGTCTGTTTGTGCAAAACCTTTGTCCAACAAAGGTTTGAGTAAGGCTGGAATCAATGGTTCGGAAGCTGACACAAGCACTACGCACAATAACGAGATAACCCAAGCGCTGATCGGTTGGGTGAAATGTGAAAAAGCACGGCGAAGTCGATACCGAATGCGAGGCTGAGAGGTCATATGAGGCGAGGATACTTTTTCGGATTATGACGATACCAGACATACTGCTTGGTTAGAATATAGGTATGTCTTTGAGTGTCATCATCATTACACGTAATGAAAGCGCCAATATTGTGGCCTGTCTACAGAGCGTCAGTTTTGCAGATGAAGTGATTGTCCTCGATGGTCAAAGCACAGATGACACCATCAGCTTGGCTCAAAAATATGGTGCCACAGTGGTTCATTCTCAGACGTGGGAAGGTTTTGGGCACCAAAAAAATAAAGCACTTGCGCATGCCACACATGAGTGGGTATTGTCTTTGGATGCAGATGAGCGTGTGTCTGATCAATTGGCGAAAGAAATTCAAGCTGTGTTGACGCATGCCCATCACGCTGTTTACGACATTCCCAGACTCACCAATTTTTGTGGTCAATGGATTCACCACTGTGGTTGGCGCCCCGACAGAGTGGCCAGACTTTTCAAGAGAAATGAAGCCCGCTTTAGTGATGATGTGGTGCATGAAAAACTCATACCTTTGCATACCCAGTCTGTAGGAAGATTGCAGAACTCTTTGTTGCATTACAGTTACCCCACTGCACAAGCCTATTGGCGTAAATTACAAACCTACAGTCAGGCTTGGGCGCAACAAAAATTCGATCAAGGACAGACCACCAGCATGTCACGCGCAGTCAGTTCGGGATTTTTTGCATTCCTTAAAAGTTATTTGTTTAGGTTGGGGTTTCTCGATGGCGCCATGGGTTTGGCTGTTTGCATTTTGCAAGCGCAAGCGGCCTACGGTAAATACTTCACCTTATATTGTTTGAGCCAAGGAAAAAAATGACTTCGTTCATGTCTTTTGTTGCGGGAATAGTCTTGGCTTTGGGTCTGGTTTTACCCGTTCAGGCGCAATTCAGGGTTGAAATTTCCGGTGTGGGTATCACGCAAATTCCCATCGCTGTTGCCGGTTTTCGCGGCGAGGACACTTCCCCCCAAAAGATCACGCAAATTGTGGCAGCTGATTTGGAGCGCAGTGGACAGTTCCGCAGCTTGTCTCTCGGTGCGGTCCTCGATGAAGTCAGCCGTCCTGATTTTGCGCCTATCAGGCAAAAACCTGCGGATGCTTTACTCACCGGCAGCGTCTCGCGCATGGCCGATGGCCGCTTTGATGTTCGTTTTCGCTTATGGGATGCGGTGAAGGGGCAGGATATGGGTGGGCAAAGCTATGTCGTGGTGCCCAATGATTTGCGTTTGGTGTCGCACCGGATTGCAGATCAAGTCTATGAAAAACTTACTGGAGAGAAAGGGATTTTTTCTACCCGCATTGCCTACATCACCAAACAGGGGCCCAAGCATTTTTTATGGGTAGCAGACTCTGATGGCGAAAACCCCCAAGCGGCTTTATCGAGCCAAGAGCCCATCATCTCTCCCAGCTGGTCGCCCAGCGGCAATGAACTTGCTTATGTGTCCTTTGAGTCCCGTAAACCTGTTGTTTATATCCATGACATCGCCTCGGGGAAAAGAAGGGTGCTGGCCAATTTCAAAGGCTCTAACAGCGCGCCCGCGTGGTCTCCTGATGGCAAAAGCTTGGCCATCACCCTCAGCCGCGACGGGGGTTCACAGTTGTTTCTGATTGATGCCAAAGGTGGCGAACCGAAAAGACTCACCCAATCAAGCGGCATAGACACAGAGCCGGTTTTCAGTGCTGATGGATCGGCTATTTATTTTGTCAGTGACCGAGGCGGTTCACCGCAAATTTACAGAACCCCTTCCATGGGTGGGCCAGTTCAGCGGGTAACCTTCAATGGCAGTTACAACATTTCCCCCAGCTTGAGTCCCGACGGTAAATGGATGGCTTTTGTGTCTCGCATAGGCGCGGCTTACAAACTGCACATCATGGACATGGTGAATGACAAAACATGGGCTCTGACCGACACAAATGCTGATGAAAGACCCACCTTTGCCCCCAATGGAAAACTTATTATGTATTCCACACAGACTCAGGGCAAAGAAGCCCTGATGACGACAACTTTGGATGGCAAAATACGCGCCAGACTTGCTGGACAGATTTCCAACATGCGAGAGCCCCAGTGGGGCCCTTTTCTTTATCCTTGATTATTTTTGGAGATGTCATGAAAAAGTTTTTTAATCTGTTTGCATTGGTTTTTTTGTTGAGTGCTTGCGCTTCTGGTGTCAAGCTCAATGACGTACCTGTCGTTGATCAATCTGGCGCAAGTGTGTCAGTTGCACCAGAGCCTGTGAAGCCTGCGCCTGAGCCAAGCTCAAACACCAATGCAGCCAAATCTGCTGTGGTCCCTGTTGACACTGCACCCGCTGTGAATTTGGCTGCTGGCCCCGCTGGCAATGTCTCTAAAGTGATCTTTTTTGATTACGACAGTTATTCCGTCAAGCCTGAGTTTCAATCCGCCATCGATGCGCATGCGCAGTTCCTCAAGGCCAATCCAAGAGCCAAGGTTTCGCTTGAAGGCCATACCGATGAACGCGGTGGTCGTGAATACAACTTGGCATTGGGTCAAAAGCGCGCCGATGCGGTTCGCCAAAGCCTGAGTTTGCTGGGTGTGGCTGATACACAGGTCGAGTCAGTGAGTTTTGGCAAGGAAAAACCATCCGTACAAGGTGCCGATGAAAGTGCTTTTGCTAAAAACCGTCGCGCTGAGTTCTTTTACCGATGAAATTCTGGCGCTTGTGCGCGCTTGTGTTTTTAGGCCTTGGGGCCTCAACTTCTCAAGCCGCTCTGTTCGAAGACGATGAAGCCCGCAGAGCCATTTTGGATTTGCGTCAACGCCTGGAGACTCAGCGGCAGGCGCAAATACAGTCTTCCGATCAAATACTGCAAAAGTCACTGGACCAAACCCAAAAACAAATAGAGCTTCTGCGCAAGCAAATTGAAGCTGACAGCTCTCAAGCCAAACAAGACGGCCGTCTGGCTGCCTTGCAATTGCAATCACAAATCGAAGCTCTCAAACAAGAAATTGCCAATTTGCGGGGCGAGCGCGAGCAACTCTTAAGAGAGATCAATCTTTTACAACGTGCACAAAAAGATGCTGGCCTGGACATAGAAGACCGCTTCCAAAAGCTCTATGAGCGTATGGCCAAGCAAGAAAACCCTGCTGCGGTCAAAGAAGAAGCATCCAAGGCCAATAAACTGTCGGTTCAAGTCGATGGTTTTGAGTTCTTGGCGGACCCAGAAGAAAAGCGAGATTTTGAGGCTGCTTTTGTGCTTTTTCGCAAAGGCGATTTTTCTGCCGCAGCCAAAGAATTTGGGCAGTTTGTAAAAACCTATTCTGTCTCAGGCTACAAACCCAGCGCCTTGTATTGGCTGGGCAGTTCCAAATTTGCCCGCCGAGACTTCAACGAAGCGATTGCGCAATTGCGCAACTTGGCCACAGACTATCCCAACCATGCGCGAACGCCAGAGGCCATGTTGACCATTGGCAATGCCCAAATCGAAATCAAGCAATCCAAAGAAGCACGTAAAACCTTCAATGAATTGCTTAAGTTATACCCCGCCACTGAAGCCGCGGCAGCCGCCAAGGACAGACTGGCTCAACTCAAATAAAGTGGATCCGCTTTTAGGCACTGAGGCCATGCAGGACAGTGCTGATGCGCAACGGCGCTTTGGAGGTCTTGCACGTTTATATGGAGACGCCGGTGCCAAGCACATACGTCAAAGTCATGTGGTGGTTGTAGGCGTTGGCGGTGTGGGTTCATGGGCGGTGGAATGTTTGGCGCGCAGTGGCGTTCGCGCCTTGACCTTGATTGATTTAGACCATATCTCTGAATCGAATATCAATCGTCAATTACCAGCGCTCAGCACCACCTTAGGCATGTCCAAAGTGGTGGCACTCCAACAAAGAATTGCGCTTATTCACCCCGAATGTGAAGTGCACACAGTCGAAGAATTCATCGCGCCAGACAACTGCCAAGCACTCTTGTCCGTGGCTGCGGATGCGGTGATTGACGCCTGCGACAACATGGCGGCCAAACAAGCCATGGCCGCATGGGCTTTGGCAACCCATACGCCCTTCATCACCGTGGGTGCGGCGGGTGGTAAACGCTTGCCACAGCGAGTCGATGTGGCGGACCTGGCTGATGTGACGCACGACCCTTTACTGTCTTTGTTACGTCAACGTCTTCGCAAGGAACACGGCGCTGCATCGGCTGGCAAACCCATGGGCCTTGCAGCCGTTTTCAGCAAAGAAAGTGTGCAGCATTCTCAATCGATTGAGGATCAAACTGATCACTCTTTGAACTGCCATGGCTATGGTTCGGTAGTGACAGTGACAGCTACTTTTGGCAATTGTGCAGCGGCTTGGGTTTTAGACAGCTTGTCGAAAAACTTTGGGCATTGAGCTCGCGAAAATCAACAAAAAACAGTTATACTTTGCGGCTTTGCTGAACTGCCAAAAGCGCTCAAGCATGAAGATGGGACGTTAGCTCAGTTGGTAGAGCAGCGGACTTTTAATCCGTTGGTCGCTGGTTCGAATCCAGCACGTCCTACCACTCCTTCAAATACAAAAAAAGCCAGTTCAAACAGAGCTGGCTTTTTTTTGGGTACTACGCTTGTTCAGAACTTTCTAACAGTTCAAGCCATTGCACTTCTAACTCAGACAGTTTGTTTTCAGCGACTTTTAACTGCTTACCCAGTGCCATCAATTCATCGGTCAAAGTGGTTGCAGACATGGCCTCAAGCAAACGGGTTTTTTCAAGCTCTAAGTCTTGCATATCGGATTCAACAAGCTGCTGTTGCTTTTGAAATGTTTTTTGTTGCTGGCTAGGCTTGCTGTTTTTGATGACCGCAGGGGCAGCTTTGGGTGTACTTGCCACTGTCTCCGATTGTGCCAAGGCCTTCAAGCGCTTGGCCTCTTCAAACAAAAATTGTTGGTAATCATCTAGGTCGCCATCGAAGGGCGCGATGCCCCCTTTAGACACCAGCCAAAACTCATCACAAACCGCACGAAGCAATGCGCGGTCATGGCTGACCAGCATCACAGTGCCTTCAAACTCGTTGAGCGCCATAGACAAAGCCTCACGGGTGGTCAAGTCAAGGTGATTGGTAGGTTCATCCAGCAGCAACAAGTTGGGCCGCTGCCAAACCATCATGCACAACACCAAGCGCGCTTTTTCTCCACCGCTCATGCTGCCCACACTTTGTTTGACCATGTCACCGCCGAAATTGAATTGCCCTAAATAGCTGCGCAAGTCTTGCTCTCGAGTGGCTTGACCGGACAACTTTCCCTCGGTCGTGACTTTTTTCAGCAAGGCAATCATGTGCTCTAGGGGGTTGTCAGCAGGTCGCAAAACATCCAATTCTTGTTGGGCAAAATAACCAATATTGAGGCCTTTGCCTTCGGTGATGTCGCCACTCAATGCAGGCAAATCACGTGCAATGGTTTTCACCACGGTCGACTTGCCCTGTCCATTTGCGCCCAAGATGCCGATGCGCTGACCGGCCAATACCGATTTGCTGACATCTCTCACGATGATGGTGGGTGAGGCGTCTGGCTCGGTAGGCTTTGAGGCTGCATAGCCAAAATCGACATGCTGCATGGACAGCATGGGGTTGGGCAGATTGGCGGGCTCTTTGAATTCAAATTGAAAATCGGCGTCCGACATCAAGGGGGCAATTTTTTCCATGCGGTCTAAGGCCTTGACCCGACTTTGCGCTTGTTTGGCTTTGCTGGCTTTGGCTTTGAAGCGAGCAATAAATTTTTGCAAATGCGCGATTTTGTCTTGTTGCTTGGCAAAAGCATTTTGCTGCAAGCTCATTTGCTCGGCCCGCATATCCTCGAACTTGCTGTAATTACCACCGTAGCGTATCAACTTGCCCGCATCGATATGCAAGGTGACATTGGTCACTGCATCTAAAAATTCTCGGTCATGGCTGATCACCAATAAAGTGCCTTCATAGCGTTTGAGCCAAGCTTCCAACCACACCAAGGCGTCTAAATCCAAGTGATTGGTGGGTTCGTCTAGCAGCAAGAGTTCGGTAGGACACATCAATGCGCGAGCTAACTGCAAACGCATGCGCCATCCCCCCGAAAAGCTGTTGACGGGGTTGTTCAATTCGCTGGTCTTGAAACCCAAGCCTTGAATCAAGGCTTGGGCTCTGGAGGCCGCATCATGCTCACCGGCATCGTACAAGCCCATATACGCATTGGCCATGCGTTCACCGTCGTCAGTGGCTTCGGCTGCCGCGACTTCAGCTCTCGCAGCCGTTAAGCCCGTGTCGCCTTCAATCACAAACTCGGTCGCGCTTTGATCGGTCTCGGGCATGTCTTGGGCGACTTGGCCCATGCGCCATTGGCTGGGGATGTCAAATTCGCCAGAGTCCTCGGTCAAGCTGCGGTTGAGCAGGGCGAACAAAGATGATTTGCCCGCGCCGTTGCGACCGACCAAGCCTACTTTTTCACCAGGGTTCAAGCTCACTGTGGCAAGGTCGAGCAGCACTTTTGCGCCGCGACGCAAACTGATATTTTTCAGTGTGATCATGCCAACAATGCCGCTTTGCTGATCAGCAGGACTTGCGAGTCCCCCGCACTGGTGGACAGACCAATGACTTCTAGCTGAGGAAAAGCCGTGATGAAGTGCTCATACTCATGGCCTATTTCAAGCACCAAGATGCCATCTTCTTTCATATATTGCGGTGCTTTCAAAAGTAATTGACGAATAAAGTCCATGCCGTCTGTGCCACCCGCCAAAGCCAATCTGGGCTCGGCTTGAAATTCTGGCGGCAATAAGGCCATGCTGTGTGTATTCACATAAGGCGGGTTACAGACTATCAAGTCCATCTCACCTTGGGTGGTTTGAAAACCATCGGACAAAGACAGGTGTATGCGGTCTTGCAAACCGTGTCGTTCGATATTGACAGCAGCCACAGCCAATGCATCGGACGAAATATCCGAGGCCTGAACAGCTAACTGAGGGTAGGCCAGGGCTACCAACACCGCGAGACTGCCGCCTCCGGTGCACAAGTCCAAGGCAGTACTTGCCTGCGGGTTCAACCAAGCATCGATGCTGCCTTCGGCCAACACTTCAGCAATCAAGCTTCTGGGAATCAAGCAGCGCTGGTCTACATGAAACGACACGCCTTGCAGCCAAGCTTCTTGTGTGAGATAGGCCAAAGGTTGGCGTGAGTGCATGCGTTGATTCAATAATTCATGCACAGCTTGTTCAGACTCAGGCGAGACTTCATCTGTCAATGTGTCGGTGTCAACATCCAGGGGCAAGCCTAATTTCCACAACACCAGCCAAGCGGCTTCGTCCGCCGCTTGCAAAGTGCCTTGACCAAAACACACTTGGGCTTGGTCTAATGCGGCGGCGCAGCTTGCAATCAATTGTGCCGGCGTCATGCGCTGGTTTTGCGCTGGGGGTCAGCTTGCAAGTCTTGCAAAATTCGCAGGTAAATATTTTTCAGCACATCAATATCAGCAACACGGACAAACTCATTGATTTTGTGGATGCTGTCGTTGGGCGGGCCCAGCTCTATAACTTGGGGACACATTTGCGCCATAAACCGTGCGTCACTGGTGCCTCCCGTGGTTGACAACTCGGTATCGATACCTGTTTCGGTTTTGATGGCTTGTTGCACCACGCTGAGCAAATAGCCCGGTGTGGTGAGAAAAGGCAAGCCGCCTAGAGTCCAGATCAAACCATATTCAAGTTGGTGCTTGTGTAAAACAGCCTCTAAGCGCTGCTTTAACGCTTCAGCGGTTGACTCGGTGCTGAAGCGAAAATTGAAATCCACCACCACCTGACCGGGGATGACGTTGTTGGCACCCGTGCCCGCATGGATGTTGCTGACCTGCCAGCTGGTGGGTTGAAAAAAATCATTGCCTGCATCCCATGTGATGCGGCTTAACTCTGCCAAAGCAGGCGCAAACAAATGTATCGGGTTGCTGGCAAGTTGAGGATAAGCAATATGGCCTTGCACACCTTTGACGGTGAGTTTGCCGCTCAAGGTGCCACGACGACCATTTTTCACCATGTCGCCGATTTTGTGCACTGCCGTGGGTTCACCCACGATGCACCAATCGAGTTTTTCGCCGCGAGACTTGAGCAACTCAAGCACTTTGGCGGTGCCATCAATCGAGGGGCCTTCTTCATCGCTGGTGAGCAAAAACGCAATCGAGAAATGTGGATTTTCTTCATGGCGCAAAAATTCTTCTGTGGCCACCACCATGGCTGCCAAAGAAGTTTTCATGTCACTGGCACCGCGGCCAAACAATTTTCCGTCTCGGTAGCTAGGCATAAAGGGTGGGGTGGTCCATTGATCTAGAGGACCGGTAGGAACCACATCGGTGTGGCCTGCAAACACCAAGGTAGGCGCGTTGAGAGAGCGACTGCGCTTGACAGACCACATATTGCTCACGGAGAAGTCGGCAGGTCCAAAATTCAACTGCTCGACATCGAAATGAAATGCTTTGAGTCGATCGCCTAAAACGCCCAAGCATCCTGCGTCATCGGGGGTGACTGAGGGGCAAGCAATCAATTGCTCGACCAGTTCAAGTGTGGCTGACATCTCAGTCGCGCAATAAATCGTTCAAGCTGGTCTTGGCACGGGTTTGTGCGTCGACGCGCTTGACGATCACAGCGCAGTACAAGCTGTATTTGCCGTCGGCACTGGGCAAATTTCCCGACACCACCACTGAGCCCGAAGGCACGCGTCCATAGCTGACAACGCCCGTGGCGCGGTCGTAAATTTTGGTGCTTTGACCAATGTAGACGCCCATAGAGATGACCGAGTTTTCTTCAATGATCACGCCTTCGACCACTTCAGAACGCGCACCGATGAAACAGTTGTCTTCAATGATGGTGGGGTTGGCTTGCACGGGCTCTAACACACCGCCAATACCTACACCGCCGGACAAATGCACGTTCTTGCCAATTTGCGCGCAAGAGCCTACGGTGGCCCATGTGTCGACCATGGTGTTTTCATCCACATATGCGCCGATATTGACGTAGCTGGGCATGAGGATGGCACCCTTGGCAATGTAGCTGCCACGGCGTGCAACTGCAGGTGGCACCACCCGCACACCGCTGGCTTTCATTTGCGCTTCATTCATTTTGGAGAATTTGGTTTGCACCTTGTCATAAAAGCCCAAGTCGCCGGCTTTGATGCTGGCGTTGTCTTTCAAGCGAAATGACAGCAAAACGGCTTTTTTAATCCATTGGTGGGTGGTCCATTTGCCCACAGACTCGCGGGTGGCTACACGCAAGCGCCCCGCATTCAGTTCGACGATCACATGCTCGACGGCGTCGGCAAGCTCTTTAGGGGCAGAAGCGGGGCTGTACTGGGTACGGTTTTCCCAAGCGGTATCAATAATGGATTGAAGTTGTTGGCTCATGAGGATGATGGATAGTGGGATTGAACAAATTGAACGATGCGCTGTGCCGCTTCCAGACATTCCTGGGGTTGCGCGACCAAGGCCATGCGAATTCGGCCTTTGCCGGGATTCGCGCCATTGACTTCGCGGGCCAAATAACTTCCCGGCAACACAGTGACATTGTATTGAGCCAGCAACTCAACGGCAAAAGCCTCGTCATCTCCGCCTGGCACACCTGCCCAAAGGTAAAAACCAGCGTCAGGCAAGGACACGTCAAGTACCTTTGAAAGCAGGGGTGTGACTTGGGCAAATTTTTCGCGGTACAGATCGCGGTTTTGCTGCACATGTAACTCATCGTTCCAAGCCGCTATGCTGGCGGCTTGCACCATGCCACTCATGGCGCTGCCGTGGTAGGTGCGGTAGCGCAAAAACGCCTCTATCAAGCTGGCGTCACCCGCCACAAAACCACTGCGCATACCCGGCACATTGCTGCGTTTAGACAAACTGGTGAAGCTGATGAGGCGAGAAAAATCTTTTCTGCCAGACAACGCTGCGGCTTGTAAGCCGCCCAAGGGCGGGGTGTCACCGAAATAGATTTCGCTATAGCACTCATCGCTTGCCAATACAAAACCATATTGGTCGGAAAGTGCAAACAACTTTTGCCATTCAGTTAATGGCATGACTGCACCCGTGGGGTTGCCTGGCGAACAAACAAACACGAGTTGCGTACGGGCCCAGATATCTGCGGGAACACTGTCCCAATCCACTGAAAAATTGTTTTGCGCCACGTTGGCGACAAAATAGGGCTGTGCCCCCGCCAGCAAGGCTGCGCCCTCGTAAATTTGATAAAAAGGGTTGGGCGAGACCACCAAGGCGTCTGCAGAGCCATCTAAGACGGTTTGCGCAAACGCAAACAAGGCTTCACGCGAGCCATTCACCGGCAAAATTTGCGTTGCCGAGTCCACACTCACTTGGTAGCGACGCGAAAGCCAACTGCTACAAGCCTGTCGCAGCGCCAAACTGCCCGCAGTGGCTGGATAAGCTGATAAAGCATTCATATTTGCCTGTAAAGCCTCAAAAACCAAGGCAGGCGTGGGATGCCGTGGTTCTCCTATGCCTAGGCTGATGGCGGATAAGTTGGGCTCGGGGCTTACGCCTGTGAACAAATGACGTAAGCGCTCAAAAGGGTAGGGCTGCAGGTAGGCGAGGTGCGGATTCATGGCTGATATTATCGGGGGCTATGTACAGTTACCTCGACACCAGCAAAGTGCAAGAATTCGCCATGGACAAGTCACAAATGTTGACTTTGGCGCTGACTTTCCAAGACAGCTTGGAAAAGGACCTGAATTCATTGCGTTCCGCTTTGGCCCAGCGCGATGCTGAACCCGTTCAGCGATTGCTTCATTCCCTGAAAGGCTATGGAACTTTTCTGTCTGGGCCAGAACTCAGCCAGCAAGTTATTCAGCTTGAAGCCATGTGCCGCACAACGCCTTTGTCCGAATTGGTGATTGAAATTGCCAAAGTCCTGCCTTCTTTGCAAAGCCTGTTGTCTGAAGTGGGGCATTGGATTGATGCCGATTTAAAAACCGCCACCTGATTTTTTCTTTTTTAACTATATTTCTTTAAGGGCTTTAGGTGCGTCTTAATTCGATCAAGCTCTCCGGTTTCAAGTCTTTCGCAGACCCGACAAATTTTTTATTGCCTGGGAAATTGGTCGGTGTGGTGGGTCCCAACGGGTGCGGCAAATCCAACATCATTGATGCGGTGCGCTGGGTGCTGGGCGAGAGCCGCGCCAGTGAATTGCGCGGCGAATCTATGCAAGACGTGATCTTCAATGGAACCACCAGTCGCAAGTCCGCCAGTCGCGCCAGTGTCGAGTTGGTATTTGACAATGCCAGCCACCGTGCCGGTGGTCAGTGGAACCAGTTTGCTGAAATTGCGGTCAAGCGTGTGTTGACACGCGACGGCACCAGCAGCTACTACATCAACAACCAACCGGTGCGCCGACGCGATGTGCAAGATGTATTTTTGGGTACCGGTTTAGGTCCTCGTGCTTACGCCATCATTGGCCAAGGCACGATCAGCCGCATCATCGAGTCCAAGCCCGAAGAGTTGCGTTTGTTTTTGGAAGAGGCTGCGGGGGTCTCCAAATACAAAGAGCGTCGCCGTGAAACCGAAAACCGCTTGGGTGACACCCGCGAAAATCTCACACGTGTAGAAGATATTTTGCGTGAGCTCAATGCGAACTTGGAAAAGCTCGAGCGCCAAGCCGAAGTGGCGCAACGCTTTAAAGATTTGCAAAGCCAGTCAACACTCAAGCAACATCAGCTGTGGTTTCTGAAACGTGCCGATGCGCAAGCTAACCAAACCCAGTTGCAACAACAAACCGAGCAAGCCAGCAATGCCTTGGAAGCCAAGACGGCAGACTTGCGCCATACCGAAAACCAAATCGAGACATTGCGTCAAGCCCATTACGACTCGGGTGAGCAAGTCAACCAAGCGCAGGGGCAGCTTTACCAAGCGACGGCAGAAGTCGGGCGACTAGAGGCTGAAATTCGTTTTGTGGTTGAAGGTCGCCAGCGTGCACAAGAACGGCTGCAACAAATTCAAGTGCAAATTACCCAGTGGACACAGCAAGCTGCGCAGGCCAGCGAGCAAGCCCAAGCCTTGACCCAAGACCAATCCACAGCCCAAAGCTTGCTTGAAAAGGTTCAAGCGCAGCGCAAGGATTTGGCAGATCAACAGCCCGCCGCCGAACAAGCCTGGCGTGATGCTTTGAAGCTGTCGCAAGACCAAGCTGCATTGGTTAACCAAGTGCAACAGCAAATTCAGGTACTCGCTGCGGAGCAGCGCGGCTTGCAAGAACAGCTGCGCCAACTTGAGCAGCGGCAAAGTCGTCTTCAAGTGGACCAAGGCGCACTTGCTGCGCCTGACAGCAGCCATTTAGAACATTTGGAGTCGCAGTTAAGCCTTGCCCAAACGGCTGCTACACAATTGGCGCAAGACTTGCAAAACTTGGAATCGCAAACCCCTGGCTTGGACACCGAGCGTAAAACCGCACAAGACAATAGCAACCAACAATCGGCCAAACTCGTCGAGTTACAAGCCCGCCACCAAGCCTTGAGCGCCCTGCAAGAAAAACTGCGAACCGATGAGCGCTTGGTGCCTTGGTTAGCCAAACACGGTCTGCAAAGCTTAAAGCCGCTGTGGAGTCGGGTTCAAGTCACCGCTGGCTGGGAACAAGCGTTTGAGGCCGCTTTGCGTGAAAGCTTGGCGGCTTTGGAGGTAAGTAAGCTAGACACGGTTAAATCTTTCGCGTCCGATGTGCCTTTGGCGAAATTGAGTTTTTTCAGCCCTGCGGTGACGGTGCTTGCCAACAAGTCTGCGTCTTTGCCACTTCTTTTAGACCAGGTCATTGTTGATGACGCGGGCTTGAAAGGCTTGTTGGCCGATTGGTTGAGCGGTTGCTACACAGCGCCCCATTTAGACGCCGCGCTGTCTTTGCGAGACAAGTTGCAAGCCGGTGAATCAATTTTCACTCCTCAAGGCCATGCCGTGGGTTTGCACAGCGTGCATTTTTATGCCCAAGACTCCGAACAGGCGGGACTCTTGGCCAGAGCGCAAGAGATTGACAATTTGGACAAACAAATGCGTGCCCAGTCTTTAATTGCTGAAGAAGCCCGCTCGCAACTCGCCAAGGCAGAGTCCGCCGCCGCACAAGCTGCTTTGCAAAGAGGCCAACTGCGTCAACAAGCCAGCCAAGCGCAAGCCGCGGCCCATGCGCTGAATGTGGATGTGCTGCGCTTGCAGCAACAAGCCCAACAGGTGCGCGAACGTCAGGGCCGATTGGCCTCTGAGGCGGCTGAATTACAAACCCAATCGAGCGCCCTAGAGCAAAAGCAACAAGCCGCTCAAGTTCGCTTTGAAGAGCTGGACATGCAACTGGCGCAAACCCAAGAGCGTCACGCCCAATTGCAAGACACTCAACTGATACAGGAAAAGGCATTTCAAGCATTGCGCGAAACGCTGTTGCAAACCGACAAGCAATGCCAAGAAGCCGAGTTCCAAGTGCGCGGCCTGCAAGCGCGCCAACAAGAGTTGCAGCGCACCCAAGACACAGCGGCACAGCAAATGACCAACTTGAATGCCGAGCATGGCAAACAACAAGAAGAACTCAACTTGCTTAGCGACACTCCAGCGCGTGCTGGCTTGCAAGATGCCTTGGCATTGCAAGTCGAGCGGCAAACCCTGTTGTCAGCTAAGCGCAATGAATACGATGACCTGACCAACCGTTTGCGTGCCAGTAATGAAGAGCGACTCAAAACCGAGCATCTGCTCGAACCCCTGCGCCAACGCATTGTCGACTTGCAACTCAAATCGCAAGCCGCTCGTTTGGGCTTTGAGCAATACGACCAGTTGCTGCAAGACGCGCAAACCGATCTTGAGGTTCTGGGCGCAACAATCGAGAGCCAAAGCGTCAAACTGGCTGGCTTGTCCTCAGAAATCGACCACCTTCAACGTGATATTCAAGCCTTGGGCGCTGTCAATTTGGCCGCCTTGGAAGAGCTGGGTACGGCGCGTGAACGTAAAAACTTTTTGGATACCCAGTCTGCCGATTTGAATGAAGCCATCACCACACTGGAGGACGCGATTCGCAAAATCGATGGTGAAACACGTCAGCTTTTAGGCGACACCTTTGAGACGGTGAACCAGCATTTTGGGCTGATGTTCCCCGAGCTATTTGGCGGGGGCACGGCCAAGTTGGTGATGACTGGCGATGAAATTTTGGACTCCGGTGTGCAAGTCATGGCCCAGCCGCCGGGCAAGAAAAACCAAACCATTTATTTGCTCTCGGGTGGCGAGAAAGCCCTCACGGCGATTGCCTTGGTGTTTGCTATTTTTCAACTCAACCCCGCGCCGTTTTGCTTGCTTGATGAGGTGGACGCACCACTGGACGATGCCAACACTGAGCGCTATGCCAAGTTGGTCACCCGCATGTCTGCAGAGACCCAGTTTTTGTATATCTCGCACAACAAACTCGCCATGGAAATGGCCGAACAACTGATTGGCGTGACCATGCAAGAGCAAGGTGTCTCACGCATAGTGGCAGTTGACATGGAGTCGGCGGTGAGCTTGGTAGAGCCCACGGCCAAGCTATGAGCAATTTGCAAATTTGGTTAGCCATTGTGGGTGGCGTGGTGTTGGTGGTCTTGGTGGCTTACAACACGTGGGCCGCTCGTCAAAACCAACCCAAGCAAGCCGAACCCCTTCTCACGTCAGAAGAACTCGATGCCTTGTCGGCCGGCGATAGCTTGGCAAACGCTTCTTTGCCCCTGCACCCCGACAGTGCCATGGGTTTTTCTGACTTGGCGCAAGAGTTTCCCCAACCGGACCAGCGCGGCCAGCTCGACGCTTTGATCGATGTCATTGCCAGCATGGAGTTGGATACCCCTGTATCCGGTGATGCGGCGTTGGCCGCACTTCCACCGGTGCGCAGGGTGGGTAGCAAGCTCTTTATTGTCGAGGGCTTGAACGCCGACACTGGCGAATGGCAAAGCCTGCAAGCCGGTTTTTTCTACAGTGCTTTTCAAGCGGGCATTCAAGTAGCTAACCGACAAGGCCCTTTGAACGATATTGAGTTTTCTGAATTTATTGTCAAAGCGCAAACCTATGCGGACAACTTTGGTGTTACGCCCGAACTGCCCGACATGACCGAGGCGATTGCACATGCGCGAGAACTGGATCAATTTGCCGCTTCCCATGATGCACAACTCAGCTTCACGATTGCCTCGCGTAAAGCCGCTTGGAGCCCAGGCTACGTGCAGCAACAAGCCGCACGTATGGGATTTGTCCCCGGCGTGATTCCTGGGCGCATGGTGATTGCGGCGTCTTCGCCGGGGTCTGCGCCTGTGCTGGTCTTGAGTTTTGATGCCCGAGCCGCCATGGCCGAAGATCCCAATCAATCTGCGTTACGCAGCATCAGCATCAGTTTGGATGTGCCGCAGGTAGCGCCTGCCGAGCAGGGTTTTTCGCGTCTGTGCGAAGCAGCCCAAGCCTTGGCGCAATCCATGGATGGCCAAATCACCGATGACAATGGTCAAACCCTGTCTGAGGCGGCGATTCAAATCATCGACAACGATTTGAAGAGTCTTTACCAAGCGCTGGCGGGCAGGGACTTGGCGGCGGGCTCTTTGCAGGCGCGCCGTTTGTTCAGCTAGGCGATTCATGCAAGACCGAGCAGCTCAACTGCGGCAACTTTTAAACGAGCATGCCCACCGCTACTACGTGCTGGACGCGCCCAGCATCCCAGACGCCGAATACGACCGGCTGTTCAAAGAGCTGCAAGCCATAGAGGCGGCTGACCCCACACTGCTCACACCCGACTCCCCGACCCAGCGCGTGGGCGGCGCCGCAGTGGACGCCTTTGCCAGCGTGGCCCACCGCGTGCCCATGCTCAGCATTCATACCGAAACCGACATCACCGACCAAGGCGCTGTGGCGTTTGACCAAAGGGTGCGCAAGCAGTTGCAACTCAGCGACAGCGACGCTGCTGTGGCTTATGTGGCCGAATTGAAATTTGACGGCTTGGCGATCAGCTTGCGCTACAGCAACCATGTGTTGGTGCAAGCCGCCACCCGTGGCGACGGTGAAACCGGCGAAGACGTGACCCACAATATTCGCACGATTGGGCAAATTCCTCTGCGGCTCTCGCCCCAAGCACCGCCCGATGTGGAAGTGCGCGGTGAAATCTACATGCGCCGCGATGATTTTGAAGCCCTGAATGAACGCCAACGACAACGCATTGCGGCGGGTATCAAAAACGAGAAAACCTTTGTCAACCCGCGCAACGCCGCAGCCGGCGCGGTGCGTCAACTCGACCCACAAATTGCCGCCCAAAGACCTTTGAGTTTTTTTGCGTACGCCTTGCACTTTCATCCGTCAACCCCACAAGCGCTCTCGCCCTTGGAAACCACTTTGTGGGGTTTACAAGACTATGTCACGCAAGCCGAGGTGCTGCAATGCCTCAAAGCCTGGGGCTTTCCTGTGGCCGAACAAACCCAAACTGTGAGTGGCGCCCAAGGCTTGGTGCAATTTCATGCGCAGATTGGCAAGCTGCGCGATCAATTGCCTTTTGATATCGATGGCGTGGTGTACAAAGTCAACAGTATTCGTCAACAAGGCCTGATGGGCATGGTCAGCCGCGAGCCGCGTTGGGCGGTGGCGCATAAATTTCCAGCCCAAGAGGAATTGACCACGGTGCTGGCCATCGATATTCAGGTGGGGCGCACCGGCAAGCTCACCCCCGTGGCCAAACTGGCCCCCGTGTTTGTAGGCGGCGTGACGGTGACCAATGCCACCTTGCACAACGAAGATGAAGCGCGGCGCAAAGATGTGCGGGTGGGCGACACGGTGGTGGTGCGCCGAGCAGGCGACGTGATTCCCGAGGTGGTTTCTGTCTTGATGGAGAAAAGGCTGACCGAGGCGGCGGTGTTCACCATGCCACGTCATTGCCCCGTGTGCGCCAGCCAAGCCGTGCGCGAAGAAGGTGAGGCCGACTACCGCTGTACGGGCGGGCTTTTTTGCAGCGCCCAACAAAAGCAGGCCATTTTGCATTTTGCTCACCGCCGTGCTGTGGAAATTGAAGATTTGGGCGAGAAGCTGGTTGATCAACTGGTGGAATCTGGTCTGGTCAAGACCTTGGCTGATGTTTACAAACTGGGTTTTAGCCATTTGGCCAGCTTAGAGCGCATGGGTGAAAAATCAGTCCACAATTTGTTGAGCAGTTTAGAGAAATCAAAATCCACCACTTTGCCGCGCTTTGTGTTTGGCTTGGGTATTCGGCATGTGGGCGAGGCGACCGCCAAGGACTTGGCGCGTCACTTTGGCGGCATCGACGCCATCATGAATGCCAGCATCGAGCAGTTGCTGCAGGTACACGATGTGGGCCCGGTTGTTGCGCAAAGCTTGCGCACCTTTTTCGACCAAGCGCATAACCGCGAAGTGGTGGAGCAATTACAAGCCTGTGGCGTGTATTGGCCGGAAGCTGACCCTCAAGGCAGACTGGATTTGCCGCTGGCGGGTCACACTTACGTCATCACCGGCACCTTGCCCACTTTGTCCCGCGAACAAGCCCAAAGCTTGCTTGAAGCGGCGGGTGCCAAAGTAGCGGGCAGTGTGAGCAAGAAAACCACTGGGGTGATTGCTGGTGAAGCAGCGGGCAGCAAGCTAGAAAAAGCCTTGAGTTTGAATATTCCGGTGCTCGACGAGGCCGGCTTGTTGGTACTGACTCAGCCTAGTGTTGGCCCATGACGCCCAGCAACTCGGTTTCCAAATCGAGTTGTTGACGGTTGTGTTGCAAAGCCGCGCCATCAATTAAAAAAGTGTCTTCCACACGCTCACCCAGCGTCGTGACTTTGGCCAGCAACACATTGATGTGGTGATGCGCCAAGACTTGCGCCACGCCGTACAGCAAGCCCACGCGGTCACTGGCTGAAATGGTCAACAGCCAGCGTTGGGCTTTTTCATCGGGCTGCAAACTCACGCGAGGTGCCACAGGAAAACTCTTCACACGTCTTGAAACCCGACCCTTCGAGGCCTTAGGCAAGGGGCCAGCAGTCTCTATCGCTTGCTTTAAATCGTTCTCCACCATCACCGTCAATTCTCGGTAGTGAGTGTCGTGCCTAGGGGTGACCACTTGGAAAGTGTCGATCGCAAAGCCATTGCGTGCGGTATGCACTTTGGCATCCAAAATACTAAAACCGGCTTGGTCGAAATAGCCGCAAATTCGCGCAAACAAATCGGTTTGATCGGGCGTGTAGACCATCACTTGCAGGCCTTCACCCAAGGGCGATAAACGGGCTTTGACGGTCACACTGGGCGCGACGCCTGCGGCTTTGGCCAGCGCCAAAGGACGCGATAACTGACGGGTATGCCAAGCAATGTCTGCTGCTTCGTGGCGCATGAAATAGCCCACATCCAAACTGGCCCATAAATCTTTATGTGATTCAAAAGGCATGGCATACAGGTTGAGGGTTTCCAAGGCTTGGCGCTTGCGGGTCTCCACCACGGCATCGGGGTCGTGGGTTTGCCCACCCAGCACGGCGGCACTTGCGCGGTAAAGGTCTTCGAGCAATTTGCCTTTCCACGCATTCCACACCTTGGGACTGGTGCCGCGAATATCCGCCACGGTCAATAAATAAAGCGCTCGCAAATAACGCTCAGTACCCACCCGTTGGCAAAAGCTTTGTATGACATCTGGGTCACTCAAGTCTTCTTTTTGCGCAACGCGACTCATGGTCAGGTGCTCGCGTACCAAAAACGCAATCAACTGGGTGTCGTCCTTAGAGACACCATGCTGGCGGCAAAAAATACGCACGTCTTGCTCGCCCAAATCGGAATGGTCGCCGCCGCGACCCTTGGCAATATCGTGAAAAAGCGCAGCCACATACAAAATCCAAGGTTGCTCCCAACCTGCTGCCAGTTGCGAGCAAAAAGGGTATTCATGGGCGTGTTCAACGATGAAGAAGCGCCGCACATTGCGCAGCACCATCAAAATATGCTGGTCCACGGTATAGACATGAAACAAGTCATGCTGCATTTGCCCGACGATGCGCCTGAACACCCACAGGTAACGCCCCAGCACCGAGGTCTGGTTCATTAAGCGCATGGCATGGGTGATGCCTTGCGGGGTTTGCAGTATGCGCATGAACATGGCTCGGTTGACGGGATGGCGGCGAAACGCCGCATCCATCAAAGACCGAGCGTTGTACAAAGCGCGCAAGGTTCGGGCTGAAAAACCCTTGATGCCTACAGTTTCTTGGTAGAGCAAAAAGGTTTCCAAAATGGCTTCGGGGTGGCGTTGGTATAAGTTGTCATCCAGCACATCGAGCATGCCCGATTTATCCGCAAAGCGCTCATTCAAGGGGCGGGGTGGATGGGCGGTGGTTTGTTCGAACAACCATTCCTGCATATTCAGGTGAACGATTTGGTTGAGCTGCGTCACCGCTTTGGCAGCCCAGTAATAGTGCTTCATCAGCGCCTCACTGGCGCGTCGGGCGTGACGTTGCTCCGTGGGTGGGGGGGCCAGCCCCAGGTCTTGCGACACCGAGGTTTGCAAATCAAACACCAAACGGTCTTCTCGGCGTTGGGCGATGTAGTGCAGTCGCCAACGCACCAGCGAGAGCAGCTCTTCATTGCGCGCAAGTTGGCGTAACTCTAGCGGCGTGACCATCTGATGGGTGGCCAAATCTTGCCAAGACTCACCCAAGCCACTGGCCTTGGCCAACCACAACAGCATTTGCAAGTCGCGCAATCCACCTGGCGACTCTTTGCAATTGGGCTCTAGCGAGTAGGGCGAGTTGTCAAACTTGGTGTGGCGCTGGCCCATCTCCAAGGTTTTTCCCGTGAAGAAGGCGCGTGGCTCGAGTTGTTGTTGAAACCCCGTGCTGAAAGCTGCAAACAGCGTCTCATCGCCCCAAATCCGTCGGGCTTCGAGCATGGAGGTTTGCACGGTGATGTCGCCAGCAGCTTCTAGCATGCATTCTTGAAGATTGCGAACACTGGAGCCGATTTCCAGCCCCTCGTCCCAGCAACTGCCAATGAAGCGCTCAATAGCCTCGCGTAAATTCGGATCGTCTTGGGGCGACATATCGTCTGGCAACAGCAGCAAGACATCGACATCCGAATAAGGAAACAAAGCTTGGCGACCGTAGCCGCCCACGGCCACCAGACAAGCCTTGGCTGGCATGTCAGCGGCTTTCCATAAAACCCTCAGGCTGTCGTCACAAAGTTGACTGAGTTGGCGCAAATGCTGCCGAACACGACGCGCTCCACGCAGACTTTGTTGCGCAGCGCAAGCTGCCAACAGGGCTTTTTTGCGTTGCTTGAATTCAGTGATGGTTGAACTCGCAGCGTGTTAACAAGATGTCGTGGTGACAAAAGCAGGCAAGGGCGGGCTGCCTTGGGACAAGGTCAGCACTTCATAGCCGGTGGGGGTCACCAAAATGGTGTGCTCCCATTGCGCAGACAAAGAATGGTCGCGGGTGACGATGGTCCAGCCGTCGCCTGTTTCGCGTATGTCTTTTTTGCCGGCATTGACCATAGGCTCAATGGTGAAGGTCATGCCAGCACGCAACTCTTCCAAGGTGCCGGGCTTGCCGTAGTGCAACACCTGAGGTTCTTCGTGAAACACTTGCCCGATGCCATGGCCACAAAACTCGCGCACCACTGAAAAGCCCAAGCCCTCGGAAAACAGTTGTATGGCGTGGCCAATATCGCCAAGGCGCGCACCAGGCTTGACCTTGACAATGCCATGCCACATGGCTTCGTAAGTCATGGCGCACAAGCGCTTGGCAGCGATAGAGCCTTCGCCCACCACAAACATGCGGCTGGTGTCGCCATGCCAGCCATTTTTGATGACGGTGATATCGATGTTGACGATGTCGCCCTTTTTCAAGACCTTGTCATTCGGTATGCCGTGACAGACTTGGTGGTTGATGGAGGTGCAAATCGACTTTGGATAGGGGTTGTAGCCATTTGGGGCGTAGTTCAGTGGCGCGGGAATGGCCAGCTGAACTTGTGTGATGTAGTCGTGGGCCAATTGATCCAAAGCGTTGGTGGTCACGCCAATCTGTACATGGGGGGTCAAGAAATCCAGTACTTCTGAGGCCAAGCGCCCCGCTAAACGCATACCTTGTATGCCTTGCTCGTCTTTGATGGTGATGCTCAT